>Ga0172367_10000859_pt1 | contig 45730 bp, 57 predicted proteins | sample Lak10m_FD_114542 | JGI IMG/M metagenome (GOLD analysis project Ga0172367, IMG submission 114542) | Freshwater microbial communities from Kabuno Bay, South-Kivu, Congo - kab_022012_10m | ecosystem: Environmental > Aquatic > Freshwater > Lake | place: Democratic Republic of the Congo: South-Kivu...
GGATTCGAACCTACAAGAGATCAAAGAAAGGAAGTGCTTGAGTATGCGGCGCTTCCTTTTTTTGTTTACAGCACTTCCCGAAAGAAGGCGTAAGCGTGAAAGGCATTCGGCTGTTATCCCGACAAGTCGGGATGTAGGTTCGAATCCTACTCGCGGAGCCAGTAGGATTCGAACCTACAAGAAAGACAAAGAAAGGAAGTGCTTGAGTATGCGGCGCTTCCTTTTTTTGTTTTACCCCGTTTTTTCCACCATTACCCCAGAATGCCGTGGATATGCCTGACCCTTATTACCTGTACATTCTCAAATCGGAGACGGCTGACCGTTATTATGTCGGCATCTCGTCGAACCCGCAACGCCGTCTGGAGTACCACAACAGCTTCGAGAAGGGATTTACCTCCCGTTACCGCCCTTGGCGCATCGTGTTTGCCAAGGAGTATCCGTCAAAAACCGAGGCTCACGCCGCTGAAACCATGGTCAAAGACTGGAAAAGCCGGAAGATGATCGAACAGTTGCTTACCGGAGAGCAGTTGTTATGATTGTAAGGTGAGTGATTCAAGAAAAAGCAATCGGCTGTTATCCCGACTCGTCGGGATGCAGGTTCGAATCCTGATCGCGGAGCATATACAAGAGCAGCTGCCCCAAGGTCGAAGCCGCCCGCAAAATCGCGCCGCACATGGATCTATCGTGTAACAGGTCTCGGAGTTTCCGCCACTGTTGTGATGGAATCAAGACATTGTTATCGATATCCTGATACGAGCCGTATGGTTGCTGTGGATCGCTGGCCGGGATGTGGTAGTGAACACTGCCGGGAACGCTCTGAGCTTGTTCGCTGTTCTCTGTCAGATGCCCATGCCTGAGCGGAACAATCGGAGCGTCTCGCACAAGGGCGTTGCAGTGGCAGAAGAATTGTGTATATTAACAGTCAATCCGTACACCACAAACTTTAACGGTACTCTATCTTGTATGAACACGGTCAACAACATGCTTCTTCTTTCGCTATCGCTAACGGGCCTTATCTGCCTGAGGGGGAGCGCATTGTAGTTTTGTTGACTGCACGGAATCCGATTTTCAAAGCCGCAATCCTCTCAGGGTAAGCGGCTTTTTTTGTTACGGGATTTTACTTTCAATTGTGAATAAATGGAGACTCAGTCATGAGTACAATGAATTACCGGAAATATGCATCCTATCCGACGGTTGGGCTGAAAGACAGAACCTGGCCGGACAAAACCATTACCAAAGCGCCGATATGGAGCAGCGTGGATCTGCGCGATGGCAACCAGGCGCTGCCGATTCCGATGAGCGTCGATGAGAAGGTGGAATTTTTCAAACTGCTGGTCGCCATCGGCTTCAAGGAGATCGAGGTGGGCTTTCCCTCCGCTTCGGCCACGGAGTTCGCCTTCGCGCGCAAGCTGATCGAGAATAACCTGATTCCCGACGACGTGAGCATCCAGGTGCTGACGCAGTCGCGTGAGCATCTCATCCGCCGCACCTTCGAGGCGATCAAAGGCGCGAAAAACGCCATCGTGCACCTCTACAACTCCACCTCGCGCCAGCAGCGTGACGTGGTGTTCCGCATGAGCCGCGAGGAGATCATCTCCATAGCCGTAGCGGGTACGCGGCTGGTGCGCGAGCTGAAGGAAGAAAGCGGCAATCCGGGCATCCGCTTCGAGTACAGCCCGGAGAGCTTCACCGGCACGGAGCTGGATTACGCGCTCGAAGTGTGCCATGCGGTGATGGACGAGTGGGGTGCGACGGCGGAGAACAGGGTGATTCTGAACCTGCCATCGACGGTCGAGCTTTCAACGCCGAACGTGTACGCCGACCGCATCGAGTGGTTCTGCCGCCACATCAAGGATCGCGACGCTGTGCTCTTCAGCGTTCACGCTCACAACGACCGGGGCACGGCGGTGGCCACCTCCGAGCTGGCCGTAATGGCGGGCGCGGATCGCATCGAGGGGGCGCTCTTCGGCAACGGCGAGCGGTGCGGCAACATGGACATCATCATCATGGCGCTGAACCTGATGACGCAGGGCATCGATCCCGGGCTCGATTTTTCCGATCTGCCGCGTATCAGGGAGGTGTACGGCCGCTGCACCCGCATGACGGTGCATCCACGTCATCCCTATTCGGGCGATCTGGTCTACACGGCATTCTCCGGCTCGCACCAGGATGCCATCAGCAAGGGCATGAAAGCTCATAAACGTGCCGTCGATGGTATCTGGGACGTGCCCTATCTGCCGATCGATCCGCAGGATGTCGGCTGCAACTATGAGGCCATTGTCAGGATCAACAGTCAGTCAGGCAAGGGAGGCATCGCCTATGTGCTCGAAAAGGAGTATGGCATTCAGATTCCCAGGTGGATGCAGCCGGATTTCGGTAACGTCGTACAGGAGGTGACAGACCGGACGGGTGACGAACTTTCTCCCGAGCAGATTCACGAGCTGTTCCAGAAAGAGTATATCGGGTGTTCGACACCATATCTCATGAAAAAATGCACGATAAGCTGGAGTGACGAAGACCCGGAGCGCAATGACGAGGTGGCGACGATCATCAGTTCGAGTGTCCAGGGGCCGGAGGGCGAGTTCAGTTTCAAGGCCAGGGGCAATGGGCCGCTCGATGCCTTTGTGCGCGGCATGGTCAGTCATACCGGTATTGATTTCCATGTTGACGAGTACTCGGAGCACTCCATCGGCCACAGCTCGGATGCGCTCGCTATTGCTTATATCCGCCTTGCTTCTGAGGATGGTGCCCTTGCCTGTGGTTCGGGCATCGATTCCAATATCAGCCTCGCCTCCATCAAGGCGATAGTCAGCGCACTGAACAGATTCAGACGGGCCTGATGATTTCCCCCCGGCAGGAGGCTGTCCAGTATCAAGCCTCCTGCGACGGGGTTGCAGCTCCTCTTTTTTGATTTTCTGCTCTTGCTCCTATCTTTACAGAGGAACCCTTTACCCGTCTCTATTAACGAATCCGGAGATACGGCATGACAATCAGACACTTCCCTAAAAAGAGCGTCGCTGTCTTTTCCGTTCGGGGCCTCATCCTGCTGTTGCCCCTGCTGTTCGTGTTTCTGCAAGGTTGTGCTAAACATACGGTTTCCGGCAAGTTGCAGGTTATAGCATCCATCGAACCGCTCGCCTGGTTTGTCGATCGCATCGGCGGAGAGCGAGTATCAGTATCGGTGATGGTTCCCTCAGGCGCCAATCCGCACAGCTATGAGCCGACCCCGAAACAGATGGCGCTTCTTGGCAAGTCAGCTCTTTTTGTCAGGGCAGGATCGGGTGTCGAGTTCGAAATCGACTGGATGCGGAAACTTCTTGACCTTAACCGGAAAATCGCGGTTTGCAATGCATCCGAAGGAGTGACCCTTCTGCCGATGAGCGAGGATGAGCACGAGCACGGAAATGTCACAGGAGAGCACCACCATGAACATGGTCATCTGGATCCCCATTTCTGGCTTTCTCCGCGAAATGGTCGTCTGATAGCAGCCAGCGTCCTGCGTGCGCTTTCCCTGCTCGATCCTGCCGGAAAAGAGTATTATGAGGCCAACGCGGCTGTGCTCGACAGGGAGCTGGAGGTGCTCGACCGGGAGATCAGGAGCCGCCTGGAAAAGATGAAAAGCCGCCAGTTTCTGGTTTTTCATCCTGCATGGGGCTATTTTGCCCATGATTACGGACTGGTGCAGATTGCAGCCGAAGAGGACGGTAAAACCCTGACGCCGCGTCAGTTGCAGCAGGTGATCAGTCTGGCGAGGAACGAAGGGATTAGAGTGGTTTTCGTTTCACCTCAATTCAGCTCAAACCAGGCAGAGGCTATTGCGAGGGATATCGGAGGGATAACCGTAACGGTCGATCCTCTTGCACGCGACTATGCGGGCAATCTGCGCCAGGCAACAGAAGCGTTTGTCCGGAGCCTGCAATGAGTGATCCGGTGATCGACTGCGACCAGCTTTGTGTCGAACTCGGAGGAGTAACAGTCCTGAAAGGTCTTTCCCTTTCCGTGCATGAGGGGGACTTCCTTGCCGTACTCGGCCCGAACGGCGGAGGCAAGACCACACTGCTCAAGGTCATTCTCGGCCTTGTCAAGCCTGTTTCCGGGAGAGTCAGCGTTTTCGGAAGAGAGCCGGGACATGCAGATGGCCGGATCGGGTATGTCCCCCAGAGACTCTATTTCGATCGCGAATTTCCAATCAGCGCGATGGAAGTGGTGCTGATGGGGCGGCTTTCAAGGAAACGGCTTTTACAGCGCTATGGCCGTGAGGACAAACGCAAGGCATATGAAGCTCTTGAAATTACAGGTCTTACCTCGCTCGGCAGACGGAGGATCGGTGCTCTTTCAGGAGGCGAACTCCAGCGCGTCCTTATCGCAAGGGCGCTTGCAGGAGAACCGGAGCTTCTTCTGCTCGACGAGCCGACGGCCAGTGTCGATCCTGAAATGAAGACTACCATCTATGATCTGCTCGACAATCTCAGGAAGCATCATACGATCGTATTGGTCACCCACGATACAGGCACCATCGGGAGGCACGTTTCAAGAATCGCCTGCCTGAACTGTACGCTTGACATGCACGAAAAAGGCTCGACCCTCAACAGGGCCACCCTTGAAAACCTGTATCATTATCCTGTCGATGTCGTCGAGCATCGCGATTTTTCCGGAACGGCAATACATCACGACCATGCCTGATTTTCTGCATTTCGAGTTCATGCGGAACGCCTTTCTGGCGGCCATTCTCTCCAGTGTCGCCTGCGGCATCATCGGTACCTATGTGGTCGTCAGGAGAATAGGATTCATCAGCGGAGGTATCGCTCATACGGCTTTCGGAGGCATAGGGCTCAGCTATTATCTCGGTCTCAATCCCCTTGCCGGCATCATTCCATTCAGCCTTGCTGCGGCTATAGGCATCGGACTTCTTTCTCGCAAAGCGAAGATTTCCGAGGATACGGCCATCGGCGCATTCTGGGCGGCGGGCATGTCTGCCGGTGTCATTCTGATCGGGCTGACTCCGGGATATGCGCCGAATCTTTTCAGCTATCTTTTCGGGAACATTCTGACAGTTCCGACCGCAGACCTTCAGCTTATCCTGCTGCTCGATCTTCTGATCATTGTCATGGTCGGGCTTTTGAGCAAAGAGTTTCTGGCTATCTCCTTCGACGAGGAGTATGCGAGAATATCTGGCCTTAAAACCCTGGTGCTCGATCTGGTTATGCTTTGCCTCATTGCCCTGACTGTGGTGATCATGGTACGGGTTGTCGGCATCGTCATGGTTATTGCCCTGCTCACCATTCCGGCAGCGGTTGCCAGAAGCTTCAGTCAGAGTCTCTACCGGATGATGGCTGTCGGCACACTCTTTTCCATTCTGTTCAGCATCGCGGGCCTCTGGCTCTCCTGGGTTTTCGACCTGGCCTCTGGTGCGACCATTATCATGGTTGCCGCGCTGGTTTTCCTGATCAATGCTCTGCTGAGAATTGGCAGAGCCCACCGGATTCAGTGCTGAACCGTACCATCTTTCTGTTCTTCCTCCGTCTGGATACAGGGAAAAGGGGCAAATTGTTACATTCATAGAAGGCACCATTCAACAAACCAGTTCCCGTTATGAAGCCGATGTATTATCTCATTGCCGCAGCACTGTCGATTCTGCTGTCCATCTATATTTTTCTTTTCGGTACGGCAGCCAACAGCCAGCTTGTAGCGCTTTTTATAGGATTATGGGCGCCAACCATCATCTGTCTCGGTATCTTCAACATCCTCATGAACATCCATGACGAGATGTGCTGCGCACACAAGCGCATCGAAAACCGTCAGACCGGGCATGACCAGGGTAACAGCTGTGGCCACTGATGGTGCCGGAGTGATGAAAAATGTGCTTCTGGTCGGTGCGGGCGGTTTTGCCGGGTCGGTCGCGCGCTACCTTGTGGCGCTTGCCTTGCCGTTCTCGGGGACCGGGTTTCCCTACGCCACGCTGATGGTCAACCTGCTGGGGTCTTTCCTCATCGGGTTCATTACCGAGCTGGCTCTTTCGACCACGCTCTTGTCTCCCGAGACACGCCTGTTGCTTACGACAGGGTTTTGTGGCGGATTTACCACATTCTCCACGGCCATGTACGAAACCGGCGGTCTTGTGCGCGACGGCCAGGCGCTCTATGCCGGGCTCTACGTTGCTGGCAGCCTTGTCGGCGGTATGGTCTGCATTGTCTCCGGAACACTTCTCGCAAAACTCTGGCAATGATGAACTTCATCGAATCGGAACTCCTGCGGATTTTCATCGGCGAGCAGGAAAAGCTGCACCATCGACCTCTTTACGAACTGCTGGTCAGCGAAGCTCTCGAACGCGGCATGGCCGGGGCGACCGTATTCCGGGGTCTTCTTTCCTTCGGCCTGCGCCACAAGGTGCACACCGCCAAAATCTTTGAACTCGCCGGCGACCTGCCGATGGTTGTGGAGATTGTCGACAGAACGGAGAAGATCGAGGAGTTTCTGCCGGTCGTCGAATCGCTGCTGCGGGAGTCCGGTGCTCAGGTACTGGTGACCCGGGAAGCGGTGCGGCAGTGGACGACGTGAGGGGGCAGCTACCCCCGGTTGTCGTGCTGCCCGGCCAATAACAGACAAAACAGCCTTATCCCCGAACAGCGGCTGATCCCCACCGCTAAACCGAAGTTCCAGTAAAAAAAAGAAAGTAACTTGTTATATGAAAAGCATTAAGCGTTAAAATCAGCTTCCATCTACTGGGTACAATTGGAAGGCTACCGAATGATGTGTATTATACGTATATTTCATTGCGCATTGAAATTCATTGGCTATTTCAAGCCAGTAATCAAAGATATGTACCATCATTTGTGTCATTGTTTATTGATGACTTTGTATTATTACTGCAATGTATCGTCGCAATACAGAGCTTAAATATTAAGATAATAAAACAGCATGGGTTTATAAAAAATAGCAACTCATTAATACGTTGAGGTTTATAAAATAATTGCATGGGTACATTTTGCAGCAAGAAAAAAGCGTAAGTCTTTATTTGAACGTTAGTTATGCAAGATATTGGCGTGGAACTTCGGGCTAAAACAACACATTCAGGTGGGAAGACGGGGATTTTATATTCCATTGCAGAGGCTGTCCCGACAAGTCTGAAGCGTCCTGATTTCAGACATCCGCAATAAGAGGGGGTGCGGGTAACCAGGGAGAATTACCCGCACAATCAAAAAATGATCCGATTACCATTTACCTGGAGGCCATCTGGTAGGGTCGGTTGTCGATTTTTTCAAGGATGCCGTTTCGGCGCGCTTCTTTTTTCCAGTGCATCGAGCCGACGAATCGGTGGAGCCATGCCGGGATGAAGCGTTTGGCGAGTTGCTCCCGGGCGTCGTCTGGCACGGGGTTTCCGGCTGCCAGGGCTTCTGCGACGTGGTCGAGGTTTTTTTTGTAGGGGATGGCCGGGCCGCCGAGTTCCGAGAGTTTACTTCCATGCACCAGCCCTTCTCCTCCCCCGATGGCGATGCCGCCCAGCCAGCACAGTCCGCTCGCATGGGCGAAGGCGGCGCAGGTTTCGAGTGCGTGCTCGTTCTGGCGTGATTCGATGAAGCCGCAGTTGGCGACCGCCACCAGTCCGCCGCGTTGCGGTTTGCTCGTGCGGTGCCGCACGATCTCTCGCATCGCGGCGAGTACAGGCGCGGCCAGGCTGTCGATGTAGAGCGGGAAGGCGAGGATGCAGAGGTCTGCGCGGTCGATGGCTTCGCACATCGCCTGGAGCTTCTCGCCGTCCTGCATCGCACGGTGGATGTAAAGCGTTTCCGTTACGATGCCCCTGCTTTCCAGCCCTTCGAGCAGGTAGCCGCCGAGCGAGGCCGAGGAGCTTTTCGCCTGGCGCGGGCTGCCGACCAGCAGCAGCACGCTCTTTGGCGGCGCGTTGAGCGCGGTTGCAGCGAAATGCGGAAGCGGTTCGGCAGCCCGCTTTTCCGCGCTGTCGAACCGCCGCATCAGCGTGTCGAGCTGCGAGGCGAGCGATGCCTCATTGCCGGTTTGCCCTATCACCTGCCAGGCACTGCGAGCGGCGTTGAAGTTGATCGAGTTGCGCCACGCAAGGTGGCGGAACATCGCCGCCTGCGCTTCGTCCGCCCGGTCGCTCCAGCCGATCACTAGCAGATCGGGATAGCGGTCATAGCGCATCCTGTGGTGCGTTTCGCCGTCAACAGTGGTAAAAAAGGGCGAGATGTTGGCGATAAGATGGTCGAGCATCCGTTTCAGCTCCGGCGAGTAGGCTCCGTAGGTTACCGGCGTCAGAAAGACTGTCAGGTCGCTTTGAATGTATTTCCGGGAGATTTCGCGGTTGTCGTCGTCGATGATGCAGATGCCGGGCGTTTTCAGCCAGCACTGGAAGCAGCCCCGGCAGTGGCCGAGGGTTTTGTCGCGCAGCACGAGATGCTCCGTTTCGTACCCTTTGGTCGCGAGCAGCGGAGCGAGGAGTGCGGCAATTCTTTCTCCGGTGGCGTCACCTGCCGGTGATCCGTCGAGAATAAGCGCTTTCATAAGGCCTCCTTTTCCATGATCGTTGTTATAGTGACTCCTTCAGCAATGGCTATGACTGCCCAGAAGAGCAGTTCGAGGGCGATGAGCGGCAACGGTTCGCCGAACTGGTTGAATGGGGTGAAAAACTCCCAGAAGAGGTAGGTCATGAAAAAGATCAGACCCGAAAACCGCAATGCTCGTGGCGCGACGCCCTTCGGCCAGCCGCTTGAAACCATTGCGTAAATGACCGCGTGGCCGATGCCGAAAAGCAGCAGGCCTATGATGATGGGCAGAGGGGTGTTGACCACCAGAGGCAGCGGTTCGATCTCCGTCCAGACGGCGATGAGCTTATGGCTCTGCATGGGCGAGGTCAGCAGAATGCCCCTGCCGTCCCAACCGAACCCTATGGTGCGGAAGGTGAGCAGCATGGCGAGGTTCATGGCCGCACCGCCACCCAGCCCTGCAATGATGATTTTTTTCATGGCGCTCTCCTGTGCTCTTTTTATGAAATGACGAATGCTTTGTCCTGAACCGGTCGGATGAACTGTCGGGCTATGGTGTCGAGTTCGAACTCAAAGAGTGCCGCACCGTCGCTGGCGAAGGGCGGCAGCTTGCCGGTGATCTCCAGCGAAACCAGGCCGTGCACCCGGCTCCAGATAAGCAGGGCGATTGAGAGGACAGTGAGTCTGTTCTGATCACCCTTTGCCATGGTATCGCAGAACCCCCGGGTGTTTTCGATCTGGGGCAGCGGAATGGCTTGCGGATCGATCATGCCGATCGCGTAAAGCTCTCCGATGGTGTCGGTGAGGGCGCTGATGGAGCGCATCATGACCGGCATCAGCTCCTGTATGGGCGGAATGTACCCCGGCACCGGGTTACCGAAGATGAGCAGGTACCGGTGGGGGTGGTCGAGCGCCCATGCGCGGTATGCGAGGCCGGTTGCACGTAAACGTTCGAGTTCCCTGCCCGGACCGGGAATTGAGTTCATGGCATCGATCTGCCGGTCGCCGAAGGATGTGTAGGCGTCGCTGATCAGCGCCGTCACCAGAGCGTCGCGATCAGGGTAATAGTTGTAGATAGCCGGCGCGGTGATGCCGATCTCCCTCGCGATGCCGCGAAGCGACAGAGATGATGCGCCCGATTCGCTGATCTGCCGCCATGCAGCCGCTTTGATGGTTTCCGGCAGGTTTTCCAGCTGCTGTTTTTTTGATGGTCGTGCCATAATGATTTTTTTATTTTACAGTGTAAATATACAATGTAAAATAAAAAAATCAAAGCACTGTGGTTATGAAAACAAAGCTGGCGCTGTCCGGTGTGAAAGTGGAATAACAGCTTCGGTTAAGGGGTGGGGCAATAAATGGGACAGCGGCAGGTTGCCCTGCCGCTGTCGATCGCTGACGGTTTTCCACCTTACGGACAATGGTTATGAAAGATTTCAGCAGGGGCACATGAGCGTGCCGTCAAGCTGCATCGAGAGTGCCGATGGCGGGGTTTTGGTGCATGGATCGTTCGCATTGAACGGGACCCTGATATGGTAGGTGGTGCAGATCGAGCAGGCCTTCATCTCTTCTGCTCCATTGCCTTTCAGCGCACCTTCGGCATAAGGCCAGCAGCAGCGTTTTGCGGCAACCGATGCCTGGGGATTGACACCTTCGGTTCCGAACAGCGCGGCCTCAAAGAGAGGTTTTCCTGAGGGGGCGTAGAGCGATGCCTTACCTTCATGGCATCCCCAGAGCATTTGCGTTCTGGTTTCCGGGCATAGACCGCCGCGCAACGTGAAACTCAGTTTGCCCGAAGCGATACTTTTGTCCGGAATCAATTTGAGGGATTCGTCGCACGCCTTGTTGCTGTACAACTCACCCTTGAATGCGAAGCTGATCAGATACACACGATCGTTACCGCATACGCAGGGTTTGCATTGATACTCGACAATGCGGGCTCTCATGTTTTTCGATACCCTGATGATACGGGGACAGCTCAGGTTTTTTTCTTCTTCGGCTGACGATGTCAGCGGAATGCCGAACAGTCCCAGACCCACTCCGCCGATCATGACGCTTTTCAGCCAGTCACGACGCATCATTCCTTCATTTGCATGTGGTGTCGTTTCGGACAGATCATATGATTCGGCAGTGATGATCTTGTCCGGTGATGGTTTGTTGTCCTGCTTCATTTCAGTCTCCCTGGTTACCAGTTGTCTGAAAAAGAACAAGTCTCTCAGCGGTGTTGTGCTGAGGGTACTGCTTTTTGACTATACGTAAAGACGGAGTACTTCTTCAGGCCGTGCAGATGGGTGAATAAATTCGGCCTTGTTAAATATAGGGATAATCGGAAGGCTTTGTATCAGATATTTGTGGTTGTGTCAGAGCTGTATTCTGCCTGTTTTGTACCGGTAGCTTGTTGAGCCCATATTCTGCTGTTTTCAGGAATCTGCTTTGATCCGCTCTTTCCGGATCCGGTGGTCAGTGTTTTTTTCTGTGGACAGGCGGACGTTGCTGCCGGCAAGAGAGTGCTGGCTGATGATCTGTTTGAGGTTCAGGTAGATGCTGACGATCATGATGGTGAATACCATGATGGCAATGATCGTCGTTGTCAATGAAATCGATGTCGGCAACGGGGGCGTTGGTGATGTCGGCAGTGGTGATGTCGGCATCGTTTTCAAGTCAAGGATGCCTGATGATTTTTTTATGACTGACGGGTTTGCTTCGGGTGTCTGCTGGACGACGATGGAGTCGGAGGATTCTGCGCTGAGAGGATCGGGATATGAATCATGCTCTGACACTGACTCCAGACCGGATTGTTCGATCATATCATGTTCTTCTGTCAAAGCGGGTTCTGTGCGCGCAATCTGAGAGGCGATCACCAGTTCAACAGCAGTGCCAGGTTTTACGATTGAGCCTGGTTCAGGAGATTGTCTGATCACCGTGCCGGTTTGTCTGCCTGATTCGGTGGTGGTGATCGGGTCTGCCCTCAGTCCGCTTTCAGAAATGACAGCGATCGCTTTTTCCCCAGGAATCCCGATCAAAAGAGGTACCTCGACCAGTGAGAGAAGATATCCTTCATGGTCGGGCTGTTCGCTCATGGATGGTCTGGCCTGATGTGGCTGTGGCGGATTGAATGAGCCATAAGCGGCTCGGGACAGGCATTCAGACAGAGCCAGGCACCAGATGAGACACCACAGGAGCAGCGATATTTTCATAGTGTATCTTTCGTTTTTCCGAAGATAACAATTGTTAATAATTTTAAAAAAAAAGTAAAAAAAGAGCGGGGTGGTGAACTGTCAGGAGGGGAAAAACGGGTGCAATGCTCAGAGTTCGATATACTCGCCGTTCTGCAGAGAGTAGCGACGAAGGTTCAGTGGTTCGTTTTCATCGATCTGAATGGCAAGGGCGGTGGCGAAGCCGCAGATGTGCTCGAAGACGGGGGTGATGCAGGTGAGCGTATGGGTGTCGCCGAACGGTACCCGGAAGCGGTTCATGCGGTATTGCGTTGCCACATCGAAAGCGGCGAGGCCATGTTCGAGAGTCCAGCCGCTGGCCTTGATGAGCGCCTCCTTGATGCACCACAGCTTGATGAAGGCCTTGTTCTTTTCCCATGCCGGGAGGTTGATGATCAGCGCGTACTCCTCGGCGGAGAAGTAGTTGCGGGCCAGCCGGTCGATGTCGTCAACCGTGCGGATGCGCTCGATGTCGATGCCGGTTTCCGGAAGGCCGGAGAAGGCATAGACGATCTGGTCGCCGGAGTGCGAGAGGTTGAAGTGCAGGCCAGACTGTTCGGGCCAGGCGATGAAGGGCTTGCCGACCTCGGTGGCTGAAAAGCGGATCATAGATGGCTCGACGCCGAGCGCCGTGCCGAGTATCTGCCTCAGCAGGCCTCGTCGGATGATGAAGCGCGTGTGGTCGGCCTCGAAACGAAGCGAGTCGGCCCGATTCCGTTCATCGTCCGAAAGGAGTGCCGACAGCTCTTCGGCGGGAATGCCGATGGCTTGAACGTCGGTATGGATGGCCGTGACCCCTTTGCTGCTGATGATCATCGTTTCTTGTCTCTGGTTTCCGGTGCGAGGGTTCTTGTCATTTTCTTCGACATGGTCTCTGATCCGGGACGGACTGGCTCAACGTCGCCGGTGATATGGAATCCGTTTGACTGGTATGCTCCGATGGCAGCCTGCTGGGTTTCCGAGACCCAAAGTTCCATTTCGCGAACCCCTTTCTGTTTTGCCCAATCTACGATTTTTTTGATCAGCTTCGAGCCAAGACCGTGACCCCGCAATGACGGGTCAACCCACATCCAGCGAAGATGTCCTGTATCGGGGTTTTGCTTGTCAATGTGCCCGCCGCTGTATCCGATGCACCGATTTTCGTCGAAAAGCAGAAATATCTGGTCCTGTTGCGACGAGGCGATGTAGTCTGCAAGAGACTCCCAGTACGATTCAGGATTGTTGCTGATTTCTTCGAGAGTGATGACGAAAGCGTCAGGTGACTCCTGAACAGAGCGGAAGGAGAGGTTTTTCAGAAGCCCTCCTTCTCCCTTTTTTATAGGCCGGATAGTGAATCGTTCGTGCGTCGCAATCTCCTGCTTCTCGACGAGTGCTTTCATGATGCATTGCGAGAGATGTTCTGCAACAGTTTGGACATACGGTTCATCGAGCATACCAAGATGGTCGCTGGGGCAGTCGATGACCTCAACACCTTCCAGAGCTAATGTACCCCATCCGAGATCAGGGTCAGTGATGACGCTGATGCTGTTGGAACGCTCGAGACTCCTGAAAAGGGTGACTTTACCTTTGTATGGTGCAGGGATATATCGTGCGCAGGCCTGATCGTTTTCCTCACGGGCGGCGAACTCTTTCAGCTCTACAGGCATCTGCTCAGGTTGGGCGGTTTTCTGGTAGTACCTGTACCTCAGGTTATCCTGGAGGTTTTTCAGTTTTATCGTGATCGACTCCCATTCATGGGTCAGGCGCTCCTGGATTTTCCTGGTGATGTAGGGTACGCCCTCTTCTTTCAGGCGGGAACCATGCTTTTTGAGGCGTTCCGGTGAATCGAGTTTTTTGTATGCCCAGGGCGGGATGGTATCCATGAGGGCGACAAGGCGGACATCGCTGTTCGCTGCGGTCAACTGCCGTGCCATTTCATAGATGACCATGCCGCCGAAAGAGATTCCGACAAACAGATAGGGGCCTTCGGGCGAGATTTTCCTGACCTCCCGGATATAAAAAGCGGCAAGCTCTTCGATCGTGTTTTCCTTCAGTGGCGAATCCTGTAACAGTTGAACGGAAAGCGCGTAAACGGGGATTTCGCTGCCGAGACGGGCGACCATGGGGCGGCAGAATTTCAGACCGGTTCCGAGCACATGAACGAAAAAAAGCGGAGGTTGGTCGCCGAACGATGTACCCGGCTGCATGAGCACGGCAGCCTGCAGGTTCTCCAATGGCCTTTGTTTCTGTATCTGCCTGGCAAGGGCTTCGATGGTAAGGTTCTGGAACAGGCCGGAGATGGAGAGGTTGGTCGCCAGTCGTTCGTTGATGCTGGAGCATAATCGAACGGCCATAAGGGAGTGGCCGCCGATATCGAAGAAGTTGTCTCTGGTGCTGATAGGGCTGACTCCGAGTGTCTCTTCCCAGATTTCGGTCAGCCTGCTTTCGAGTTCTGTGGACGGCAGGACAATCTCGCGCTCCTTGCTGATCGTCAGCTCAGGTTGAGGAAAACCCTTTCTGTCGATCTTGCCATTGGGCAGCAACGGAAAGGAGTCGAGGCAGATGAAATGGGGGGGCACCATGTATTCAGGCATTTTCCGCGACAGGTATCGCCTGAGTTCATTTGGTGTGGGCGCCGTGTCTTCAGGGAGGATATAGGCTACGAGAAATGACTGACCTGCATTGTCTTTATAATCGATGACCGCCGAGCTTCTGACCATCGCATGGCGGTTGAGCTGCGTTTCGATTCCGGTCGGCTCTATTCTGAACCCCCTGATCTTGATCTGGTGATCAACCCTGCCGAGAAACAGCAGATTGCCGTCTTCAAGGAAACGGACAAGGTCTCCGGTACGATAGAAACGAAAGGCTTTACCCGGGAGCCCGTCGATGAATTTCTCCTGTGAGAGTTCCGGGCGTTTCAGGTAACCTTTTGCTACCCCCGAGCCACCGATGAGCAGTTCGCCTGGCATTCCGTATGGCATCATGTTCAGGGTTTCGCTGACTACGGCAATGCAGGTGTTGTCGAGCGGAGTGCCTATCGGCAGTCCGCCATGGCGTTCGTCGAGGTGCTCAGCAGTCGAAGGGTCGGCAGCGAGAGAAACGACCGTTGTTTCAGTGGGGCCATAGGTGTTGATGAGCCGTGGGGTGCTTCCGAACAGGTCGTGCCACTTCCGGTATGTTGGTAGTGATGCCTGCTCGCCTCCGATGATGACAAGCCTGAGTGAGGGGGGCAGGAGCATATCGTCGCTTCTGATGCTGTTGACCAGCTCATGCCAGAATGCGGTCGGCAGGTCGATGACGCTGATGCCATGTTTTTTTATATGTCTGAAAAAATCGACAGCGGTGAGTTCGACCGGAAAGTCCCTGAGCACCAGCGTGGCGCCAGCCGCCCAGGTGGTGAATATCTCCTCTATCGAACCGTCGAAACTTACCGAAAAAAACTGAAGAACCCGGTCAGAGTATGTTATGCCATAGCGCGATAGTGCCGACAGGGCGAAGCTCAGTACATTTCCATGTGTGACCATGACCCCCTTCGGCACGCCGGTGCTGCCGGAGGTGTACATGATGTAGGCCAGATTGGCTGAGTCTGCCTGTTGTGGAGGTTGCCCGGAGGCTGGCACTTCCGGCAACTGGTCGATGACAAGCGGTTCGACCAGTCCGGGGCATTTGACCGATTCGGCGGTAGCGTGGTTCGTCAGGACAATCTTCATGCCTGAATCGGAGATCATGAAATGCAGCCTCTCCTCGGGATAGGCCGGGTCGAGGGGGACATAGGCTCCGCCAGCCTTGAGGATGCCGAGAATGGCGATACACATTTCCGGAGAGCGGTTCATGCATAATCCAACCGGTGTGTCAGCACTGATGCCGCGGTTCATGAGGTGCACAGCAAGCTGATTTGCCTGTTCGTCAAGTTCACGGTAGGTGAGCTGGCGGTTTCCGTGAATCAGGGCGACACGATCGGGGTTTGTTTTGGCCTGTATCTCGACCAGATGGTTGCAGCATGATCGCCGATTCGTATCGGGTGACTGTCCGATATTTATGATCCCTGGTTCAGAAGGAAGTTTCCAGCAGCTGACAGCGGAGTTTCCGTCTGTCAGGGCATGGGTTACCGCCCATGTGAAATCGGCGCCTATCCTGTCGATAGTATGACTGCTGAACAGATCGGTATTGTATACTATACAGCCGGTAACCCTGTTGTGCTTTATCCTGATGTTCAGCTGAAGATCGAGATGCGCCGTGCCATTGACAGCATCATCATACTCGAAAAGGATATTGTCTGCCCTGAATGAGGATTCGGGAGTGTCGATGAAACAGAAGAGGTTCTGGAAAACCTGGGTTCGACTTGGGTCATGATCGCGGTTCAAGGTTTCTGCCACGAACCTGAAGGGGACTTCCCGATGCATGAACGCCTCTTGAAGGGTGCTTTTCAGCTGAGCGAGAATGTCAGCAAACGAGTCCGTTCCGCTTATTTCCGTACAGATGGCAAGCTTGTTCGAAAAATTGCCGATGACCGGTTCGAGTTGCGCATCGCATCGATTGCCGGCAAGTGTTCCAGTGACGATTTCAGTGCGCCCTGTGTATCGGTAGAGGATCGCCTGGAATACGGCGAAGAAAAAGAGATATGGGGTGCATTCGTTCAGTTTGCAATACCCGGTGAGGGTTTCAGGTTTGTCCGGACCTGGACTGAATGCGTGTCGTGCTCCTGAATAGCTTTTTGATGCAGGGCGGGGATAATCTGTCGGTATCTCCTGGACGGGTGATCGTTTCCTGAGTTTGTGAAACCAGTAATCGAGTTGTGGGGCAAACAAGCCCTTTTCGAGCATGGTATTTTCCCAGACGGAGAAATCGCCATATGAAAGCACCTTGTGTGGAAGTTCAGGCGTCGTTCTGCGTGAAAAGGCTTCATAAGAAATGCTCAGCTCACGGATGAAGCGGTCAATACTCCAGGGGTCTGTAATGAGGCGATGGAACGTTATGAGCAGTCGCCACTCCTGCTTGTCAAGCCTGAGCAGAATGGCATTGATCAGCGGGCCGCTGCTGAGGTCGAAACGGCGCAGGCACTCCTGCTCGATCAGTTGTCTGAGCGCAGAATCGATCAACAGGGGCGTATAGTTCGAATAATCGGTTTCTCTGAGGGTGATGCTCAGCTGAGGCAGCACCTGCTGGTGCAGAGCATCGTTCAGGAGAGTGAAAACGGTGCGGAGAATTTCATGACGTTCGACGAGATGGTTGATGCTTTTTGAAAGAGTTTCCGGATTGACAGGCCCGTTGATGGATACGATGACAGGATGGTTTAACAGTGATCGTTCCTGTTCTGCCTGCCTGGGCCACAGCTCTTTCTGTACCATCGAGGCGGGAACAGGGCTGGATGAAGAGTTCCGTTCAGGTACAGGGATGGAGATGTCCGGCATGGGCATTGTCGTGTGAGTGGTCGCCGGAATGTGGTATTCATGATCATTTTCACGGGGAAGTGTCATGATCATCACAGAGATAGGTGCACAGTTGCCATCGTGCCGGTTAAAACGTCGATGGCTGCTCGATGTACGGATATTCACCTCCGGTGCACCGATTCTGTTGTTGCACGTTAATTGAAATTATGGCCGGTGTTTTCCTGGCTTCCGGTAATGGGTCTTTTCTTTCTTTAGTCTACCGGTAAACCGGCTTTGAGATCGCCTGATCTGCTGACTGGCATTGCCGTGCAATAGAATGATTTCCTTTTCTATTGGGCAGGCCTTGTGCAAGACTCACTTTATATATATAAGGATATTGCGCTGGAATTTCAAGAATATCGCTGAATAAACAATCAGGGATAAAAAAATCTGAACAGGTTCTTGCAGATCGGGTGATTGACAGGAGCGGTTGTGGAGTTGAGTCGAGGAGGAGCGGGTTTCTGGTGCTCTTCCGTGGCTGGAGAGCAGGCTCGACAGGCTGAATGCTGATAGCTGTGACAAGGAAAATGCATAAAAGAGGGCGATAAATCAAAAAATAGGTGATTCTTGTTTTGTTTTTTTTGGTAAAACTTTTACTTTGGCTGTCCTTATGGTTTTTCCTGAATGATTTTTCATCGGAAGTTTCAAACGAAATAGAAAAGAGTTTACTGTATGCCTACGATTCAGCAGCTTATCAGGCACGGAAGGAGTATGAAGGCGTCCAAGACCGCTTCACCTGCGCTGGAAAAATGCCCTCAGAAGAGGGGGGTTTGCACCCGTGTCTACACGACTACACCCAAAAAGCCGAACTCCGCGCTTCGCAAGGTCGCTCGTGTCAGGCTGTCCAACAAGATCGAGGTGACTGCTTACATCCCGGGTGAAGGTCACAATCTCCAGGAGCACTCCATTGTGCTGATCCGTGGAGGAAGGGTCAAGGATCTTCCCGGTGTCCGCTATCATATCGTTCGCGGTTCTCTTGATACGTCGGGTGTTGCCGATCGTAAGCAGAGCCGTTCCAAATATGGAGCCAAGGTGCCCAAGCCAGGCGCTGCACCGGCAAAGAAAAAATAAAACTGAATCTTAATACGGATTATAATGGGAAAGAAAGGTTCCGGATACGGTGTGCGCGGCGGCGATTTTCGTTATGATGACGAGACGGTTGCCCGCCTGATCAATGCCATCATGCTCGATGGTAAAAAGGTTGTGGCGACCAGGGTTGTGTATGATGCCTTCGATATCATTGCGGGCAAGGTCGAGGGCGGAGATGCTCTTGAGGTTTTCCGCAAGGCGATGGGTAATGTTGCTCCGCTGGTCGAGGTTCGCAGCAAGAGGGTTGGTGGCGCCACCTATCAGATTCCTATGGAGGTTCCTGCCTCCAGGAGAACGGCGCTTGCGTTCCGCTGGATCAAGCAGTACGCTTCCAGGCGTGGTGGTCGTTCGATGGCAGAGAAGCTTGCGGCCGAACTGCTCGATGCATCCAATGAGCAGGGGGCTTCAGTGAAGAAGCGCGACGAGGTGCATCGCATGGCCGAGGCCAACAAGGCATTTGCGCATTTCAGGTTCTGAGTCTGTAAGCAGGAATTATCAAAATAGATTGAAGTTATGGCACGGCAGGTTGCGTTAGACAAAGTCAGGAATATTGGTATCATGGCCCATATCGATGCGGGCAAGACCACGACCACAGAGAGAATTCTCTACTATACCGGTCGCCTGCACAAGATGGGTGAGGTTCATGAGGGCGGCGCCACCATGGACTGGATGGAGCAGGAGAAGGAGCGTGGTATTACCATCACTTCTGCCGCTACCACCTGTTTCTGGACTCCCAAGTACGGCAACTACTCCGGCATCAATCACAGGATCAATATTATAGATACTCCCGGCCACGTGGACTTCACGGTCGAGGTGGAGCGTTCGCTTCGCGTGCTCGATGGCGCGGTTGCGCTGTTCTGTGCGGTCGGTGGTGTGGAACCCCAGTCGGAAACGGTATGGCGTCAGGCCAATAAATATGGTGTGCCGAGAATCGCCTATGTCAACAAGATGGATCGCGTTGGCGCAGACTTCTTCGACACTGTCAAGGCTATCCGCGAGCGTCTCGGTGCCAATCCGGTGCCGACCCAGATTCCGATCGGTCAGGGCGAAATCTTTGCCGGTTTCGTTGATCTTATCCGCATGAAGGGTATTATCTACGACAAAGAGGATGGCAGCACCTACACTGAGGTCGACATTCCGCACGATCTCGAAAATGAGGCCCGCACCTGGCGCATCAATATGCTTGAAGCGGTTTCCGAGGTTGATGATACCCTGCTCGAAAAATATCTCAACGGAGAAGAGATCACTGAGGACGAGGTTCGCGTTGTGCTTCGCAAGGCCACTCTTGGTGTGACCATCATTCCGGTGCTCTGCGGTTCGTCGTTCAAGAACAAGGGTGTGCAGTTCATGCTCGATGCCGTGATCGATTATCTTGCCTCTCCAGTCGATGTGGGTTCAGTCGAGGGTCATCACCCGAGAACCGAAGAGCAGGTTGTCCGCCAGCCTAAAGACGAAGAGCCTTTTGCAGGTCTCGCTTTTAAGATCGCAACCGATCCCTTCGTTGGCAAGCTGACCTTTTTCAGGGTCTATTCGGGTGTGCTCAATGCCGGCAGCTATGTGCTCAACTCCGTCACCGGCAAGAAAGAGCGCGTAGGTCGGGTCTTGCAGATGCACTCAAACAAACGCGAAGAGCGTGATTGCGTCTATGCAGGTGATATTGCTGCCGCTGTCGGTCTCAAGGATGTCAGAACCGGCGATACGCTCTGTGACGAAAACAATCCTATCGTGCTCGAAAAGATGGTGTTCCCCGAACCCGTCATCGAAATTGCGGTAGAACCAAAAACCAAGGCGGACTCCGACAAGCTGGGCATCTCTCTTGCCAAACTTGCTGAAGAGGATCCGACCTTCAGGGTGAAAACTGATGAAGAAACCGGCCAGACGCTCATCGCCGGCATGGGTGAGCTGCACCTCGAAATTCTGGTCGATCGTCTGAAACGAGAATTCAAGGTCGAGGCCAATGTGGGCCAGCCCCAGGTTGCCTATCGCGAGACCATTCGCGGTACGGTTGAATATGAAGGCAAGTTCGTTCGCCAGTCCGGCGGTAAAGGTCAGTTCGGTCTGGTCGTGCTCAGGGTTGAACCTCTCGAAGAGGGCAAAGGCTATGAGTTCGTCGATGAGATCAAGGGTGGCGTGATTCCGAAAGAGTATGTTCCCGCGGTCAATGCCGGTATCCAGCAGGCGATGAAAGACGGCGTTGTCGCCGGCTTCCCTATGCAGGATATTAAAGTGGCCCTGATTGACGGCAAATACCATGAGGTTGACTCCTCTGAAATGGCCTTCAAGATCGCTGGTTCCATCGGCTTCAAGGGAGCGGCCAAGAAGGCCAGCCCGGTGCTGCTCGAACCGATCATGAAGGTGGAGGTCATCACTCCGGAAGAGTATCTCGGCGATGTTATGGGCGATCTGTCCGGCCGCCGTGGACACATCGAGGGCATGGGCCAGCGCGCAGGTGCGCAGTTTGTCAATGCAAAGGTGCCGTTGTCCGCCATGTTCGGTTACTCGACCGACCTCCGTTCCATGACTCAGGGGCGTGCGAACTACTCGATGGAGTTCGAAAGCTATCGCGAGGTGCCGCGCAGCATCGCTGAGGCGTTGCAGGAGAAGAGGGTTGGCAAGGATTCCGAATAACAGTTTTTCATCACCGCATCATTAAAAAGATAACCGACAGGGAGAAGAGTTATGGCTAAAGAGTCATACAAGAGGGATAAACCCCACGTAAATATTGGTACAATTGGTCACGTTGACCACGGTAAAACCACTCTTACCGCAGCAATCACCAGCGTTCTGGCAAAGCAGGGTATGGCCGCTTTCCGTGAATTCGGTGACATCGACAAAGCTCCTGAAGAGAGGGAGCGCGGTATCACCATCTCGACAGCACATGTCGAGTATCAGACGGCAAAACGCCACTATGCCCATATCGACTGCCCCGGTCACGCTGACTACATCAAGAACATGATCACCGGTGCTGCCCAGATGGACGGCGCTATCCTCGTTGTTGCCGGTACCGACGGCCCGATGCCTCAGACCCGTGAGCACATTCTGCTTGCCCGTCAGGTGAACGTTCCTGCACTCGTCGTCTTCCTGAACAAGGTTGATATCGCTGATCCTGAACTCCTTGAACTGGTCGAAATGGAACTCCGCGAACTCCTTACCGAGTACGGTTTCCCAGGCGACGATATTCCGATCATCAAAGGCTCCGCGCTGCTCGCCCTCAATGGCGAAGCTGAAGGCGAGAAGGCCATCATGGAGCTTATGGACGCCGTTGACAGCTACATTCCGCAGCCTGTCCGCGACGTTGACAAGCCGTTCCTGATGCCGGTCGAAGACGTATTCTCCATCTCTGGTCGCGGTACCGTCGGCACCGGCAGGATCGAGAGGGGACGCGTCAAGGTTGGCGAGGAAGTTGAAATTGTCGGTATCAAGCCGACCCGCAAATCGGTCGTCACCGGTATCGAAATGTTCAACAAGCTCCTCGACGAAGGCCAGGCTGGTGACAACGCAGGTCTTCTCCTTCGCGGTGTTGACAAGAATGAGCTGGAGCGCGGTATGGTTATTTCCAAACCCGGCAGCATCACTCCGCACACGAAGTTCAAGGCAGAGGTCTACATTCTGAAGAAGGAAGAGGGTGGTCGCCACACTCCGTTCTTCAACGGCTATCGCCCGCAGTTCTATTTCAGAACCACTGACGTTACCGGTTCGGTGACCCTTCCTGAAGGTGTCGAGATGGTTATGCCTGGCGATAACCTCTCCGTCGATGTGGAGCTTATCGCTCCTATCGCTATGGAAGAGAGCCTCCGTTTCGCTATCCGCGAAGGCGGTCGCACGGTCGGGGCCGGTTCGGTAACCAAGATCGTCGAGTGATCGATTGATTGTCATCCCGGGGCGAGGCAGCGCTCTCGCCCCTTTTTTATTGAAACCATCGAAACAGGGATAGACCAGTGGCTGTTCAGCAAAAGATCAGGATTAAGCTCAAGTCTTACGACCATAGCCTCGTTGATAAGTGGGCTTTGAAGATTATCGATGTGGTCAAGCAGACGGATGCCATCATTTTTGGCCCCATTCCGCTTCCCACAAAAACTCATGTGTACACGGTCAACCGTTCACCTCACGTGGACAAGAAATCCCGTGAGCAGTTTGCATTCTCATCGCACAAAAGGCTGATCGAGATCATCAACCCGACGGCCAGGACAATCGATATGCTCATGAAGCTCGAGCTTCCAAGTGGCGTTGATGTGGAAATCAAGTCTTAAAGTGTTTAAAAGTAAATAGAAAAGGTAATCGGATATGGGTGCGATTCTCGGGAAAAAAATCGGCATGACCCGTTTATACAATGATAAACGTGAGGCTGTTCCCTGCACGGTGATTCAGGCCGGGCCGTGTTATGTGACGCAGGTTAAGAGCACTGAAAAGGATGGCTATGAAGCCTACCAGCTCGGTTTTGGTGAGCGTGATGAAAAAAAGGTCTCCAAACCCCTGGCAGGCCACTATAAAAAAGCTGGCAGGAATCCCGGATACATGCTTTCCGAAGTCAGCAAGGGCCTGATCGCCGAAGAACTTGCAGCCGGGGCTACCGTTGCTGTCGATATCTTTAAAGAAGGCGAGAAAGTCGATGTGCTCGGCGTCACCAAGGGTAAAGGTTTTGCCGGTGTTGTCAAACGTCACAACTTCGGCGGAGGTTCCAGAACGCACGGCCAGTCCGACAGGCTCAGAGCCCCCGGTTCGGTTGGCGGTTCATCCGATCCTTCCAGGACCTTCAAGGGCACCAGAATGGCTGGCAGAATGGGCGGCGCGAACAAAACGGTTCAGAATCTCGTGATCGTCAAGGTCATGCCCGAATCCAATATCATCGTCGTGAGGGGTGCTGTGCCGGGACCGAAGAACTCCTATGTCAAGATTGTATCAACAACCAAGTAAACGGTGAGTGCAGAGAACAATGGAAATAAGAGTGCTCAATATAAAAGGCGCAGAAACCGGTGAAGTGGTTACGCTGAACGATGAGATTTTCGCCGTTGAAGTTTCTGATCACGCCATGTACCTGGATGTGAAGGCAATTCTTGCCAACCGTCGTCAGGGTACCCATAAAACGAAGACCCGTGCCGAAGTTCGCGGAGGCGGCAGAAAACCGTATCGCCAGAAAGGCACCGGCAATGCCCGCCAGGGCTCGACCCGTTCTGGTCTCATGGTTGGTGGTGGCACCATTTTTGGCCCACAGCCACGCAGCTACGAGCAGAAGGTCAACAGAAAGGTCAAGCAGCTCGCCCGCCGTTCCGCGCTGAGTGCGAAGGCTGCCGCAGGACAGATAGTCGTGGTCGATGATTTCAGTCTTGAATCGATCAAGACCCGTCCGGTTGCCGATATGCTCAAAAATCTCGGTCTTGCTGAAAAGAAAACTCTTCTGCTGATGCCGTTCCACGATGCCGTGGTCAGCACATCGGGCAGGAACATCGAGAAACTGAACGTTATGGTTGCCGATCAGGCTTCAACCTACGATATTCTCAACAGCCAGGCCGTGCTTTTTCAGAAGGCCGCCCTGCAGAAAATAGAAGAAACATTAGGGTAATTACCGTTTGCCAGTAAAAAGGAGAAGATTGCAATGAAAAACCCGTTGTTGCGGCCATGGCTGACCGAAAAGAGTACGAAACTCACCGAGCAGAAAGGCCAGTATGTGTTCCAGGTCAAGACGGATGCTGACAAGGAAGATATCAGGAAGGCTGTTGAGCAGAAGTTCGGAGTCGATGTCATTTCCATCCGGACGATCAACTGTCTCGGCAAGTCAAAACGGCAGTATACCAGGAAAGGGCTCATCGCCGGCAAGAAGAGCGACTGGAAAAAAGCGATCGTAACGCTTGGCGAAGGCCAGAAGATCGACTACTACGCAAAGCCGGCAGAAAAGAGCGAGAAATAGGATTATCAAAACTGGATAGACAAATAGTTATAGTACGATGGCAATCAGGAAATTAGCGCCGGTCACTCCGGGCACGAGGTTCGCCTCCTATGCAGGCTTTGAAGAGATCACCAAGAGTGAGCCTGAAAAAAGCCTTCTTGTGCCGATCAAAAGAACCGGAGGACGCAACAGCAACGGTCGGGTAACCTCCCGTCATATGGGCGGAGGTCATAAAAGGTTCTACAGGATCATCGATTTCAAGCGCAACAAGGACAATGTGCCAGCAAAGGTTGCTGCAATCGAATATGACCCGAACCGTTCGGCCAGGATTGCACTTCTTCATTATGTTGACGGAGAAAAACGTTATATTCTCGCTCCAAAAGGCCTGAAGATCGGAGATCGCCTCGAAAGCGGCGAAAAGGTGGATATCAGAGTAGGCAATACCATGCCCCTGAAGAACATCCCTATCGGTTCCGATGTGCACAATATCGAGCTGAGAGCAGGAAAAGGCGGGCAGATGGCGAGGTCAGCCGGAGCATACGCCGTGCTAGCGGCTCGTGAAGGCAACTACGCAACCCTGAAAATGCCGTCTGGTGAAATCAGGAAAGTCCGCATCGAGTGCCGTGCAACCATCGGAGTCATTGGTAATTCGGAGCACGAGAACATCAGTCTCGGAAAAGCGGGACGCAGCCGCTGGCTCGGCATCCGTCCCCAGACCCGTGGTATGGCCATGAACCCGGTCGATCACCCGATGGGTGGTGGTGAAGGCAAATCGAAGTCTGGTGGTGGCCGCAAGCATCCGAAGTCGCCATGGGGTCAGCTTGCAAAAGGTCAGAAGACCAGAAACAGGAAAAAAGCCTCGACGAAGCTGATCGTTCGCGGCAGGAAAGCCAAGTAACAAAGCGGAAACAAACAACAAGCAGAGAGAATTATGCCAAGATCACTGAAAAAGGGCCCGTTCATAGAATTCAAGCTGGAAAAGCGGATCCTTGATATGAACAGCAAAGGTGAGAAGAAAGTGGTGAAGACCTGGTCGAGAAGTTCGATGATCTCTCCTGATTTCGTCGGTCACACTGTTGCGGTTCATAACGGCAAAACCCATGTGCCGGTCTATGTCAGCGAAAACATGGTAGGCCACAAACTTGGCGAATTCGCTCCGACCAGGTTGTTCCGCGGCCATGCGGGCGGCAAGGCTGAAAAGGGCGGATCGGCACCCAGGAAAAAATAAACTGAATAACGCGGAAAGGTAAGAGATATCATGCAAGCTAAAGCAATTTTACGGCATACACCGACGTCGCCAAGAAAAATGCGGCTCGTGGCCGGCCTTGTTCGTGGCAAGCAGGTCGATCAGGCGAAAGCCATCCTGCACAACTCCACCAAAAGCGCTGCCCGTAACGTTATGGTTACGCTCAAATCGGCTGTTGCGAACTGGTCGCAGCTCAATCCCGACGAAAGGCTCAACGACAACGAACTGTTCGTGAAGGCGGTCTTTGTCGATGAAGGCCCTTCACTCAAAAGGCTCCTGCCTGCTCCGATGGGCCGCGCCTACAGGATTCGCAAACGTTCGAATCACCTGACTATCGTCGTGGACAAGCTTGATAACAAGGTAACCAAATAAACAAGGAGATAACATTGGGTCAGAAAGTTAATCCAACCGGATTCAGGCTGGGAATCATCAAGGACTGGACTTCCCGCTGGTACGATGATGGACCGGTTATCGCCGAAAAGATCAAGCAGGATCAGGTTATCCGCAACTATGTCCAGGCAAGGCTGAAGAAAGAGAAAGCCGGTATTGCCAAGATTGTTATAGAGCGCACGACCAAGCACATCAAGATCAATATCTATGCAGCCCGTCCGGGTGCTGTTGTTGGCCGCAAGGGTGAAGAGATCAACAATCTCTCCCAGGAGCTGACCCGTATTACCGGCAAAGAGGTCAAAATCGACGTTGTCGAGGTGGTCAAGCCTGAAATCGAGGCTCAGCTCATCGGTGACAATATCGCTTACCAGCTTGAAAACCGCGTATCGTTCAGACGCGCCATGAAACAGGCTATCCAGCAGGCTATGAGGGCTGGTGCTGAAGGTGTCAGGATCCGTTGCGCAGGGCGTCTTGGTGGTGTTGAGATCGCAAGGGCGGAGCAGTACAAAGAGGGAAAGATTCCGCTTCACACGCTTCGTGCCAATGTGGATTATGCAAGCGTGACCGCACACACCATCGCTGGTGCCATCGGCATCAAGGTATGGGTTTACAAGGGTGAAGTTCTCGTCCAGAGACTCGATGCCATCGAAGAGGATGAGATGAAGAAAATTCAGGAACGTCGCGGAGATTCCCGTGGCCGTGGTCGTGGAGACGGGCGTGGTTCGAAACGCCGCCGTCGTCCAGCCAAGAAGGCGTGACCAGACACAAAGTACCATATAATTCGAAATAGAATGGAGTTGCCGGTATGTTAATGCCAAAGAGGGTTCAATATAGAAAGACACAGCGTGGCCGGATGAAGGGGAACGCACAGCGCGGAACATCGGTCTCGTTCGGCACTTTTGGACTCAAAGCACTCGAACCGGCGTGGATTACCAGCCGACAGATCGAAGCTGCTCGTGTCGCCATGAACCGTTACATGAAGAGGGACGGGAAAATCTGGATCAGGATATTCCCTGACAAGCCGGTTTCCAAGAAGCCAGCCGAAACCCGAATGGGTTCCGGTAAAGGTTCGCCAGAATTCTGGGTAGCCGTTGTGAAACCCGGCCGTGTGATGTTCGAGGCTGATGGCGTGTCGCGTGAAATTGCTGCCGAGGCATTCAGGCTTGCCGCCAAGAAACTGCCGATCAAGACAAAGTTCATTGTCAGGCCTGATTACGAAGGATAAAGTGCAATCTAACCGCCAGGAAAGCGTATAATGAAAAACTATGAAATAGCGGCCATGGGCAAGACCGAGCTCCTCACAAAGATAGAAGAGCTGGAAAACAGGCTGGCCGATATCAATTTTTACAAGGCTATCGAACTGCCGCAGAATCCGATGGTTTTCCGTAATTCGAGGCGTGATATCGCCAGAATGAAAACCAGGCTCACGCAGCTCGAACTGCAGGAAAAGAGCAACGCCTGACAGAGAGTCCGGCAGTAAACAATAACCGGTTTCAACAGGAATAATAACAAATGGACAACGCAGCAATGTCAAGTGTAGCTGAAACGAGAGGCAGAAAAAAGAGCTGGTTGGGCAAGGTTGTAAGCGACAGTATGGATAAGGGTATCGTCGTTGCCGTCGAGCGCAGGGTTCAGCATCCGGTGTACAAGAAGTACTTCAAGAAGACTACGCGTCTGATGGCCCATGACGAGAAGAACGAAGCTGCTGTAGGCGATCTGGTCAGAATCACCGAATGCAGGCCGCTCAGCAAGAACAAAAGCTGCCGGCTCGTCGAAATCGTCGAAAAAGCCAAATAACGGATTTAATATCACTTAACAGGGGTTAATGCAGGATGATCCAGAAAGAGACAAATCTGGTTGTAGCCGATAACAGCGGAGCAAAAAAGGTTCGATGCATTCATGTCTTCGGCGGTACCGGAAGGCGTTATGCCGCACTCGGTGATCAGATCATGGTATCGGTCAAGGCTGCGGTTCCTGGCGGCGTCGTCAAGAAGAAAGATGTCTGCAAGGCGGTAGTGGTCAGGTGCGTGAAGGAGCAGAAAAGAAAGGATGGCTCCTATATCAGGTTCGACGAAAATGCTGTCGTGCTGCTCAACGCTCAGGGCGAACCGAGAGGAACGCGTATTTTCGGACCGGTCGCACGCGAGCTTCGCGATAAAAGATATATGAAAATTGTATCTCTTGCTCCCGAGGTTCTCTGAGGAGCAGATCAGCGGGAGTAACTCAGCTGGTAGAGTCACAGCCTTCCAAGCTGTTGGTCGCGGGTTCGAGTCCCGTCTCCCGCTCAGATTTATGAATAATATCATACAGGTCAACCATGAAAACAGGCATTAAAAAGGTCAAACTCCACGTCAGAAAGAATGATGAAGTAGTCGTCATCAGCGGTAACGACAAGGGTAAATCAGGCAAGGTACTGAAAGTGTATCCCCAGAAAGGCCGTGTGATCGTAGAGGGCGTCAATATCAGAAAACGTCACATGCGTCCTACTCAGACTATGCCGCAGGGCACTATCATCGAGCGTGAGTTTCCAATTCATGCATCAAACGTAAAGAAAAGCTGACTGAGATTTTGTTAATGGCAGGATGACCAAGACCATCCTGTGAAAAAGTAAAAGAGAAGATGTCCAAAAAAGAAAGTGTACAGCAGGAAGTTGCAATGCCTGCCCGCCTTGATGTCTACTACAGGGAGACTGTTGTTCCGAAACTCATGGAGCGATTCAGCTACAAGAGCATCATGATGGTTCCCCGCCTTGAGAAGATTTCAGTGAACATCGGTGTGGGCGAAGCTGCCCAGGAACCGAAGCTTCTCGAAACTGCGATGCAGGAACTTGGTCAGATCACCGGCCAGAAACCGCAGGTACGTAAAGCTAAAAAGGCCATTTCCAACTTCAAGCTCCGTGAGGGCCAGGCTATCGGATGCCGTGTGACCCTGCGACGCAAGATCATGTATGAATTCCTCGATCGTTTCGTGACGGTCGCAGTGCCCCGTATCCGCGACTTCCGCGGTCTGAGCGATACAAGCTTTGACGGACGTGGCAACTACAATGCAGGCATTCGTGAACAGATCATCTTCCCTGAAATCGACATCGACAAGGTGCCGAGAATCAATGGTATGGATATCAGTTTTGTCACAACCGCAAAAACAGACGAAGAGGCTTACGAGCTTCTCAGCCTGCTCGGCATGCCGTTCAAAAAGAAGAACTAATAAATCAAAGCACTGAACCAAGATGGCAAGGAAAAGCATCATTGCACGCAACGAAAAGAGGAAGCAGCTTGTCGAGAAGTATGCGGCTAAGAGGGAAGAACTCAAAAAAGCCGGTGACTACGAGGCTCTGCGCAAGCTTCCCAGAGACAGTTCCGCCACAAGGGTGCGCACACGCTGCGTCCTGACCGGTCGCGGCCGCGGCAACTACGAGAAGTTCGGGCTTTGCCGCCATATGTTCCGCAAACTGGCCCTTGAAGGCAAGCTTCCAGGCGTCAGAAAGGCAAGCTGGTAAGCGCGCCTGAGGAGACCAAGATCGATAGATGTCTGTTCATTTACGAATGTAACCAACTGTTAGCCATGCCCGTAACGGATTCCATAGCCGATTTCATCACCCGGATCAGAAACGCCGGTAGTGCCAAAAACAAGACGACTGATATTCCATATACCAGGGTCAGAGAGAACCTTTCCAAGCTTCTTTTCGATAAAGGATATATCAGGAACTTCACGGTGATCTCCACCGGGCAGTTTCCGATTATCCGCATCGAGCTGAAATACATGACAGACGGTCAACACGCCATCAAGGAGATTTCAAGGGTCAGCAAACCTGGCCGCAGGGTATATGAAGGCAAGGATATCAAGAGATACCTCGGCGGGCTCGGCCTGTTTATCCTTTCTACCTCGAAAGGCATCCTGACCGACAAGGAAGCGCGCGAGCAGAACGTCGGTGGAGAGGTACTGTTCCGTATTTATTAATTTCATAAGCCAAAGAGCATCAGTATACCATGTCAAGAATAGGAAAAATGCCAATCAGGCTTGCTGATCAGGCTAAGGTTGAGGTCAAGGACAATATGATCAACGTGACCGGCCCGAAAGGAGCTCTTTCCCAGGCACTGGTCGATGAGGTGACCGTGTCGGTTGCCGATGGCGCAGTGTCCGTTCAGAGGAAGGATGACAGCAAAAGGTCAAAAGCGATGCACGGGTTGTACCGTATGCTGGTCAGCAACATGGTCGAGGGTGTGACCAAAGGCTTCACCCGCAAACTCGAAATGTCCGGTGTGGGTTACCGCGCTGAACTCAAGGGCGACATGCTGGCGCTTACCCTCGGATATTCGCACATGATCTACTTCCAGGCTCCCGCCGAGATAAAGATCGAGGTGCCGGACCCGACCACCGTTCTTGTCAGCGGTATAGACAAGGCTCTGGTAGGCCAGATCGCTGCAAAGATTCGCTCCTTCAGGAAACCCGAACCATACCGTGGCAAGGGTATCAAGTATGAGGGAGAGGTTATCCGTCGCAAGGAAGGCAAGGCGGCCGGCAAGTAAGCCGAAAGGTTGCAGGAGCGAAATCAAGTCAGGTAAATAACATTTATACGGTTAGAGATAATGAGCCAAATCGATAAAGCTGCCCGGAGGCAGAAAATCAAGGCACGCAGCAGGGCTGTCGTGCATGGCAGCCAGGAAAGGCCAAGACTGTGCGTGTTCAGAAGTCTTTCACAGATCTATGTGCAACTGATCGACGACGAGAACGGCAAGACCCTCATGGCGGCATCGACCATGTCGAAAGAGAACGCAGGAATCGCCGGTACCAAATCGGAAGTGAGTGCCATGATCGGCAAGCAGATTGCCGAGAGGGCTATCGCTCAGGGAATCACCAAAGTCGTTTTCGACAGAAACGGTTTCCGGTACCACGGTCGCATCAAGGCTCTTGCTGATGGCGCCCGTGAAGCAGGCCTGATATTTTAAAACTTTTCAAAGAGAACGTACATGTCGAAAAAATCTGCCAGGAATATCAAGCCCGGTGAGTTGAATCTGAAAGAGAAGCTGGTGCATATCAACAGAACCGCGAAAGTGGTCAAAGGTGGCAAACGCTTCGGTTTCAACGCAATTGTCGTTGTCGGTGACAAGGATGGCCATGTGGGATACGGGCTCGGAAAAGCTAATGAAGTTCAGGATGCTATTGCCAAGGGCGTAGAAGACGGCAAGAAGAATGTGATTAAAGTGCCGATCGTCAAGGGAACCATTCCTCACCCGATCGTAGCCAAATATGGTTCAGCAAAAGTGCTGATGAAACCCGCCACTCCCGGAACGGGACTGATTGCAGGTGGTGCTGTGAGGGCTGTGCTCGAAATGGCTGGTATCCATGACATTCTGACCAAGTCTCTTGGCTCCTCCAATCCCCATAACGTGGTAAAGGCCGCCATCAAGGGATTGCAGAGCATCTCGGACGCCAATGATGTTGCCGAGCGTCGTTCGAAGAGCCTGAAAGAGGTATTTGAAAGCTAAAAAGGAGAGAAGGCGACCATGAGTGAGAAAATGATAAAGGTTACCCAGGTGCGCAGCGTTATCGGCGGTACCAAAAACCAGAAAGACACGATCAAGGCTCTCGGCCTCGGAAGGCCGAACCACAAGGTGGAGATCAGGGACAATGCCTGCACAAGAGGCCAGATACGTGTTGTCCAGCACCTTGTCAAGGTTGAAGAGCTTTAACAGAATCAATAAAGAAAGTCGGGAATTAAAGCAATGGATTTAAGTTCACTCCGCCCTGCCAAAGGTGCAGTAAAGGCAAGAAAGAGGGTCGGTCGCGGCCCCGGTTCAGGAAACGGTACGACAGCCGGCAAGGGCAACAAAGGACAGCAGTCGAGGAGCGGATACCAGCGTCCGATCGCTGAGGGCGGCCAGATGCCGATGTACAGGAGACTTCCGAAATTCGGTTTCACCCCTCCGAACAGAAAAGCTGTTGCCTGCGTCAATGTTGCACAGATCCAGATGTGGATCGAAAAAGGGCTTATCGGCGAAGAGATCAGTGTGGTCGATCTGAAGCACCTCTGCAACGCCAGCAATCAGGAATATTTCAAGATTCTCGGTAATGGTGAGCTTACTTCCGCTGTGACCATCACCGCACACTACTTCAGCAAGAGTGCTGAAGAGAAGATTGTCAATGCTGGCGGCAAGATCGTGAAAGCATACCGCACTCTTGAAGAAGCGATCAAAGTCAACGGTCTGCCCTTCGAAGAGGCTTTGCTGACCCCAAAAGTCAAAGTGGTCAAAAAAGATAAGAAATCGGTCAAGTCGTGAACCAGGGAATGAGCTGCCATGAAGCTTACTGAGAGCATTAGGAATATCAATAAAATCCCGGAATTAAGGCAGCGTATCCTCTATACCCTCCTGCTTCTTTTCGTGTACAGGCTGGGATCGCATATCACCATTCCCGGGGTTGATGCCTCTGCCATAGCGAGTGCAACCACCTCTCATTCAAACGACCTGTTCGGTCTTTTCGATCTGTTTGTCGGAGGCGCGTTCGCTCGCGCCTCGATCTTTTCTCTCGGCATCATGCCATACATCTCGGCATCCATCATCATTCAGCTTCTCGGCGCGGTAACTCCCTACGTTCAGAAGCTTCAGAAAGAGGGTGAAGAGGGACGTCAGAAAATCAATCAGTATACGCGCCTCGGTACGATCCTTGTTGCACTTTTACAGGCATGGGGTGTAAGTGTCAATCTTGCGAGCCCATCTTCATTCGGCAAGGTGGTGGTCCCCGAACCAGGTTTTTTCTTTACCATAACGGCAATTGTCCTTCTGACGGCAAGCACCATGTTCGTCATGTGGCTTGGTGAACTTATCACAGAACGCGGCATTGGTAACGGTATATCGCTTATCATCATGATAGGCATTCTTGCCACCTTCCCGCAATCCCTCGTTGCTGAAATACAGTCTGTTTCGTTCGGCAGCAAGAACTGGATCGTAGAGATCGTGATCATGGCTCTTATGGCAGCCATTGTGGCGGTTGTCGTGCTTCTTACCGTCGCCACGAGAAGGATTCCCGTTCAGCATGCCAAACGTGTCGTTGGCCGCAAGGTTTATGGCGGAGGTACGCAGTACATCCCCATGAAGATCAATACAGCAGGCGTCATGCCCATTATTTTCGCCCAATCGATCATGTTTCTGCCCAGCACGTTTCTTTCGTTTTTCCCTGAGAGTGAAGTGATGCAGAAAATAGCGGCGGCATTCGCCTATGATTCATGGTGGTATGCGATCATATTCGGTCTTATGATCGTCTTCTTCACTTACTTCTATACGGCAATCGCATTCAATCCGAAAGATGTTGCCGATACCATGCGGCGTCAGGGTGGATTCATTCCAGGGGTCAGGCCAGGCAAGAGCACCGAGGAGTTCATCGATAACATCCTCACTCGCATAACCCTTCCGGGGGCGATCACGCTTGCTCTTATTGCCATATTGCCGACATTCCTGACCAAGTTTGCTAATGTGACCCCAGGTTTTGCACATTTCTTTGGGGGAACCAGCCTTCTGATCGTTGTCAGTGTAGGACTCGATACGCTTCAGCAGATTGAAAGTCATCTGATGATGCGTCATTACGACGGATTCATGAAGACTGCCAAGGCAAGGGGGCGCCGATGATGCAGAGGTCGGAGTCATGATCACCATCAAGAGCGAAAGGGAAATAGAACTGATGCGTGAAGCCGGCGGACTGGTCGGCCGTGTTCTCGATATGATCGAACAGGAGATCGCTTCGGGTATGACAACCAAACGTCTCGACGAACTGGCTGAACAGTTCATCAGGGACCACAATGCTGTTCCGAGTTTTCTCAATTATGTTCCAAAAGGCGAGACCGGTGTGACTCCTTATCCGGCCACGCTTTGTGTATCGATTAATGAGGAGGTTGTACACGGTGTTCCGAGCACGAAACGTATCATTAACGAAGGCGATATCGTATCGGTCGATTGCGGGGTTTACAAGAGCGGATACCACGGCGATGCAGCACGAACATTCGTCATCGGGACGGCAGACCCGGCGGTTCAGAAGCTTGTCGATGTGACCCGTGAATGTCTCTATCGTGGTATAGCCCAGGCTGTTGAAGGAAACCGGCTGCATGACATATCGTCAGCCATCGAGCAGCACGCACGTTCCTTCGGATACAGCGTGATCGAGAACATGGTAGGTCACGGTATCGGGAGCGAACTTCATGAAGAACCAGCAGTGCCGAATTATGGCAGACCACATACCGGCGTAAAACTTCGTGAGGGCATGACCCTGGCCATAGAGCCGATGATAGCGCTTGGACGTTCGCGAAGAGCTGTCAGCAAGAGAGGTGCATGGGTCGCAGTTACCGAAGACAGAAAGCATTGCGCACACTTCGAACATACCATTGCCATAAGAAAGGGTGCGGCTGAAGTCATGACACAATGAATTCGTCAGTGAACGTCAGAATCTATATCATAACGATCATCAGCAAAGCAGAGAGGATACATTGGCCAAGGAAGAATCAATTGAAGTGGAAGGCGAAATTCTTGAAGCGCTTCCCAATGCACAATTCAGGGTGAAGCTCGAGAACAGCCTTGAGGTGCTTGCCCACGTATCGGGAAAGATCAGGATGCACTATATAAGAATCCTTCCCGGAGACAAGGTTAAAGTTCAGATTTCTCCGTATGACTTGACCAAAGGCAGGATTACCTACCGGTACAAGTAAAAAAACCAATAATCGTCCTTTATCCGGTTGATTATTAGGGATGTATTTATTACATTACATGCCTTTTCATATTTTGGACAGACCGGACAATCTTAGCATGTGGGGTTTACCATGAAAATATTTTCGTCTATCAAAAAACGTTGCGAGCACTGCAGGATTATCAAGCGCAAGGGAAAACGATTTGTGATCTGCAAGGTGAATCCAAGCCACAAGCAGCGCCAGGGGTGATCTTCAGGAACAATCAACAGATTTGAGAAAAACATATGAGGTTAGCTGGGGTTAATTTGCCATTGAACAAACATGCGGTCATTGGCTTGACGTATGTGTATGGCATCGGGAAAACATCCGCCAAAAACATACTCGCAAAAGCCGGAATTGCGCCTGAAAAGAAGATCTCCGAGTTGAGCGACGAAGAGGCACACGCTATCAGGGAAATTATCGGCAACGAGTTCACGGTTGAGGGTGAGGCTCGCGCGGAGCAGCAGCTCTCCATCAAGCGTCTGATGGATATCGGGTGTTACCGCGGTCTTCGCCACAGGCGCTCACTCCCGGTTCGCGGCCAGCGCACCAGTACCAACGCCCGTACCAGAAAAGGCAAACGCAAGACGGTCGCCGGCAAGAAGAAGGCTGGCAAGAAGTAAGGTCCTGAGCAATCAAGCAATAAGAGAGATAAAACACTGACAGACTCATGGCAACAGCGAGCAGGAAAAAAAAGAAAGTAAAGGTTACCCCTGAAGGTACCGTCCATATCAAGGCTTCGTTCAACAACGTCATGGTTACCATTACCGATACGCTCGGCAATACGGTATCATGGTCGAGTGCCGGCAAGAACGGTTTCAAAGGCTCCAAGAAAAATACCCCGTACGCATCGCAGGTCACTTCAGAGGCAGCCGCCAAAGAGGCCTATGATCTTGGCATGCGTCACGTCGATGTGCTTATCAAAGGACCTGGCGCAGGTCGTGATGCGGCCATCAGGGCGCTTCAGGGTGTTGGCCTGGAGGTTCGTACCATCCGGGATATCACGCCGCTTCCGCACAACGGTTGCCGGCCGCCCAAGCGCAGAAGGGTCTGACGGTTATTATCAAGAATTATCAATGAAGCAATTGCTATGGCACGATTCAGAGGGTCAATTACCAAGGTATCACGCAGGTTAGGGATAGCACTTTCTCCCAAGGCGGAAAAATATCTCGAAAGACGCCCATATGCTCCGGGCGAGCATGGGCAGTCCCGCAAGGGCAAAGTGTCGGAGTATGCTCTGCAGTTGAGGGAAAAGCAGAAGATGAAATATCTTTATGGCATTCTCGAAAAGCAGTTCAGAAATTATTACAAAAAAGCGGTTGCCCAGCGCGGCGTTACCGGTGACAACCTGGTGAAGCTCCTCGAAAGGCGTTTTGACAACGTAGTCTATCGTTGCGGATTCTCGCCCTCTCGCGCAGGTGCCCGTCAGCTCGTTTCACACGGACATCTTCTGATCAACGGCAAGAAGGTCAATATCCCTTCATATCTCGTGGCTCCCGGTGACCTGATTGAATTCAGGCAGAAGAGCCGCAATCTCGATGCAGTTGCCGATTCGCTGAACAAAGCATCCGAGGCAAGGATTCCCGCATGGATCCAGGTGGACAAAGCCAACAGGAAAGCCGTATTTCTTGCAGTTCCCGAGCGTGAAGCCGTGCAGGAGCCATATAATGAACAGCTTGTTGTCGAGTTGTACTCCAAGTGATTTTTTTGAATCCTTTAAGGTAGCAAGACTATGATATACCAGATGCAGATGCCTGCAAAGATCGATGTGGATGAAACGACCCACACCGGCAGCTTCGGGCGCTTCATCGCCCAGCCGCTGGAGAGGGGATACGCAGTTACGCTTGGCAATGCCATGAGAAGGGTTCTGCTTGCCTCTCTTCCCGGAACGGCAATTACCGGGATCAAGATAGATGGAGTTTATCACGAGTTCTCGACGATTGACGGTGTCCGTGAAGATGTACCCGAGATCGTGCTGAACCTGAAAAAGGTCCGATTCAGGTCAAACTGCAAGCGCAGCTGCAAAACGACCCTGACGCTTGCCGGTCCTAAAGAGTTCCTCGCTGGTGATATTATTGCCCATGAAGGCGAGTTCGAGGTTCTCAACAAAGACCTTCATATTGCCACGATCAATTCCGAAGCTTCGCTTACCATTGACATCTATGTCGGAAGGGGACGGGGATACATACCGGCAGAAGAGAATCGCAGCGAAGGCCTGCCGATAGGATTCATTGCCATCGACTCGATTTTCACTCCGATCAGGAATGTCAAACTGACCGTCGAAAACACCCGTGTTGGTCAGAGAACCGACTACGAGAAGATGGTTCTTGATGTTGAGACCGATGGTTCGATCACACCAGATGACGCAATCAGTCTCGCCGGCAAAATCATCAACGACCATATCATCTTTTTTGCAAACTTCTCTCCGACCGAAGAGGAGTTCTCAGAAGAGGAGTACAAGCAGCTCGACGACGAGTTCGAAAGCATGCGCAAGCTCTTGCAGACAAAGATCGAAGACCTTGATCTTTCGGTACGCTCCCACAACTGTCTGAGACTTGCAGAGATCGATACTCTTGGCGACCTGGTCTCGAGAAGAGAGGATGAGCTGCTGAACTACAAGAACTTCGGCAAGAAATCGCTGACGGAACTGAAGGAACAGCTCGAGAAGTTCAACCTCAAGTTCGGAATGGATATTACCCGTTACCAGATGAAGGGTTGATTAAAGGCTATTTGTTTTATTGAAAATCAATGAGAGCGGAAACAAGAAATGCGTAAAGTCAAGCCAGCAAGAAAACTCGGTAGAACGACCGCCCATAGAAAAGCAACCCTGTCGAACCTTTCGACACAATTGCTGATCCACAAGCGTATCGAGACGACCGAAGCAAAAGCCAAGGAAACCCGCAAGGTTGTCGAAAAAATCATCACCAAAGCACGCAAGGGAACGCACCACGCACAGCGTGAGATTTTCAGTGCACTGCGTGACAAGGAGGCCGTTCGAGAGCTTTTCGAGGAGATCGTCGGAAAGATCGGTTCACGAAATGGTGGATACACCCGTATTGTCAAACTCGTCCCTCGTTACGGTGATGCTGCCAGGATGGCCGTCATCGAGCTGGTAGATTATTCGGAAGCCCCGTCTGCAACGCCGAAATCAGGCAAGCAGGATCGTGCAAAACACGTCAAAGGCTCCAGGAAGGCCGAAGTGGCAGAGAAATCCACCAGCGAAGCCGCAGAATAAAAGCGGTTCCACCGGCTTGCAGAGACACGGTAGTCATCGTTCGCATGATCATACTGATCACCAGCGGGCGATGACTATCTGTTTTTCAGAGAACAGTGGGCTGAAACCTCCTATAGGCAACTGATCGACCGAGGTCGGGAACCCGGAATGTTTTTCTCTCGACAGCACCGCCTGGGCTATTTCCTTGTCGAGATGGCCCCCTTTGAGACAGATCAGCACACCTTCACGTTTGAGCAGTCTTGCGCTGTAAGCGCACAGCTCTTCGAGCGGCGCAACCTGGCGGCTCAGAACCGTATCGAATACAACCCCTTTCAGCTCTTCGACCCTTGAATGAAGGGCGATGACATTATTCAGCCCCAGCTCCCTGACCATGGCTTTGCAGGCAGCAATTTTTTTGCCTGTTGAGTCAACCAGCAGAAAAGAGGTTTCGGGAAAGAGAATGGCTAAAGGAATCCCCGGCAGGCCGCCTCCGGTACCGAGATCCAGAACTTTCTCTCCTGGTCTGAAGTCGTGTATCCTGCATATCAGCAGCGAATGGAACACATGCCTGACGATGACAGGGGCATCTTCCTTGCGACTGATAAGGTTCACTTTCAGGTTCCATGCTTCGAGCAGGCCTGTGTAGCGGACAAGAAGCTTCAGAGATTTATCGTCAGCAGGGATGCCGTGCTGACGACAGAGTCCCTCAATCAGGTGCAGGTCGTTCTGCATTTCGGATCGTTCGGTGCAATGATGAAGAAAATCGTACAAAAGAAAAAACGATATTTTACAGTCAAAGGCAAATGTTCAGTGCCGGGCAGAAATGCAGGCTGCGCTGGAGAAAAATATTGTACATTTACAAAAGATGCTCTAACCGTTGCTCAACGGAGTGAAGGTACAGAAAGAACACGATGCTTATGATGAAGATGTTCGACAGTCATGTTTATGCCGTGGTAATGGCAGGGGGAATAGGCAGCAAGCTCTGGCCCCTTTCAAGAAAAAAGTCTCCCAAACAGTTCCTCCACTTTTTCGATGGAGGAACGATGATCAGGAAAACGGTCGAGCGGATCGTCAGAGCCGTCAGAAAGGAAAATATTCTCATCATAACGGGCAAGCAGCACTGGCGCCTTGTTAACGAATCTGTTCCTGATTTCGATCCAGACAACATTATCATCGAACCCACCATCAGGGATACCGCAACCTGTATTGCACTGGCGACCACCTTCATCAGGAAACGCGATCCCGAAGCCGTGACTGTCGTGCTTCCGGCGGATCACCTTGTGCTCGATGAAGAACAGTTCCTCAAGACCATAGTCAAAGGCGTTGGACTTGCGCGGGAAAAGAGGGGCCTGATCACTGTAGGCATTCACCCTGATCGCCCTGAGACCCGATACGGCTATATCCAGGTAGAGCCATCGGTGATGATCGATGAAGAGAACGACAATCCTGATGACGATGACATTGCATTGTTCCGTGTGAAAACCTTTGCCGAGAAGCCCGATCTTGCCACGGCAGAACAGTTTCTGCAGAGCCGTGATTTCTGGTGGAACAGCGGTGTTTTCATCTGGCACGTCGATGACATCACCAGAGAGTACCACCGTTCACTGCCTGACCTTTATGAGGATATGCAGAACGTTCATGCCTTTATCGGCACCGAGCGCCAGGAGTCGGTTATCGAGGATGTCTACAGCTGGATACACCCCGTGTCAGTTGCTTATGGCATTATGGAGAAGGCTGAAAAGGTCTACATGCTTGCCGGGAATTTCGGATGGACCGATCTCGGATGCTGGGATGAAGTGATCAGGATTGGCCTTGGTCTCGAAGGACGCGACATGGATGGCCAGGAGGTCATTATGCTCGATTCGAATGATGTCTTTGTCAGAAAGCCCCACGGAAAATCGGTGGTTACCATTGGTGTTGACAACATCATCGTGGTCGATACACCCGATGCTCTTCTGATCTGCAAAGCGGGGGAGTCGCAGCAGGTAGCCAAAGCGGTGGAGACGATGAGGAGGGAGCCGGGACTGGAAGGATTTTTGTAGAAGAGCAGTGGACGAAGTGGACTTTGTGGACGTCGTGGACAGGAAAGAAAAGAGATGAAAAGGCCGGAGCATCACACTCCGGCTTTTTTCCTGGGAGCGCCGAGCTCCAGCTCGGCATCTTATGAGTTCAACCTTTTTTCCTTGACCAGGTGGCCCCCTCTTTGGTGTCCTTGACTTCTATGCCTTTTTGCATGAGCAGGTCGCGGATTTTGTCGCTGGTGGCGAAATCCTTGTTCGCGCGCGCTTCTTTGCGGAGTTCGAGCAGAACCTGCATCACATCGTCGAGAGTCCGGGTGTTTTCGCCGCTCTCGCCGACAAGCAGCTCGTCACGGTTTTTCAGGATGCCGAGCACCTCTGCGGCGTAGGTTTCAAACCAAGCCTGAGCGCTCTTTTTCGTTTCAGAATCGAGCCCTTCCCTGTCGAGAGCCGTGTTGAGTGTTTTGACGAATTCGAAAATCACCGAGATGGCTACCGGGGTGTTGAAATCGTCGTTCAGAGCGTCGGTGATTCTTGATTCAAATGCCTGGACATCAAGCAGGCCCTTGCCTTCGGGTGCTTCCTGCAGTCGCTGGTATGCTTCCTGCAGCTTCTCGAAGCCGGACTGTGATGCCCTGATAGCTGCTTCGGAGAAGTCGAGCGGGGAGCGGTAGTGCGACTGGAGGATGAAGAAGCGGATGACCAGCGGGTCAAAGGCGGCGAACAGCTCTTTCAGGTTCACGAAGTTCTTCAGAGACTTGCCCATCTTGACGCCGTCCACCGTCACCATGTTGTTGTGCATCCAGTAGCGAACGAACGGTTTGCCCGTTGCCGCTTCAGATTGGGCGATCTCGCAGTCATGATGCGGGAACTTGTTCTCCATGCCGCCACCATGAATATCGATGGTCTCGCCGAGGTACTTCATGGCCATAGCGGAGCATTCGAGGTGCCAGCCGGGATACCCCTCTCCCCATGGGGAGTTCCACTTCATTATATGGCTTGCTTCAGCCTTTTTCCAGAGGGCGAAATCGGAGGGATTGCGTTTTTCCGAGCGCTGTTCGACTCGTCCGCCCGCCTGTAATGCACTCTGGTCGGTACGGCCTGAGAGCTTGCCGTATTTTTTGAAGGAGTCAACCGAGAAGTATACGTTGCCTCCGGATTCATAAGCATGTCCTGTTTCGATGAGGCGTTCGACCAGGGCGATCTGCTCTGGGATGTGCCCCGTAGCCGTCGGTGCGATGTTCGGACGCTGAACACCAAGCCGGTCCATATCTTCATAAAAACTTCTGGTATAGAACTGGGCTATCTCCATCGGTTCGGTTCTTTCAAGGCGGGCCTGCTTCTGAATCTTGTCCTCACCCTCATCGGCATCATCGGTCAGGTGTCCAACATCGGTGATATTCTGTACATATCTGACCTTCAGGCCAAGATGACGCATCCAGCGTACCACGACATCGAACGAGACATAGCTTTTTGCGTGGCCGAGATGTGCGTGACCATAAACGGTGGGGCCACAGACATAGATGGTGGCCATTCCTGGCGTGAGCGGTTCGAAGGGTTCCCTGGTGCGGCTCAGTGAGTTGTAGATATGCAGAGAAGAGGACATCCTGATGGCGATCAATAGGTTACCGAATCCCGGCTGATGATCGGGAAATGTCGTAAAATTAAACATTTCGCTTGTTAAGGCAACACAAGTACCGACTTTTTCCGGAGGGTGTCCCTGATCAGAAGTTTTGCAGAAGCACAACTGTCTCCCCAATTTTCAGACAGCTATTGCTGATACCCCTGGCAATAAAAGCAGGCATCGAACGCTGCATGCCAGAATGGCATTCTCTTTTTTGGCTGATGATGCTGTTGAATAATGATGAATAATGCTAAATTACTTTTGTATAGGGTTTCCCCCGTGTTTGCGTCACCACTGACGGTATACTCAATGACCTGCCGGATGACTGCCGAACAGAACCCTGACGATCCCACGCTCATCATCCGGCCTTCTGAAGAAAAGTCCGGAATGATCTGTTTCCATGTTTACCATATCGATTTCATCATCGGCTAACCAAAAGCAGGGAAATAAGAATCATGAACATTCGCAGTCTGTTGGCAGGCATTGTCGTCGGCATACTTCTCACCGCTGGCGCGGGATGGATGATGATGCCGGGCATGATGCTCAAGGAGTACAAGAGCCCTTACGGCGTCGAAGAGAGCGTTGAAAAAATCAAGGAGAATGCGCTGGCTGAAGGATGGGTGGTGGCAAACGTCATGGCGTTGGACAAATCCGTGAAACAGCATGGTGGTGGCGATCTTTCTCCCGTGAGGCTGGTCAATCTCTGCGAGGCCAATCACGCCTACAACATCCTGAAGGGTGACGACACCAAAATCGTCTCGGTCATGATGCCCTGCACGATCAGCGTTTATCAGAAAACCGATGGAAAAACCTATATCGGCGCCATGAACGCCGGTCTGCTGGGCAAAATGTTCGGTGGAATTGTTGCCGAGGTGATGGGCGGAACTGTCGCGAAGCAGCAGCAGGAGTTTATCAGATTTGTCAGGTAGTTCTTTACAATGATCTCGGGATGAGAGGAGTGCTTTCCACCCTGAGTCTGAAGCAATCGGGAAAAGAGCGCGCAGTCCGGACTGAACAAAAAGAAAACAACCATGAGAAACGTGACCATCACATTTATCGGGCATCGATCTGACGAAGTCGCCGAGCGATTCTACACATGGGTCGTTGATGGCGGTCTCGAAGACAGCATCATCGACAACCTCTCTGACAAAGAGATCGAAGTGCAGGGGATTCTCGATATCAGTAATGACTCCCTCTCGATTGCCATAGTCAGTACTGAACCATCGGAACAGTGAAAAGAAAAAAGCTCTTCGATATGAAGATTGTCTTCTCAGGGCTGCATCGTCGCATAATGTCTGTGGCCAAGACAAACACATCGCAGAGATGGAATGTTCAGGGTCCATGTGCGGTAGCATATCGGAGAAGATCGGTTCCCGAACCGATCCGGCAGAATTTAGAAAAACCGAAATTTGTGTTTTCTGCTCTCTTCTGAAAACCGGATCGAAATCATTTTTTATTCTTTCCTCCAGTACCCCAGACTCTGCCATTGCGAATCCCGGCAGGTTGGGGAGGTGCGACCCGTCTTTCATGCCGTCATGTCACGCTGAACGCGCTACCCTTTGACACGGCACTGCGGTGAGGTATAGGCTTTACAGAGACATCGGGACAGCTCACTGTGCTCTTATCGTTCCCGGAATCTTCACGATGACATGATAGCCTTCGAGTTTCTCCGGAACAAGCGCTCTGGTTTTTGTGTTGTCGCAAGCAAGTCCGACTGTGATGACCTGATTGCCTTTGGCATCCTGCCCTATGCCGACCGAAACGACATCGGGCAGGTTAAGCAGTTTTGTTTCGTAAGTGCTTTTTACCTCACTGATCGTTTTCATATCCGCGGCTTGTGTACAATTGTTCATCACCGGCAAAAGGCACAGAAGTGCAATCCGGAAATTGCTCATAACGTTACGCCGAGGATGCTGAATACGTTCTGGATTCTGTTGATGATCGTTGTCTGGTCACTGCCGGCAAAGAGCAGTCCGACGAGATTGTTCGAGTTATCGAGAACCGCCGAACCGCTGTCGCCGCCCTGGCTCATGGCTCCGGCCATCAACTGGTCACGGAACTGGGCAACCCGGTTGCTTCCGTAACTGACGTTGACCGTAACGTTGATCTGCTGGATTTCTCCGGTTGTCAGACCGGTCGTGCGTCCGCTTTTTTTCAGGGCCATGCCCAGCGTTCCTTCAGCCGTGCCGGCAATGGTGCCGATACCGAGGATTTCATTTTTCATATCCGCCGGATTCAGAGGACGGGCGAGAGCGGCATCGACAAGATTCTCTGCTGCCTGCACTGAAACAGCTTGCAGTCGGGTGTCGCTTCCGGTAACCGAGGCGAGAAAGTTGCAGAGGTCCGCAATGGAATTTGCTACCGGACAACTGCTCGACGATCCTGAAAAGGTAATAGGCACGAATTCGGCAAGTTCAGCAATTTTGTCGGAGGGATTCATGCCGCCGTCATAAGGGCCTGGCTGGAGAATTGCATCACCGGCCGATGCATCGTTGCTGTTGGCCAGCACATGGTTGTTGGAAAGGATGAAGAGCTCACCGTTCCTGTTTACCAGACAGCCGAAGGTGCCGGCAGTTATTTCATAATGTCCGATGCTCACTCCGCCGGGAGCAGGCCGGAAATTTCCTGTCGGAGGAGGAAGGAGCGCCCTTATGCGGCCGGTTGCCACGACATCGGTCGGAATACCGCCGACTGTTGCCGGTACCATTTCCGAATCAGGAAGCTCTGTTCTCTGTTCTTTCCTTTCGACAGAACAGATGATACTTAACTGGCCGGTTTTTTTTCCGTTCGTTTGTTTGTAGCCGATCCCTGTTGCCACTACGTTCTTGCGGCTCATCAGGGATGAACGAACGGAATCGAGAACCGGGATGATCGAAGAGATAATCGTATCCATGGGAGCACTCCTTAATATTTAGAACTGAAAGGAAGCCTGGAGAGAGGTCTCTACTGCTTAAAGATACGAAAGCTCAGCGTCAAAAAGCATGTCCCGTATCACTGTGACTGATCGCTGTGATTGCTCATGATGACAGGGGTTCTTCCCGTCCTGATGAGGATGAAAAGCTGATTCATATTCCGAAAAGTCTTGTGAACCGTTTTCGGACGGAACGCCAGAGATCGGGAAGATTTGATGATTAGTCGGTCGAGTGCTGTGACGACCAGTTTTTCCGGTCGTGTCGCGGGGGGAGTACGCGATAGATGAAACGAGTTGAATGTGTACATTGACATTTGCTGCTGAAAGCAATGTTTCCGGGATTTAACTGAACAGCAAATTTCACGCATGACAGGGTTTCTGCCATCACTGTTGATTGCGGCAATGCTATTGCTGGCGACGTCTGTTCATGGCGAAATGATCGTGCGCAATTACAGTCCGGCGCGACATGACCGGTTTTATAGCGGTAGCGACAAGGGTTTTGTTGGTGCCCGCTACGATTTCTCAGGGGTCGGACACGGCAATCGGGGACACTGGGCAACGCTGGTGAGCGATAACTGCTTTCTTTCCGCTTACCACCGTCATCCGGTGCCGGGCGAGCAAGTGAAGTTCTGGTCATCCAATGTGCTCGCAGGGCCAAGCTTTACGTACACAGTAACGGGTGGCCAAAGAGTAGGGAGGACGGATATCTGGGCAGGCTGGTTCGAAAAGCCGGTTGATCCTTCGATTTCGCGATATCCGGTTCTTGTATTACGAGCTGTGAAAAGTTATATCAGCCTCAGTCTCCTCAACTATGGAATGAATCACAGAGTTGGCCGGAATGTGCTGGACAGTTTAGTCTGGTTTAAGTATGGCGGATCGACGGGGCTCTCTGTCCTTTACGATTACGACAATAACGACGATCCTTCGGTTGGCGGCGATGAAACCTGGTTGATGGGTGGCGATTCAGGGGCTCCGAGCTTCGCTGTTTTCAACTCCGAACTGACGCTGATCGGCATTCATTGGGCGATCACGAACAAGACAGCAAGCTCTATCGACACATTTATTCCTGCATACTTCAACGAAATCAATAAACTGCTGGCCCCAAAGGGGCAGAAGTTACAACGTGTCCGGAGCCTGAGACGTCGCTGAGCCTATTCTGTTTCCGCTTGTGACTACCTCTGGCGGTATCCGGGTTTAACGGTAGATGTCCGGTAGCGGTTTGTCTGTTGCGTGGAGCGGTGCTGCGCGAAAAACAGGGGACATTCACAACAGCGTTAACTCGATATTGGCAACGAGAGTTTCACCGTCTCAAGCCGCGTTGCTTCCGACCTTAAAGTCAGGATCGCCACGTCCCGACCTGATACGGGTGGCTTTCCATGGTCTAACATAGATTGTTTTGCCAGTATTTCACTCTATCGGTAACGCATGTCATGTGGTGGAAGCTGGCAGCAAGAGATTGGGCTGAAGCCCCGGAATTATTCTGACTGGCTCTCCCCGGCTTGAAAGCCGGGGCAATGTGA
>Ga0172367_10000860_pt1 | contig 45729 bp, 47 predicted proteins | sample Lak10m_FD_114542 | JGI IMG/M metagenome (GOLD analysis project Ga0172367, IMG submission 114542) | Freshwater microbial communities from Kabuno Bay, South-Kivu, Congo - kab_022012_10m | ecosystem: Environmental > Aquatic > Freshwater > Lake | place: Democratic Republic of the Congo: South-Kivu...
ATTAAAATGGTTCATTAGACCATCTGACAATTGGTCAGCGTGACCAAAAATTTCTAGAGGGGCTTCTAAATATAGAAACCTATTAAGTTTGTTAGTGTCTTCAAACTCAAAATGGTTGATTAAATCGAAACTAGTTACATCGTCATTAGTTATATCAATTTCTTTGATATACTTATTGTAAGTGTAAGCGAATTGTCCGATAAAATCACGTAATACCTCGTTCAAACAGACTCCAATAACAGCCATAATTATTTTTTTTATTTTTTTTATTATCCTATGAACAATTATAGTTAATTGGATGGTAATAGTAAACATTTAATTAAAAATAAATTCAAAGAATATGAAAATAAAAGTGAATTTATTAAGGATAACAAAAAGATGTATAAATTTATTAGAGTTAATAAATTAACTAAAGAAATTTTTAAACAGTAGTTATCCCTATCTTCATAAAACAAATCTAAGGACTAATTATCTATAAGTAAAGCAAAGTTTTATATTTTTTTAAAAAATGATAAAAATTTTTCAGTAAACGTTTTTTCCTTAAATGTTTTTGTTTTTGGAGGTTGCGGTTTAACTATTTTTACAGTTAATATTTTTTCATATTCTTTACGTTTTTTCATTCTATCGTAAATGTCTATAAAATAGCTAGTCAATCTATGTCTAACAACTTCTTTAGAATTAAACTCTACAACTGCAACACCTTCAATTGGTGTTTCTAAAACGTCTTTTACTATATCTTCTAATGCACTTTCAGATTCATCTTTTAAGTCAATCTGACCAGTATCACCCAACACAATAATTTTAGTGTTTTCAGAGAACCTAGTTAAAAACGTTTTAGAGTGCTTATGTCTTACGTTTTGGTACTCATCCATAATAATGATACAGTTAGAAAATGAACGTCCACGTATTGACCCAAAAACTTCCATTTTGATATAACCAGCTTCCATTAATTTGTTTGTTAACTCTTCACCGATTAATTTATAGAAAGCATCAAAGTAAGACATCATGATAAATTTAAGCTTGTCTTTTTCATCACCTGGTAATGTACCCAAGTCTTCACCTTTTAATTGTTCAATCGATTTGACTAATTTTATTTCACGATAAATGTCTGGATTATTTTTAAGAAGTAGTAATGCTTCAGCAACACTTAATAATGTTTTACCAGTACCAGCTGGGCCAGTACAAAAAGTAACATCATTGTTTTTAATAGAAGTCGTTAATTTTTTTTGCGTCTCATTCTTATGTTTGATATCTATTTTTATTTGAGACAGTAAAACAGTTGGTCCTTTTAAGAAAGCTTCATCAACAGAGTCAGTTTTTCTTGTTCTAGTTGTTGTTCTAGTTGTTCTTGATGTAGTTGTTTTTTTATTCATATATAACTTTATTATAAATATCTTATTGTAACAAGTTCTTTAAAATTTTAGATATTTTTTCAGCTGAATATCCATCACCATATGGTGAAACAACGTTGACTTTATAATTTAACAAATGGTGCTCAAAATTTTTAATCAAATTTTTAGGTTCATCAATTAAAAAACTAGTTAACCCTAACGATTCTGGTCTTTCGGTTATTTTCCTACATACAAGACATTTTTTATTAAAAAAAGAACACTCTTCTTGAATACCACCGCTATCTGTTATAACTAATTTTGTTTTGATTAGCAGAGCCAATAATTCATGATGATTCATTGGTGGTACTATAGTTACATGTGTCAAAATATCTTTATGTTTTTGCACATTTGGATTTGGGTGTATCGGTAAGATAAATTCTAAATCTTTATGTTTAATAGCTAATTTGTTTATTTCTTCAAACCATAAATCAATATTCTCATGGTTTTCTCTTCTGTGCATAGTAACCAATACTTTGTTATGGTATTCACATTCTTTTTTATATTCTACCAAATTGTCTAATACTGTATTTCCAACAACGTGTACTTGACCTAAAACTCTTTCTTTGAAAAGATTGTCAGCGTTTAAATTGGTTGGACAAAGGTGGATTTTAGCGATAGACGAAACGATTCTTCTATTATTTTCTTCTGGGTATGGGTTTTCATAATCATATGTCCTTAACCCAGCTTCTAAATGAATTACGTCTATTTTTCTATGCAATGCTGCTAGTGATAAACCAACAACTGATGTTGTATCTCCTTGAACCAATACATGTGTTATACCATCAAAAATAAATGAAGGGATATTCATTAAATTAGCAAGTACTGAATCCAATCTGTTATCAGACAATTCAGTCATTTCTAATTTGTAATCATATTCACCATTTGCTATATCTTTATGTTGTCCAGTAAAAAGAATTTTAAATGGAATTTCTTCTAATTCAAATTCTGTTATCAATGGTTTAATTTTGATATATTCTGGTCTTGTTCCGTATGTTAAAAGTATCATATTTTATTTTTAATTTACTAATTTTTTCTGTATTTGTCAACAAAATCACTACAAACACCAATAGCATTTGAAATATCATCGTCATTTAATTCTGGCATAACAGCTATACTATTTCTAATTGGTTGTTTATTAGGGAAAGCCCATATGTAATTAAAACTAGTTAGTGTTACAGTATCATTTTCATGCCAAAAATAATTAAATGGTAATGTATCAAAATTAGCATTAAAGAATTCTATTGCTTCTATATTTTTGCAGTGAATCCATAACTTTGAATTTCTATCTACTAACCATTTAGTGTCGATACCGTATTGTGGTTCATCATGACCCAACCATAAAATATTATCTTTGTACCAAACATCAATTTCAACATCATAACCTTTAGTTATAGCCAAATCAATATAAGTAGGTTCATTTTCCCATGATTCAAGTCTGCCATTTACGTTTCCTCTATGTGCTATTAATTTCATTATTTATTATATTTTTCTAAGAAATAATTTAAATCTTCTGGTGTACCAATACCCCACATTTTTTCGATGTTAAAAGTCCTTATTTTTTTACAATCAGCAACTGCTTCATTGAATACTGGACAAACATAAAATTCATTATTAACCCTAATGTTTTTATTAATCATTTGTTCAGCATATTTAACATAATCCGAACCGTGTTTCCAATAGTAAACCCCAACGGTTGCAATATCTGAAATAGGGTTTTTCTCAGCAACTTCAGTGACAAAACCGTTATTATCTATTTTAGCAAAAGACCATTTAGGGTGTGTTGATGAAAAAGTAACTATACCACCATCGGCATTAGTTTCATTCATTTTATACATAAATTCATTAGAATCCCATTCAATAAATTGGTCTGAATTAGCCATGATTAATGGTTGTTCGTTATTGATGAATTCTTTAGCTAACAATGTAGTACACGCTGCACCTTCAGTTAACCCATCAACTTCAACTATAGTACAATTTGGTGATATTAAATTTAAAAGAGTGTCTAAATTATATTTTTCTCTATGTGATTTTTGCACGATGTAAATAAAGTTAGCCTCTAAATTTAAATTTTCACTAACGACTTTAATCATTGGTTCTCCGTTCACATCTATTAAAGGTTTTGGAAAAGTATAACCAGCTTTTTCAAATCTAGACCCAGCTCCAGCCATTGGGATTAATACATTTAATTTATTATCAACCCATTTTGGTGTTTTCATAGTTTTATTATTTTTTATTTCGTTTAATTTATTATTTATATTTTCATACGTAACATTTTTAGGTGATAATACTCTTAATACGTGTGATTTACTTCTAGCAGCTGCTAATAACCCATGTGGGGAATCTTCAATTATTAATGTTTCCTCTGGTAATACACCAATACTAGAAATCGCTTTCCAATACATTTCTGGGTGTGGTTTACTATTCTTAACATCTTCATTTGAAATAATTAAATCGAAATATTCTATAATACCTAATTTAGATAAAACAGTTAAAACAGTTTTTCTAATAGAATTAGAACAACAAGCTATTTTATACCCATCATTAACTAATTTATTAAAAATCATTTGTAAATCAGTTGATTGCGTTATAGACTGTAACATTTTTAGTGTTAATCTTTGTTTTTCATCCCATATTAATTTATGTTTATCATTTGGTAAACCACGTTCTTTTGTTAGTATATCTAATTTTTGATTTGTTTTTAACCCATCAAAAATACTTAAATGGTCTTCCCAGTTAATAACAAATTTTTCATCAACCATTTTTAAACTTTTGTTTAATGTTTCGTAATGAATATTTTTGGCTTCAATCAAAACACCATCTAAATCGAATATAATTAATTTAACCATGTATTAAATTTTTGTTCATATAAACAACATCCATTTCAGTCATTGAGGGTTCAGTTAATTCATTTATAGATATAAAATTTGTTAACTTTTCTTCTAATTGTATTTTAGATGTTGAATTTTCGTATAATTCTTGAATACCTATTTCAGTTGCTATAATTTTAACATTAGTTAAATAATCACCTAAACTATCTAAAACTATTTTTTCAGCACCTTGTACGTCCATCCAAATTAAATCAACATGATTAATCTCCTTTTCTTTTAACCAATCACTTAATAATATACAATCAACTTCAGTCTCTTTTTGTAACCATTGTGAAGACCTCCAATGATTTGTAGTTTTTAGCAAAGAACTAGCCCCAACATTACCATTAATTACCTCATAAAAAATAGTTTTACCGTTATAGCTATTTATTGCGTATGGATATGCTTCAATTTTATCAATATTATTAACGTTTTTAACTGTAAATTCGTAATTATGTTGTACTGGCTCAAAAGCGTATATTTTAGCGTGTGGAAACCATCTATTTAATTCTAAACTTTGACAACCATCTCTAGAACCAATATCCAATATTACTTTTATTTCATTGAAGTCTATTTTATCTTTTATTGATTCAATTAAACTTGTAGTCCATAAAGGACATTTACCATTTAAATCAATAAAGGCACCGTTTTTTAATTCATCTTCAGTAAAAGCGTTTTTTATAAATTTTTCATTATTAATCATCATAAAATCATTTTAGTAGTGTAAACCAAATCATTATTATATTTAGATAAAAATACATTATATTTAACCCAAAAAATTTCATTATTATCAGATAAATCATTCAAAATAAAATTAAAATTAATTTTATTTTTATTAAGAATATTATCAGTTGTTATTCGTTCAGAAAAAGGACCATGTATTGTTGGTATGTCCCATGCCAAAGCCACTTCATTTATTGGCCCTTCAACAAAATAATCAACAAAATATTTACCATCATTATGCCAAGCTAAAAAATTAAGATGGTTTTTTTTAAATAAGCTAACTAATGAACGACTATTATTTGGTATTAAGTCACTTCTCCATTTTAAAACTCTTTCAAAACCTAATTCCTTAGCTTTATTTATACCTTCTAGTGTTGATTTTTTCTGTAGTGCGATATTTTGTACACCTAGTTCTTTTGGTTGTTCATTAAAAATTACAATATCGTCTTTATTAAATTTTTCTTCATTACCAACCCATGTTGACCATATTATTGTATAGTCTTTCCAAGCTGTTTTAAGTTCTTCAATATTACTAGCTGGACCTTGTATTATTATCGCTAAATTATTTTCTGACATTATCAATCCAATTAAATGTTTCTTTTAAACCTTCAAATAATGGTTTATTAACAGACCAACCAATTTTTTCATGATATAGTTTGTTATCTGAATTCCTACCTTTAACACCAGTTGGACATTTATGACCATATTTCTTTATAAATTCATCACCATAAATGTTTTTTATTGTAATATTTTTACCACTTAAATCGATAGCCATTTGTGCTAATTGATTAATTGTTACCATCTCTTCAGAACCTATATTAACTGGTCCAGTAAAATCACTGTCCATAAGTCTTAAAACGGCTTCTACACATTCATCAATGTATAGAAATGAACGTGTTTGTGAACCATCACCCCATACTTCTAAAATACCACCATCTGGTGTTTCAGCAGCTTTTCTACACATAGCTGCTGGTGCTTTCTCTTTACCACCTTTCCATGTACCTTGTGGTCCAAAAATGTTGTGGAATCTAGCAATCCTAACATCTAACCCATAATTTCTCATGAATGACAAATAAAGTCGTTCACTAAATAATTTTTCCCAACCATATTCTGAATCTGGATTAGCTGGGTATGCAGAAGATTCTTCACAATTTGGGTTATTAGGGTCTAATTGATTATGTTCTGGGTACATACAAGCTGAAGACGAGTAAAACACTTTTTTAATACTCATGCGAGTTGCTTCTTTTACTATATTTAAATTAACCAACGCTGAATTGTGCATAACATCAGCATCATGTTCTCCAGTAAAAATATAACCAGCACCACCCATGTCGGCAGCTAATTGATAAACCTCATCAAATGAGTTAATTTTATCATCTAAACTTATTTGATTTGGAGCAAACATAATCCTAGACACAAGCATTGGGTCTCTCAAATCACCTACTATAAATTCATGACAAATTTCATCATGGTTAAAATATTCATGTTCTTTGATGTCAACAATTCTAACCCAATGACCTTCATTTTTTAATCTTTTTGCTAAGTGACCACCGATGAAACCGCCACCACCTAATACTAATATTTTTTTCATCTTATTCTGATTTAATTGATTTTCAACAAATTCATCTATATTAGAGTCACCGTAATGGTCTAACCAATCTAAAATAATGTTATTTTTTTTCATCTTAACTAAATTGTTTTTATATAAATCAAAATACTCTAAAGCTTATTTTGGTATTATTTTATCAAAAGATACTAAATTTTCTATTAATTGTAAAGTATTTCGATAACCAATGATTTCTTTTTCCCAAATCAATAAGGATATGTTTTTGTCCATCATGTTTAATTAAATTTTGTTCGTTGTACCCTAAATGTATTACAATATTATTATCTGAATGAAATTCTTCTAAATGGAATTTATTTAACGGGTCTTCCGCAAAAAGCTTACTATTATATAAAATCATTTTTTAATAGATATTTAGCCCTAATAATACATTCACCTTTATTATCAAACAAATGGTCAACGTAATTATATGTTTCAATTACATTATAATTATGTTTATGAAAAACCCAATTATTAGCGGTTTGTTCACAACAATGGTATATTTTTGAGTCAACATCAGTAACGTCTGAAATATCAACATTAATCATTTCTTCCATTGTTCGTTTAGCTTCTTCAATCTCATAGTTTACTGGTAATCCAAATAGTCCTAAGTTATAAATTTTAAAATCAGTTGTTTTTAAAACATGGTCACATATTTTAATCTCACCCCATCTTAAATCTCCATTTTTAACTATTCTCTCATATTTCCAAACTAATACAGAATTCTCATCAAAAATAGGTAATTCAGAATTAAAGATTAAATCATTATCTATTTTTATCGTATATTCACTATCCGATTTTGCAAAATTTATAAAATCATTTAAAACTGTAAAACTATATTTTAAATTATTATCATATTTTTTTAAATTTTCTGAATAATCGATAATTTTTATTCTATCAATATCTATATTATATTTTAATAACTTTTCTCTCATTTTATCTACCTCATCAGTATATAAATGTAATATAGCATTTTTATTTTTATCGATAAATGTAGCATATGACGCTGCTGAATAATCTAAAATGAACTCATCATTCTTATAAACGTCATAAGACCATTTCCTACCAATTTCAGACATTTTATCTAAATTGTATTTATAATTTAACGCAATAAATTTCATATTTTTTAATTTTTAACAAATAACCCATCACCCCATGAAACACCAGCCCAATTTTCTTCAACTAATGTAAACCCATATTTTGATAAATAATTTTTTATTGTATCTATTGTTGTAGCACCAATGTAATCTAGTTGTTTAATAGGTGTTTCTCTATTTATTTCACATAAAATATAATCAATATCATTTAAAAGATTTTCAGAACCTTTTAAGACCTCAAATTCATATCCTTGCACATCAATATTTAAAAAATTGTATCCAGTAAAATTAAAATCGTCTAAACGTTTCATTTCGACAATCTCTTTTTCACTGAAAATAACGTTTGAATAATTTGAGCTAGGTTCTAATATTGACGAGCACCCAAAAGCGTCAGCTTCCTCAATATACATTTCAATTAATTTATTTTCATTACCTAATGCGTAATTAAATATTTTAGCATCTGTAACTCTTTCTTTTAAAATATTAAAAGTTTTTTTCACTGGTTCAAAATAAATTATATCATTAATCCCTAAATCTTTATAAGTGTTATGTTCCTCACCAAAATGAGCTCCAACATGAATTACACCAGTTATATTCATGTTATATTTATTTTTTAATTCTTTTAAATCTAATATCATAATTTTAAATCACACCCCTTTTATTTATATCAATATTATAATTATCTAACAATGGTTTTAATTCATAGTTATATTCACTAGTTATCCATTTACCTTTAACCAGTGCGGTTGCAATATAAGGATACACATTACTATCCCAATGATTACCACCTCGTTTAGGTTCATTGTCATAATGTGACAAACCTTTAATATTATTTTTAGACATATAATCCATATATCTTGATGTTTCCAACCATTTCTCTTCGTGTACGTTTTCTAATAGTTGAATATAGTCTTTTGTTTTCCATATAGATGTTTGCATGGCAAAAACAAATTGATTGTTTGATGAAATTTCATATAATGTTTCACCAACTTTTTCATTAACTTCACCAGATTTAATTAACCTAACAAACGAATAATCACTATTTTTTAATACTTCAGTATATTCATTTATTTTTCTAACATTTGCATCAGCATATAAAATAAAATCCTCTTGTAGATAAATGAAAAATTCAGAGTTAATTTTATTCAATGCGGCAATCCAAACATCAGAATAATTATCACTATCTTTGTAGACATATTGACTATCTTCTGGAAAGTTTGGTATCAATTCGTTTGTTATAAAAAATATAGGCCATCCTATATGTTTCTGATTTTGTTTTATAAACATTTCCCATAAATCAGAACAATTGCTATGTGTGTATACAACTTGTACCATATTAAAAACTAGAAATCATTTTACTGTAAATTGTGTTATTATCCATGTACGGTCTGGTTTTATATCCATGTACAAATTCGTCAATAGAAGACCCTACATCAACGTAAGTGTTGTTTGGGTTGTTACGATATAGTTTATCTATAATAATCTCTGAAATCGGTCCGCATGAGATAAAAAACAATTCATTTTGTTTGTCACCAACCTCAGCTAATAACATTTCGATAAAACTATCACCACTAATTTCCCAATAGTCAATACAATTATTTGGGAAAGGAATTATTCTATTAACTTCAAACGGAAAATTTTCTTTTCTGGCTTTGTAGTTACAAATCAAAGTAACACTTCTCTTTAATGACTTGTATTTGTCAATAGATTTTTGATAATTAGCGTTAATCCATAGGTTAACAAAACTTATTTTATCATCATTTTGTTTAATGTTGTTTCTTAAAAAAGAATAATCACCAATATTATCAGTCTTAGATGATATTGCATAATAATAATTTTCCTCAGTATGATTTAAACTTTCTCTTAATTCTATACCAACTTTTGTTAACCCAACTGGTGCTGACCATTTATCAACATTGTACGCTTGTGTTCCTTCTTTAACTGGAATACCATTCATCAACATAACTTCACCATCCGCATATCTGGTAAAGGTGAAATTAACATTGTTTTCTATCATTGACCAGAAATAGTCAAAATCAGCATTAAACTTTTCCATATCTAACTAATTTAAAACCTTTTGATATTAATTCTTTATGATATGTATCCATAAGAACTAAATTGTTATTATTAAACGATAAAGCATTTTGTTCGGTACCCATTTCCCAACCTTTTAAGCTACCCCATAGTCTTTTGTTATCTTCTGGGTGTGGTGGTACATAAGTATTTAACCCTAAATATTTTTGAATAGTGTAAGAGAAATGCATGTCTTCGCCTACTGTTGTTAGACCTATTGGTGGTAATTCTCTCCAATAAGCAGCCAACCATTCACGTTTAAAAAACCATGCATGACCTACAATATCAACTCGTATTGTTTCTGGGTTGTTTATATCGGCCCAACCAAATCTAACATTTGGTCTATAGCTGTCTGGTCTATCATAAATCAAACCAACTGTACCTAACAAACCTTCATGTGTCTTCATCGTTTCTAAACAATTCTCAAACCACATATCGCCAGGTATAGTATCATCATCAAATATACAAATATATTCAGTTTTAGCGTTTAAAGCATAAGCAAATCTAGCCCAAACACCTAAATTATGATTACAACTAGCAGTAATTAGACCATCCGTTAATTCTTTATCAAAACCTTCAGTATTATTTTGCCATAACATAATATCTTTAGGTTTTACGGTTTGATTTCTAATAGCTTCAACTTGTTCTTTTAGAAACTGAGGTCTTTTATAACCATTTAAAATTACAGTAATATCTCCCATTATTTTTTAGCTTTTTGTTCGTATTTTTTATCTAATTCAGCCATTCTATGTGTCTCTAAAATGTCGTTACCATCTGTTTTTATTTTAGCAGTAAATTTGATTATGTAATAACCATTAAATTCAACTATTTTATCAAATGAGATATCATCATATTCATATTCTAAAAAGTCATCAGCACCCAATGTTTTATACGTTATAAAATTAACACCATTAAATTCTAACATTGTCGAATTTGTTTTTTCATTTAGTATTTTTTTAACTTCACTTATGAACAAACGACTAGTTCTATTGTATTCATCTGGATATTTGCTAACATAAAACTCTAATAATTTTTCTGTTTCATTTATTGTTCTAACATTCATTTTTAATGTAAAACTTTCCAAATAAAAATTAGGTAATGTATCTCTATTGATGACAATGGGTCTTTCAGCTTTATTAGTCGCAAAATATTCAACAGAATCAATTATACCATGTGTTGCAACTAAATCACCATTTTCATTTTCACCCATAATTACTTCATCTAACATTGAAATATTTTCATTATCCATTGCTTGATTACCACCGATAACAATTTCTGAATTATCAACAACCATTTCTAGTTTATATTTATCTGATGGGTCTAATTTCACTTTACTTAATCCAAGTTTTTTATTTTTCTTTTTAGTTTTCACAATAGGCATACCGTCTTCATCATAACCAACTATTTCAGCGGTTACACCTTCAGATTCTCTTAAAATTTTATAAGTTCTCCATCTCAAGTCCATAACTTCTTGAGTTATTTCACCATGTTTTAAAGAATCAGCCAATTGACCTTGGGTATGGCGTTGTACTTGATTAACGTCAGAACTTAACGTTTCACCATTTTGTCCTAACATGTTTTTTTCAACGTTACCAATAGCTAACGATAACATTGCCATTCTTCTATTTAACCATTTTTTAATACCACTAAGCATATTCAAATTCGTTTATTATTTTTCCTATTTTATTTATATTATTTTCAGTTTGCATTCTTAGAAACTCAATTAATTCCAAACCTTTCATTTCAAAATAACCTTCCAAAGAAGCACCATAATTTCTAGTCGTTATAACATCTAACCCTAGACATTTAGCCTCAACTACTAGTCTACAAAAAGTTTCTCTAGCAATAGGGAAAAACACTAGTGTCGAACATTGAGCTAGTTTACTTAAAAAATCTTCTCTTCTTTCTTGATTTTCAACTAACTCAAAGTCTAATCCGTTTTGAGTACAATAATCAATACTTCCTTGCGTATTTTTAATCCAATTGTTAGTCGCATATATTGCATTTTTACCGTTTTTTTCTGGGTTTGCTTCTAATATTGTTTCTAACAATTTTAAATCTTTCTCAGACCAAATAGATGAGTGAAGATTTACAAAATTAGCTTTAACATCATTTGTTTTGTAAACCCTTTGATGGTCATTTGTTTGAACAAACACAGCTTTAGCGTTTTCATATAAATCATAGTTGATTCTTTCATTAACTGGAATAATTGAATCTGGCCATCGCCATGGATGTCTGGAATGACAAATTTTATAATCATGTTCCATTATAACATAATTTAAACTAGGTATTTGTCTAACTAAATTAGGTCGCATTAATGATATATTTGAAATGATATAAAAAGCATTTGGGTCAAATGATGTAACTTGTTGAGAGTATTCAAACTCAAAACCAAAACGTTCAATAAGCACAGCGTTAACCCATTCTGAACCACCATGTGCCACTTCTTTAGTTGTAAAATCAGATATTAAAATTTTTCTCATATAACTTGTATGTTTTCAGTTAATAATTTATTCATATATTCATAAGGAACATTAAAATAATGCTCACCAAATTTATGTTGTTTGTTAAATTCACTTAAACGTTCAACTCTGCTTTTATAAATGTTTTCAACATATTCAACACCTAAAAATTTGTAGTGTAATAATTTAAGTTCTGGGCTAATCGAATATTTAGCATTGTTACAACTAAATGAATGACCACCAATACCATACTGAACATCTAACTTAGGGTTAAATATAATATTCTTACAAAAAGGTGCGTAAACTTCAGAACCAGTTTTTACTTTTGTTGTGATTAATTCACCATCGTATTCTGGAAATGTTTCACTAACCATATCATGACCGTTAACTCTAGGAACAGTTATACCGTTTTCTTTGTAATAAGTTAACTTTTCTATTAATTTAGAATGATATAGAATTTCATCACAATCACAAACAATAACCCAATCAGCGTTTCGGCTATATTGTTTATATGCATTAGATTTAATGTTGATATAATTCATTTCATTGATTTCACCATTGCTATCCCATTTAATCACCTCAACTTTTGGATATTTAGCATATATCTCATCTGAACCATCGGTTGACATGTTGTCATATATGTAAATTTTTTCACATATTTTTGAGTAATAATCTAATGTGAATGGTAATATTTTTTCTTCGTTAAAGGCTAATATGTGTGCATGTATAATCATATTTCTAGAATTTGTTTCCATAAGTTTATTATTTCTTCGTTTGATAACGTAGATACTTTATTGTTTGTTTCTTCATTACCGAAGAATTTAGTGTTTGTTAACCAACATTCATCTTTAACAAGACAAGCAACTTCACCTTTTGATGAATGATACACTCTTCCAATAGAGTTATACATTTCTTGTTTGTTTGTACTGAACCCTACTATTTCAATATCATCATTAAGTAACGGTTTAACATATTTTTCATAATAAGCGTTATCACCTACATGACCAAATATTTTAATTTTCTTACATCCGTCTGCTAATGCTCTTTGTATTGATACGTGAGTCTGTTTTCTGTCTTCTATACTACCAATGATACCAGCAATTAAATCCAATTCTTCCTTATCGATAGGTTTTAAATCTGGTTTTAAGTTTGGTATTATTGTAAAATCACCTTGATAAGCATTGTGATACTCTCTATGGGCATCGTGTAAGAATATGGCAGTGTCCCAATACTGTTTTATTTCACCTACTTTAAACCACCATTTTTCATGACAGCTAAGTATTACTTTTTTAGCGTTAGGTCTGTTTGGTAATTGTAAGAAATGACAAATTAAAATGTCATTTGGGTCAACTATAAATCCGTTATCTAATAACCCAGATTTACATTTATCTAAATGCCAAGAATGTGGCCCATAAAAGGTGGTATCTATACCATGTTTATTTAGTTCATTGGTTAAATCAATAAACGCAGAAGTAGAACCACCCTTTTCAGAATATCCAGATACAATTTTAACCATTATATTACGTTAAGATATTCTTTGATAACACCGTTTATTTCTAAATTAGAAACCTCGTTTGCATCATTAGACATTGTTATAGTTGTTTTCACTAATGGATTGTCATCACTAGCCACAAATAAAGCATTATGAAACTTTGTATTAACGATACTAGAACCGTTATACAATCTATCCATATGTGCAATTATCTCATCATCAAATGTGTGAATTACATCAAATTTGTAATCTTTTACTTTGTATAACGTGTTTGGTTGTGACGGTGCTGGTCCATTTGGTGTGTTTATCGTCCATTTACCATCACCCAAGGCAAAACCTGGGGGTTGTTGGATGGCAGCTAGGTTTATACCGACTCTTTTAGCTTGAGTTGGTAACTTACCAGCAATGTTGGAACAGATAGTCACATCATGATTTTCACTTTTTAATTTTTTAGCAAATTCCAAAATGAGTTTACTCTTAGGATTATTGTCATCAAAATTCAAAGCAGTAATCATTAATTTTAAACGCTCACCTTTTCTAAGTGTTTTTTTCAAACTAACTGGTAATTCATCTTTATATTTTTCAACAAATTTTTGTCTATTACTTTCCCATTGTTCGTTGGTCATACCAATTGATTGGTGATTAACTCTAATCAAAGTTGTTACACCAACTTTAACTCCAGATAAATGATTATCAAAACAAAAACTAATATCGTAAAAATGGAATCCTTCAAACTCTTCATTGAATTTGTTTTTGATTCTATCTTTATTTATAGCAAAGAATAAACCATCAACAATAACAGTTTCTTCAATTGTTTGTCCTAAATCATCTGAATAAGATGACAACCATGATTTACCTTCATGTGTATGAGCAACCCTACCATACATCTTTCTAGGGTTATCCCACCATCTACCGCTGCTTGGCATTTCTTTTGTACCAGCAACTCCAATGATACCATATTCTGGGTTTTTATCAAATAATTTAATTAATTTGTTACCCCATTGTTTAGTTTCGATTGTTATATCATCGTGACAAAAAACAACAATACTGTTTGTCGCTTTTTTTAAACCTTTATTATAAGATTTAGTTAGTGATTCACCTTTGTTAACTATTTCTATCACTTCAATGTGTTTATGTAACCCAGAACCTTTTATTAAATGTTCTTTATGTGTTGGGTTAGATTCTCTGGTACAATATACTACTGTTATCATTCTCTATTTAAATTATATTTTGTTACAAAATCTTCGTAACTTATTTCTTCTGATGTATTATTACTAAATGCTACATTTGTAGTATATAACACTAAACCTTCAGTAGACAAATCTATTGAAGGTTCTAACGTATCTACAGCTGGTCTATTGTATACCCAGTGATTTTCATCATCTGATTTACAAATAAACCTACCACCAAAAATACCAGCAGTTGAAGCGTGGTTTTTTAATTTTTCTATAAAATCTTGTTTCGTCATTTTCAATTATTTTGTTTTATTACAACAAATATATGGATTTATATTTGATTTGTCAAGGTTTTCACTAATTATCATTATATTTATAAACAAATCCACTTCGTGGTCGTTAAATTATGGTAATATATAAAACAACAAATTTGATTAATGGTAAAATTTACGTTGGTCAAGACTCAAAAAATAACCCGAAATATTTAGGTTCTGGTAAAATTTTAAAATACGCATTAAAGAAATACGGATTAGAAAATTTTAAAAAAGAAATATTAGAATATTGTAAAACTATTGATGAATTAAATGAAAGAGAAAAATATTGGATATATGAATTAAGTAGTACAAACAAAGATATTGGTTACAATGTAGGGTTTGGAGGTCAATCTGGTTGGATGTTAGGGTTAAAACATTCTGAAGATACAAAGTTAAATTATTCTATAAATAGAAAAGGAAAACTAATAGGTAAAAAAAACGGTATGTATGGTAAAAAACATTCTGATGAGTCTAAAAATAAAATGAGTAACCCAAAATTTGGTCAAGATAATGGTATGTATGGTAAAAAACATTCTGAGGAAACTAAAAAGAAAATGAGTGATAAATTAATTGGTGATAGTAACCCATTTTATGGTAAAAAACATTCTGAGGAAACTAAACAAAAGATGAGTGAAACTGCTAAAAAAAGAAAATGGTCACCTACAAGTAAAAAGGTAAGTGTAGGTGACCTAATCTTTGATAGTGCGACTGAAGCCGCTAGGTGTTTTAATATATCAGTAGGGACCGCTAGCTATAGGTGTAGAAATAATATTAAAAACTGGTCTTGGATTATTTGATACCAGTACTACCATAACCACCAGTACCTCTTTCTGTATTTATTTCTATTTTATCGACTTTATTTAATTTTATAAAGTTTTTAGAAATCACTGAAGCTACAATTGCTTGGGCAATTCTATCCCCACCATTGATTGTAAATGCGTTATCGCTATGGTTAATTAATATTACACCTATTTCTCCTCTGTAATCTGAATCTATGGTTCCTGGTGAATTTAAAACTGTGACACCATATTTGGCAGCGAGACTGCTACGAGGACGAATTTGAATTTCAAAATTTTCTGGAATTTCAAAATATAAACCAGTTGGTATAATTCTAACACCTTTTGGGTGTATAGTTACTGGTGAATCTAAATTTGCTCTTAAATCAAACCCAGAAGAACCAGCTGTTGCGTACTCTGGGTCTGGGTTATTAGATTCATTTTTAAAATTGAAAGATAGTTTATGAGCATCTGGATTATCCACGATTGTCATAGTGTTAAATTCTTTATTAAAATCATCTTGAGTATAACCACTATCTGGTTCATTCATCAAAAGGATTTTTTCTTTCATTTTTGTTAATAAGTCTTGCATTATTTTTTGTTTTTTTCGTGTTTTATCGCAAAAATTGCAGCAGTTTTTAATAAGTCACCTAACATTGAGTTATGATACTCAGCCATTTTGTCATCATTTTTATCTAAATTAATGATTGCACTGTATTCTTCTTCAGTAAATGAAATACCGTGTGACATAGCATAATAAACACTTCTTTCACCTACTCGCATAGATGTTAAGTCGTCATTAAACTCATACATTTTTCCTTGATTTTTTCTGTGCCATTCTGAATCACATGGCTTGTAAAGATTAGCTTTACCGATTTGATGAAGAAGACAAATTTTTAACAATGAGTTTTGGTCAACTCTTTCGTCCTCTGGTAAAGCGTTATTAAATTTTACGGCATAAGACCCTACTCTAAGAAGATGGTCAATTAGACCACCTTCAAAAGCGTTATGTAGGTCAGCCATAGTAGAAGCTGGAGCTTTAATAAAAGACTCCCCTAAAAATTTCATCAACTCTTCGTTCATGAAACCTAATTTTGTTGCTGTATCAAAATATTTTTTTGTGTTAGCAACGATTTTTTCTTGTTCTAAAGGCATACTATTGGTTTTTAATGTTTATTATTAAAGCAAATATACATTAAAAAAACCAATAAATCAATACTCATTTTTTACTTTTTTATCAGACTTACTGATAGGTTCGTATATATGATTTTCTTGTTCATTTAAAACACTTGGTGGGACGCTAGGTGTTAAAGGTTTTTTAGTTTCTAAATCGTCCATAAAATTTTTAGCATTTGTTAAAACTGTTTTAAGTTCATTAAGACTTTTAGTTTTACTTTCAGCTTCATGTGTTTCAATTATTTTTTTATCATTTTGAACAACATCTTCGATATCTCTTTGATTAGTTGGGACTAAAGTAGGTCTACTCATTGTTGTTCGTCTCATTTTATCCATAAGTTCAGCACGTTTCATAACGTCTAAAATATGTTTAGCCGATTCTTCTTGTTTTTCAGTTAACAATTCTTTAGTTTCTTGTTTAACCTCCGTTTTAACCTCCGTTTTAACTTCTGGTTTTGTTTCTTCTTCTTTTAATAACTCAATCATAAAGTTAAATAAAAGTTTTACATCATCTCTTCTTGACATATTATGTGGTGATTGATTCTTTTCTTGTTATTGTTTCTTGTTTTTTGGTAACCAAATCCAAGTATAATTCTTTTCTTTGTTCAGTTACTTTATCCAATGAATACGTATCTTTAACAGTATTGTATAAATTTTCTTGTAATTGCGTAACCACTTCTGGGTTTTGTATTAGTTTTTTAATCGAAGCGTACCAATCTTTATGGTTTTTAAGGGTATCAATTAATATACCATTTCCATCTTCTTCAAAACCACCACCAAATTTAACAGCATTTTTTAAATCTATTTTATATGGTCCAAAATTCTGTGCAATAATTGCTTTGTGATGAAAACCAGCCTCAATCACTTTTAATTGACTTTTAACTTTGTTAAACACATTTTCTTCAAGTGGTGCCAAAGATACATCAAATAAGTTATAGTTAGAAGCATATGTTGAAATTGGTTTTGTCCAAACACGTCTATATGGTTCATTACCAACCCCTTCAAATTCAGAATTTGGTATAAATTTTATAAGAAAATCTTTATGTTCTGGACTTACAGTTTTATAATCATCTGTAAATATTTTTTCATATTGATACCAAACACTTTCAATAGGTCTAATAGCTCTGGTTCTTTGTTCACCAGTTGTTTGGTCGATTTCAGTATGTGTACCTCTAGTGTCAAAACCACACAATACAAATTGAACTTTATCTAATAACCCATCTGATTTAAGTCTACCCACAATTCCTTTAAGAATCTCCAAATCCTTTAAGTGTGAAGAGCCACCTAGCCAACCAATTCTAAGTCTACCATTTGATGGTTCAAGTTCTGGTTTAAATTGTTTTTCTGTTGGGTCGATAGCATTTGCCAATACATAAACATTTTTATTAAATTTACCTATTTCTTCAGCGAACAATGTTGTAGTTGTTGTTACATTTTCAGCACATTTAATGTTATCTAAAATCATCTTATCTAACTTATTAGCTTTTATCATGTAGTAAGCTGGATGATGTGTCCCAGGAGACCAATGGTCATCCAAATCCATAATCGTAACAATACCAAGATTTTTTAATCTATTTAACAAAGCTGGCATTTTATCATATGGTCCTAAAGTTCTATGGTAATGAATAATATCATATTGTTTTAACCATTCATCATTATCTAATTGTGGTTCATAGTCAACATCAACGTGAAATTCATTTGGATAGTTTTTTTCTAAAGCAATGTGTGGGTTTGTACTTCTATAATAAGAAACACCCGTTCTGTCACTAGGTACTACTAGTACTTTTAATTTTTTCATAGATTTTTGTTTAAAAACTTTTTATCAATATCTAATTATAATGATTTTAAAACATATGTAAATAAAAAAGGGGTTAAAAAACCCCTTTTTTTATATTTTTTTCTTTGTTTGTATTTTTCCTTCTTTTATCAGTAAATTAATTGTCTTAGCTATAGCGGCTTCGGTAATTCTTTTTTCATAAGATTCTTTAAAATACTCAGCGACAGCTTCTTTAATCATAGCTTTTAAAACATTAGGGTCAACAGACATTGGTTGTTGATAATTATCAGTACTTTCACGCAATGGCACACCAGGTGATTTGTAATTGTTTTTAGGTTTTTCTATTAATTCACCTAAATCTTCTAAACTAAATTTAGAAGGTGGTCCTTGTAATTGTGGAATTGGGTTTTTAAGCATTGCTTCTTTTACCGCTGGTGGTAAATTAGATTTCATTACTTGTTCAGCAGTATACATTTGTGGTTGCATACTAGATTGTGGTTGCTGAGAATACTGTTCATATATAGGTTCTCTTTCATCACTTTCACTATAAATAGGTTCTTGATAGCTATTATAATCTTCTCTAATATTTTTATTACTACCTTTTGGTGTGGAATTTTCTTCCACTTTGTTCATAACCTTTTTTGCATTGGCTAGAATACCTTTAAGTGCAGATAAATTTACTGGTGCTGGATTATCCATATTATACGTTATTTAATTCTTCTTCTTCTTTATTATTTAAATTAGTACTTTGTTGTACTGGTTGTTGTACTGGTTGCTGTACTGGTTGTTGTACTGGTTTTGGTTGCTGTACTGGTTGTTGTACTGGTTGCAGTTGTGCACGTTTTTCAGCAGCCGCTTTATTTTTAATTGTACTAGCCGCATATTTATACGTACCAACTGGTGCAATTTTTTGTGTACTTTGTACTGTTGGTGAATTATTACCAGTTTTATTAAAACCAGATGTTGGTTGATAAAACGGAACTTTAGAAACTTTAAAATCACTCATTTTATCTAACCTAAATTTTCTCCAACCTTCAAAACTTTCTTCTTTTCCAGTTCTTGTATTAATTCCGTTTGATTTTCCATCTCTAGAAATCTGATACGCATCAATCAAACCATTATTAGCAGTTGAAATGTTTCTTTGGTATATTTGAACCCATCTATTTGACATAGAACCATCTTTTTCTTTGTATTTAAAAGAAACATAATAGAACTTACCTTCTTTTTCTGGGTCACCTTTCAAAACATTATCAACATCATTAGTTGATACAGCTTCGTTAAGCTCTACCAATCTAATAATTTCTTCCAATATAATGGATTGATATAAATTGTAAAGTTTCATTAAAAATTAAATTACAACTTGTCCGATGTTTTGTGACGTGTTAGGTGCTACATATTTATCACCAGCTATTTGGTTTGGCCCATAACCCCATAAACCAGCATTAGCTGTTATTTGTGGATTACGACCAGAACCTGGTTGTGATGACACACCACTTCTATCTTCAATACTACCACCAGCATAATTAGCTCTAGCTGTTATACCATTATATGTGTTTGTCATATCTATTTGGTCACCAGTACCTTTACCATTATACGGTGATGTTGAATCGGATACCGCATTCGTATGTGTTACACTATATTTAGTATTTTGAGAACCACTAATTACTGGGTTTTTATAAGGACCTTGGAAAGCATATTTACCAGTACCAATAAATGTTGTTCCTAATAATGCAATTCTACCAGAACCAGGATATGATGGTCTACCGTTAATTGCGTAAAATTCTAATGGTGACTGTGCACCGTTGTAAACTTGAGGCATGTTATTTAAATTTTATTTTTTTTGTTATTATTCATATACTCTATTAAATATCTAATTGAATCAATTTCTTTCTCAATTTCTTCGTTCATTGCTTCTTTATTAGACATTATTTTATTTTTTGTGCTTCCATCATGGTCGCTACCTTTTGTTACTTTTGGTACGCTAACAGATGTTGGGTCTTCTTTTTGATACATATTGTTTGGGTTTGTATCTTTTTGTGTTTCCCTTCTTGTTTTATCTTTTTTTTGTTCTTGATGAACTAAATTTTCAACTTCTCTTAATCTATTATCACCACCCAAACGTTGATATTCTGAACAATCTTTGTTTTCCAAACACATTTGTTTAGCTTTTTTTAAACGAGATTCTTCCATAGCATAAGCTTTGTATTTCTTAGCCTCTTCATCCGTTTTGGTTTTAACAAACTTATCTTTTATTGCTCTGTTAGCCATTATAGGTTTTTGTTAGATTTAGGGTTATTCTTTTTATCATGAATAGCTTTGATTAATTCTTCCATTTGTTTTTCAGATAAATCCAAATCTTTGATTTTATCCATCACTTTTTCAACATCTGGATTGTAATCTTTAGAAGTGACTTCTGAATCTTTACCTCTTTTAACCAAATCTTCAATTATTTCTTCAACAGTGCTTTTTTTAATTACTTTCTTATTTTCGTTAAGTCCATAGTTTATTGTTATACCACCAGTTCTAGAACCACCAAAACTATAAACAGCAAACCATGGAATATTTTGTCTATATCTACCAAATACTTTATCAGTTGTTGTTGAAACATTCTTTTCATAGTAAGAATCATCATCATATGATTTGTCATATGGTCCAGTTTCAATTTCACTATTGTTTACTGGATTTCTATCATTACCATTTGAAAACATATCACCACCAACTAATTCATCTAATTGTTTCTTTTTAAATGTTGCCATAATTTAAGTTTTATTATAAATATATTCAAACTATAGAATATTTATAATAAAACCGATAAAAATATGGGATTTAGAACGAAATTAGACTTTTCAAACAATAGACAAGTAAAACAAAGAATAGAAACAACAACAGTTTTGTCTGGTGGAACATCATTTGGTGTGCCATTTAGTATGTTACCAACTGGACCAAACCCAAGTATTAGTTCTATCACACAATCAGTTAATTTTATAAATAGTACATTCTCTGGTAACAACACAACAACTGTATTTACATGGGGTGATAGTAGAATGAGCTTAGGTGAAAGTGCTTTATCAGCAATAACACCTTCAAACTCAGCAACTACACAATCAACTGGAAATGTTTTCACACCTAATATATCTAGTGCGGTAGTTGTTGATGGAAATACTGGTTATACAAATTATACTGGTGTTAGTTATAGTATTACAGTAACTGGTATGACAAATTTAGGTGGTGGAAATTATAGTGGTGCTGTTAATACACTAACACTTAATATTTTGACGGCACAAGGAATTGATTATACTGGAAGAACAATATGGAATGATACTTCTGGTATAACTAGAACCGATAGACTTATAATTAGTGATTCACCACAAGTTGGTTATGTTTGGACATGTATTGATTCGGAAGGTATGGGTGAATGGCAATACAATGGTTCTTCATCTGGTTCTACAATATGGACTGCTGGTACTGGTGCTAATTCAGCTGTATTAGGCGGTTCTGGTGGTATTGCTAGTGGTTCAACTTCTGTTTCTGAAGGTACTAATACTATAGCTGGTGGTATTGGTTCACATGCTGAAGGTGCTAATACAAAAGCATATGGTAATTATTCACACGCTGAAGGTAATGGTACAATAGCATCTGGTATAACCGCACATGCTGAAGGTTATTTATCTCAAGCTGGTGATTATTCACATGCTGAAGGTTCTCAAACAATAGCAAGTGGTGATTATTCACATGCTGAAGGTGCTGGGTCTGTAGCTAGTGGTATACAATCACATGCTGAAGGTCAATCAACCGCTAGTGACGATTTTGCACACGCTGAAGGTGCTAATACGCTTGCAAGTGCTTCAGCATCACATGCTGAAGGTGAATATACAATAGCTAGTGGAATTCGTTCACACGCTGAAGGTTATTACAGTGTGGCTAGTGGTCAAGGTGCGCATGCTCAAGGTGGTTATTATAATGGTGCTATAATTTTAAGTGGAGGTACAGCAACTGGAATTGCATCGCATGCTGAAGGTGTTAAAACAATAGCATCTGGTACAACTGCACACGCTGAAGGTTACGAAACACAAGCTGGTGATTATTCACATGCTGAAGGTGGTAATACAAAAGCATATGGTAATTATTCACACGCTGAAGGTTCTAATACTATAGCTAGTAATACTGGTTCACACGCTGAAGGTGGTAGTACTATTGCGAGTGGAGTTGCATCACATGCTGAAGGTCTTAATACAATAGCATCTGGTATAACCGCACATGCTGAAGGTTATTTTTCTAAAGCTGGTGGTGCTTATTCACATTCTGAAGGTTATTTAACAATAGCATCTGGTACAAGTGCACATGCTGAAGGTTATTTATCTCAAGCTGGTGATTATTCACATGCTGAGGGTTATCAAACAATTTCAACTGGTATTGGTTCACATGCTGAAGGACAAGGAACAATAGCTTCTGGTGCTGGTTCACATGCTGAAGGTAATGGTACAATAGCGACTAATACTTCATCACATGCTGAAGGTTCTCAAACAATAGCAAGTGGTGGGGTATCACATGCTGAAGGTGCTGGGTCTGTAGCAAGTGGTACTTATTCGCACGCACAAAATGCAGCAACATTAGCAAATGGTAATTTTTCACATGCTGGTGGTCAATATAATACGGCATCTGGTGACACATCGTTTACTCATTTTAAAGGTAATGTTTTAGATAAAACTCAATATGGTGCATCTGGTGATACATCAGCCATATTAGGTGGTAGGTTGCATAAAATAAAAACTGGTGCTAGTTATAGTGTTATTCTAGGTGGTGAATCAGTGACGATTGAGAGTAGTACAGCTAATTCAGCAGCTATTGGTAGTTATAGCTCAACAACATCAACTGGTTATTCCGCATTGATAGGTGCGTATGAATCTACTTTAGCTGGTGGTGGTGGTGGTTCTACATCTTTAATTTCAACATGGAAAGGTTACATATATAATAGTAATTTCTCTTCAATTATTGGTGGTTATAATAACATAATATCTGGTGTTACGGGTATTGATTATAGTGCTATTTTAGGTGGTCAAAATAATTTTATAACAAGTAATGCTGATTTATGTGCAATTATTGGTGGTGATACAAACAAAATAAACCCAGGTGCTCAAAGAACCGTTGTTTTAGGTGGTCAAAACATAATAGGTAATTTATCAGATATGGTTTATGTCCCAGATTTGATTATTGATGGTTTGACATCTACAGACCCTTTAGCGACTGATATAAACGGTCAGATAGTGGCTGGTACTTCAGATGCTAGACTTAAACAAAATATCCAAGATTTGTCTAATTCTTTAGATGTAATTAAAAACCTAAGAGGTGTTTCATTTGAATATACACCAGAATCAAACATGGGTGGTGGGTTACGTTATGGTTTTATAGCACAAGAAGTACAGCAGCACGTACCAATTATTGTTAGAGACAGAACTAAAGGTGATGGTATGTTATCATTGAATTATAATGAAATAGTACCAATATTAGTTGAAGCAGTTAAAGAATTATCTACTGGTACTACGTCTTCAAATAATACGTATTTAGAAACACAAACAATACTTGCTGAAGATAATAACATTGATTTAAACTACAATGGAACACAAGAAACAGCTATTGGTGGTGGTTTAATAGTTTTACATGCAAAAGGACAAGATTCATCAGCTGAATTAATAACTGATAATAATGGTGATTTCGTAACAAACAACGATTTTAAACCTAGTGCATTAACAATACCTTTCTATACTCCAAGTTCATCAAATGATGAGTCTGGTAATGAAGGAAATATAACTAGAGATGATAATTACTTATATTTAAAATGTTTAAATAAATGGAAAAGGGTTAAATTAGAAGAATTTTAATATGAGTGGTTTGAAATATAAAATAGATGATTTAATTGATTTAATCAATCAATACAAAAGTACTGATGAAATAGCTACTTTTTACAATGTTAGTGGTAGAACTGTTAGATATTGGTTTAAAAAAGAAGGTCTGGAATCAAAAGTTAAATATAAAGGTTATGATAATTTAACAAATTTAGATGAAGGTAAAAAGAAAGAAAGAATTGAAAAGTCGATAAAAAGTAATAAATTAAAACTAAAAGATAGAGTCAAATGTGTTTGTGAAACATGTAAAGAAGAATATTTAGTTAAAAAATCAGTCTTTAAAATAGGTTCTAGATTTTGTAGTCGAAAATGTTTATACACATATTTATTTAAAACAAATCCAGAAAATCATCCAAGATGGTTGGGTGGTAAAACACAAGAAAATCAAATTGGTAGAAGTAATCTAGAATATGTTGAATGGCGAATTAATGTTTGGAGGCGAGATTTTTTTACTTGTCAAAAATGTTTTAGTGTTGGTAAAAACTTAAATGCACATCATATTAATTCTTGGTCAAATAATATTAATGAAAGATATTGTATTGATAATGGGATAACGTTGTGTAAAGATTGTCACAAAGAATTACATAAAAATTATGGACAAAAAACTGATATAACCAAACTAGTTGATTTTTTAGGAATTAAAACATCATCTGGATGGAAAAGAACTAATTTAGAAAGCTTCTAATGGGAAATATTAAAAACTTTAATTTTAACAAATTAGATTTAAAATTATCTAATTCAGATTATTGGGATTTCTATTTGAATTCTGATGAGGATAATAATTGTGGTACCCCTAATAGTGAATCTTGTGATAGTGTTGTTTGGTTTGATTTTAACAATTTATCAACATATGCTAATAGTGCTTATACATCTACGACAATATACAGTTTATCAACATGGACTGAAGCAGTAAATACGGGTTATACTTTTAACACAATTGGTTTAACTGGTATTGATAATGGTTTGATTACATTTGAGAAAACTACTGGAGACACAACAAATCAAGCATTATTATCTGCAATAACTGCATCTACATTGACTATACCGTCTGGTGATTCTAGATTCTTTATGACTAGAGTTACTGGTACTACTGGTGATTATATTTATCCTATGAGTGTAGTTACTGGTGCAACAACTTATATTAATTTATGTGGTGGTTTTTATCAAGGATTTTATAAAATTGATGGTTATTCTTATCAAGTATTACCGACTAGAGCTAGTGAGGGTTGGTCGAGTGAAATCGTTTTAAGACCAAGTGCTTGTGTGGCTAGTGGTACAACTCTTAATGATGATTACCCTAATAATAAAGGGTTTTTCTTCTACATGGGTACTAGAGCTGAAAACAAATATTGGAATATTTGGGAAGGAGCTAATACTGGATGTACTAGTGGATGTACTATACCTTCTGGTTGTACTGGTACCACAACTCAATGGTGTACAATTCCAAAAGAAAATGAAGTTTATATAATTGGTGACTATGGTGTTGCTGTTCCGTTAGACCCACCTCAAATAACAATTGATTTAATCACGAATCCATTTTTAATATATGGTAGAGCAAAAGATGATAGGTATCCATTATTAACTGGTGCTTCTGGTACATTTATATTTGAAAATGAAATTGATTTGACAGTGACCGCTACAACATGTTCGGTTTGTTCAGTTTGTGGAAATGTACATGACGGTTTAGGTAGTCAGACCGCTTGTTCTTATGATGGAAATGGTATTGTGGTTGTTAAAACAAACGAAAAAATAACTAACAATCAAAACCCATTTTTAATTTATGGTAGAGGTTCTAACAAACAAAGATGTAATTGTTTTTCTTGTGGTGGAAACGGTGATGGTTTAGGTAAAGACACTGTTTGTACTTTTAGTGGGTTTACTTCTCCAATAACAGAGTTAGATTATAAAACAGATGTAATTGATAACGCATTAGGTTTTAGAATAAAAGATGATGGTAGTATCGGTTATCGATTATTATCAGTTACTGGACAATGTGTTACAGCAAACACTGGTGTTATAACTTATGTAACTGGAACAACCATAGAAGAAGGTTACTCTCAACCTAATATGGTTTTAGATGATGAATGGTCACACATAACAATAAAGTTCAACACATGTGAAGAACTAAACGATTGTGAGTTAAAATATAATAAACCTAGAAAAGGTAGACTATCTTTTTATGTTAACGGTAAATTAGTTTATTGGGTTGATGAGTTTGATGAATTTATCGCAAGACGATTAAATGAATATAAAGATAAACAAATAGGTGTACCATTTAATTTTAGTTTAGGTGGTGGTTCACAAGGTTTATTAGAGAGTCAAACATTTGATGGTTTGGATAATAACGATAGAGACTTATTAATCGAACAAAATTTTGCTGGAACATTTATAGGTGATATATCTTATTTTAAATTTTATATCTGCCCTTTAAGTTATACAAACATCAATAATAACTATAACAATATGTAGTGATAAACTGCTTTTTTGATTTAATGAATATTTATATAAAAGACTTTAAACATGCCAAATTTTTTAATTTTAAGAACATTAACAAGCCCTTATGGTGACGCAACCAAAGGTAGTGTATTAAGCCAATCAGAATTAGATGATAACTTTATCTTTTTAAAAGGTAATGTTATATATACAGCCTTAACTAACAATGGGTTAGTTACACTTAAAAAATATAATGGAGAAGACATAGTATTTAGCGGTGGTACTAGTGGTAATGGTATTGATGTATTTGTTACTGGTGGTACTTATTCTAATGGTATAACTACGTTTACTAACAATACTGGTGGTACATTTACTATTTCAATACCTTCATCATATGATGCTGGTCCAATAACTGGTGCAACTAATTGGTCATCAACTGGTACTGGTCAAATTAATTTACCTCAGATAGATGTTGCTTTATATGATAATGGTGGTAATTTAAATGATACTAAAATTTATACGGTAAATAGTGGTACAACTGGTTATGGTTCAATACCTTCTTTGACTGATAACGATACTAATTATATTGTTATCGAGTATAACGGTGGTTCACCTATTTATAATGTTTATAATAATGATGGTGTGGTAAATGATAGTGATGTTATTTTGATGTATGTTGTTTATCGTTTTGGTAATTTTATCCATGTTTTAGAATTTGGTGATTATGGTGCTGGTTTAGCTAATAAATTAAATGATAGAATCATGATGACTGATAGATTTGGTTGGGAAACTGGTTTGATGATTAGTTTAAGTGGTTCTACTGGTGTTGTTGCACTTACATCTGGTGTTGCGTGGAATGGTCCTTATAGACAAACACTTACAGCTGTTAACTCACAAGATGACATATTCTTTAAAAATTATCATATTGGTGGAGCATGGACAGCAGATACTAGTGGGGATTACTTAAATAACACGTATTATGATAATGGTACTGATATTGTTAGTGCTACAACTGGTAATTATTTAATTAATTATTATTATAGAGGACAAGAAACAAATGACCATTTATATGAAGTTTATGGTAATGGGGAATACGCTAGTGTAGCTGAAGCTGAAGCTGCTAATTCACCATCTTTACCAGAATTAATCACTTCACATGCATTCTTAGTCGGTAGGATTGTTGTTAAGGTTGGTGAAACTACTGGTTCAACACAAACAGCTTTTGGTACTGTGTTCACAGCAACTGGTTCAGTTCCGTCATCTGGTAATCATAATGATTTAACTGGGATTCAAGGTGGTACTGGTGGTGAATATTACCACCTAACATTCAATGAGTACAATAATAACGCTTATAAAAACGTAGATAATAACTTTGCTAGTGGTCAAACAATAAATAGTTACCTAAAAGTTGGTGTAAGTAATTTCATCTCAACAACTTCTGTTGGAACGATACTTTCAAGTCAAAGTGGGTATTTAGTTAATTCTAGTTATTCAAGTATATTAGCTGGTCTAGGTAATAGAATAGAGGGTCTAGGTGTTAATTCCCTAGGTTCAACCACAATTGTTGGTGGTGATAGTAATACTATATTAGATACAACAAGTGATTCAGATAGGTCATCAATAATTGGTGGTGTTAATAATATAATTAACGACTCAACATCGTGTTCAATACTTAGTAGTTCGTTATCTAGGATTACCACAACATCAACAAATTCAATAATCGTTGGTGGTCTTGGTAATAGGTTAGTAGATGTTGATAACACAGTTATTTTGGGAGGACAAAATATAACTGGTACTACAAGTAATACTGTTTATATACCTAATTTGGAAGTTAGAGGTCAATCAAACAACCCAATTTATACTGGTAGTACTGCTTCTGCTTCTTACACACCTAATTGGGATAATAGTAACTTACAATCAATAACGTTGACTGGTGTTACTTCAGTTAATGATGGTACAAATATTAAAAATGGTGCTGTTTATACGCTTATAGTAAAACAAGATGCGACTGGTAGTAGAACTATTAACTGGGGTACTCAATACAAGTGGCAATCTGGTATTGCACCAGTTTTAACTTCTTTATCAAACGGTATTGATATCCTAACATTTATAAGTGACGGTACAAACTTGTATGGTCTAATTGCAAAAGATTTTAGATAATGTTTAATATACCATTTAATTATAGAGAAGGTTATAGTTCTGGTGACCCTATACCAGTGTTTGGAACAGTTAAAGCTATACTTTGGGTAGATTCGTTAAAAGGTGTTTTTAATGGTTTGCCTTATAGTGCAGCAACTATTAACAATACAGATATTAGGCTTTGGAAAGACCAAACAATTTATGCTAATAATTTAACAGCTGCTACTACTAACTCACCAACTTATTCGGCTGCTACGTTTGCACCTAGTGGAACATCATCTACTTTCCCATATCTTAATTTTAATGATGTTAACAGTGAATATTTGGCAGCACCAAATTCAGCGAGTTTACAAGGAATTTCAAGTGGTTTTACTGTGTTTTTCGTTATGAGGAAGAACCCTTTAAGAGTATGGAGTTCTGGTAATCCAATTATTGAATATAACGCAGCTTGGACTTTTGAGAGTGAGGGTTTTGGTGTTGATGCTGATTCTAGCCCAACATCGATGGATTTATGGTATGCTAATAATTCATTTAATACTACAACAATACAAATACCATGGGGTAGTCAAAACATTGATGACGAAAAATTTTATTACTATACATATAGAATGAGTGGTGGTACAGTTAATGGTTATGTTGGTCAAACACTAAAAGCTACTACTGTTGCTGTTGGTGCTGATAAAAAAATGAAAGCTGTTTCTAGTACTGCAAAATTTAGCGTGGCTGGTGGTTTTAATGGTACAACATTCGCACAAGCGTCCTCAATTGATGTTGCTGAGGTTTTAGTATATGATGGTGCTGTGCCAGATTCTGGTATGGTTACCGTTTGGAATTATTTTAAATCTAAATATGGTTTTGTTGATTATGGGACTGTACCTACAACTGGTACACCAACTAGTTTTGTTTATGTTGGTCCTACTGGTTCTTCATCTTCTACGAACATAGCACCAGTAAGTTTAAGTGACAATTATTATTGGGCTGGAACTATCTATCCTAAAACTAGTATAAATACTGGTGGTACTATTACACAATTAGCTTATTACGTTAATAACTCCCCTTCAAATAGAGTTTTAAACAATGTTAAAATATACATGGGTCACACAACAAATAGTAGTTTCCCAACATCATCACCACCAGAAGATTTAAGTACTTACGCAACTAATTGGACATTGGTATATGATGGTACAGTAACTTTTAATAATACACCTGGTTGGTCAGCAATACCTTTACAAACTGGATTCACTTATAATAACGTTAATAATTTATTAGTTAAATTTGAATCTAGAGATGGTTCACAAAGTGGTATTAACGACCCATTCTTTAGATATACTGCGACTACCAATACGGTTGCTTATAATAGTGGTTCGGTATCTTACCCTACTAGTAGTGGTGTTAGAGGCAATGAAAGACCAAATATTAGATTAGGTTTCTTATAATTAGGATATTTATAATAAAAACAAAATATGGAATTCTTTATAAATAAAAACGCAACATTACCAAAATTAAAACTTGAGTTAATCAAGGATGGTAGAAATGATTTTAGTAAATTTCACGACAAAATACAAAACGCAAATATAACGTTTAGTATGAGTGATGTTGTGACTGGTGTTAAACGCATAGCTTGTTCTGAAGCAACAATAGAAGAGGTTGTACCAGAAAACACATGTGTTTGTGACGAATTCTATCTTGTTTATCAATTCACATCAAAACAAACATCTGTTGCTGGTAGATATGTTGGTCAATTTGAGATTGAATTTTTAGATGGTAGTGGTACACTTATTGTTCCTATTAGAGAAGAACTATTTATCAATGTTTTAGAGGGCTCAATTAAAAAATAAAATTTATTTGAATAGTTAAAATTAAAAATGTAACTTTGTAACATACAAAGTTAAAAATATTTTTACCAAAACTTATTGTCAAAACACAAATTAATTAGTACATTTGTATAAAATGCATTTATATGAGTAAAACTAAAACAAAAGTCAGTAACGAAGTTATTGAACAATTCTTACAAGGTTCTAATCCAGAAAAATACATTGTTGCTATTGAATCGTCTTATAATGAACCTAGAGTTACATTGGTTATTAATGACCCAGAAAAGGGTAAATATCTTTATGATGATGAATATAAACCGTTCCTATGGTTTAAAGAAGATGTAACTAGATTATTGTATGGTGGTCAAAGACTTAAAATTATCAAAGCATGTAGTGAATATGGTGTTAAGATAACCAAACTGACAACATGTGATGAAAATGGTTATACCCCACAACGTATGGAAGATGGGTATAAATACATGGCAACTTGTAAACATTCTTACAACAATCTTATAAAATTTTTTAAAGACGGTGGTGTTGATATGTTCAGCAAAGACCATGTGATTGCTGGTGATAAAACATCTCCATCATTAAAAAGTTTATTCGTTATGTTCAGTCCAACTGAACAATATCTCATTCAAACTGGTAAACGTTTATTTAAAGGGGTTGAAGACTATGACGATGTTCACAGATTTCAATTTGACTTGGAGACCGAAGGGTTATTTGCTAGTAAACATGCAATCTTTCAAATAGGTGTTAGAGATAATAGAGGTTTAGAAGGTGTTTTAGAAACAGTTGGTGACACCGCTATAGATAAAAGGAATAAAGAGAGAGAGAATATTCAAAAATTCTTTCAAATAATAGATGCAGTCCAACCAGATATTATCACTGGTTATAACTCTGAAAACTTTGACTGGCCTTTCTTATTTGAACGTGCTGAACGTTTATCTATTCCAATTACTGAGTTGGCAATTACGCTAAACAGAATATCTAAAATTCAACGTAAAGAAACAACCCTTAAATTAGGTGGTGAAACAGAACATTATAAGCAAACGTACATGTACGGTTACAATATAATGGATATTTCACATGCTGTACGTAGAGCTATGGCGATTAACTCTGAAATCAAAAGTTGGGGTTTGAAATATATTACTCAATATTCTGAAATCGCTAAACCTAACCGTGTCTACGTGCCAGGTGATAAAATAAACACAACATGGGCTGATAAAGTAAACAAATACGCATTCAATGATGAAAATGGTGATTGGTATATGATTACTGAAAAGAAACCATTAAGAGAAGAATATAAAATAGTAACTGGTGCGTATATAGTTCAGAGATACTTATGTGATGACTTATGGGAAACAGAGCAAATTGATAAGATTTATAACCAAGCATCTTTCCTTATTGCTAAGTTATTACCAACAACATTTATGCGTTCATCAACGATGGGTACTGCTGGTCAATGGAAACTTATTATGGCTGCATGGTCTTATGAAAAAGGATTGGCAATACCAGAGGGGTTACCTAAAAGAGATTTTACTGGTGGTTTATCTCGTTTATTAGAAGTTGGTTATGCTAGAAACGTATATAAATTAGACTACGCTGCTCTTTATCCGAAAACACAGTTAACACATTTAATTTTCCCAGATTTGGACATATCTGGTGTGATGGAAGGTATGTTAACTTATGTGGTTGATACACGTGATAAATTCAAATTCTTAACTGGCATTGAAAAAGGCAAAGCTAAGAAATTAGAAAAACTTATCAAACCAGATTATAAGAAAATGTCACCAGAAGAAATTGCTGAAATAGAAGCTAGAGTTGCTGCTATGAGCAAAGAGGAATTGGAAGATATTAAAAAGAAAATAGCAGAACATAAAGCGTTGGCTAACTTGTATGATAAAAAACAGTTGCCACTTAAAATCCTAGCTAACTCATGGTTTGGTTCTTATGGTGCACCTTATATCTTTAACTGGGGTGATACAGATTCAGCTGAAGAAACAACTTGTCGTGGTCGTCAGTATTTACGTTTGATGGTTAGATACTTTACTGAAAAGTATGGTTTTAGACCACTAGTAATGGACACAGATGGTTGTAACTTAGCAGCACCAGATAATATCGATGAATTTAGATATGTGGCAAAAGGTTCACATTGGAAAACAGAAGAATATGCTGGTGAAGAATTAACTGGTTTAGATGCTGTCTTAGCTGAGTTCAATGAAACTTATATGATTGGTCGAATGGGGTTAGATTTAGATGATATCTGTAACTCAACTATTAATTTTGCTCGTAAAAACTATGCCAATGATATAGGTGGTAAAATCAAATTGGTTGGTAACTCTGTTAAATCTAAAAAGATGTCAGTTTATATTGAAGAATTTTTAGGTAAAGGTATTAGAATGTTGTTAGATGGTGATGGACATAGCTTTATTAAGTTATATCATGATTATGTTGATAAGATTTATAATTTCCAAATTCCGCTTGTTAAGATGGCCTCAAAAGCAAAAGTGAAGACTAGTATTAACGAATACAAAAAGAAGTCTCTAACTAAAAATAAAGCTGGTAATCCGATGCCTAAACAAGCACATATGGAATTAATTATCAAAGAAGGTTTAGATGTTAACTTAGGTGATGTAATGTATTATATAAATACTGGTACAGCAAAATCACATGGTGATTTAAAAACTATCGATAAAAACAAAATGACCAAAAAACAAAAACAAGTGTTTTTTGATACTAACGGTTATTTACCACCAGTAGAAAAAGTTACTGAACTTAATTGTAAATTGATTGACCAAAATACTGTTGAGAAAGATTTTGAAAACATCAAAGAAATGGAAATGCTCAAAAAAGCGTTGATTGCGATGGAAGAAAATGGTGAAAAAGAAACTGAAGAATATAAAAACATTCAAAATAGAATTAACGATATAAACAATAGTCTATATACTGATGAATATAACGTTGCTAGATATTTGGATGCATTTAATAAAAAAGTTAAACCGCTTCTAGTTTGTTTCCATCCAGATATTCGTTCAAAAATATTGTTGGATATCGTTAAGGTTAAAGACAAAACGACAAAAAAATCCGTAGAAAGATTAAAAGAACGTGTTATTTTTACCAAAGGTGAATGTGAATTAGTTTCTGGTATGCCATTTAAAGATGGTGACCAAGATTCTTACGAAGACCTTATGAGAATGGAAGATAAAGAGATTAAATTCTGGGACAAGGTTGATAAGGTTCCAAATAATATGGAAGTTGGAGAATGGGAAGAAATTAGAGCGGATTATCATGAAAGAATGAGGATTGCTAGAATAGAGGGTATTCAACATGAGAAAGATGTTTTAGATGATATTTCCAAACATTTAGAATTAGAAGAGTTAAATAAAATTAGAACGCTTGGTGAATTACCTAAAGATATATTAGCCATTTTTGATATTAGTGATGATGGTTATTTAATTTCTAGGAGATGGTCAGAAACTATTTGTCATTTATTAGAAGTTTTTAAATATGAAAAAGAAGCTATAAATAGAGATAAATACTATAATCTAACTGGTAATCAAAATAATGATAATCGTTATGAACAATGGTTAGATTATGTAGCAGAATGCGAAGTAATGACTGGTAAAACTGATGGTTATTATGATTTTGAAAAAGCACCATCTGATTTTGACTCAACTATACATGAATCTGAAATTAAAACAATAGTTGAAACCGTTGTTCAGAAATCTGAGAATTTTGTTGTTGACAAACCAGAAGTGGTAAAAGCTAAAAGAAAGTATTCTGAAAATGAAGAAGATGATGAAGAAGAATTAGAAGAAGATGAAGACGGAAACGTTATCAGAAACGATGAAGAACTTTTGTTAGATGATGAATATGATGATACATTTGGCGAAATGCCCGAAGAATTAATCGATGAGGTTGCTATCGTAAATGGAATGGATAAAGAACCAGAGTTACAGAAAAAAGAAGAACCAGAAGATGAATGGGGTTTTTAATAAAAAAGGGGCTTAATCGCCCCTTTTCTTTTTAATATACCCAGAACCCTAGTGGTCTGAATTTCATAGCTTTGTTAAGATTTTCAGCTTCTGTTGCACCTCTTTCTAACTGTTTAGTTGATGATAATCTTTCTAACCTTAAATCAAGTCTTTCTAATACAGCTCTTTTCTCATCATTACCTTCAGATAGTAATGTATCATAATCCATAGTTCTTTCAGCCTCTGGTGGACCAACTATACCACCAAATTTACCTCTCACTCTACCTAACGTTCTTTTTCCTTCAGCAATAAATAACTGACGAATAAGAGTTTTTGTTGGTTCGTTGAAGTCAGCGTAATCTAATTTTGATAATGGGACTTGATTAGGCATTTTGATGATATCTGGATTGTCTTGTTTACATTGGTCAACATTGTCTGGGTTAGTATCATAATAGAAATACCATACTTGACAACCAGTTAAATTGATAGCACTAGCACTACCAACACCACCGATACCTTGTCCAAACGACAATTTAGAACCAGGTGTACTCATCAAATGTAATAATTTAGTACCGTTTGGACCAGCAGTTATTTTATGAACTAATTCACTTCTAACAATTCTATTTTTTAAGTTCATATCAGCAGCTGTTAATAATATATCAAAAGCTGGTGCGATGTAATAACCAGAACGTGCAAATCCAGGACCGCCCGTTCCTACACCACCACCTACTTGTGAGAAACCACCACCAAAACCATAGTCAATACCACCATAGTTAGCTAACAAAGCTTGGCTAGTTGCTGGTGGTGTTATCCACAATACTTCATTTATTTCACGACCAGCTGGTATTTGATAAACTTGTCTTCCTTCTTCAAGTGTAACAAAGTCTTTTTTAAGTTCCCATGGCCCTCTAGTTTGTAAACCAACTTGTTTTGAATACGCATAAGTATATTGTGTCATGAAATCAAAATTTCTAACACTCAAAGCAAATGCCATATCCAATGTATCTACATTTTGTCCTAAAAGCGATTGCCACTGATGTTCAATCAACCATTCTTGTACGTATTGTGCGTAATCCTCAATACATATTTCTAAAAGAGTACATAATTGGTCATCAGTTAATTCTATTTGACGTATGGGCGCACCCAACGAATGTCTTAACTGACGGAACAATTTCTCTTTTTCTTCTAAACTAACTCCCATAATGATGTTTATTTACTTATAAATATAAGAATAAACACAATTATGCTAAAAATTTCTTTGTTAATTTTTGTAACTTTTTAATACCAAACCAGTCTTTTATTAAAATAATAGATATTTATTATAAATACTAAAAAACATGAAAAACTAATCATTTTATTAATGAAGCTAAATTAATCCATGGTGATAAATATGATTATTCATTAGTTAATTATAAAAAATCTAAAAACAAAATAGATATTATATGTAATAAACATGGGTCATTCAAACAAACACCAAATATGCATTTAAAAGGCCAAGGTTGCCCTATTTGTAAAGAATCAAAAGGTGAAAAGAAAGTAAGAGAGTTTTTAATTAAACATAATATTATTTTTATACCACAACACACTTTTTTTGAATGTAAAAACACAAATGTTTTACCTTTCGATTTTTATTTACCAGATTATAATACATGTATTGAATATGATGGGATACAACATTTTAAACCAGTTAATAGATTTGGTGGTGAAAAAGGGTTTTTATTAACTAAACAAAATGATTTAATAAAAAATAAATTTTGTTTAGTTAATAAAATAAACCTAATTAGAATACCTTATTTTGATAATATTACATCTCATTTAAAAACTTTATTACCAATAAGCTAGCTTCTTTTATACTAGTGAAAGATACATTAGGTACCAAAAGTTGTTGTCCTACTTTAACAATAGGTACTTCTTCTGCTTTTGACACTTCCATTATTTTATTAAACTCTTCTTCGTTTTCTGGAAGGTCAACATCAACGTAAATAAATTGAATTCCTTCGTTAGTTAATAATTCTTTTAATTCCTTACAATAAGGACACTCATTAAATCCATAAACAGTTACCATAGTTAATCTATTAATTGTTCTGCTAATAAAGCAGTTATTTCATCTTCTGTTATTGTTTTTTCACCCATAATGGTTGAAATAACATCTTTTTTATTTCTAAGCATTTCCCACATTCTTGTGGAGATTGTATCTTCAAACAATTGGTAATATACGTTAACATCATTATTTTGTCCAATTCGATACGCACGGTCTTCAGCTTGTTCGTTGTCACCTGGAACCCAATCAAATGAGTTAAAAATAACAACAGTTGCTTCGGTCAATGTAATACCAACACCAGCACTTTTTATATTACCAACAAATACCTTTATTTTATCATTGTTTTGAAATTGGTCAACCGCTGCTTGTTTTTTAATTGTTGACATTGGGCCGTTGTGTTTAACTGCTGCTTTACCAAAATGATTTGCAATAGCTTCCAATTCATCAGTAAACGATGTAAATACAATAACCTTTCTACCCATTTCAATAGCGTTCTCTACCATTTCAATAGTATATGGAATCGCTTCGTTAGCTATGAATTGTCTTAATAAAATAAGTTCAACCAAATCTTTTTGTGTTTCACTAGTTTTTTTACCTAATTGTTTTTTCATTTCAACATATTCATCCCAAAGTTGGTCATAGTGTTTCCAACCTTGTTTATCTAATTGATGGTACATTGGTGTAACTATTTTATCTGGCATATCAACAGCATCAGTCTTTAAACGCCTTAATAAAATGTTTTTTGTTTTATTTGCCAACTCTTCCAAATTTGACGCACCATCAGTTAACCAGATTTGTTTTCTTTGACCATTTTTAAGCGTTCTAAAGAACTTTCTACCTTCACAGTATCTTACTGCATAGTGTTTCCAATTATTAGCAATAGGGGACTTAATAATCTTTAAAAGATTAAAAAAGTCCATAGGTCTATTTGCGACTGGAGTACCAGTAAGAAGCCATACTTTTGGTATATTATACTTGACGCATACATCAACCATGATTTTACCTCGAATACTATCATTGTTTTTTAAATTATGTGCTTCATCGACAATACATAAATCAAATTTTTCATTAACCAATTCTCTAATCATTATTGGTTCTTTCTCACCTTCTTTTAATTTTTTTGCTGGTGGTAATGAATGAAAATTCTTTAAAATATCGAAATTAATTATTGTAAATTTATTACTATCCCATTTTTTACCATCAACTATAGTTGTATCATCACAAAACACATTTATTTCACGTTGCCAGTTTATTTTTGTTGATGAGGTAGTGACTATCAAAATCTTTTCAGCACCACTTTCTAGCGCAGCGATTATCGATTGCATAGATTTACCTAAACCCATATCATCAGCCAAAATACAACCATTTCTAGAAAGAAGAAATTTAATACCATCTTCTTGGTGTTTATACAGTGTTTTACCATATTTACTAAGAATTTTGTTATATTTTGTAAAATCAACCTCAACATTAAAAGGTTCAAAATAAGGGTCATCAGTTACTTGTGTTTTTGGTAACCAATACATTTTAGATTCCTTTTGGTTTTGTTTTAATTTACCATATATATGAAAGCTTTTATCTGTTTCGGCTAGAATAAATTCAATAAGAACTTTTTCTGGTGTAAAAGATAAATCATCAATTTTCTTTAATTCTTCACCTAAATATGGTGTTATTCCAATTACTCTGTTGATGTATAGTGGTTCTCTTTCATGATTTTCCAATATATATTTAGATTGGTTATCAGTTAGAGCTAGTTTTTTATTTTTTAGAAATTCATTTTTTAATCTTATTAGATATGGGTTTATACCTTCATAGTTTTCTAATAAGGTTATTGCTGAACGTCCTCTTATGTCGTCTAAATTAATCAAATAGCATGTTTTTAATTTTATGTTATTATATGTAAATATAATATTTTTTTAAATAAAAATCAAGTCTATTCGTGTTAATAAGTAAAAGATAAATATTTATAATAAAAAACAAATGGATAACAAAAAAATAACCCCAATCACACGTATAAATAAGTTTTTTTCTGAAGAAGATTTTAACTTAGAAATAAATATGGGTAGAGAAGCTATTGAAGGTGATGGTAACTTTACACTTATTTTGTATCGTGTTGATAGAGAGAGTAGTGCATCTGATAATTTATATGGAGAGGCACCAAAAGATGGTATTAAATATTTTCCACCAGTTGAAATAAAGGTTATACCTATTTTAGCTGAAGCTGAGAATAAAACATATAATTCAAATGGTGGTCTTAGATATTTACAAGATGGTCAGTTAACTTTTGGTATTTATGATAGTCAATTAAAAGAGTTAAAAACAGAAATTAGTTATGGTGACTATATTGGTTATCCAGTAACTGAAACAGAAATAAGATATTTTAGTGTGGTTAATGATGGTGTTAAAAACTATGATAATGCACACACAATAATGGGTTACAAAGGTGCATTTAGAACGATTGTATGTGCATCTATTGACGCTAGTGAATTTAGAGGTATGTAATTAGAGTATGGGAATGCAAAAAGGATATATGACCAATATCAACATCCATCCAGGAAAAATTGGTCCAGAAAGAAGACAAGAGATTTTAGATGACATATCTGATAGAGGGACTTTTTTACCTAGAGGGGTCTTGGAGGAAGATATGGACCAAACTGTTGTTGAGTTCTTAACATCTGATAACAGAATGGGTTTAACTATTGATGGAGAAAAAGTTCCCGTTATATTTTTAACCATTCAAAGATGGACCGAATTTAGTAAAACATGGCAATTTTCTGATAAATTTAAAAACATTGAATTACCATTTATTACTATTGTCAGAAAACCAGATATTCAACAAGGTCAAAATCAAGCTGGTTTGTGGAATATTCCAGTTAGTAGAACATATACTTACATGAAAGTACCAACTTGGGACGGTGTTAGAAGAGGTGTTGATTTGTACAAGATACCACAACCAACATCTGTTGATTTAACTTATGAGGTTAGATTATTTACTAACAGAATGAAAGATTTGAACAAATTCAATAGATTAATTCAAAGAGCTTTTCAATCTAGACAATGTTATATAACAGTAAATGGTCATCCAATGCCACTACACTTGGAATCGATAGGTGATGAAAGCAATATTGATGATTTTGAAAATAGAAGATTTTATGTTCAATTATTCGAAATGAAATTGTTAGGTTACATTTTAGATGAGGATGATTTTGAAGTAATACCGACAATAAATAGAAGTGTTGTATCGTTAGAAGTTGAGGATAGAAAAATATTTAGAGATGGTGATATAGTGTTTGAACCTACAAAAGTTAAAAATACTGTAACATATTCATTTGTATTTAAACCAGGTGGTAACACAACGTTTACTTTTTTATGTCCATACTCAATTAATTTTACACAAATTGTTGAAATAAATAACATTACTAGAATTGTAATTAGTGTTAATGGTGTTGGTGTTTTTGATGGGACAGTAATGACTACACCTATCGTTGTAAATTCAAATGATAGTGTGACAATAAAAGTATATAAAAGTGCTTATACTCTAGGTGAGTTTAAAATAATTGGTAGTACAATATAACGAAAATGGTAAATAATTATAGACCACTATATCATTCTGACATAAACGAAACGTTTATTATTGAACCAGAGGGTAATTCTGGTTCAACTATTATTTCTGCGTGTACAGCTGTTTTTACTAATTCAGTTATTTCATGTAGTGGTGATTCTCAAATTAATTTATCAACTGGTGTTATTGAAATTGATTCTAATTTAGAACCAAATGTTGATGCAAACTTAGATTTAGGTTCATCAGTTAGAAGATTTAGAAATATAAGCACTGTAAGTGGTACTTCAACAGTTTGGACATCGACAATAAAAGTAACGACACCTACTTTAGATTTAGGTATCGATTCACAAGGTAATGTAAGGCAGATTACTGCTAATAATTCAATAATACAAGATGATTCATTATTGGGTGGAACTTATTAAAAAACTAATATATTTATATAAAAACATAAAAAATGGCAACAAGGAATACAAGATTTATACTAAAGAATAATAATAACTCAGCGGCACCATTTTCTGGTGCTACGTTGTATGCTGGTGAACCAATAGTAAACACAGCTGCTGGTATTATGATGTTCTCTGGGGTAACCAGTGGAACAAATGATTGGGTACCAGCTGGAGCTGGAGCTAATGGTAATTTCTTTGAGGTTGGTTCTAACCTATATAATTTAAAAATTAGAAACCAAATTACATCATATAGTGGTGTTACTAACTTGAGTGGTAAATTCTTGTCTGGTACAACTAACGGTTTTGTGTTGGCTGATATTACTTCAATTGCTGGTGTTGATACTTATGTTACTGGTTTTACTTATAGTAATAACGTACTTACTATCAAACAAAACCAAGGTCAAGCTGATTTAACAGCTACTATCAATACAATGACTGGTTTAACTGTAAATGGTACATTGTCAGCAACAACAGCTAATTTTGGTACTTCAAATATCACTACATTGAATGTAACTGGTGGTAGTGTAACAACAGCTGCTAGTAATCCAAATGATATTGTAAATTATAGTACATTAACTGCGTATACTCAAAACAATGATATTTATGTTACTGGTGGTACAATTTCTTATATTGGTTCAAATGGTTCATTAACTTTAAATAGAAAAGGTGCTAATGATGTAACAATTACTGGATTACATGACCTATATTTAACTGGAGGTACTTATGCAGCTGGTACTCTTACATTAAATAATAATTCTGGTGGAACATTTAACGTAACTGGTTTAACTTCAACTGATACTTATGTAACTGGATTCACATATTCGCCAACAACAAATACGTTCACAATCAAACAAAACCAAGGTCAAGCTGATTTAACTTCTACTATAACAACAATGACTGGTTTAACTTTAAGTAATTTAACCGATGGTAGAGTTGTTTATGTAGGAACTGGTGGTTTATTAACAAATGAAGCTGGGTTTACTTATGATGCCGCAACAAATGCGTTTAGTGTTCCTTCTGATGGTTCAGTTAGTGTCGGTACTGGTGGTTTATCAGTGGCTGGTGATGCTGTAATTCAAGGTTCATTAACAGTATTTGGCTCATCTGTTTCTGCATTTACTTCTCAATTATACGTAGAAGATGATAACATTACGTTGAACTACAACCCGACTGGAAGCACTACATCAACATCATTAGGTGCTGGTTGGACAATTCAAGATGGTTCTGGTATTTCAAATACTGCAACTACATTGAATATCGGTTTATCTTATTCAAATAGTAATTTAAGCCCAAATACTGAATATACATCATCAACTGGAAATGCAAACAGAAACTTCTTTACTCAATTAGGTGATATTATAATTAGAAACACTAACTATGATAAAAACTCACCAAATGGTGTAAGGGTACTAGCAGAAAACGACATCTTAGATGGGGGTAGCTATTGATGGACCGAAGAAAATACTAATTTTTCATTATTTCAACATATTTATTAAAGGACGGGTTATCTTGTCCTTTTTTAATATAACAAAATTTAAGTTTAAAAACAATGAAAGGTATTTATAAAATAGTTAATTTAACTGGTGGTACATACTAAAAGATTTACTTTAAAAATATCATAATTATAATATGCACAATTTACAGTTGTGCATATTTATTTTATAGAGGTTACATAACCTACACATAACTCTATATAGAGATTTTTATTTTGAACCATACATATGGCTAATCGAAACAATACGTTTTTATTAAAACGTTCAAGTGTTGCTGGTAAAATACCAACTGCTGGTAGTTTATTATTAGGTGAAATAGCTTTAAATACAGCTGACGCAATCCTTTATACCTCTGGAACAACTGCTAACACAATATTACCAATAGGTTGGGATAGGATAGCAAGAACTGGCGATACAATGACTGGTTCTTTTTATGCACCAACTATTTCTGCATCAACAATATCTGCTACAACATATCTTAATTTACCATCAATGTCTGGTTCTTTTTTACCTTTGAGTGGTGGAACTGTAACTGGTGCTACTATATTTACTAACGGTTTAATTGCTAATACAATATCTGCGACAACTTATTATAATTTACCTCTAGATGTATTTACTACTGGTGTTACTGTTTCTAATGGTTCTGTTACATTTAATAGAAACGATAGTATGTCAGCCTACACTTTTGGTTTTAGTGGTGTTAATATCAGTGTTATTAGTGATGATGTAAATAAGAGAATAACTTTTAGTGCATCAACTGGTGGGGGTTCATCATTACCAACACTTAATAACTCACAAATATTTATAGGTGATACTTCAAATGTAGCTCAAGCTAGAAATGTAAGTGGTGATATTGGTTTAGATTATAGTGGGTTAACAACAATACAACCGAATGTTGTTACTTATGATAAGATGCAAGTTGTTAGTCAACATGCTGTTTTAGGTTCACCTAATTTAACTGGTGGAACTGTTGAAGAAATACCTATTATTGATGGGTATGTGTTTAGTGGTGATACCGTAGCTAATTTGTTAGATAATGTTAGTAATTGGGATATAAATGGTGTTTATACTGGAACACCAATAACTGGTACTTATCAAGGACAATCTCATTATAATTCTAGTTATTGGTTTACCGCAGTTAATGATAATGTTTGGATAAGATTAATACGAGGATAATATGATAGCGTATAAAGGAAGATTATTAAAAGTTGTTGTGTCTGAAAATACAGCTTCATTAAAATTGCATGATTTTCAGACACCGTATTCTTATTGTGGTATTGCTGATATTAATAGTAATCAAAATGATAATGTTTGGAAAATAACTAGAATTACAGTAAACACTGATGGAACAATAACAACTCAAGAAGCAACAAATGTTGCATGGAGTAATAGATATTCAATAACATATAATTAAAATTAAAAATTATGAAAAAATACAGTATAGTAATTAATCACATTGGTAACGATTTATACGCAATCGTTATTAAAAAATTTGATATAATTGATGGAGTAGTAACTAATGAAATTAGCGAAATTCACACTAATAAAACATTATCTGAATGTGTAACTATTCAAAATAATATAATTCAAAACTAATAATTATGGCTACAAGATTTGCAATAGCTAATGGGAACTGGAGTAATACAGCCATTTGGGATAATGGTGCATTACCTTTAAGTACTGACAATGTTTATGCTAATGGATTTACAGTTATAGTAAACCAAGATATAACAGTTAAAAAATTATGTAATAGTACTAGTGATGTTTATCTACCAGATATGCCTATCCCTTTGATGACTGGTAATCTACTACCAAGTGGTGAAGCTTTTGCTGGTCAAAATACATCTAATGCTTATGTGGTATTTGATTATACTAATTCTACATTTTGGTCATCAACTAATTTAACTGATTGTTATGTTGGGTATATGTTTCCCACTGGTAAAGTAATTAAGAGATATTATTTTTATAGAAATAATAATATCAATCAATCTCCACAGTCTTGGGTTTTTGAGGGTTCTAATGATGGGATAACATATAATGTATTAGAAACAGTAACAGCAAACGTAGCTTATACTCCGTATACAAGTGGGATTTTAGCTAACACAACATCATATACATATTATAGAATAAGAATTACTGCTGTAAAATTTGGGTCACAAGCGTATCTATACAATCTAGAAATGACAGAAAGTGTTGGTACCGTATATGGTACAACAGCTACTGGTAAATTTGATGTCAATACATCTATAAATATTGTTTTTGATGGTGGTGATGGTATTGTAGTGCACGCCAACACTGCTAATGCTAATATTGTGTTAGCTATCAACGCAAACTCACCAGACATAGTAAATTTATCATCAATAAATGGTGGTTATATTTTAGGCCCTAAACAACAGACATATGGCAACATGGACCCAACAGCGTTACGAACATATGGTACATGTGTCTTAAACTATATTGGAGACGTTTATTCACCAAATGTAGGTGGATATAGTAGAAATGGTAATTTTTATATAGGTGGAAATGGTATTGTTAATATTATAGGTAATATATATGGTCCTACTACTACGGATGTGAATGGTAGTTTTATGGTAAATATAGTAGCTACTGCTCCAACGGTTAATATAACTGGTAATATATATGGTGCTACGGGTCATATTGGTAATAGAGGTATTCAAATGACTTCAACAAATGGTATACTTAATGTGACTGGTAATATTATAACACAATTAGGTCCTGGCGTTTGGACTACAGCTGGTGTTTTAAATCACACTGGTGTAGTACAAGTTTTAAGTCAAAACGCTAGGCCAGCTGTTTTATCAACTAGTACTTCAATAAATAAGTTTACTTCACCATTTATTAATTATGATGGAGCTGTTGCAGTGAACGCTTATAAAATGCAATTTTATTCTGGTTCAACAGTTCAATGGTTATTCCAAGATTCTTCTAATACTAATTTTAATTTATATTCTGCTAATGTTACTGGTAGTACATTAGG
>Ga0172367_10000861_pt1 | contig 45696 bp, 45 predicted proteins | sample Lak10m_FD_114542 | JGI IMG/M metagenome (GOLD analysis project Ga0172367, IMG submission 114542) | Freshwater microbial communities from Kabuno Bay, South-Kivu, Congo - kab_022012_10m | ecosystem: Environmental > Aquatic > Freshwater > Lake | place: Democratic Republic of the Congo: South-Kivu...
CTACTTCATCAACAGCATCTGCCGGGCGCGCTTGATGGCGGTCGTCACGCGGCGCTGGAACTGCGCGGGGAGACCGGTGTATTTGCGCGGCAGGATGCGGCCGTTGTCGGTGACGAACTGCTTCAAGAGGTTGACGTTCTTGTAGTCAATCGCGTCGAGGGTGAACTCCAGCTTGGGCTTGGGACGGGGAGCGCGGCGCTCCGTCGTGCGGCCCTTGGCGTCCTTCTTGTCGGTGTGGGTCTTGCGGGGCATAGAGGTTACTTGATTTCGCGGTGCAAGGTGTGCCGGCGGAGGGCGGGATTGTATTTCTTCTTCTCCACCTTCTCCTGCTGGAGCTTCTTGTTGCGGCTGGTCTGGTAGCGGGAAGGCGACTTGCCCTCCTTGCGCGCTTCAGTGCATTCGATGGTTACGATTTCACGGGCCATAAATCTTTATTCCTTCTCCTTCGCGGGTTTCTCCTCGGCTTCTTCCACGTCGCTGTCATCAATGTCGGCCACGGCGGTGGACTCCATGGAGCCAAGGGCGGCGAGGCGCTTCTGGCGGAGCGCGCCCTCGCGCTCGAGCTGCGCCTGCGCCTCGACGGTGAAGCGCGTCCAAGGAATCGCCTCGAGGCGGGCCTTTGGGATGTTCTTGTTGGTCAATTCGCAGACGCCGTAGGTGCCACGTTCGATGCGCTTGAGCGCCTCCTCAATCTCGTAAATCGCGTCCTGGTCGGACGAGAGCAGGCTGAGGGCGAAGTCGCGGTCGAAATTATCCGTGCCGGAGTCGCCCATGTGGAGGCTGTAGCTCTCCATCTGGGTGGCGGACTCCTTGGCGAGGCCGTTCATCTGGCTGCGCAGACGCTCACGGAGGTCGAGCAGCGTGTTGTAGTAACCCTGCCACTCCGGCTTGATCTTCACCTTGCCGTTGGGCGTCCACATCACGGACTGCTTCGGCGCCTGCTTGGGCGTGGCCTTGCCCAGGATCGCCGCGAGCGTGGCGGAGCCGACGTTCTTGGCTTTCTTGGCCGGAGCGGCCGGCTTCTTGGTAATCATCTTCTTCTTAGTCACAGCGCAAAACTGGTTTTACCCGCGCGTGGACTTGCGATTTTCAACACTGTCGAGCAAGCCCGCCCGCAAAAGAGTGCGCGAATGTAGCAAGGTCGCTTCGTTGCGCCACATAAATTTTCGGGAATTTTCACGCCCGCTTTGGGGTGCCGCCAACCGGGCAGGAACGCGGTCAACGGACGGGAAAGGTGCGTGGCAATTCAGCCTGCTTTTCACCCGCTCGCGAGACGACTGCCAAGCCTACAACACATTCGCCGCCAGTTCGGCGAGGTCCGAGCGCTCGCCCCGTTGCAGCTCGACGTGCGCGGCGATGGCGTGGTCGCGGAACTTGCTGATGAGGTAGTTGAACCCGTTCGAGGAGCTGTCCACGTAGGGGTTGTCAATCTGGTAGGGGTCGCCGGTGAAGATGATTTTCGTGCCGTTGCCTACGCGCGTGACGATGGTCTTCACCTCCAGCGGCGTGAGGTTCTGCGCCTCGTCAATAATCATGAACTGGTTGGCGATGCTGCGGCCGCGGATGTAGCTGAGGGCCTCGACGACGATGGTGCCGCTGCGGAGCAGGTCGCTGCTGCGGCGGTGGTCGTTGCCCATGTTCAAGTCGCTCAGGAGTTCAAGCGCGTCGTGAATCGGCTGCATCCACGGGCCGAGTTTTTCTTCGAGCGAACCGGGCAGGAAACCGAGTTCCTTGCCCATCGAGATGGTCGGGCGTGCCACGACGAGCCGGCGGAACTCGCGGTCCATCACCGTGCGCTTGAGGCCGGCGGCCATCGCCATGAGCGTCTTGCCGGTGCCGGCCTTGCCCATGAGCGTGACGAGCTTGATGCGGTCGTCGAGCAGCGCGTCGAAGGCGAAGTGCTGCTCGCGGTTGCGCGGCTTGATGCCCCAGACGCCCTCGCGCACGTCCACGATGGGCACGAGCTTCTTGCCGGTGGCGTCCACCTTCGCGAGCACGGTGCGCTTCGGATTCGCCGGCTCGGTGAGCGTGCAATACTCGTTCGGGAAATACTGGCGGTTCGTCGGCAGCGGCAACTCATCCTCCGCGCGGAACTTCACGATCTGCTCCGGCGTCACCGCCAGGTCGAACATCCCGGAATACAAGTCCTGCAACCGCACGCGGTCGGTCTCGTAGTCCTCGGCGGACAAGCCGTGCGCGTCTGCCTTGATGCGGAGGTTGATGTCCTTGCTGACGAGCACCGTGGCCACGTCGGGCTGGCCCTGCTTGACCATGAGCGCGTGCGCGAGGATGCGGTTGTCCACGTTCTGAATCGTCGTGTGCAGGCTGCCGTTGGCGTTGCCATTGCCGTTCTTACTGTCGAGCAGGATGCGCAGGTGCCCGCCGTTTTGGAGTGCGACGCCCTCGCTCAAACGCCCCGTTCCGCGCAAGCTGTCCAACATACGCGACACGCCGCGCGCGTTCTGGCCCAGTTCGCTGGAGTCGCGCTTGAAGTTGTCAATCTCCTCCACGACCTCGATGGGGATGAGGACATTGTTGTCCTTGAAGTTGAGAAGCGAGTTCGGGTCGTGGAGCAGGACGTTGGTGTCGAGGATGTAGTTTTTCACGGTTGGGAAAATGAAACGGAAGGTGAGCTGGCAGCGGCGCGGCGCAATGGAGCGCGGCCTTTAGGCCGCAGAAACGCACGCTGGCACTTCAACTTTCGAACGCAGCAGGTGCGCTCAACGCCGCTGCGGCATGAATGCCGCGCTCCCCGGCCTTGCCGCCACGCCTGCAACCGGCGGCGAGGCCGGTGGCGCGCGGACATAGTGAGTCGGTGGACCATCAGCGGGAGAAGTCTGCGGCCCGCGCCTTGGTCATGTGCGCATGCCACGCGCGGATTTGCGTGTGCGCGGCAGGCAGCTCGTATTTGCCGGAGGCGAGGAAGTTGCCCAGCATCCCGTAAAGATCGAAGTCCACGAAGCGCGGACGGTCGCCGAGGAGAAACGGCTTCTCCAGCAGCATCTGCTCGTAGGGGATGAGCCGCTCCTCAAGCTGCTTCAGCAAGGCCGGTTGTTCCTCGCGCCAACGCTCCAGGCAGCCGCGTCCGAACTTCCGTTCCTTGTGCCGCACGAACGCCAGCCGCTCCCTCGCCGGGATGACGGCGCGGTAGTAAATATCGTTGAGCCGGAACCCCAGCCCCTCGATCTCATCCTCGATGTGCCGCCAGAGAATCGTCTGCAAGCCGCGCAGGTGCGGCGGAAACAGCCCCAGCCCCAGCTTGTTGTCGAGATACTTGGCGATCACCTGCGAGTCCTCGCCCGTCTCGAAGATCACCTGCCGGCCGTCGCGCAGGATGGGCACCTGATAGTAGCGCTCGCGCGTGAACTTCCAGACGAGCGAACGGTCGGTGTTGGGGATGTTGGTGATTTTGAACCGCGCCCCCGCAAACTCCAGAATCCGCCGCTGCACGATGCAGAAGGGACTCCACGGAAACTGAATCAGCTCAATCATTCAACCGGTGCTGGCACGGACTTTCAACTCGCGTGGGTGCGAATCTAGGTCTGGCCTCCGGGCGAGACAAGGGGAACTTTGATTCGCCGCGCGGGAAACCCGCTCGACAACCCCGCCGCGCTTTTCCACTCTCCCCGCCATGTCGAAACCTGCTTTGGGACGCGGCCTGAGCGCGTTGCTGGGAGGCGGAGCCGTGGCTGCCAGGCCCGCTCCGTCCCCTGTCCCGTCGAGTCCGGCCAGCTCGCCGATGCCCGCCGTGGCGGCGGTCCCGCCGTCGGCCCCCAGCGAGCGGATTCGTCACGTCACCATCGCGAGCGTGCGCCCGTGCGCCTTCCAGCCGCGCAAAGATTTCGCCGCCGACGCCATCGCCGAGCTGGCCGACTCCATCAAGGCGCAGGGCATCATCTCGCCGCTCATTGTCCGCCCGCGCGGCGACGGTTTTGAACTCATCGCCGGCGAGCGCCGCTGGCGGGCGGCGCAACTCGCCGGCCTCAAGGAAGTCCCGGTCATCGTCCGCGAGGCCGACGACCGTGCCGTGCTCGAACTCGCGCTCATCGAAAACCTCCAGCGCGAGAACCTCAACCCCATCGAGGAAGCCCTCGGCTACGCGCAGCTCATCGAGCAGTTCCAGCTCACGCAGGAGACCGCCGCCTCGAAAGTCGGCAAGAGCCGCGCCGTCGTCGCCAACGCGCTTCGGCTGCTCAAGCTCGCACCCGAACTGCAAGGCTACCTCCGCCACGGCCAGCTCTCCGTCGGCCACGCCAAGGTGATTCTCGGTCTCACCGGTGCCGCCGAGCAGAAGCTCGCCGCCGAGCGCGTGCTCAAGGACGGCCTCAACGTCCGCCAGACGGAAGACCTCGTCGCCCGGCTCCAGCAGTCCAGCACGCAGGCTCCGACGAAGTCTGCGAGCGGCGGCAGGCCCGCCGCCCCGCGCGATGTCCACGTCGCCAGCCTGGAATCCAAACTGCAGGAGCGTTTCGCCACCAAGGTCGCGCTCCGCTACCGCAAGGGCAAAGGCGCGGTGGAAATCCGTTTCTTCAACGACGACGACCTCGACCGCATCCTCCAGATCGCCGGGGTCAAAATGGACTAGCCGCGAAAGAGCACAAACAAGATGGCTTTGGTTGCTACAGCTTCGTTTGATTGGCCGGCTGCCGCCTGTTCCCCTGCCTTTCTTTGTGTCCTCTGCGCCCTTTCGCGGCCAACCCGTGTTATTTCCCGATGAAGCTCTCTGTTCGCAAATACGGCGATCCCGTGCTCCGCAAGAAAGGCGTGCCCGTCACCGAGGTCACCCCGGAAATCCACCAGCTCATCGCCGACATGTTCGAGACGATGGAGGCCCACCACGGCGTCGGCCTCGCGGCCCAACAGGTCGGCCTCGCGCTTCAGCTCACGGTGATTGACATCCGCCCCATCGAGGACCGCCCCTCCACGTTGGAGCTGGACGGAAAGCCCGCCGACCCGAAGTCCATCATGCCGCTCGTGCTGCTCAACCCGGTGGTCAAAGCGGTTGGTGCGCCCGAGGCCGGCTCGGAAGGCTGCCTGAGCTTCCCGAAGCTCTACGGTGAAATTGAGCGCCCCGAGTCCGTGGACGTGACGGCGACGAACGAGAAGGGCGAGTCGCTGGCCTTCCGCTGCGGCGGCCTGCTCGCGCGCTGCATCCAGCACGAGACCGACCACCTCCACGGCATCCTCTTCATTGACCGCATGAACCGGGAGACGAAAGAGGAATTGAAGCCCGAGTTGGACGAGTTGCAGGCGACGACCAAGGCGGCGCTGAAGAAGGCGAAGAAGTAGGGGGAGGTAATTAGTAATTAGTTCCAACAGCCGAGCGCGACTCGTTCTGACTAAGCACTAACTACTAATCACTTTCCCCGTCTTTGGGGCATCAGCCACTGCTCCCCATTCTGCGCCTGAAGGAACGCCAGCAGGTCCAGCAACTCGTCCTTCGTCAGCCCCGCCGTCAGCCCCTCCGCCATCACGGACACCGCGCCGGGCGTGATGCTCTTGATGTCGCCGCGCGGGATGCGCTGCTCCAGCACGGCATTGAGCTTCACCACCACGGCGCTGCTGTCTTCTCGCACGATGTTGCCGGTGATGACATCGTCCTTGGTCTCCACGCGCATCGGCTCATAACCGGGGACGAAGCTGGCGTTCGGGAACACAATGGCTTCGAGGATGTCCCGCCCGGAGCGAATCGCCCCGATGGACGTCAGGTCCGGCCCCAGCGTGCCGCCCTCCCTGCCGATGGCGTGACACGCCGAGCACTGCGCCTTCTGGCTGTAAAACACCGCGCGCCCGCGGCCGACATCGCCGCCGGAGAGCAACGGCTCCAGCTCCGCCAGCCGCTTGATGCGCTCGGCCTGCCGCGCCTCGATGCGGTTTGCGAGCGGCTTCGCGGCGGCACGCACGCCTTCGGGATAACCCGCCAGCAGTTCGCCGAGCAAGGTCGTGCTCAACACCTCCGCCGCCGCCTGGTTCCGCTCCAGCGCGGCGACAAGCGACCGGCCCGCCGCCTCGCCCTTGCCGCCGCGATAGGCTTCCACCAAGGCCAGCAGCGTCACGCTGTCCGCCGCCGGCAGCAGCGACTCCGCCAGTTTCGCCTGCTGCGCGTCGCTCAACCTCGCCTTGCCCAGCACCTGCCCGGCGGCGCTGCGCGCGGCGTGGTCCCTGCCGCCGGCAGTTTCGATCAGGAAGTCGAAATAGTTCGTCGCCAGCGGAATCGTGCGTGGGGCCAGCGCCCCGATGGCTGCGAGCCGCACCGGTTTCAGCTCGGCGGGCGCGGCGGCCAGGCGGCGCAGCATGGCCTCGAACTCGGTCAGTCCGCGCGCCCGCAGCAGCGCGAGCGTGCGCAGCCGGAGCGGCTGGCTCTGGCCCTCCAGCAGCGCGTGGAGCACTTGCACCCACTGGTCGGGAAACTTCTTCAGCGGGCTGCGCTCCAGCACGTCGAGCAGGAAGAGCCGGCGCTCCTCCTTCAACTCCGGCGTGTTGAGCGCGACGGCGACCGCCGCCTGCACCCCCGCGTCGGCGGCGAAGTTCAGCAGCGTTTCGCGGAGCAGCTCCTCCTCGCCCGCCTCCCATTTGTCCGCGCGGAGCCGCGCCTTCAAGTGGTCCCGCACGCCGGCGGCCCAGTCCGCGTGCCGGGAGAAAACCCACAGCGCAGCCCGGCGCAGCCCGGCATCCCGGCTTTGCAGCAGGGGGGCGGCGTGCGCCATGAGGAGCTGGCTCCGGTCCATCTGGTCGAAGGCAATCAGCGCGGCCTTCGCGCTGCGCGGCGGCAGCGTGAGCAACTGTGGAATCGAAGCGCCAATGTGCTGGTTGGTCATGCGCGAGAAGTTCTGGATGAGCGAGTAGGTGATGGCGTGCTCCTCGAAGCGGTCGGCCGCGCGCGCGGCCGCGGTCACGAGCGGACCGTTGCTGCGCTTCTCGCCGATGCGCCCGAGGGCGGTGGCGGCTTCGCGGCGGACGGGGGCCTGGTCTTGCAGGAGCATCGCGTGCAAGGCGTCGAGCGCCTCCCGGTCGCCAGCCAGCCCTGCGGCCTGCGCGGCGGCCACGCGCACCTCCAAGGTGGTATCGTCCAAGGCGGCGCGAATCTCGGCGAGCGCCTTGGCTGAACCGATGCGGAACAAGCACCACACCGCCGCGCACTTCGCGTCCGTGTTAAAAGACTTGCGGCGAACTTCCGCAAGCGGCGCGACGGCTTTTTCATCCATCTTCACCAGCGCTTCCACCGCACGGTCCACGACGAACGGGCGCGGGTCTTCGAGCAGCTTCGCCAACGCGCCGGGCGAGAGCTGCCGCCAGTTCAACGACTCGCCGCGCGGGTCGTTCACCGGCGGCGCATCCGCCCGGCGCACACGGTAGATGCCACCCTTGAACTCCGGCTTGCTGATGCGCGAGAGCGGGCACTGGTCCACATACCAGCCGCCCGTGTCCACCACGAGCAGGCTGCCGTCGGCGTCCTCCAGCACGTCGCACGGGTGGAAGTCGGGATCGCTGGACACGAGAAAGTCCGAGTCCTCCGTGGTGAACGTCGCGCCGTGCCGCGCGACAATGTGGCGCTGGACGCGATGCGGGTTGAACTGCGCGCTGAAGAGGTTGCCGCGGAACCCCGGCCCGAAGCTCGTGCCGCGATAACTGGCGAGGCCGGCGGGGGCAATGCGCGCGAACTTCGTCATCGGCCCCATCAGGTCGCCCGTCAGCTTGAACTCGGCGACGCTCTCGTGCCACTTGCTGTAAACGCCACCGTGCAGGAAGTGCATGAGCGCGTCACGCTGGCCGTGCTGCGGGTTCACGAAGTAGGTCATCGTGCCGACCATCTCGCCGGCGGAGGTCCAGACGACCTCGATGGGATTGTCAAAGCCGCCACCCGCGAAAGACTGGAGTTGCGTGCCGTCGGGCCGCACCCGCCAGATGCGCGAGGCGAGGCCCTTCAGATTCGTGCCCTCTTTGGTTTTGATGTCGAAGCCGTGCCGGCCATCCGTGAGATACAACCAGCCATCCGGGCCGAGGAAAGGCCCGTGCAGGCTGGCGGTGCCCCGCACGTTCCAGCCGCTCAGGAGCACCGTGCGCGTGTCCGCCCGCCCATCGCCGTCCACGTCATCGAAGCGCAGCAGCTCCGGCGGCGACGCCACGAACAGCGCGCCGTCATGCCACAGCACGCCCATCGGAATGCCCACGCGGTCCACGAAGACCGTGCTCTGGTCGAAGACGCCGTCGCCATCCGTGTCCTCCACCATGCGGATGCGGCACTCGGGCGCCTGCGACATCGCGAGCCCCTTGATGTTCTTGCCGGAGGACTCGGCGAGGAAAAGGCGGCCCCGCCCGTCCAGCGCACCGAACATCGCGTAAGGCGCGAGGTCGGAGCCGGCGGCGAGTTCCACCTTGAAGCCTTCCGGCACGCGGAGGGCAGCCAGGCCGGCGAGGGGCTTGGCGGCAGTTCCTTGAGCCGACGCGCTCACCACGCACAGCAAGGCCAGCGTTCCGGTCAGGAGGAGACGAGGGGTGTTGTTCACTGATTTCACGCGCGGAGGATAACAGGCGGCGAAGGAATTGCCACTGCAAGACGGCGCAATTCATCAGCCGGCCTGAGCGAACACCCCCGACACCCGCACCTATCCGACAGGGGGAGACCGCAGGCTGGCTGTGCCCAAGATATTTGGTTGTGCCATTCGCTCGCCGTCGTAAGATGTCCCCGGACGAGAGAAGCAAATCCGCCACCCTCTCCTCCGGACACAGGCTGGGATGCGCGGGCGGCCGGGGACGGCCGCCCTTCTGCTTCCCGGCGGGTAAAAACTCCCGCGATTTCCTCGCGCGCCCGACTGTGCCGCCAACGACTGACCGCGAATGCAACGCCACAAATCGTCATCACCCGCCGGGAACCGCCCGGACAACGACCAGGCCCGGCTGCTCGCCCGCACCGAGACGCGGCGCGTGTTCGACGCGCTCGAGGACTTCCTCGCGCACACGCTGACCACGCAGGAGCCGGAGTCGGCGGCCCTGTTCTTGGAGAAGATTGTCTCCCGCCTGCGCGAGGCCGGCCTGGAAGTGCCGCACACGGTCCAGACGCCCTACGTCAACACCATCCCGGTCGAGGACCAGCCCGCGTATCCGGGCGACTGGCAGATGGAGGTCAAGATCAAGAACCTCATCCGCTGGAACGCCATGGCGATGGTCGTGCGCGCCAACTCCCACACGAACGTCGGCGGGCATATCTCGTCGTTCGCGTCGAGCGCGACGCTGTATGACGTGGCGTTCAACAACTTCTTCCGCGGACGCCACGGCGACTTCAGCGGCGACTTGGTCTACTTCCAAGGCCACGCGTCGCCGGGCGTTTATGCGCGCGCATTTTTGGAGCGGCGGCTGGACGAGAAGCAGCTCGACAACTTCCGCCAGGAACTCGCCGAAGGCGGCGGGCTTTCGTCGTATCCGCATCCGTATCTGATGCCGGAGTTCTGGCAGTTCCCGACCGTCTCGATGGGCCTCGGCCCCATCGGCTCCATCTACCAGGCGCGCTTCAACCGCTACCTGAAGGCGCGCGGCTTCATCAAGGGCGAGGAGTCCAAGGTCTGGTGTTTCGTCGGCGACGGCGAGAGCGACGAGCCGGAGTCGCTCGGCTCCATCACGCTCGGCTCGCGCGAGAACCTCGACAACCTCGTCTGGGTCATCAACTGCAACCTCCAGCGCCTCGACGGCCCGGTGCGCGGCAACGGCAAAATCATCCAGGAACTCGAAGCGCTCTTCCGGGGCGCGGGCTGGAACGTCATCAAGGTCATCTGGGGCAGCGACTGGGACGACCTGCTCGCGCGCGACACCACCGGGCTGCTGCTCAAGCGCATGGAGGAGGCCGTGGACGGCGATTATCAGAAATACACCGTCGAGCCGGGCAGCTACATCCGGAAGCATTTCTTCGGCAAGTATCCCGAGCTGCTGCCGCTGGTGAACCACCTCACGGACGAGCAGCTCCGCAAGCTTATGCGCGGCGGCCACGACACGCGGAAGGTCTACGCCGCTTACCATGCCGCCGTGGAGCACACGGGTTCGCCCACGGTCATTCTCGCCAAGACCATCAAGGGCTACGGCCTCGGCGAAGCGGGCGAAGGCCGCAACATTTCTCACAACCAAAAGAAGATGAACGAGAAGGAGCTGCGCGAGTTCCGCGAGCGCTTCAAGGTTCCCATCGGCGACGACGAGATTGCCGAGATGCCCTTCTACCGGCCCGCGCCCGACAGCGCGGAGACAAAGTATCTGCTCGAGCGCCGCAAGAAACTCGGCGGCTTCCTCCCGAAACGCGTCGTCAACGCCCCGCCGCTCAACGTGCCGAAGCTCGACTACTTTGCCGACGCGCTCAAAGGCTCCGGCAAAGCGGTGGCCTCGACCACGATGGCTTTCGTCGGCCTGCTGCGCGGGCTGCTGAAGAACCCCGCCATCGGCCGCAACATCGTCCCCATCATCCCCGACGAGGCGCGCACGTTCGGCATGGACGCGCTCTTCCGCGAGGTCGGCATCTACGCGCACAAAGGCCAGCTCTACGAGCCGGTGGACAAGAAATCCCTGCTCTACTACCACGAGACCAAGGACGGGCAGATTCTCGAGGAAGGCATCACCGAGGCCGGTTCGATGGCGTCGTTCATCGCGGCGGGCACGGCTTACGCCACGCACGGCGTGAACATGATTCCCTTCTACACCTACTACTCGATGTTCGGCTTCCAGCGCATCGGCGACCAGGTCTGGCTCGCCGGCGACATCAAGGCGAAGGGCTTCCTCCTCGGCGCGACGAGCGGCCGCACTTCGCTCAACGGCGAGGGTCTGCAACACCAGGACGGTCACAGCCTCCTGCTCGCGAGCACCATCCCGACGTTGATGGCTTACGACGGCGCCTTCGCCTACGAAGTCGCCGTCATCATCGCGGACGGCCTGCGCCGCATGTATCAGGAGGGCGAGGAAATCTTCTACTACCTCTGCCTCTACAACGACAACTACGCCCAGCCCGCGATGCCCTCCGGCGTCGAGCAGGGCATCCTCGACGGCCTTTACAAGTTCCGCCCCGGCGCGGCCGGCAAGGCGCACAAGGCCCACCTCATCGGCAGTGGCCCCATCATCAACAGCGCCCTCCGCGCGCAGGAAATCCTCGAACGCTACAACGTCTCCGCCGATGTCTGGAGCGCGACCAACTACAAGCTGCTCCGCAACGACGCCCTCAAATGCGAGCGTTGGAACATGCTGCACCCGACCGAACCGGCGAAGAAGCCGCGCGTCACGGAGTTGCTAGAGAAGGAACAGGGCGTCTTCGTCGCCGTGTCCGACAACATGAAGATTGTGCCCGACCAAATCGCGCCGTGGGTGCCCGGTGGCCTCACCACGCTCGGCACGGACGGCTTCGGCCGCAGCGACACCCGCGAGCGTCTCCGCCGCTTCTTCGAAGTGGACGCGGAGCTGACCGTCATCGCCACGTTGCACGCGCTGGCGAAGCGCGGTGCCATCGAGCGCACCGTCGTCGCGCAGGCCATCAAGGACTTGAAAGTGGACCCGGAGAAGCTCGCGCCGGTCTTGCTTTGAACCCAACCCCCGCGCGTGGCATACTCACGACCATGAACACAGTTCACGCCATCTACGAAGACGGAGTGTTTCGCCCAAGTGAAAAGGTGGAGCTGCCTGAGCACTGCAAGGTCGAGTTCGAACCCCGTGTGGTCGAAGGTCCCAAGTGGCCCGTGCCCTCGGAGGCGATGTATGCCATCCTCAACGAGCGCTACAGTTCGGGAGAGCACGATGTGGCCGCCCGCCACAATGAGCACCAGCCATGAGCGTGGTGTTCCTTGACACTGTCGGCTTGGTGGCGCTCTGGGACAAAGACGACCAGTGGCATTCGCTCGCCCGCAGCGCATACGAAGGGTTGGTGCGGGAGAGGAAGCCGATGGTCACAACCACGTTTGTCCTTTTGGAATGCGGCAATGCGGCTGCGCGTCGCCCTTATCGGCTGGCGGTGGACCGGCTCCGGCAGCAAATGCTCGATGAGGGAACGCTAATCGTCCCGACGGTGGAGGATTGGGATGCTGGTTGGCTGGCCTATCGCAGCGGCCCCGGTTCCGCCGCTGGGATTGTTGACCAAGTCTCCTTCACCGTGATGCGCCGGCTCCGTCTGCGTCAGGCGTTCACCAATGACCGCCACTTTCGCGCGGCAGGTTTTGAACTTTGCTTTTGAGGTCGCCGACTGCGCGACCCACAACGATTTGAAAAACTATGGACGTTAAACTCCCCAATCTCGGCGAAGGCGCCGACTCCGGCACCGTTGTCAACCTGCTCGTCAAGGCAGGCGACACCGTCACCGCCGGCCAGGGCCTCCTCGAACTCGAAAGCGAAAAGGCCGTCGCCACCATCCCGGCTCCCGAAGCCGGCGTGGTCGCGCAGGTCTTCGTGAAAGTCGGTGACAAGGTCAGCGTGGGCCAGCGCCTGCTCTCCCTCGGTGGCTCTGCCGGGACCGCACCGGCACCCGCTGCCGCTCCGGCACCGGTCGCCGCCGCCAAGCCCGCGCCCGTCGCGGCGCAGCCCGCCGCCGCCGAAGCTCCCCTCGCCGACCTCCCGCCCGCGCAGCCCGGCGTGGAACCGACCGCCTCGCCGTCCATCCGCCGCATGGCTCGCGAGTTGGGCATTGACCTCGCCCAGGTCCGCCCCAGTGAGCGCGGTGGCCGCATCGTGATGGCGGATGTGCGCGCCTACATCGCACAGCTTCAGAGCAAGGCTGCCGCGCCTGCCGCCGCTGCCGCCGAGAAGCCCGCCGCCGAGCGCGTGGACTTCTCCAAGTGGGGCGAAGTCTCGAAGAAGCCCATGTCCATGCTGCGCAAAGTCATCGCGCGCCGCATGACCGAGAACTGGAACGCCATCCCGCACGTCACGCAGTTCGACGAGGCGGACATCACCGCGCTGCTGGAACTGCGGAAGAAGTTCGCCCCCGCCTACGAGGCCAAGGGCACCCGGCTCACGCTGACTTCCTTCGCGCTGAAGGCCGTTGCCGCCACGCTCAAGAAGCACCCCATCTTCAACAGCTCGCTCGACGAGGTAGCCGATGAAATCGTGCTCAAGGAATACGTCCACCTCGGCCTCGCCGTGGACACCGACGCCGGCCTCATCGTCCCCGTCATCCGCGACGCGGATAAAAAGAGCCTGCTGGAGCTCTCCAAGGACATCGAGGAGTTCGCGAAGAAAGCCCGCGACCGCAAGGTCTCCGGCGACGAGCTGAAGGGCGGCACCTTCACCATCTCGAACCAAGGCGGCATCGGCGGCGCGCACTTCACACCCATCGTGAACAAGCCGGAAGTCGCCATCCTCGGCCTCGGCAAAGGCGCGTTGAAAGCCGTCGTGCGCGAGAAGCAAATCGTCCAGCGCATGATGCTCCCCATCGCCATCAGCTACGACCACCGCGTCATTGATGGTGGGGCTGCCGCGCGCTTCACCGTGGACCTGCTCGCAGCCATCGAAGGCTTCACCGAGAAGGACGTTACCCTTTAACTCTTCACTTCCCCAAACATGGAACCGACCAAAACAGAACTCGTAGTAGTAGGTGGCGGCCCTGGCGGATACGCCGCCGCTTTTTACGCCGCTGACCTCGGCAAACGCGTAATCCTCATCGAGCGCGACCCCAAGCTCGGCGGCGTCTGCCTCAACCGCGGCTGCATCCCCTCCAAGGCCCTGCTCTACGCTGCCCACACCATCACCGGCGCGAAGGAATCCGCGCATCGCGGCATCACCTTCGCCGCGCCGCAAATCGAGTTGGACAAGCTCCGCGCGTGGAAGGACTCCATCATCGCCAAGCTCTCCGGCGGCATCACCCAGCTCGCGTCGAAGCGCGGCGTCACGGTCATCCACGGGCGCGGCTACTTCGAGGGTTCCAACGCCCTGCGCGTCGAGACCGAGGCCGGGCAGCAGTTCATCAGCTACGACCACGCCATCGTCGCCGTCGGCTCCAAGCCCGCGCTGCCGAAGGCCTTCGACCTCGGCAACCCGCGCGTGATGACCTCCACCGAGGCGCTGGAGATTGAGGAGATTCCCGAGAAGCTGCTCGTCATCGGCGGCGGCTACATCGGCATGGAGCTGGGCACCGTCTATGCCGCGCTCGGCAGCCAAATCACCGTCATCGAAGCCCTCGACAACATCCTCCTCGGGGCCGACCCCGACCTCGCCCGGCCCGTGATGGCCTTTGCGAAGAAGAATTTCTCCGAGGTCCGCGTCAAGGCCAAGGTCCTCAAGATGTCCACCGTCGGGAAGCAAATCAAAGTCATCTCCGAGCACGAAGGCCAGCAGAAGGAGGAACTCTACGACCGCGTCCTCGTCTCCGTGGGCCGCGCGCCGAACAGCGAAGACCTCGGCCTCGAAAACACCAAGGCCAAGCTCGACGAAAAAGGCTTCCTCATCGTCAACGAGCACCAGCAAACCACCGACCCCGCCCTCTTCGCCATCGGCGACATCGCCGGCGGCGTCATGCTCGCGCACAAAGCCTCCCGCGAAGCCCGCACCGCCGTCGAGATCCTCACCGGCGAAGCCACCGGCGCGGACAAAGCCATCATCCCCGCCGTCGTCTTCACCGACCCCGAAGTCGCCTGGTGCGGCCTGACGGAAGCCGAGGCGAAGGCGAAGAACATCCCGCACGCAGTGGCGAAGTTCCCGTGGGGCGCGAGCGGACGCGCGCTGACCTTCGACCGCACCGACGGCATGACGAAGCTCATCATTGACCCTGCCACCGAACGCGTGCTGGGCGTGGGCATCGTCGGCCACGGTGCGGGCGAACTCATCGCCGAAGGCGTGCTCGCCGTCGAGATGGGCGCGACCGCGAAGGATCTGTCCCTCTGCGTCCACCCGCACCCGACCCTCTCCGAGACTTTGATGGAAAGCGCCGAAGTCTTCTACGGCCACGCCACCCACGTCTTCGCGCGGAAAAAGTCTGGGTGATGCGGCTTGCTGCTTGCAGCGAACTCAGTCCGTTCTCAGAACGTCACCAAGTTCAGCCCCATTGCGGCGGCGAGCTTCTTCTGCCGCGCATCCGTGGTGATGAATTCACTGGCGGCCAGAACCTTCGCGGCGGCGCAATGCAGGATGTCCAGCGACCGGCACCCAATCGTCCCCGTGTGCAGTTCGGCCAGGCTGGCCGCCTCGGAGAGGATGTCCTTCCATTCACCGGCAGGCGACACCAGCACGCCGGCTTTCAAATCCGCCTCGACCAGGGCACGGGCAGCCTTCGCTTGGGCGGCGGTTGCATTCCCGAAGAACACCTTGAGCTGCAGCGCATTCACGAACTCCAACGCATGGAGCGGCGTGTGACAAAGCGGCTTGGCCTGGACGAGCGCGACGACCTGGGCGCTGTCCGGCTCCGGGTAGTAGAGTTTGACGAAACAACCCGTGTCCAGATACGTCACGACTCGCCTCCTCGCGCCTCGGACACGATGGTGCTGAGAGCTTTGCCCGGCGGCGGCTCGCCCCAGACCGCCTTGGCCCGCGCGAGGAAATCAGGCGTGGCCACCGGCTGGGCGGGCACGACCCGGGCAACCACCTGATCCCGCTGTGTCACCTGCACCTCTTCCCCGGCGGCGACCCAGCGCAAAATCTCGGGCCACTGCTGCTGGACTTGCTGCACACTGGCGGTTTTCATGGCGACAGAATACGCCACGTGCCGACGCGCAACAAGCCTGCGAATCCCCGCCGTCGAGATGGGCGCGACCGCGAAGGATCTTTCCCTCTGCGTCCACCCGCACCCGACCCTCTCCGAGACGTTGATGGAGTCCGCCGAGGTCTTCTACGGCCACGCCACCCACGTCTTCGCGCGGAAGAAGCAGGGCTGAACCAGCGGACTGCGCACGCCGAGGCCGGGTTGCGCCCTTGGCTCGATATTGGAATGTCGAGCCACCTACTCGCCCAGCAGGTGCAGCACAAGCTGCCGGCGATGCGGCGCGGTGCGGTGTTCCCAAAGGTAGATGCCCTGCCAGGTGCCGAGGACAAGCTCCCCGCGCGCGATGGGGATGCTGAGGTTCACCGTGGTCAGCGCGGTGCGGAGGTGCGCGGGCATGTCGTCGTCGCCTTCGCAGGTGTGCTGGAAGAGCGGGTCGCCGTCGGGCGCGAGCCGGGCGAAGAAGCGCTCCAGGTCGCGACGGACTTCGGGGTCGGCGTTTTCCTGGATCAGCAGCGAGGCCGAGGTGTGGCGGAGGTGCAGCGTGGCCAGGCCCGTCTTCAGCCCGGCCTGGCGGACGAGCGTCGCAACCTCGCTGGTCACCTCGGTGAAGCCCCGGCCGCGCGTGGCGATGACGAGTTCGTGGACGGATTGGCGGAGCATGGGGAAGGATTAGCCGCGAAAGGGCGCAAAGGAGAGAAGACAAACCAAAATCAAAACCACCGCGCTTCCATGTTTGCTTTGCGCCCCCTGCGCCCTTTCGCGGCCGTTCAGTTCCGCGCGAGGAGCTTCTCCAGCTCGTCGCTCTTGGGGTGGCCGACGGAGACGGCCTTCTGATAGTGCCAGCGGGCCAGCTCGCGGGTGGGCGGCTGCTGGGTGGCATAGTAAACCGCGAGGTTGTAGTGCGCGACGGCGTAGCCGGGGGCGAGCTGGATGGCCTTGCGGAAGGCGGCTTCGGCGGCTTCGCGCTGGCCCTTCTGGCTGAGGACCAGGCCGAGATAGTTCTGCGTCTGCGCGTTGTCGGGGTCGAGCCTGGCGGCGCGGCTCAACGCATCGAAGGCATCGTCGGCCTTCTGCTGGCGGAACTTGAGCAGGCCGAGCAGGGCCAGGGAAAAGGCGTCGTCGACGTCGAGCGCGAGCGCGCGTTTGAGATGCGATTCGGCCTCGGTGAGCTTGTTCAGCTCCATCTGCGCCGCGCCAAGATTGGCGAGGGTATAGACGTTGCTGGGATCAAGCGTGAGGACTTCGAGGTATTTCTTTTCCGCCTCGTCGAAGCGCTGGGCGGTGTAGGCGCGCTGGGCTTCGAGGACCACGCTGGCGGCACCGGGCGGCAGGTCGGCAGAGGATTTCTTTGCCGACTTGGCGACCGGCGCGGGAGCCGCGGCCGGGGCGGAGGAGCCTTTCAACAAGGCCAGCTCCTCCGCAGAGTAGGGTGTTTTTCGGGCCTCCAGCGCCGCCACCCGGGCTCGGGCGGAGGCCAGCTCGTGCTCAAGCTGGTCGGTCGCGTTGCTGGAGACCTTCTTCTTCTCGTTCAACTGCTTTTGCAGTTCGTTGAGCTGCTTCTGCAAATCCTCGCGCTCCTTTTCCATCTGCCGGAGTTTGGCTCCGTCGGCGGTGCCTTTCTGGACCTGGCTCTCCAAGGCCTTCACCGCCGTCTCCAAGTCCCGGTTCTTTTTCTCCAGCGACTTGAACTGGTCCACGGTGATGCCCGTGGCGTTGTTCGGGTCGGTGAGGATGGCCTCCATCTTCTTGTTGGCGCGGGCCAGGTCGGTGGCGCGGTCCTGCTCGGCCTTGAGGTCGGCCTTGGCGGTGGCAAGCTGGCGGGCCAGCTCCTCGGACTTGTCACCGGCGGCGGCGCGCTTGGTCAGTTCGTCCACCTTGCTCCTCAGGGCGGAGATTTCCTTCTTGAGGACGGGCACGTCGGCCTTGTCCTTGAGCACGGTGACCTGCTTATGGAAGTCGTCGCGCTCCTTGCTGAGGGTGCCGATCCGCTTGGCGAGATCCTCGATTTCGATCTGCTTGAGGTCGGCGGCCTTCTGGAGGTCACGGGCTTTTTGCTGTGCCTTGGCCAGCTCGGCCGGGTCCACATCCTTCGGGCGGGCGGCGAGGGCCTCCTTGAGCTTCTGCTTGGCGTCATGGGCCTCGGCGCTGACCTCCACCAGTTTGTTGTTCAGCTCGCGGAGCTGTTTTTCCATCCCGGTGAGCTTCGTCGAGCCGGAATCATCCGTTGTCTGGCTCAGGGGAATGACCGGCTTGGGGACGCTGGTGCCGGGGAACTGGACGTTGAGCTTGGTGATCGCGTCCGCCAGATACTTGAGGCGGAAGTCCACGAGCTTCGGCTCCCAGGTCTTGTAGGCCGCCTGGATTTTCTTCAGCCCCTCCTGCGCGGTCAGGTATTTCTCCAGGGCCTGCTTGCCCTGGCCGGCCTCGCGGAGGGTGTCCCCTTGCAGAATGGTGTTGAACACCGGGACGTAAAGCTCATCCGCCGCCGCCGCCCAAGCCCTGGGCGAGGCCAAGGCCAGGCACGCGAGACACAGGAGCAAGGAAACGTGCTTCATGGTCGGGCAGCTTAGGAACAGGACGCGGTCTTTGGCAATCCGATTTCAGCCGGAGTTCCGCCGCCCGGTTTGCGGAACTTCTTATGGCGCACCCGCGCCGCTTGTTGCTAGCCTCGCCATGTGAATTGGCAAAACTCTTCGGTGCTCATCACGGGGGGCACAGGCTCCTTTGGCAAGCGGTTGACGGAAACCCTCCTGAAGCACCACGCCCCCCGCAAGCTCGTCATCTTCTCGCGCGACGAGCTTAAGCAGTTCGAGATGGCGCAGCAGTTTCCCTTCGCCAGGCACCCGCAGCTCCGCTTCTTCATCGGCGACGTGCGCGACCGCGACCGCCTCACCCGCGCGCTGGAGGGCATTGACGTGGTGGTCCACGCCGCCGCACTCAAGCAGGTGCCCACGGCGGAATACAACCCCTTCGAGTGCATCAAGACCAACGTCCTCGGCGCGGAAAACCTCATTGAGGCCAGCCTCGCCGCCGGCGTGCGTCATGTCGTCGCGCTCTCCACCGACAAGGCCGCCGCGCCCATCAACCTCTACGGCGCGACGAAGCTGTGCAGTGACAAGCTCTTCATCGCCGCCAACAACATCCGCGGCAACCACGACATCCGCTTCTCCGTCGTCCGCTACGGCAACGTCATGGGTTCGCGCGGCTCCGTCATCCCGTTCTTCCTCGACCGCCGCAAGACCGGCACGCTGCCCATCACCGACCCGCGCATGACGCGCTTCAACATCACGCTTGATGAGGGTGTTAAGATGGTCATTGACGCCGCGACGCACGCGCTGGGCGGAGAGATTTTCGTGCCCAAGATTCCCAGCTACCGCATCACCGATGTCGCCGAAGCCATCGGGCCGGACTGCGCCAAGCCGGTCGTCGGCATCCGCGCGGGCGAGAAGATTCACGAGGAAATGGTCACCGAGACGGACGCGCTCCAGACCATCGGCACCGCGCACCAATACATCATCGTGCCCATGCTCCACCTGCGCGACCAGGCCGAGGTCATGGCGGAGTATTGCAAGCACCACGCCGGCGCGCCCGTGTCGGAGGGCTTCTCCTTCAACTCCGGCCGCAACACCGACTGGCTCACCGTCCCGCAAATCCGCGCCCTCATCCGCCAGCACGTGGACGCGTCGTTCGACCTCACTTAGCCGCGCCCGCCCGCGCCATGAAGGTCATCCCCTACGGCCGCCAGCTCATTGACGAGGACGACATCGCCGCCGTCGTCGCCGCGCTGCGTTCGGACTGGATCACGCAAGGCCCGGCCATCGAGCGCTTCGAGCGCAAGGTCGCCGATTACTGCGGCGTGAAATACGCCGTGGCCGTCGCCAACGGCACCGCCGCGCTGCACATCGCCGCCGCCGCGCTGGATCTCAAGCCCGGCGATCTCCTCTGGACCTCGCCGAACACCTTCGTCGCCTCCGCCAACTGCGCCCGCTACCGCGGCGCGGACGTGGACTTCGTGGACATTGACCCGCGCACTTACAACATGAGCGTCGCGCGGCTGGAGGAGAAACTTGCCGCTGCGGCAAAAGCCGGCCGCCTCCCCAAAGTCATCGTCCCCGTCCACTTCGCCGGGCAGTCCTGCGAGATGGAAGCCATCGCCGCGCTCGCCAAGCGCCACGGCATCTTTGTCCTCGAAGACGCCGCGCACGCCATCGGCGCGAGCTATCGTGGCCGGCCCGTCGGCTCGTGCGCGCACAGCGACCTCGCCATCTTCAGCTTCCACCCGGTCAAGATCATCACCACCGCCGAGGGCGGCATGGTCGTCACGAACCGCGCCGACCTCCACGAGCGCCTGCTGCTCTTTCGCAGCCACGGCATCACGCGCGACCCGAAGCTCATGGAAGGCGAGAGCCACGGCCCGTGGTATTACCAGCAGACGGAACTCGGTTGGAACTACCGCCTCACCGACCTTCAGGCCGCGCTTGGCGAGAGCCAGATGAACAAGCTCGACGCCTTCGTCGCCCGCCGCCGCGCCCTCGCCCGTCGCTACGACGAACTCCTCCGCGATCTCCCGCTCGTCACGCCCTGGCAGCATCCCGACACCGCCAACGCTTGGCACCTCTACGTCATCCGCCTGCGCCTGGACCGGCTTAAGAAGACCCGCCGCCAGGTCGTCGAGGAACTCCGCGCCGCCGGCATCGGCGTGCAAATCCACTACATCCCCGTCCACACCCAGCCCTACTACCGCCGCCTGGGTTTCAAGGCCGGCGACTTCCCCGAGGCGGAGAAGTATTACGCGGAGACGGTGAGCCTGCCGATGTTCGCCGGGCTGACGGATGGGGAACAGGAGCGAGTGGTGGGGACGCTCAAGAGCGTATTGACGTGAGCCAACATGAAGCCGCGCGCAAACCAGCGGAGCGTTCTCTCATTAGCACCCGGCTTCAGCCGGGTGAACAGCACCGCCGAAGCGCAAAACCGTTTCAACGGTTTTGTCCCGCCCCGCCAAACCGTTGAAACGGTTCGGCTCGCCGTCGCAACGCAACACCCGGCTGAAGCCGGGTGCTAATGAGATCGGGCATGTCCACGCTCCTCCTCCGCGCAGACGCCGGCCCGCAAATCGGCATGGGCCATGTGATGCGCTGCCTCGCGCTGGCGGAGCCGTGGTTGCAGGCCGGCAGCGCCGTGACACTGCTCACCGCCCCCCGTGCCGGCGACTTGCAGTCGCCGTCCGCCGGCTCCGACAACCCCACGGAGCGGCGGCTGCAAACCGCCGGCACCGACGCCCTCCGCGCCCGCGCCGAATCGCTCGGCGTTTCCCTCCGCGAACTGTCCACCCCGTCCGGCTCGCCCGCCGATGCCGCCGAGACCATCGCCCTCGCGCAATCCCTCCGCGCCAACTGGCTCGTCCTAGACGGCTACCACTTCGACGCCGCCTTCCAACGCGCCGTGAAAGCCGCCAACCTCCGCCTCCTCGTCTTCGACGACACGGCTCACGCCGCGCACTACGCCGCCGACTTCATCCTGAACCAAAACCTCGGCGCAACCGCCGCGCTCTACCCGCACCGCGAGCCAACCACGCGCCTCCTCCTTGGTCCACGCTTCGTGCAACTGCGTAGCGAATTTGCCGCTTCCAGCCGGAGCGCCGAGCATCGCTCGGCAGGAGCGTCCGCACCCTCCAAAGCCGAGCAATGCTCGGCGCTCCGCCTCCTCGTCACCCTCGGCGGCAGCGACCCCAACAACGTCACCACCCAAGTCCTTTCCGCCTTCGCAGTCATCCCAAACCTCACCACCGACATCGTCCTCGGCCCCGCCAACCCGCACGCTGCCGCCCTGCAATCCCCCATCTCCGATCTCCCATCTCCCATCTCCTTCCACATCAATCCCCCTGACCTCCCCGCCCTCATGGCCCGCGCCGACTTCGCCATCTGCGCCGGCGGCACGACGGCTTGGGAACTCAGCTTCCTCGGGATCCCGATGCTCGTGCTCGTGCTCGCCGAGAATCAGCGCAACAACGCCGAGCAACTCGCGGCGACCGGCGCAGCGATTCACACGACCATCACCTCGCTCGCCGCCGATCTCCGCGCCATCCTCGCCGACGCCCTGCGTCGCGCCGAGATGTCCCGCCGCGCCCGCGCGCTCGTGGACGGCCTCGGCTCCTTCCGCGTCTGGCTGCGGCTGAACGAGGACGCGCTCCGCCTCCGCGCCGCCACCACCGACGATTGCCGCCGCGTCTGGGACTGGGCGAACGACCCCGGCGTTCGTGCCGTCTCCTTCACCTCGGACCCGATTCCGTGGGAGCAGCACACCGCGTGGTTCACCCGCAAGCTCGCCGACGCGAACACGCGCCTGTGGATTGCCGGAGCGCCGGTTTCCGACCCGGCGTTGAGCGATTCGCGAGTGCCGAATGCCGAGTCGGAGACCGGCGCTCCGCTTGGCCAAGTCCGCTTTGACCTCGAACGCTCCATCGCCACCATCTCCGTCAGCCTTGACGCCGCACGACGCGGCAAAAATCTCGGCGCGTTGCTCATCTGGTCCGCGTGCCAGAAGCTTTTCCGCGAGTCCGCCGTGGAAACCATTCACGCCCTCATCAAGCCGGACAACACCGCCTCCATTCGTGCCTTCGAGAAAGCCGGGTTTGAATCGGCGGGCCAAACCGAGGTAAAAGGCTGCGCTGCGTTGCGCTTTGAACTGAAGCGAAGCACGGCCGAAGCATGATCTCCGAACTCACCATCGGCTCGCGCAAGGTCGGCCCCGGCCACCCGGCCTACCTCATCGCCGAGCTGTCCGCCAACCACGGGCAGGACTTCGACCAGGCCGTGCGCATCGTCCGCGCGATGGCCGAGGCGGGTGCGGATGCCGTAAAGGTCCAGACCTACACCGCTGACACGCTCACCATCCCGTGCGACAACGAGTTCTTCCGGATCGGCGGCGGCACGCTCTGGGACGGGCGCACGCTGCATGACCTCTATCAGGAGGCCTTCATGCCGTGGGACTGGCAGCCCAAGCTCCAAGCGGTCGCGGCCGAACTCGGCCTTGATTTCTTCTCCACGCCGTTCGATGCGAGTGCAGTGGACTTCCTCGAAGCGATGAAAGTGCCGTGCCACAAGGTCGCATCCTTCGAGTTGGTGGACCTGCCGCTGCTCCGCAAGATCGCCGCCACGCGCAAGCCCGTCATCGCCTCGACCGGCATGGCCACGCAGGACGAAATCGCCGAAGCCGTGAAGACCCTGCGCGACGGCGGCTGCACCCAGCTCGCGCTGCTCAAGTGCACCAGTGCCTACCCCGCGCTGCCGGAAGAGATGCACCTGCGCACCCTCGCGGACCTGAGTGCGCGCTTCGGCGTGCCCGTGGGCTTGAGCGACCACACGATGGGCCACACCGTGCCCGTCGCGGCCGTCGCGCTGGGCGCGTGCATCGTGGAGAAGCACTTCACCCTCTCGCGCGCGACGCCCGGCCCGGACTCGACGTTTTCCCTCGAACCCGACGAGTTCAAAGCGATGGTCGCCGCCATCCGCACGACGGAGCAGGCACTGGGCCGCGTGAACTACGAGGTCAGCGCGAACGAGGCCAAGAGCCGGCAGTTCCGCCGCTCGCTCTTCGTGGTCGCCGATGTGAAGGCCGGCGAGCCGTTCACAGCGGAGAACGTCCGCAGCATCCGTCCCGGCCACGGCCTGCACACGCGGCACCTCGGTGAAGTGCTGGGGAAGAAGGCAAAGCGCGATGTGGAGCGTGGCACGCCACTGAATTGGGAACTCGTAGGAGACGACGTGAGGAGTCTCTGATTGAACCTGTTTCCGAATTCAAAAGTGAGACTCCTCACGTCGTCTCCTACGAGCTGAGATGAAAACCGTCGCCATCATCCAAGCCCGCATGGGCTCGACCCGGCTGCCGGGCAAGGTGCTCAAGCCGCTCGCGGGCGACACCGTGCTCGGCCATGTCGTGCGCCGCGTGCGGCAGGCGAAGCGGCTGGACGGCATCTGCATCGCCACGACCGAGTCGCCCGCCGACGAGCCGATTGTCGTCGAAGCCGCGCGGTTGGGCGTGAATTGCTGGCGCGGCAGCGAGCAGGATGTGCTCGACCGCTACTTCGGCGCGGCCCAAGCCAGCGGCGCGGATGTGATTGTGCGTGTCACGTCGGATTGCCCGCTCTTCGACGGCGCGCTGCTGGACGATTTGCTCGCGGCTTTCCATGCAATCCGGGGGCTTGACTACCTGAGCAACGTGCAGGTGCGCTGCTATCCGCGTGGGCTGGACGCGGAGATTTTCACGTTCGCCGCCCTGACTCGCGCGCACCGCGAGGCGACGCGGCAGCACGAGCGCGAGCACGTCACGCCCTACTTCTACCAGCACCCCGAGTTGTTCCGGGTGAACACCTTCGTTGGCATCGAGGACTTGTCCGCGCACCGCTGGACGCTGGACACGCCGGAGGACTGGCAGTTCGTCGAGGCCGTCTATGCCGCGCTCGGCGCGGACTTCACCACGGCGGACGTGCTGAATCTGTTGAAGGGCCGGCCGGAATTGGCCAAGCTCAACGCGCACGTCGAGCAGAAGAAGCTCGGTGCGTGAGCGCGGTCCGCCGCGCCGACCCGCTTGAAACCAAAAGTCGCCATCATCGGCTACGGCATGGGCAACCTCGCGTCGCTCCACAACGCGTTTGCGAAGGTGGGCGCGGACGTGTGCGTCGCCGCCACGCCTGCCGAGCTGGAGCCGGCCACGCACATCGTGCTGCCGGGCGTCGGCGCGTTTCCGAAAGGGATGCATCAGCTCCGCTCGCTCGGCTTCGAGGACGCGCTGCGCCGGCTCGTGCTGGAGCAAGGCCGGATGCTGCTGGGAGTTTGCCTTGGGATGCAGTTGCTCGCGACCGAGGGCGAGGAGCACGAGCTGACCGCCGGGCTGAACCTGATTCCCGGCCGCGTGGTGCGCTTCAACGTGCCCGGCCTGCGCGTGCCGCACATGGGCTGGAACGACACGGTGTCGCGCCGCGCGGGATCGCTGCTCGGCGAGGTGGGCGAGCAGGCCTGCCATTACTACGTCCACAGTTTTTACTTCGTGCCGGCCAACGCGACGGACGTGGCCTTGACCTGCGACTATGGCGGCGCGTTTGCCGCCGGAGTGGAGCGGGGGAACGTCTTGGGCGTGCAGTTTCATCCGGAGAAGTCGCACGCCGCCGGCTTGAACCTCTTGAAGCGTTTTGTCGAACGAACCGCCTGACCCGGACTCACCGTGAAAATTGTCTGCACCATTGAAGCGCGCATGAAATCGTCCCGGCTGCCGGGCAAGGTGCTCCTGCCCGTCTGCGGCAAGCCGCTCCTCGAACTCATGATCGAGCGGCTCCGCCAAGTGCCGGAACTCGATGGCATCGTCATCGCCACCACGGCGGACCCGAGCTGCCAGCCCATCGAGGAGTTGGCCAAGCGGGTGGGCGTCGGCTGCTTTCGCGGCAGCGAGGACGACGTGCTGGATCGTGTGCTCCGCTCCGCGCAGTCAGCGCAGGCGGACCTGATTGTCGAACTGACGGGGGATTGCCCGTTGATTGACCCGGACCTAGTCAGCGAGGTCATCCGGGAGTTTCGCAGCCGCGATGTGGACTATTGCGCGAACGTCCTGCAGCGCACGCACCCGCGCGGCATGGACGTGCAGGTGTTCCCGGCAAAGGTGCTCGCGCAGGTGGCCGAGCTGACCAACAACCCGTCGGACCGCGAGCACGTCTCAATCTACATCTACACGCACCCGGAACTTTTCCGGCTGCACAACGTGACGAGTTCGCTCTCGCCCGAAGACGCTGACCTCCGCCTCACCGTGGACACGCCGGACGACTTCAAGCTGGTCAGCGAAATCTTCCAGCGCCTCTATCCGACGAACCCGCGCTTCCGGCTCGCGGACATTCTGAAGCTCATGCGCGAGCACCCCGAGCTGCGCGCGATCAATTCGCACGTGCGGCAGAAGACGGTGTGACCGCGAATGCCATGAGAGCCGCCCGCCCAACTTGCCGAACAGACCGCGTGCTCCGTGTTGCGTGTTGCGTGATTCAGTCAGGGCACGTCCGTTGCAAGTCACGGAATACGGAACACGCAGCACGTTTCTTCCCATGCTGAAACGCCGCCTCATCCCGTGCCTGTTTCTCCAGAACGGGCTGATCGTGCGGAGCCAGGAGTTCACGCAGTTCAAGCAGCTTGGCAATCCCACCGCGCAGCTTGAGCGGCTCAACGACTGGGACGCGGACGAACTGGTCTATGTGGACATCACGCGCGACGGCGCCTACGACCTCAAGCGCGACGACCTCAAGACCGCCTCGCGCTCCGACGTGCTCTCCATCCTGCGCGACATCTCGCGGCACTGCTTCATGCCGCTGTCCTTCGGCGGGCGCATCCGTGATCTGGAGACGGTGGACGCCTTCATCGCCAACGGCGCGGACAAGGTCGTCATCAACACCGGCATCGTGCTGAACCCGGACCTCATCACGCAGGTCGCCGAGAAATACGGCTCGCAGGCGATGGTCGTGGCGCTGGACGTGAAGCGCGAGGCCGACGGCAGCTACGCGTGCTACTCGCACAACGGTCGCGAACGGCTCGCCAAGTCGCTGCGCGAATGGCTTGAGGAAGTCCAGCGGCGCGGCGCGGGGGAAATCTTTCTCAACTCGATTGACCGCGACGGCACGGCCAACGGCTACGATCTCGAAGTCGTCAATCGCGTCTGCGAGTGGGCGGACGTGCCGGTGATCGCCTGTGGCGGCGCGGGGGTCTTCGAGGATTTCAAGGAGGTCTTGCAGCAGACGCCCGCCTCGGCCATCGCGGCGGGGAACATCTTCAACTTCACCGAGAACGCCTACCGCCGGGCGAAGAAATTTCTGCGCGACGCGGGCGCGAACGTCCGCTAGAACACAGTCGCATGGACACCAAAGCTGCGAACGTCCTCCAGCCGGCCTTCCTCACGACTGACCGCCTCACGCTCCGCGCGCTGGAGCCAGCGGATGCCTCGCCGCGTTACCTCGCCTGGCTGAACGATCCCGATGTCCTGCGCTTCCGCGGGCCGAAGGCGTTTCCCAGCAACTACGAGAGCCTCAAGGCGTTCATCGCCAGCATCCCCGGACGCGGCGATCTCGTGCTCGCCATCATCCAGCGTGATACCGGCGAGCACATCGGCAACGTCGCGCTCAACACCATCCTCTGGGTCCATCGCTCGGCGGAACTCAGCATCATGATCGGCGAGAAGAACTGCTGGGGCAAAGGCTACGGCCGCGAGATCATCCGCGCCGTCACCAAGCACGCCTTCGGCAGCATGGGTCTGAACCGCATCTGGGCCGAGTCGCCCAACCCCGGCTTCAACGCCGCCGTCAAGGCGCTCGGCTGGAAGCACGAGGGCACCAAGCGGCAGGCGCTGCTCGTGGACGGCGCGTTCGTGGACATCGCCTGCTGGGGCCTGCTCGCGGCCGAGTTCAACCCGAACCTCTGACCATGCCAGTCCTCTTCGACGGCGGTTGCTTCGTCGGCCAGGCGATGGGTCAAGCCGAGCCGTTCACCGAGGAGGACTTGCTCCGCTCGCTGGATGAACACGGCGTCAGCGCCGCGCTCGTCGGCGCGTATCGCTCGCTCTACTACGACGTGAAGGCGGGCAATCGCGAGGCCGCCCAGCTTGCCGCGAGGCACCCCGACCGGCTGCTCCCGCTCGGCATTCTGCATCCGGCGCGCTACGACGAGACGCCGGCGCAGCAGCTCGTGTGGCTCAAGCAGGAGCTGGGCATCGGCATCGCGGCGCTCTTCAGCCTGCCGTCCTATTACCCGGTTGTCTGGGATTCGCCGTGGATGGTGGAACTCGGCCACGCAGCCGAGAGCCTCGGCGTGGTGCTGCAAGCGGGCATTCGCGACGAGGTGGAACTGGCTGCGGTTGGTCGCGCCTGGGGCGGCCTGAAGTGCCCCGTGCTCGTCCGCTGGATGGCCGGGCACCGCTACCGGATGCACGGTCACGAGCAGGCCGCCGCGCGCGCGTGGGCGAACTTTTACTTCGACGTGGGCAACGCCTGCTCAACCGGCGCAATCGCCCGGCTGGTGGAAACCATCGGCGCGGACCGGCTCTTCTTCGCGAGCAGTCGGCCCCATCACCTGCCCGCGTCTCCGCACGCGGTCTTTGCCGAGGCGGAACTTTCCGCCCTCGACCGCGCGTGGATCGCCAGCGGCACGTTGCAGGCGGTGCTGACCACGACGACGAAACGGGCCGAGCCGACGGCCAGCGCCCAGACGCGCAAGGCGCTTTGGACCAAGCTCAAGTCCTGGCCCAAGTTCGACACGCATTGGCATCCCGACCATTGGAACCTCGGCGAGCCGGCCACCGAGTTTGGCGCGCAGCAGCGCATCTGGACCGAGTTCGGCGTCGAGCGCGTCTTGGTCTTCTCCATCGAGGCCATCAACTACGACCTCGACGCCGGCAACCGCCAGACCGAGCGCGTGCTGGCCGCCGACCCGCGCACCGTCGGTCTCATCGTGGTGAACCCGCTTCGGCCGGCCGAGAGTCTCGCGCAGATCGAGCGGCTTGCCGCGCACCCGCGCTTCGTGGGGCTGAAGACGATTCAGGACAATTACGGTATTGGCCTCGACCACGCCGCTTACGAACCGCTGCTGGCGGAGGCCGCGAAGCGCGACCTGCCCGTGCTCGCGCACCTCACCGGGTTGGAGGGCGCGGCGCGGAAGTTCCCCACCGTCCGCTTCGTCGGTGCGCATGGGAACTGGGGCCGCACGCACCGCCTCCGCGCGCTGCCGAACGTCTGGTTCGACTTCTCCACCAGCCACGCGCTGGCCGAGGAGACGCAACTCGCGCGCTTCATCCGCGAGACCGGCCCGCGGCGGATTCTCTTCGGCTCGGACGGCCAGCTCGTTTCCCCCGCGTGGTCGCTCGCCAAGCTGCTTGATTGTGGTCTGAGCGACGACGAACTCGACCTCGTCCTGCGGCGCAATGCGGAGCAGGTATTTCCGAAAGCGAGAGCTGCGGTCCAAAGCTAGTGCTCCGCCTCCAGTCTTGCCGCGCCCTGACGGTTCGTTCAGCTTCTTCCCGCATGAGTGAAGTGAAGCCAATGACCTACTGCACGCGCTGCGTGTATCCCATCATCGCCGCCACGCCCCTGACCATCAATGACCAGGGCGTGTGCAGCGGCTGCCTCACCTACGACGAGCAGCAGAAGGTCAACTGGGACCGCCGCAAGCGAATGTTCGAGGACCTCATTGACCAGTATCGCTGCAAGGACGGCAGCACCTACGACTGCGTCATCGGCGTCAGCGGCGGCAAGGACAGTTTCTGGCAGGCGCACCTCTTTACCAAGGTTTACGGCCTCAAGGTGCTCTTCGTCTGCTACGCCGAGAACAACCACACCGCCGTCGGCCTGCGCAACATCCAGCGCATGAAGGAATGCTTCCGGGGCGACTTCCTCCACTTCACGCCCGAGGTGGACGTGCTCAAGAAGCTCAACCGCCTCGGCATGTCCGTGATGGGCGACCCGAACTGGCACACGCACATCGGCATCATGACGCTGCCGATCCTCGTCGCGGCGAAGTTCGGCGTGAAGCTCTTCAACTACGGCGAGCACGGCTTCATGAACCTCGGCGGAATGCACTCCTACAACGACCTCGTCGAGTTCACCCGCAAATATCGCACCGAGCACATGTGCCGCGGCTACGACTGGTTCGACTTCACCGACGACGGCCTCGCGAAGATGGGCCATCCCGAGTGGAAGGAGGGCCTCACCGCGCAGGACTTTCTCTGGGCCAAGTATCCCACCGACGAGGAGATTGAGCGCATCGGCCTGCGCGGGATTTTCATCTCGAACTACTTCGGCTGGCGGCAGAGCGAGCACCTTAAGAAGATGGTCGAGCTTTACGGCTTCGAGCTTTACGACCAGCCCTTCGACCGCACCTGGCGGCGCGACTCGAACCTAAACGACATCCACGACAACGGCGTCCACGACTACATGAAGTTCGTGAAGTTCGGCTACGGCCGCGCCACCGACCACGCCTGCCGCGACATCCGCGACGGCGTCATCAACCGTGCCGACGGCATCGAACTGGTCCGCGAATACGACCACGTCATCCCCAGCGACCTTCCGCGCTGGCTCGAATACACCGGCTGGAAGCGCAGCCAGCTCGACCGCGAGGCCGACCGTTTCCGCGATCCGCGCGTCTGGACGCGCACGCCCGAGGGCCATTGGCTCAAGGACACGATCTGGGACGCGGAGGCGAGGAAGAAGGTGGGGAAGTGAGCGCGGTCACAGGCACCCCACGCGCTTGACTTCAATTCGGTATGGCCGACGATTCCGCAGTGCGCGTTGTGTTCGATTCGAACGTCATCCTTTCATCGCTCAAGTCCACTTTGGGAGCCTCCTTCCGGCTGATTGGCCTGGTGCGCTCAGGCGCGCTGAAACCTGCGGTCACGGTTCCGCTCGTGTTCGAGTATGAGGATGTGGTCAGCCGTCCCGGGCTTTTGCCGCATCTGTCTGCATCGGACACCAGAGGATTTCTCGACTGGTTCGTTTCCGTCTCCAGCCAGCACAAGGTTCATTTTCTTTGGCGGCCCTTGCTGCGCGACCCGAAAGACGACATGGTGCTGGAGGCCGCCGTGGCGGCGGGCAGTGAATACCTTGTCACCTACAACACCTCCGACTTTGCGGGCGCGGACTCCTTGGGCGTCCGCGTCGTCACCCCTCCGCAACTGCTAACCCTCATTTCTGCCGCACGAACATGAGCACCCTGAGCGTCCGCCTCCCGAACTCCATCCACCAGCACGCCAAACGACTGGCGCGCAACGAGGGTGTTACCGTCAACCAACTCGTCAGCAGCGCCGTCGCTGAGAAGCTGTCCGCGCTGGACGCCGAGCGCTATCTGCGCGAGCGCGCCAAGCGCGGCAAGAAGGTAGATATTGACGCCATCCTCGCCAAGATTCCCGCCAGCGAGCCTGAGCCGCACGACCGGATGCCTGAATGAACGGGGCATTGGTCAAACTGCGCTTCCGCGAACCGCGCGTCTGGACGCGCACCGCCGAGGGCCACTGGCTCAAGGACACCCTCTGGGACGCGGAAGCGAGGAAGCGGGCGGGGAAGTGATGCTCTTGCAGCCGCTGTGCTTCGTCACTGGCGGAAAGTCCATGCGCAAAGCTTGGGATAGGTTCGTCGAGTTGCTTAGTGGTCGTCCATTCGCCTATTGGACTGATCACAAGCTGAAGCAAGGAACATTCGAGCTTCGCGGTGATGTCATCGTGCGAGGGCGTGGGGCTTCGGAGTCGGACTTTGTTCGCGTTTCGGACATCGAGTCATGGACAGATTACGGCGACCCGTGGATATACGCGGTGCCGATGCGATTACACGACGGACGCACGGTTGAATGGACTGACCCATACTCTGAGCTTGAGCGGATACTCAGGAAAGTTGCTCCGGAAAAAGTGAAAACCGAATACTAGCTTCGCATTCTCCCATGCCCCACCTCGGCATCCTCACCTCCCGCTCGCATCCGACGCTGCCGTATCTCCTCGACGAACTGGCGGCGGTGCCCGGCCTTCAGATCACGCTGCTCTTCGACGCGAAGGACTTTTCCGACAAGGACCGCGCCATCTTCGCCGACCGCACGCAGGGCGCGTTCCCGCCGCGTGACACCGCGCCGCTCTTCGCCCGCTGCGCCGTCGTGGACGTGCCCAACCACAACGACCCGCAGTGCCTCGCCGAGGTGCGCGCGCGCGGGATTGACCTGCTGCTCAACGGCGGCACGCCCCGCCGCGTCGGCCCGGAGCTGCTCCGCGCCGCCCCGCGCGGCGTGCTCAACGCCCATCCCGGCATCCTCCCCAAGTATCGCGGCGCGACCTGCTGCGAATGGGCCATCCACAACGACGAACCCGTCGGCGTCACCGCGCACTTCATGGACGAGGGACTGGACAGCGGCCCGATCCTGTTCCCGCGCGAGCTGCCCGTCCGCAAGGGCATGGACTACCCCGCCGTCCGCGTCGCACTCTACCGCCACGCCCTCAAGACCGCCGCCGAGGCCGTGCAAGCCGTCTTCATCCGCGACTTGTCTCCCGCCAAGCTCCCACCCCAGCCGCCCGGCGAAGCCTTCAAGCCCATTCCCAACGACCTGCTCGCCGCCGTGAAACGCAAGCTCGCCGCTGGAGAATACAAGTGCGTGAAGTGAGGGACTTGGGCAGAGTCGGGAAAAGCTTTCGCCCATGCTCAATTACTCAACGCCACCTTCCAACGAAGTTCGGTGGAGCGCAGCACGGTTGCCGAATTCGTCTCCTCCCTCTCCCTTTGCGGAGCAAGGGGAGAGGGCCGGGGTGAGGGGTTGCGTTCTGCGGAGTTGGTGGCCGCACCCCTCAACCGGCCTCCGGCCACCTTCTCCCCTCGCTCTGCGAAGGGAGAAGGAGACTGCTTGCGCGCGAAACGCCATTCTTCCCTGAAGTCGCCCATGCCCAAGCTCCGCGCCCTCGTCATCGGTTGTGGCCGCATCGGCAGCGAGTTCAGCCGGCTCGCGAAGCTGCCCGGCATCCACTCGCACGCGGCGGCCTACGCCCGCCACCCGCGCACCGAGTTGGTCGCCGTCGTGGACGCCGACGCGCGCAAGGCCCGTGCCGCTGGCCGGCTCTGGAGCGTTCCCTCGGCCACCGACCCGGCGCAAGCCGTGCGCGATTTTCAGCCCGACCTCGTCAGCCTCTGCACGCCGGACGAGACGCACTTCCCGCTCGCCCGCGAACTCGTGAAGCAAGGCGCCCTACGCGCGTTGCTCGTGGAGAAGCCGCTGGCTTTGCAGGCCAGCGAAGCCGCCGAGTTGGTCCGCCTTTGCCGTCGGCACAAGGTCGCGCTCGGGGTGAACTATCTCCGCCGCTTCTCGCCCGCCTTCCAGCAAATCCGCGAGGAACTCCGCGCCGGCAAGCACGGCCGGCTCGTGCTCGCGCGGTTCACCTACGGCAAAGGCCTCGTCCACAATGGCAGCCACGCGCTGGATTTGCTGCGCTTCTGGTTCGGCGAGCCGGAGTCAATGCGCATCACCTCGACCACGCGCGAGCCGGGTGGCCAGCGCGCCTTCGACGCCGAGCTGCGCTATCCGTGGGGCGGACGCGCGGTGTTGACGTGCTTTCCCGAATCGGTCGCGACGGTGTTTGAAGGCGACTTCCTCTGCGAGAAGAGCCGTTGGCAGTTTGCCTTGGGTGGCGCGCAGTGGCGCTTCTTCAGCAAGCAGTCGGCCATGTTCAAGGGCTACACGAACTACGTCGGGACGCCGCGCCACTCGCAGGCGAAGCTGTTCACCTCGCCGCTGAAGGACTGCCTCTCGAACGCCGTGGACAACCTCGTGCGCCACGTCGAGCACGGCAAGTCGCTGCTCTGCTCCGGTGAGGACGGCCTCGCGGTCCTGCGCCAGACCGAGAAGCTCCTGGCATGAAGGTGCTGGCACTAGCGGGTGATGCGGGCGGGGCGCGGGCGCTATCGCCGGTGCTCAAGCGGCTCGCGGCGCAGCCGGGCATCACGCTGCAAGTCCAAGCCTACGCCGCTGCCGTGGAGATTTGGCGGCGCGAAGGCTGGCCGGTCGCACCGGTGGATGTTTCCGCCGTGGCGTCGTGCGACCGCCTGCTGCTCGGCACGAGCTGGCAGCCGGAGCAATGGGAGTTGGAAGCCATCGCCGCTGCGGGCAAGGCCGGCATCCGCAGCGTGAGCGTGCTGGACAGTTGGGTGAACTACCGCGTGCGCTTCCTCAACCGGCGTGGCGAGTTCGTGCTGCCGGATGCAATCGCCGTGATGGACGAGTCGGCGCGGACGGAGATGCTTGCGGAAGGGTTTCCCAGTGAATACCTCGCCGTCACCGGGCACCCCGGCTTCGATGAGTTGGAGCGGTTTCACTCTGCGGAAGCACAAGCCGCCGCGAGAGAGAAGGTGACTCAGGCGCTGTGGCTGGAGGGAAGCCACCCAGCGCAAGGAGCCGTTCTCCCTCACCCTAACCCTCTCCCGCTGGGAGAGGGCCGGGGTGAGGGAGAACGCTCAACCAATTCGACACACGCAGTTTCTCCGCCCTTGCTCTTCATCTTCGCTTCGCAGCCCATTTCCCAGATGGCCGACGGCGCGAGCTGGGGCTACGACGAGCGGTTGGTGTTGGCGGACTTCATCGCGGCACTGGATGCAACTTTGCAAGCGCGTGGCCAGCAGGCCGTGCTGCTCGTGAAGCGCCACCCGCGCGAGTCAGGTGAACTGGTTTTGCCAAAGGCCGCTTCGCTTTCGATTCACGTCGTGGACGATTCGCTCGGTGATTACCGCGAGCTGGTTGCCGCCAGCAACTTCGTGCTGGGCATGAATTCCAACCTGCTGCTGGAAGCGTGCCTGCTCGGCAAGCCCGTCATCAGTTACCAGCCGGGGTTGCTCCGTCCCGACCCGCTGCCGAGCAATCGGCTCGGCTGGAGCCGCGCGGTGACGGCGCGCAATTCGCTGGCGCCCGCGCTGGCGGAGGAAATCTTTGATGACAGTCGCCGCCGGAGCAGGAAAGAATTGCTGCGCTCGCTGCCCCGCCCGTCCGGCGCGGCGGAGCGCGTGATGCGGTTGTTGCTCGATTCCCATGGCTGCAATTCTTGAGAAGTCCAAACTGGCGTTGCTCGGCGGACAGCCGGTGCGCACTAAGCCGTTCGTGCATTGCAACACCATCGGCGCGGAGGAGAAGCGTGCGGTGGCCGAGGTGATGGAGACCGGCGTGCTGTCGGAATTCGTCGGCGTGTGGGGCGAGTATTTCAACGGCGGGCCGCGCGTGCGCGGGCTGGAGCGCGAGTGGGCGGACTACTTCGGCGTGAAGCACGCCGTGACGATCAACTCGAACACCTCGGGCCTCTTCGCTGCCATCGGCGCGCTCGGCGTCGGCCCGGGCGACGAGGTCATCGTGTCGCCCTACACCATGTCCGCGTCGGCCATCGCGCCGCTCGTGTATGGCGCGACGCCGGTCTTCGCGGACATTGACCCCGTCAGCTACTGCCTTTCCCCCGCGAGCGTCCGCGCGCGCATCACGCCGCGCACCAAGGCGATTCTCGCGGTGGACATCTTCGGCCATCCGGCGGAATGGGACGAACTGCACGCCATCGCGAACCAGCACAAGCTCGGCCTCATCGAGGACGCCGCGCAAATCCCCGGTGGCAAATACAAGGGCCGCTGGGCGGGCGCGCTCGGCGACATTGGCATCTTCAGCCTGAACTATCACAAGACCATCCATTGCGGTGAAGGCGGCGTGGCCGTGACGAACGACGACCATCTCGCCGAACGGCTGCGGCTCATCCGCAACCACGCCGAGACTGTCGTGAATGCGCAGGGCGACGCGCGGAACTTCGGCCTCATCGGCTTCAACTACCGCATGACTGAGCTGCACGCGGCCATCGCCAGTGAGCAGTTGAAGAAGCTCGAAACGCTCACCGCGCCGCGCATCGAATACGCCGGCATCCTTCAGGAACGCTGGGGAAGAATCCCCGGCCTCCAGCCCGCGACCTGCCAGCGCGACTGCCGCCATGTCTATTACGTCTTCGCGACGCAATACGACGAGACGCTCCACGGCGTTCCGCGCGCGAAGTTCCTCGAAGCCGTGAAGGCCGAGGGCGTGGTGCTGGCCGGCGGTTACGTCGAGCCGCTATACTTGCAACCGATTTACCAGCAGCGCGCAATGAACTGCGGCCCGACCTGTCGCGGCTACGACGGCCAGGTCAGCTACGCGCGCGGCCTCTGTCCGACCACCGAGCTGATGCACTTCAGCCGGCTGTTCTACACGCCACTCATCCACGCGCACCTGTCGCGCGCCGATGTCGAGGACGTGGCGCTCGCCGTGGAGAAGGTCATCGCCAACATCTCCCAGTTGAAATGAGCCGGGCCAAGTCCGCAGCCAAGCGCGTGGTGCTCCTCGTGGACAACCGCCGGCGCGACCTGCCCGTGGCCGCGCTCATCGCGCACCAGTTGGAGGCGCTGGGCATTAAATGTTTCCTGGAGCCGCTGGAGGCGTATCGCGGCGTGCTGGCCGGACACCGCCCGCACCTCATCGTCTTCAACCACATCCTCGCGAGCCATCTGGAGAAATACTCCCAGCGGCTCGGTCAGCTGGGCGTCCGCACCGCCGTGCTCCTTAACGAAGGCATCCTCTACGACGAGGGCGAGATGAAATACAACGCGGGCCGTTTTCACAACGACGCGCACATTGACCACTACTTCTGCTGGAACGAGCCGCACGCGCAGGCGCTCCGGGCCGAGGGCTTCGACAAGGCTACGCGCATCGAGGTCATCGGCGTGCCGCGCTTCGACTTCTACAAGGAGCCGTGGTCGCGGGTCTTCTACCGGCGAGATCCCGCAGAGAAGCGCGAGCGGCCAAAGGTTTTGGTCTGCACGAATTTCGTCTGCGCACGCTTTCAAGATTTGCCGAAGGAAGAGGGCGACAAGTTCTTCGCCGCGTGGAAGGACCGCATTCCCCTGCATCGCGATTACTGGACGGCCATCGGCGCGCAGCACCGTGCGCGGGCGCGGGCTTTCGGGTTTCTGGACGAGCTGGTCGCGGCGGACGAGTTCGACATCGTCCTGCGCCCGCACCCGAACGAGGAGCAGTCGCTCCATCACGCGTGGTTCGCCAAGCTGGACGCGCAGTGCAAGCGCCACGTCCACCTCGACCTCGTGACCAACATCACGACGCAAATCCTGGACTGCGACCTCGAAATCTCCTGCGAGACCTGCACCACCGCGCTCGAGGCGTGGATGGCCGGCAAGCCGACCGTCGAGTTGACGTTCGAGAAGTATCCGCTGTGGTTTCACCACGACCACGGCGCGGCGAACGAGCTGTGCGGCGAGCCGAAGGAACTCGTCCCGCTCGTGCGAAGGCTGTTGCGCGAGTTCGACCCGGCGAAACTCCCCGCCGCGCGCGTGGCGCACTTGAAGAAGTGGTGTGACCGCACCGATGGCCAGTCCTGCCGCACGCTCGCCGGCATGATCGCCGACGCCGTGAAAGCCGAGCCGGAGCCGGATTGGTCCAAGATCACCGCCGAGGACAAGCGCCGCGGCCTCAAGCTCAAAAGCCTTCAGTCCGTCGGCCTGCCGTATCACTTCAACCCGTTCCTCCCGCTCAAGCGCATGCTTCGCCCGCAGAAATACGCGGTGAAGAGCTTCGCCTACAGCAAGTCCATCCGCCCGTCGGACGTGGCCGAGATGCGTGCGCGCATCCAAGCGAGCCAGCAGGAAACTCCCGCAGCGAAATGAGCGCAACCCTCACCAGCCGCATCGCTGAACTGACCGGCCCACGGCAGTTGATCTTCCGCGAACAGCCGCTTGCCTCCAGCGCGCTCAAGGACAACGAACTGCTCGCCGAGACGGTTTGCTCCGCGCTTTCCGCCGGCACCGAGGCGGCGGCGTGGCGGGGCGATCCGCCGTTGCGCCCCGGCCCCGTCTATCCGCGCTTGGTGGGCTACTGCAACGTCGCCGAGGTCGTCGCTTGCGGGCGGGGGGTGACGCGCTGCAAGCCCGGCGACCGTATCCTCACTTTCCAGTCACACCGCAGCGCGTTCGTCTGCCGCGAGGGCGAGATCATCGTCACACTGCCGGTCGGCACCGCGCCTGTTCCTGCGTCTGTGACCTATCTTTTCCACCTCGGCTACAACGCGCTGCTGCGTGGCGGTTTCACACCCGGTCACCACGTCGGGGTCATCGGTTTGGGCACGATTGGCCTTGCCGCCGTGGCACAGGCAGGAAGCTTCGGCGGCAACGTTCACGCCTTCTCCAACCAGCCCGACGCACGCAATCTCGCGCTGGAAATCGGCGCGCTCGATGCGTGGCCCAAGAAATTGACCGAGACTCCCAAGGCCGTCGCTGCCAAGGCCGGCGGCGCGGGATTGGACCTCGTCATCACCACCTCGAACCGCTGGGAAGACTGGGCGCTTGCGCTGCGGTTGGCGCGCAAGGGCGGGACGATCTGTGTGCTGGGCTTTCCCGGCCGCACCGAGCCGGAGCCGCCGCTCAACCCGCTCGACTCGCAGTTCTTCTACGACCGGCAGTTGACGATTCACGCCTGCGGCCAGTCGCCGGACCTGGATGTGTCGGCGCACGACCTGCGCTTCACCGTGAAGCGCAACTGCGAGTTTCTCCTGCACCAAATCGTCGCCGGAAAACTGCCCGCCCGGCGGCTCATCGGCTCTGTCCACCCGTGGGAGAAGCTCGCGGAAATCTACGAGCAACTCGCGCACCGCACCGGGCACGGGCTGACCAGCGTGCTCCAGTGGAAGTAAGCCCATGAGCGCCGCCCCGGACAAACTGCGCGTGGCGCTCGTCGGTTGCGGGCGCATCGGCGCCCACACGCCGCCGCAGGTGCGCGCGGCCTGTCCGCCCGGCTGGCTGCCGCTCAACCACGCCGAGGCCATCACCACGACACCGGGCTTGGAGCTGGTCGCCGTCTGCGACACGGATGCTGCGCGCGCGGAGGCAACGGCCAAGCAGTTCGGTGCTCCGCGCTGGTTCAGTGATTACCGACAGCTCATCGAGGAAACCCGGCCAGACTTGCTCGCCATCGCCACGCGCACGGCGGGGCGTTGCGACATCATCGAGTTCGCCGCTGGCCACGGCGTTAAGGGCATCCATGCTGAGAAACCGCTAGGCCGTTCTCGGGAAGAACTTCAACACGCGCTCCGGGCGGTTGCAGCGCAGGGCGTGAAACTCAGCTACGGCACCACGCGTCGCTACATGGACGCCTACCGCGAGGCGAAACGGTTGTTCGCCGAAGGCAGCTTCGGTGCCCTTCAGCAAATCACCTTGGACTTCGGACGCAGTGCCTTGCTCTGGACCCACCCGCATTCGGTGGACCTCGCGGTCTTCTTCAGCGGCGCATCGGAAGTCGAGTTCGTGCAAGCCACCTGCGCCATCCCGCCGGAAGCCGTCCAAGGCCACGTCGTGGACGCCGACCCCAAGGTGGAGAGCGCTTTCATCCAGTTCAGCAACGGCATCCGCGCGACGCTCACCTGCGCCGGTGGTTTGCACACGCATCTCGCTGGTGAGCACGGCACGCTGACTGCCGGCGCGGACGGCTCGTGGCTGGAATGGGACCGCAAGGCCACGCCTGACGCCGCCTACCCGTTCGCTCACGAGCGCTGGCAGCCATCCGGCAGCCTGAGCGGCACGCAACGCGCCTTTCAGGAACTTGCCGCCGCCGTCCGCACCGGCAACGCGCTCGGCATCACGCCGGAAGAAATCGCGCTTGGCTGCGACGTGCTTTTCGCCATCGTTTGGTCATCGTTGCAAGGGGGCCGGCGGGTCTCGCCGACCGAACTGCCTGCGGCGCTGACGCTGACCGGTCGCACGGGTAATCTTTACGCCTGACAGCCCGCATGAAGTTCTCCTCAACCAAGCTGCCCGGCGTCTGGATCGTGGAGATGGAGCGCCACGCGGACGACCGCGGGTGGTTCGCGCGGACCTGGTGCGCCGAAGAGTTCGCGCAGCATGGCCTGAACCCGCACCTGGCGCAGTGCAGCGCCAGCTTCAACCACCGGCGCGGCACGCTGCGCGGGATGCACTATCAGGCCGCCCCGCACCCGGAAGCCAAGCTCGTGCGCTGCGTGCGCGGGGCGATGTTCGACGTGGCGCTGGACCTGCGCCCCGCGTCGCCGACGTTCCGCCAGTGGGTGGGCGTGGAGCTGACGCCCGAGAACGGGCGTGCGCTCTACGTGCCGGAAGGCTGCGCGCACGGTTTCCAGACGCTCGCGGATGACACGGAAGTGCTCTACCAAATCAGCGCCCCGTGGGAGCCGGCCGCCGCCCGGGGCGTGCGCTGGAACGACCCGGCCTTCGGCATCACCTGGCCGCTGACGGCAGAGGCGATTCTCAACGAGCGCGACCGCCAACTGCCTGACTTCAAGCCTGCGGCGTGAAAATCCTGCTCACCGGTTCCACGGGTTTCATCGGCGCCGCCTTCCTGCGGCACGCGCCGGCGGCGGGGCATGAAGTCGCCGCGCTGGTTCGCCCCGATCGCGTGGCGGAGCTGGCGGCTCACCCGCGCATTCGTCCCCTGGCCGGCACGCTGGCGGACGCACCCTGGCAGGAGATTCAACGCTTCGCCCCGGAAGCGTGCGTCCACGCGGCCTGGGTGACGACGCCGGGCACTTATCTGGAATCGCCGGAGAACGAGTTGTTCCGCACATGGAGCCAGGACTTTCTCCGCAATGCGATGGCGGTCGGCGTGGGCCAGATGGTGACGCTGGGGACGTGCATCGAATACGCGATGGACAGCCACCCCCTCTCGGAGACAACCACGCCTCTGGCGCCGGCCACAGCGTATGCCCGGGCCAAGGACGCGCTCCGCCGCTGGCTGGAAGCCGAGGCCGCCACGCAGGGCGCGCGAACCGCCTGGGCACGGGTCTTCTACCCCTACGGTCCCGGCGAGCATCCGGCGCGGCTGGCCACGTCGGTGGTGCAGCGGTTGCGCCAGGGACAACCCGTGCCGCTGCTGGCCGCCAGCGTGAAGGACTACATCTTCATCAGCGATCTGGCCGCCGCGCTGCTGGCCGTGGTGGAAGGGCGCGTTCAAGGCGCGATCAACCTCGGCACCGGCGCGGGCGTGACCGTGGGTGAACTGGCCGGCGAGATCGCCGGACAACTCGGCCGCCCGGAATTGCTCCGCGCCATGGACCCAGCCACGCCCGACCCCCATCCCAATGTGGTGGCGGACGCGACGCGACTGCGCGCCCTGGGCTGGCAACCGCAAGTTCCCATCGCGGAGGGCGTGACGCGGCTCATTGAACACCTGAAGCCATAGACCAGCGTCCCGCCTGTCCCGGCTGGGGTGGCGATTTTCTGTCCAGAGCCTGAGCAAGCACCGTCAATCGGAGGTGCCCAACCGCAGTTGACGTCGGCGGTGGTGCCCATCAGCTTCCCCTCCTTGCGCAGGCCTTCGAGGTTGCTCGTCAACCGGAGAACCGGCTGGCTCGGTTCCCAGTGTGCAAGGGGGTTTTCAGGCTTGTCCCAAATGCATTTCGCTCATAGAAAAACGCCGTGAAACATAACCGTTTCGTCTCCGCGCTTAAGACGCCCGGCTTTCTGGTGAAGGAATATCTGCACCGCAAGCCGGACCCGGCGCACGACTGGCACTTCGTCGGCCAGGAACGCCAGGCCGAGGCGCAACGGCTCACCCGCGAGCTGGAGGCGGAGGGCATCGTGCTGCTGCCCGGCTATTTTCAGGGCGAGAAGCTCGCCACGCTCCAGCAGGGCTTCGAGGCGGCGGTGAAGGGGCGCCCCAGCCCGCATGACAAGGAGGCGCTGCTGAACTTGGACTTTCTCGTTGACCACCCCGAGCTGATGCCGGCGGCGCTGGACGATTTTCTCCTGGAAATCATGACCGGCTACTACGGCAAGAAGTTTGCGCTCGCCCGCACCAGCGCCGTGCGGTTCCACCCGATTGATGAAGTCTCCGACGCGGCCTACCTCTGGCATCACGACGCGCGCGGGCGGCAGTTGCACCTCATGCTGCTGCTCAACGACGTGCCGCCCGACGGTCAGCGCATGTCGTATCTGCGCCGGTCGCACACGCGGTATTACGACCATTTTCGCGGGCTGGGTGAAGGCTCCCGTTTTGAAAAGGACGTGGCTGCCGACCCCACGGCTCCGGAGCGCACCGTGGAGCTGGCCGGCCCGGCGGGCACCGTTGGAATTTTCGACGCGAACGGCCTGCACACCGCAAATCGCAACAACCGTGCGCGTCGCGACGTGCTGCTCTTCTGCTACGTGAGTTGGCGGCACTTCAAGCCCGTCCGGTTCCGCCGGACGGACGTGGAGCAGCTTGGCCGGCCCAAGCGCGAGGTCGCCACGTTCAACCCCTACTGCGAACTGGTCGGCTGACGGCGCGCAATCACGGGGCCGCAGGCCGCGCGGTGACGACATGTGGCACGCGGTCCTTGGGGCGACCCAGGTTGAGAAAGTCCTGTTCGGCGACCTTTATGCGGTCTTTGTTGAAGACCGTCACCGTGGTGCCTTCGTAGCGCTCGATCCACTTCGCGTTTTGCGCGTTATTCACATGCCGGGAGAGGGGCGAGTCGGGGCGTTGTTCGAGGATGCGCGCCAGCAGCCTCATGTAGGCGTTGTTCCCAGCATGATGCGTGTCGGCAAATTCGCTGACCGGGATACCCAAGGCTGACGGCGAGTGAAAATCATACGCTTCTGGTCCCAGCTTGAGAATTTGACGGCCCAATTCCAAAAAATGCGCGTGATGTCCGGATCGTTCCATGGCGGCGGCAATCGGCGGGGCCATGGGCGGGTAAATCAAAATCACCTTCGCCCCGTGCTCTTCGAGCCGCTGAATGATGCGGCGGAGTGTTTCGACGCGCTCAGGGCGAATCTTGAGATCCGGCCCGAACCGGCCCGGCTGCATGACGAACTCGTCCGCTTTGGCAAAGTGACGACGGATTGGTTCGTAGAAGTCCTGCGCGCGGCGGGTGAAGACCAGCCCGTTGAGTTCCGAGCCATCGCCGCGCCGCCCAACACCTTCCAGGCGTGCCATCAAACCCAGTGGCGGATTTGCCACAGCTGGCTCGGCGGGAATTGTGTCAAAGCCGAGAAACTGGCTGAGGGTGATTTGCCGCCTGCCGAGCAGCTTGTAGGGCAGCCGCAGCTTGGCGAAGGAAAGGCGGGGCTTCTGCTCGGGCGCATTGATGAGGCCGCGAAACCGGACCTCTGCGTCGGTGAACCACCAAAAGTCCAGGACGAACAACACAAGTTTCGGCCGGGCGACATCGCGCATCCTCCGCACGAAGGTTTCTCCGTCGTTCAACGAGTCCATGACCCCGGCGGCGCAAGCGAAAGGTGTGGTGAAGAATTCCTCGCGGAAATACAGCGGCAGCGAGGAGCCTAGTGCAATGACCTCCGGCTGACGGCGACGCAGCACCTCAAGGGCGGTTTCACGGAGGTCGTCATGCATGGCGGAGCGGTAAAACAACTCCGGATTCCGTTCGAGCTGTTCGACCACCTGCGCGGGGCTGAGGGTTTCGCCATACTGGCGCAGAAAGCGATAACTGAGCAGCAGGGGACTGCAAAAGAGCGCCAGCAGTAGCAGCAGGCACAGCAAGAAGCGTGGTGGCGCAAGCACTCGCGGCCTAGAACACATAGTAGATAAAGACCTCGTTGTGCGCGAGCAGGTTGACCATGCACACGGCCAGCAGTGCGGCCAGCAACGCGCAGCGCGCGAAGGTCAGCTTCTCCGGCGCGCCGAAGCCGCGCTCCTCCAGCCACTGGCGGGAATTGGGCGCGACCTTGCACAGGACCAGCAGCGCCGCTGCGTAAACGAACACTTGGGAATCCGGCAGATTGCCCAGGTTCCGTGTGGTGGTGACGGCCAGTTCGCCCAGGCTGCCACCCCAAGCGGTGATGAAGGTCAGCTCACGGGGCAGCAGGAAAGGTGTTTGTCCACACATTCCGCCCAGCATTCGCTGCGCTGCGGCCCAGGTCTCGGCTCGGAAAATCACCCAGCCCACGATCACGAACAGAATGGTGAGGGTGTAGGCGGCAGGCTTGGGCATTGTCCAGCCGCGCGACTGGCTGAAGTCGCGCCACCAGTGGTTCACTGCCAGCGCCGCACCGTGAGCCGCACCCCAGATGACGAACGTCCACGCCGCCCCGTGCCAGAGGCCGCCCAGGAGCATCGTGAGGACGAGGTTCACGTAAGTGCGGACATGGCCTGCGCGGTTGCCCCCGAGCGGAATGTAGAGGTAGTCCCGCAGGAAGTGACTTAGCGTGATGTGCCACCGCCGCCAGAAGTCAGCGATGTTCGCAGCCTGATATGGCGAGTTAAAATTCTCCGGTAGGATGATGCCAAACATCCGGGCGCTGCCCACGGCCATGTCCGCGTAGCCGGAGAAGTCGAAATACAACTGGAAGGTGTAGGCGAAAGCCGCACCCCACGCCTCCAGCAGACTCGGAGCCGTCCCCGTCGCCGCCGCGCCGAAAACCGGATCGGCATACCCTGCCAACATATCGGCGATGAGTGTTTTCTTCAGCAGACCGAGCGCAAAGAGATGCAGCCCCCATGTGAGATCCGGCCACCGGGTGGACATCGGACGCGGAACCTCCAACTGCGGTAGCAGTTCGTGATGCCGGACAATCGGGCCGGCGATGAGATGCGGGAAGAACACGATGTAGAGCAGATAGCGGCGGAAGTTGAGGTTCCGCACCTGCTTCCGGCTGCAATCAACAAGAAAGGAAACCTGCTGGAAGGTGCAAAAGGAGATGGCGAGGGGTAGGGCGATTTTCGGGATGGTGAGGGGCACGCCGAACAGCGTGACGAGATTTTCAGCGAAGAACCCAGCATACTTGTAGTAACCGAGGAGTCCCAGATTGGCGGCAATGCCCAAGATCAGCAGCCGGCGGTTGGGAGTCTCCGAATCCGCCAGTCTTCGCCCCAGCCAATAATTGCAGACCACCGAACCCAACGGCAGGAACAGGTAGAGGTAATTCCACCAGCCGTAGAAAAACAGTGACGCGGCGATCAACCAATACGACGAGGCCACGATGTATCCCTGCCGTTGCAGGAGGATGAACACCGCCACCACCACCGGCAGGAAGACCAGAACGAATTGGAAGGAGCTGAAAACCATGGTGTCCGGCAGGTCACTGCCGCTGACCGGCCGGGGCCGGAGTTGCGGTCACACGGGGGAGCACCTCGGCGAAATGTTTTTGGACAAACGGATCCGCCAAAAATCGCCGCCGCTTCAGTTTATACGAGCGAATCAGTCGCGGTTCGGTCAGTTGCCCGGTCAACAGGCTGGTGATGTTGCTCGTGTGCCACATCAGGCCGCTGATCTCCCGCAGGCTCAACACCTCCACGCCATTGCGGACTCCATCGAATTGTCGGCTCAACAAGTCCCTGTCCCGCCGAAAGCTAAAGCTCGCAGTCTGCAAGTCGGTCCGACGCGTCAGGAGAAAATGCATGGCCAGCTTGCCGGGCAGGCCCGGCTCCACTCTCCGGCGATGCACCAGATGCTTGAACTGATCCTCGACTCGCTTGCGGAACGGGCGAAAGGGATTCGCCTCGCGCTCGAACGTGCCGAGCGCGGCGAGATTCTGTCGGTCCAGATAGCCAAACCAAGTCACGTCCCAGCCTGGTTGCATGAAAATGCTGTCGCTGTGCACCAAACCCACATGGTCGTGGCTGGCGGCGGTAAGGCCGATGTCCAGTGCCTCGAAGTTGGCATCGGACCCGCGCAGGGACGTGGCGTTGTTTAACCGGCGAATCCGCGGAAACTCGTCCAGCATCCGCGACTCCTCACGGCCCGGCGCGTTGTCCACCACGATGACCTCCGGTTCGCCGGCGGCGAAGTGGAACATCGAATGCAACGCCAGCCGGGTGATTTCCGGTGTGCGGTAATAAGGGACGATCAGGGAGTATTTCATGGTCCACTGGACAGGCCTTGCCTCGCACGAGCGAAGCAGCCCCGCCCAAGCCGGTCATCAGCGACATCCGAAGTATGCGGCTGGCGGCGCGACGGCTGCAATCCTTCCGTCGCGGTCGGGGAGCACCGCGCGGTGGTTCCCGTCCAACGGCCATGCGCGCCGCAACCAATTGTGCCTCTCCGTGTTTCACCCGATGACATTCCTGGATTCCGCCCGCTACACTCTCCGCCAATCTCCCATGCGCGCCCGCCGCCCAGCCGTGTCCGCCTCACACTTTTCTGACAACTCTTTTACCACCCGCTGGCAGCCGCGCCGCCCGTCCCGGTCAACCTTCCGCCCACTCGCCGCCATGAAAACCCCCGCCCTCCCCCGCCTTCCCCTCCTGCTCGTAATCCTAATCTTAATCCTGCTCCGCCTTGCCCCCGCCCCCGCCCAAGTCCTCCTCAGCGTGGACTTCGGCGTCGGCGCGGCGAGCACGAAGGTGGGCTTCGCCGCGACGGGCCTCGCGACGAATGACTTCTGGAACTTGCACGCGCACTACAGCCCCCGTTTCACCCCCGGCCAGCCGCCCGTGCCCAACCGCACCACGTCCGGCCTCAAGTTCGCCGACAAGTCCGACTCGCCCGTGTCCATCGCCGTCGCGAACGCCCCCGGCGTGTGGGGCAACGCCTCC
>Ga0172367_10000862_pt1 | contig 45694 bp, 48 predicted proteins | sample Lak10m_FD_114542 | JGI IMG/M metagenome (GOLD analysis project Ga0172367, IMG submission 114542) | Freshwater microbial communities from Kabuno Bay, South-Kivu, Congo - kab_022012_10m | ecosystem: Environmental > Aquatic > Freshwater > Lake | place: Democratic Republic of the Congo: South-Kivu...
CTAATACATCCTTGCCACACAAATCTTCTATTCCTGCCCCTAATCACCCCTGGCGTCGTTCTCCGATTGGTAAAGCAAAATTCCTCCCTACTACTCAGTTTTCAAAAAACTGACGCCCACCCTCAATGAAGAACATGACTTTCCTAAAGCCTAAAACCCTGGCGCCAAAAGCGCCGAAAAGGCAAATGGGGCGTTACTTGACCCATTTGCAACAGAGATTCAAACAATTTTACGACTGCCACATTTTCTTATTTCGAGATTACAAAAACAGGCGGTATAATCTCCGGCTGGAGTTAAAACCATATGCCAGCTATTTTCCCCTTTACAGCCATTGTCGGTCAGGAGCGCATGAAGCGTGCGCTCATTCTCAACGCGGTGGATACCCGCATCGGCGGCGTTTTGATCCGTGGCGAACGCGGCACTGCCAAGTCTACTGCTTCCCGCTCACTTGCGGCGCTGCTCCCCCATGTGCATGTTGTACAGGATTGCCGCTTTGGATGCGACCCCGAAAAACCCGGCACCTGGTGTACCGAGTGTAAAGAACGCGCTGAGTCGGTCAAAAAACTTCCTGTTTACGAACGCGCTACTCCTTTCATCAACCTGCCCGTTTCTGCCACCGAAGACCGTGTGGTCGGAACGCTAGACATCGAAAAAGCCATTCAAAAAGGTGAGCGCCATTTTGAGCCTGGTGTGCTGGCAAACGCCAACCGTGGTTTGCTCTACATCGACGAAGTGAACCTGCTCGACGATCACGTGGTGGATATTTTGTTGGACTCCGCTGCCATGGGTGTGAACACGGTGGAACGTGAAGGTATTTCGTTTGCCCACCCCGCGCGCTTCATTCTCGTCGGGACGATGAATCCTGAAGAAGGTGATCTTCGCCCCCAGTTGTTGGATCGCTTCGCCCTTTCGGTGGAGATCGTTGGCATTCGCGAAGCCCGCGAACGCATGACCATCATGGAACGCAATATCTCCTACGAAAAAGACCCCGAAGCCTTCCGCAAGCAGTGGCTTCCCAAAGAAGATGAACTTTCGCAGCAGATCGCCAAAGCCCGCGAATTGGTAGATCAGGTGAAGTACACCACACGTGACCTGCTCTCCATTGCCGCCCTCACCGCCTCGCTCAATGTGGATGGTCACCGAGCCGATATGGTCATCCTCAAAGCTGCACGCGCCGAAGCCGCGTTTGAAGGACGAACCAAGATCAACGATCACGACATCGCCCTCGCCGCAGAACTGGCGTTACCGCACCGCATCAAGCGCACTCCCTTCCAGCAGGCAGAGATGACCACCGAACAACTTCAGGAACGCATTGAACAGTTGGCGGGTCAATCTGTGCCCAGTGAAGAGGATGAAGAATCTTCTGAAAGCCAGCAAAACGGCGAACAAGAGGAAAAAAAAACTTAAAACTTGAGGACGAGCAGACCGAAGAAAGCCCGCAGCAGGGCAACCCCGAACCCATGGAAAACAAGGAAGTGTTCGCAAGTACGAATGCGAACTGGTGGGAAGGCGGGCAAAAGGTCAAAACTGGAGATACATTCCAGCCGCGCAAACTCAATACCCCATTAGATAAACTGACTCGCAAGCAGGCGGGCAGACGTTCGCTCACCAAGACCGAACGCAAACACGGACGCTACATCAAAGCCCGCCCTGCTGGCGATAACCTCACCGATATCGCCTTCGACGCAACCATCCGCGCTGCGGCGCCTTTCCAAAAACAACGTACCGAAGAACGCAAGAAGCTCGCTTTCTCGATCAAAAAGAGCGATCTGCAACGCAAGATCCGCGTGAAGCGTGTTTCAAACCTTGTACTCTTCCTCGTGGATGCCTCATGGTCGATGGCGGTTGCCGAACGCATGAACGCCACCAAGGGCGCGATCCTTTCCCTGCTGACAGATGCATACCAACGCCGTGACCGGGTAGGGCTGATCGTCTTCCAAAAAGACCGCGCCACGTTGGTCCTCTCCCCCACCAGTTCTGTTCAACTTGCCCAGCGCGCTCTGGCAGATATCCCCGTCGGCGGCAAAACCCCGCTTTCGGCAGGGCTGTTCATGGCGCACGATGTCATCATGCACGAGAAGCATATTCATCCAGATGTTGAGCCGCTTCTCATCGTACTGACCGATGGTGCGGGGAATGTATCGATTGGGACACTGCCCCCGCAGGAGGAAGGCTTCAAATTCGCCGAAATGATTGCCATGGAAAAAATCCGCTCGGTGGTCATCAATATGGAACACGCCGCCTTCGATCAAGGACTTGCCCAACAACTGGCAGACCATCTTGAATCGCCCTGTTTTTCGCTCAGCGAGTTAAAAGCTGAAACCCTCTACAATGCGGTTGTGGACGAAATGTCCAAACCTTCAAAGAAATAAGAACAAGACCCCAAGCGGCATTCACTTGGGGTCTTGTTCTTAAAAGGTATCTGCCATTATGTTTTTTCGATCTTGCTTGTCAACCAGGTTTCAACCAACTTCTTCTCCAACTCGCTCAACTCGAACTGAGCCGCCCGGCAGAGGTTAACCGTATTCTCCAACATCATCCGCCCCAAAACTTCTGGAATTTGGGAATCCTCTGAAGAGAGGTCATGCCCGACATAATTCAAACCGGTCAACACAAAATTGACATGTGAACGGGCAATCGGCGCGCCGCGTTCAATGCAGCGATCCCGCACGGTGCGCGAGGTTTGGGTCATCTGATACCCACGCTCATTAACCTCTCGCGCAATTTCGCGGAACATCAAGCCGTAATGCTGCGGGTCAAGGTAGGGCATATCGGTCAATTTATGGATCTTCTTCGCCAGTTTGGCGATCTCTGGATATTCTGCCAGGAATTTATCACTCGGCTCAGGCGGGACAACGGGGGCTTCCACCTGCCCATTGACCGGGAGGTGGTGGCGGTTGGGGTCGTAGATGTACCCGGGCGCTCCATTGGAAACTTTCAAGAAACCCAAATCTAATTGTTGCAGCAGGTTCTTAAAGGTCATGGCGCCAAGGTAATTATTGGTGAGGGAGGGGTCGGTAAATTTTTTCTGTACGCCGTGGGCGAGAGCGCTCAGAACAATTGGGGTTGGCGAATCTGCCACAAGGTTGCGGATGAATTCAGCAATGCGGGTGCGTAACTCTTGCGGACGGGCGCCCAGCGGCGTGGTTTTGCTCTTATCTTCTGAGTAAACCCAGTTCGCAAATACTTTGCGGGTCACCAGCCACGAATCTTCATCTTCCACAATAACGAGATCGTCGTTTAAATTGACAATTGCTTCGGTGAGCGCCTTCAAAGAATAAAAGCCCAGCCAGTGATTGCTTTGTTTGAATTCAGCAAATTGCTTGTAGATCGAGGGAAGGTCATTGCCGGGGATGGATGCAACCATGGCAGATTTGTGAAGTTGTTCCGCCATTTTTTTGAGAAGCGCCTTATCTGCCTGAACATTTTCTTCTTTTACAACCCACTCTTCTTCTTCAATGCCCACCCCCAATACGGTTTCGATAAACGTATTGGTATTGATGATGTAATCGCAAGAAGCCTTATAAGCAGGCGATGCCAAACCCACCGGCATGACCACGCTATAGCGGGCGTGTTTTCTCAAATTTATCAACAGCGGGGTAAAGTCGGCATCACCCGAGAAGATGATGAATTCATGGAAATAGGTCTGATGGCTCAATGACTCAAGCGCATCCATCACAAGGTGAATATCGGTGCTGGTCTTGCCGCGCGCCGTCAGAGGCGGACAGTCGATCACTTCACAAGCGGAACGAATAAAATGCGGACGGAAACGCGCAAAGGAGTTGGGGTTCATGTAGCAGCGGCGGATGAGGATGCGCCGTCCGCTGAAGCCCATGCTTCGGTAATCGAGCGGAAGTTGCTGCTCCAGCCAATCGAGCCACAAGCCGGGTTCGGTTGCAAATTTCTCCGCTGCTTGTTTATCCTGATCTAACAGGTTGAGATAAATATTATCAAAATCAATGAACAGCGCCGTGTGTAATTGTTGCGTTGAGCCGTTTGATGATTCCAAGTTCAAAATCCTCCTGACTGAGTTGTATAGGGTTCTTTACTGTACCACCTTATTTGAGGCGATTATATGACAAATCAATTCCGCTCTGATTGGAGGGCTAAGACCTCAACCAGAGCGGAAGAAATATTACGAATCAAATCCCAAGCCCAATATATCCAACGTCTTGAGCCAGAGATTGCGGCGACCGTGATTTCGATCTGCTTGATCGAGAGACCATCTTGTAAAGTTGATGATCGGCGAACGGAACGGTTCCGGCGGGAACGGGAATGGCTTGCTCTTCACCATTTGCAACTCGGTGCGTTCGGTGGTTTTGCCGTCGAGAATATCCAACATAACTTGTGCGCCAAAGCGTGAAGCGCCTACACCAAGACCGGTGTACCCGACCACATAGGCAAGTTTTTTCCTGTATGCCTGCCCCCAAAATGCGGTGTAGCGTGAGCAGGTATCGATCACGCCGCCCCAGGCGTGGGTGAAGCGCAGCCCCTTCAGCGTGGGAAAGGTTTGGAAGAAGTGCTCCGCCAAAAGGGCGAAAGAGGCGGGTCGGTTTTCAAGATGCGGCGCGACTCCATTATTCCTGTGGTAAATGGCATCGTATCCGCCAAATAAAATCCGCCCTTCGGGTGTGATGTGATAGTAGTGGAATTGATTGCCATCATCTGCCAGTCCTTCGCGCCCGTGCCAGCCAATCGATTCGCGTTGCTCTTTGGTGAGTGGTTCGGTCATTAAGACATAGTCGTAAACCGGCACAACAAAAAGGCGCAGGTGTTTCAGCAAAGGCGGGAAGGCGTTGGTGGCAAGCGCGGTTTTACGTGCTTCAACCTGCCCTTGCGGGGTTTTGAGGAGGATGCTATCGCGCTTCTCTTCCAACGCTGTAACGGGAGTGCCCTCAAAGATTTTGACTCCAAGCTGGAGACATGCCTTCTTAAGTCCCCACGCAAGCCGCGCGGGGTTGAGCATGGCACAGCCTGGTTCATGGATGGCGGCAAGATACGAAGGCGAATGCACGCGTGCGCGGATTTCATCTTGTGCAAGGAATGTAACCCGACTTCCATACTGTTGCGCTTCTTTCACTCCTTCGCGCAATTCATCCACCTGATATGCTTCGGTGGCAATATGCAATTCACCCGAGCGGATGAAGTCACAATCAATATTGAACTCTTTGATGGTGGCTTCGATGGCATTCAGGTTTTGTTCACCGAGCTGCATCAACTTGGGCAGTTCTTTTTCCCAGCGGTTTTTGCCGTTGGAAAATCCATGCGTCAGCGAAGCGGAACAAAATCCGCCATTGCGCCCACTGGCGCCAATGGCAACCTCCCCCGCTTCGAGCAGGGTGACATCTCGGCTGGGGTCGGCTTGCTTTGCAAGTAACGCCGTCCACAAGCCGGAGTAGCCTCCGCCGATGACGGCGAGGTCGGTTTGGATTTGGGTGGTGAGTGGTGGGTTTGGTGCGGGTTTGGCGGGGTCATCCAGCCAAAAGGGGGTCAACTTCACATCCGCAATCGCCCGTAGACTCTCCGGGCGCGGAGTGGTTGAGAAGAACATGGGGTCTCCATTTTCGCGGACTGCCCATTTCAAAAGGCAGCCTCAAAGATTTGTTCAAGTGTAACGGAGGTGAGGGGGAAACGTCAACTTGTTTATTTCGGGTCTACTGTTCTTAACGGGAAACCTATCTTCGGTCACGAAGGCTTAACGCGCAAAGAAGTTTTTTGCGAAAATCGCCTTTTCACCTGCACTGCATCCGCAACGCGGTGCAAGTGTCACGCATTTTGCATGAAGATTTTAAGACGTTGAGAAAGCCACGCCAAAAAGAATTGCGCCCTTGACAGATTAGAACAAAGGTTCTAAAATTTCGAGACTAAATTAGAACGTGCGTTCTAAAGCGCTCTCGACAGGAGGTCGAAATGAATAACTACCGCCAAAATCAATTTGAAGAAGGCTTGAAACGGCTTTGGAATAAGCTTGTCCACAACCGTCAATTCAACCGTGGCACCGCCTGGGGCATGATGATCCTTGGCGCATTGCTTGCCTTTGAAGTCTTCAATTTCAGTACCACCCAGTATGCTCTGCATGATATGCTCGGCGACCTGACCTTTGCCGGTATGCGTTGGTCTACCATTCTTGCGGTTGCCTTCTGCGGCATCGACTTTGCCGGTATTGCCCGCATCTTCACCCCCGAGCAGGGGCGCGACGAACCCGCCGAGGTCTACTATCTCTTTGGCGCGTGGATCCTCGCCGCAGGCTTCAACGCCACTCTCACTTGGTGGGGCGTCTCGGTTGCCATTGCCCAAAACGGCGCCATTCAAGGGACTGCCGCCATGAGTTCCGCCACCCTTGCCAAGGCTGTACCGATCTTCGTCGCTGCCATGGTTTGGCTTGTGCGTTTGCTCATCATTGGCACTTTTTCCCTCGCTGGTGACCGTCTCTTTACCACGGCACAGGTTCAGCAGCCGTATCGCAACAACTACAACCAACCGCAATATAACCAACCCCGCCCGCAGCCTCGACCCACCTACCAACAAAACCCGCGCCCGGCAAATTCTTACAGTGCTCAACCATATAACCAACCGACCAACCAGCCCGTTCTACGTCCGGCATCTCAGATCAACCGCCCTGTGAATACGCCTCAAACCAATTTTCGTCCGGCACCCAAACCTGTTTCGTCACAACAATCCTCGTTTATCCCGCCCGAACCCACTTATCACCCCGTCTCCTACGAAGCCCGATCTGACAGTGGAGACCGACGATACGACGCCTAGATCGCCTTTCACAACCTCATAACTTTTCGAGCCGGGTCCTTTGACCCAGAAAAGAGCTTTGAACGTATGCCCCGTGCTCGCACTCCAAAAACAATTCAAGACGTTCCACAAGCCGCTCCCCCACAAGAACCCGGGAGCGGCTGTTTTTCCGGCTTTTTTATTGTCCCCTTCACCGTCATCATCATCAGCATTTTCCTTGGCAAACTTGCACTCAAAGCCAACCCCATTCAAGCAGATAAAATGCCCGATGCCGCCTCTACCAGCCTCTCTCCCATCTTTAGGCGTGAAGTGCTCTACTGGGAAGACTCCATCGTGGAGTGGGCATCCGCCTCAAACCCTTCGACAGGCTCAGGGCAGGCTCTTGACCCGAACCTGGTTGCCACCATCATGCAGATCGAATCCTGCGGCGACCCGCGTGCCACCTCCAGCGCCGGAGCCATGGGTCTTTTTCAAGTGATGCCATATCATTTTCACACAGACGATAACCCCTACAACCCGAATACCAATGCCGCACGCGGGCTTGCCTACCTTGCCAATTCACTCGCCGCCGCCAACGGAGACGCCCGCCTTGCCATGGCAGGTTACAACGGCGGCATTGGCATCATCCCCCGCGCCGAATGGACATGGCACGCCGAAACAAAACGCTATGTGCAATACGGCGCACCCATCTATGCCGATGCGGTAAATGGCGTGGCAAGCAGCCATGCTTTGAATGAATGGTATTCCAAATATGGAGTCAGTCTGTGTAATCAAGCCGCTCAAAGGCTTGGCTTGCCATAACCCCAAACTATCGAAAATTTTATTAGGCAGGGGTGAACAAGTTGGATCAATCTCGTTGTGCGATAAAGATCATAAGACGGCTTTTCTCTGAAAATGACCCACTATGCCAATCGCCATATAAATGCTTAATTGTAAAACCTGCTTTTATCAGGGAGTTACTTAGCTCTGTTTCAGTGCGGAAACGCAATTCACTGCTAACCACCACATCTTCACCTGTAGCCCTGAACACGTTATGCGCCACGAACCGCACCTTACCAGGTTTTACGCTTGCCAATTCCAACCAACATTCCATCAAACCAAACGGGGTATTGGTTTCCTCTAAGGTATCTTCACGGACCCACTTTTCCCATGCGCGCACAAGTGGATTACGACTTTCAAAAGCAAGATAACCTCCAGGGTGAAGGGTTGCATGGAGATCCTGAAGGGTTTCTTCCCATTCGATGTCGTCAAGAAATACCTGCGCCACATTTCCGGTCATGATCGCCAAATCTGCTTCCCGCTTCCCCAAAGCGTTTGAATCGCCTTCAATCCATTGAACTCGTTCTGAATTGGGCTTTCTTTGAGCAACCGCAAGCATTGCCGCAGAAGGGTCAATGCCAATAATGTCCCGCCCCTCAATAGCTAGTTCGCAGGTTAATAAGCCTGTGCCGCAGCCAAAATCAACAATTCGTTTGGCATTAATACCTGCTGCCAAGGAAAGATAAAAGTCTGTGTCGATTCCACGGGGGTTATCACGGTCGTAAAGTTCTACCAAACGCGTGTCGACATAGTGGAGGTCTAGCTTCATGCGATCCAGCTATCCAAGCACATTCAACCAGATCACAAAGGTCGTACCCTCGCCTTCCTGCGACTCGACCTTGATCTGCCCGCCATGCTGCTCCACGATCCATTTGGTGATCGATAACCCCAAGCCAAAGCCGCTCGCTTTGGAGCGGGTGCGCGACTTTTCTGCGCGATAGAAACGCTCAAAGATATAGGGTAAATCTTCCGACGGAATGCCCGGACCCGTATCACGAATAATGAGCCGTACCTGATCGCCAATCCGTTTCAGGCTCAGGAAGACCTCGCCACCTTGCGGCGTGTATTGGATGGCATTCGCCACCAAATTCACAATCACCTGTTTTAAGCGGTCGCGATCTCCGTGAACAAGGGCTTCGTCAATATCATTCAGATGCACCTTCACTTTGCTGCCCGCCAGCACTCGCATCTCCGTGAATACTTCGGTCAGCAACAGGTCAAGTTCCACCCGCCCAAAATTCAAGGGGAGTTTTCCAGATTCAGCTTGAGCCAGCATCAGCAAGCCGCTCACAAGTCGGTTGAGCCTGCCCGCTTCCTGGTCGATGCTGTTGAGCAGGTCTTCGTCTGCTTCTTTGAACTTGCGAATGAGATCCACATTCCCTTTGATAACCGTCAGCGGGGTGCGCAACTCGTGGCTCACATCCGCAAGGAAGCGCTGCTGCGAGGTGAACAAAGACTCAAGCCGTTCAAGCGTCTGATTTACAGAAACCACCAAATCGCCCACATCATCCCGCACGGCATCTTGCATGGGAATACGGCGTGAGAGGTCATCGGCACGGTTGATCTGATCCACGGTGTCGGCAATATCCTGCAAAGGCGAGAGCGCCCTGCCCAGAACCGTCCATGAGCCCCACATCACCAACCCAACCGCCACCACGACAATGATCGCCATGATCGAAAGCAGGTTTGTGCGGGTGGCATCCACCACCGTGAGGCTGGAGGCAACTTGAAGCGTACCAATAATGCGGTTTCGCAATTTGAGCGGAATGGTCAACACGCGCAGGTGTGCGCCATCGAGGTAGGAATCTTCATACATCGTCCGCCCCTCTTCAAGTCCCGCCGGATCGAGGGGTTTGCTCAACGTTCCAATGGATGGAGACGTGGTAATGATGTTGCCATCGGTTCCCCACACCTGAACATAAGCATTGGCGGTCATATCCAATTGCGGCAGGCTGATGACGTTTAGATCGCCTTCGGCATTCACCGTGGTGGCACGCACGATCTCACGCGCCACACCTGCCAGCATGGTATCCACCTGGTTCAAAAGAATTACATTGACAAGGATGTACACCGTCGCGCCGAACAAAAGCAGAATTCCACCCATAAAGGTGGAATACAACATGGTCAGACGCAAACGAAGAGACATGGTCATGAGTGTAATCTCTGGAGTTTAAGACAGATTAAGAAAAAACGGCGGTTGCCCGCCGTTTACGGATTCTCCCTCAAAACATACCCCACGCCACGAACGGTATGAATAAGCCTTAGTTCGTTTTCCGCTTCCAACTTCTGGCGCAGGTAACGGATGTAAACCTCAAGCACATTGCTTTCACCGCCAAAATCATAGCCCCACACACGATCAAAGATCACTTCACGGGTGAGCACCTGTTTGGGGTGGCGCAAGAACAACTCCAGCAGTTCGTATTCCTTGGCGGTCAATGCCACCGTGCGCTCGCCGCGCGACGCCTGACGTGAGCCGGTATCCAGCGAAAGATCGGCAAATTTCAACACCGGAATTCGCTCCGGCTGGGTACGGCGCAAAAGCGCGCGCACACGTGCCAGTAATTCATCCAAATTGAACGGCTTCACCATGTAATCATCGGCACCGGCATCCAAGCCTTGAATTCGGTCTTGAACCGTATCTTTTGCCGTCAACATCAAAATGGGAATCGACCCGCCCTGTCGCAAGCGATGACAAACTTCAAGCCCATCCATGCCGGGCAGCATCCAATCGAGAACTACAAGGTCGGGGGTATGGTCGCGGGCGGCGATCAACCCCATACGTCCATCCAGAGCGGTATCAACGGTATACCCTTCGTATGCCAAGCCGCGCTGCAACATTTTCAAAATTGCCTGATCGTCTTCAATGATGAGGATACGTTCGTTCATGGATTTACTCCTTATGAAAACTATACCATAATTTCAAATCGCTTATTTGCCTCTCAGCAAACGTACAGCTTCACTAAAATCACTAGGATAGTCCGCCTGAAAGCCCAAGCTCTTACCTGTTTCAGGGTGGGCAAAACTCAATGAATGGGCGTGTAAAGCCGGACGGGAGATCACATCCGTTTCAGGAGCGCTATAGAGGATATCGCCCAACAGCGGATGCCCCAACGCGTAAGCGTGGACTCTGATCTGGTGCGTTCTCCCCGTCATCGGCGACGCCTCGACCAACGCCGAAGCCTGATAGCGTTCCAGCAGCCTGAATCCAGTCTCCGCGCGGACTCCACTGCGGTCATCCACCACGGTGCGATGCCTGTGCCCCACATTCACTCGCAGCGGAAATTTCGTCAGCTTCTCTTCCCACGCAGGCAGACCATTCATCAGAGCGTGATATTTTTTCTCAACTTCGTGCTTTTCAAACTGCATACTCAAAGAGCGATGCGCCTCAGCAGTTAAGGCAAACACAATCACCCCGCTTGTGCCCTTATCAATACGGTGAATTACCCAAACCTTGCCAAACTGCTCTTCCAACATCTTCACCAAATACGGCGCAGATTTATCCCAACCTTCCGCCAAAACGGATAGATCAGCGGGTTTGTTGATGACAAGCACAGAAGAATCCTGGTACAAAATCTGCATATCAACCAACAGATCGACCGTCAAACACTTCTGAAGAAGGGGAATAGTCCATACCAATACCTCTATACAATTTTACCCTTTCGTAGTTGAATTCCAACATCAACAAATCAAATTCGGAGCCCCCATGTTTTATGCCATTCGACAATTTTTCAAACTCTGGCTTGCAAAACGCCGTGCAGCCGAAATGGAGCATCTTCAGGCAAAGATAGAACAGGGGCAGTGGAAAAATTCACTGCAACAACGCGCACACGAAGCCGACCTCGCCGCTGGTTATAACCAGAGTCACTTCAACACCATGCAATAACTTGACCATCCCCCCCGTGGGCATTATCATGCCTGCATGGACGAACAATCAGCCAACAATCCCTTTCTTATCGATTCTCTCAACCATCCGCTCGCCGGACCCATCCGCAAACTGCTTCACCGTGACGGGCGGCGCGAGTTGGGGCAAATTCTCATTGACGATGAAGAAAATATCCTTCAGGCGCTGGATGCCGGTATTGAAATAGACTCGGTCTATTACGCCGGAGATGAAGTGCTTTCAGACAGCCTGCGCAAAAAGCTCACAGCAGGCGCCACCATTCACGAAGTGGCAAAACGCACCACCAAGAAAATTTTTGAAAATGACAAGATCTCGCGTACCTTTGCCATTGCCCAAACCCCCAAACCCATTGGGCTGAATGAATTGCAAAATATCAAAAAAGATGTGGTCGTACTGGAAGACCTGAGCATCTCTGGCAATATTGGCAACATCACCCGCACTTCGCTTGCACTCGGCATTGGCGGCATTATTCTGCTCAACATGGACCCCGTGGATCTGTACGACCGGCGGCTCATCCGCGCGAGCCGTGGGTATCTCTTTTCTCTGCCCATGATCACCGCATCCACCACAGACTTTTTGGATTACTGCAAAAAGAACAACGAGTCCTTGATGGTGATGGACATGCACGCCGAAAAAACAGTGGATGAAATTTCCGCCACACCGCACCGCCTCTTGCTCGCCTTTGGCAGTGAAAAAGACGGCTGCTCCGCAGAGATCGAAAACGCCGCCACGATGAAAGTACGCATCCCCATCAGCAACAAAGTGGAATCGCTCAACGTATCGGCTTCGGCAGGGATCACACTTTACAGCCGCTCAAAATTTAACCAATCCATGTAGGGCAAGTTTTCAACCTGCCTTGTTCGAAATTTTATGAAATGTGCCAGATATTCAATCTGGCACATTTTTGTTTTCTACGGGAACTTTTTTAGAGCCTGGGCGTCAAAAAAGGTATCAAGGAGAAGAAATTATGAAACTCGCCACCCTGCCCGCTCTTATTTTTTTAACGCTTGCCATGGTCATTTTTAACGCCTGCTCCGCAACCAGCGCCAGCCTCGCAGGCGAATGGAAACTTGTCTCGTACGGCAACTCTGCCTCGCCCACCCCCGCCCTAGCCAATGTGGATACGTCCATTTCGTTTGAAGTCGGTCAATTCGGCGGCACGGTTGGATGCAATGCCTTCGGTGGTGATTACACCCTCAGCGGCAGCCAAATGAGCACCGGCTCCATCATCTCAACCATGATGTTCTGCGAGCAGACCTCTGCGCAGGAAAGCGCCGTGCTTCAAATCCTCTCAGATAAAACATTGAATATCTTTGCAAGCGGAGATCGTTTGATCCTCACAACCGAAGACGGCGCAGCAGCAATAACACTGGAAAAGAAATAAATGTCTTTATTCTAAAAAAAACATCGGGCTAAAATGCAGAGACACGATACCAAATATCCACATTCACATGGATGGTCTTTGAGTGCTGCACATCCATGCCGAGGCTTGGTTCTGGGGCAGCAGAAGCGGTCAGTGTTGCCCCGCGTTTTACCAACGTCTGAGAGCGGAACATCGCCGGAGATTCCTCATCGAAAATGTTTTCGTTAAAATCATACACACCCAATAGCTTCACCCCCAACACAGAAGCCACCTGCTCTGCCTTCGTTTTCGCCTTTTCCATCGCAACCGTCAGCATCGCCCCGCGCGCTTCTTCGTCACGATACTTCCACTCCACCCGCTCCAGCGTCGCATTCTTTTGAGATGCGATCACATCCATCATCCCGGCAAATTGATTCAGGTCCTCGCAACGGATTCTCAAACCATACACGGCACTGGATGATTTAAGCAGCGCGCCACCCGCCGATTCAATTCGGACTCCCTGCAACTTGATCGCTTCATTCTTAACACCAAAACTGGTCAGCGCTTCGACGAGTTGATTCACCTCTTTGGCTTTTTTCATCGCCTCCTCCCCACTAACAATGGATGAACCTTTGATGGTTACATGCAGATCGGCATACGCCGCAGAGATTTCATCCTTGTGCGAAGCAGAGATTTTGATGGTATCGGGTTTGTGTTCCATGTTTATCCTTTTGTGTAGGACAAGTCTATAGACTTGTTCTACTACGTTACTGCCAATTTATTCTTCGGGTATTTCTCGTATCTCTTCTCTTCCATCACGCAGCGGATTCTATCGAAGCCTTCCCATACATCGGCAAAGGAGAGGTAGATGGGTGCAAAGCCGAGGCGCAGATTATCCGGTGCGCGGAAGTCGGGGATGAGGTTCATCTCTTCGATGAGGGTGCGGTTGATGCGGTAGCCTTCGGGGTGACGAATGGAGATATGTGATCCGCGAATGGCAGAATCAACTGGAGAGCCGAGAGAAAAGCCGAAGGGGACGAGCCAGCTTTCGGTTAAAAAAGAGGCGTAGTCCGTCATCACAATGGATTTTTCGCGGAGCGAATCCATGCCAGCTTGGATCATCGGTTCGAGGGCTGCTTCCATTGTGAGGAGGGAGATCATCGGTTGAGTTCCAACGAGGAAGCGTTGCGCGCCGGGGGCGGGCGTGTAATCGAGGTCAAAGTCGAAGGGATTTTTTTGACCCCACCAACCCCAAATGGGCGAAGAAAGTTTTTCTTGAATGGCTTTGTTGACATATAAAAACGCGGGCGCGCCAGGACCGCCGTTGAGATATTTGTAGGTGCAGCCGATGGCAAAATCTGCGTTGCAGTCGTCGAGGTGGACGGGGACGGAGCCGACGGAGTGAGACAAATCCCAAAGGACGAGTGCGCCTTTTTTGTGGGCGAGTTCGGTGATGCGCTGCATGTCATACATGTAGCCGCTTTTGAAAACGACATGCGAGAGTGTGACGAGCGCGGTGTTTTCATCGATAGCGGCTTCGAGCGCGGCGAGGTCGGGGGTGATGTCGTTGTCGCTGGCGCCGATGCGAATGATTTCGTGCCCCTCACCCCCGTCCCCTCTCCCAATGGGAGAGGGGTGCCGAAGGCGGGGTGAGGGAGAAAGCAGGTGATTGATACCTTGCAAGATATAAAGATCGGATGGGAAGTTGAAGGTGTCGGTGATGATGCGGGTTTTGTTCGGTTGCAGTGTGAGCGCGGAAGTGGCGAGCTTAAAGAGGTTGACCGAGACCGTATCGCCGACGAGGGTTTGCCCAGCCGCTGCGCCAATCAGTTGACCGATCTTATCGCCCACGCGCGAGGGAGCGTCCCACCAGCCTTTGTTCCAGCCACGGATGAGGTCTTTGCCCCATTGCTCATCGACGATTTGGCGCGATTTTTCCTGCGCGGCTTTGGGCATCATGCCGAGCGAGTTGCCGTCAAAGTAGACCAGGCTTGGGTCTGGAATGACAAACGCCTCTTTGAAGGAGGCGAGTTTATCTTGAGAGTCAAGTTGAAGGGCGAAGTCACGGGAGGTGGAGAAGTTTTTCATTGTTTTATTTTAACTTGTTTCACTGGCAATAACTTGAGAAAAATATTTTAAAGAGGAATATAATTATTCTGTTCAGACGTTTGGGAAAATAAAAGGAGATCGTCGATATGAATGAACTTTCCGAAAATCATGAAGACCAAGAGAAGAATGCATCTATTTTTATAGAGTGCCCGCATTGTTATACAAAAATCCTGCCACTTGCAGATAATACCTGCCCCGCCTGTCAGGGTGATGTTTCTAGTCTAGTGGGAGTAAACCCGAATAAAGTGTCTTTATCAATTCACGAGTCTGAAGACCTCCCATTATGTTGTTACTCATGTGGTCAGTACACAGAGGAGGAAGTCCGCGTGTCTGGAGATCAAGAGTCGCTTCTGAGCAAGTTTTTTTCGGGAAATGTTTCTCCAGAGCAAACATCTAATGTAATAATTTTTCTGCCACAATGCGAATTTTGTGCGGAGATCGAAGATCCAGAACCATTGGAAGTGGATTATGAGGACCAAACCATGACGTTCGTGGTGCATATAAGGTTTCGAGATCAGGTACTTCAACTCCGAGAAGATCAACATCAGGATAAAGCTGGCTAGATCAAAATCGACGAGTTTTATCCGTGTCGGTTGCAGTACTCAAAAAGGTCACGCTACAAGCATGACCTACAAATCTAACATTTACTTTATACAAACTCTGCTGAGACGATCTCCCCGCCGCCAGTGTAATAAAAGCGGACATTATCGCCTTGATTGATGATGTCCATCAGGTTTTGGTTGACGTTAAACGAAACTCCACCCACGCGCATTTCAAGGCTCTTTTCAGTTTTATAGCCAGTACGGTCCATATTGGAGACTTGTCGTTCCACCCACACAAAATTTACCACCCCTTCAATCTTTTTGATGGATACGTCGCTCTTTTTGTTGCTGCGAAAAGCTATAAAAAAGATCAAGACCAAAATGGTAATCACTGGTCCCAGCGCCATGTTTGTTATTGAATTACTGAACCCGTCGCCAGCGGAAGCCAGGCGAACGGCAAAGTTCACACCAAAGGCAATGACCGCAATGACCGCAATGACCGCAATAAAAACAATAATACGGCTGTTAAAACGCTGCACCTTTGCTTTGATGTGCGCCTGCTGGCTTTCGGTAATTCTGCCCTGCCGGTTGGCTTGCAGATCACTTGGGGTGAAATTGAAATACGTTTTAAGTTTTTCGTTGACAGACACTTTATTTTTTCTCCTGACAAAGGAACAGATGACCAATGCCAGGCGGCAGTCATCTGTTTTTGATAAACCCATTGTATTCAAGAGCATCACGAATGTGTCTCCCTCTAAGGTCATAAAACCCATGTCCCACTTTCGGGTGATAAAAAAAGACCGCCGACGGAAGACGGCGGTCTGTAGTCGGCGGTCTGCCGTCTTAACTATTCTTCCTTGCGCAGCGCCGGGAACAATAGCACCTCACGAATCGAATGTTTATTCGTCAGCACCATCGTGAGGCGATCGACGCCCATGCCGAAGCCGCCGTTGGGCGGCATACCATAACGCATAGCACGCAGATAGTCTTCATCGAGCGGATGCTTCTCTTCGTCGTCGTTCTCGTAGTCGCGTCCCATTTCGATGAAGCGTTGTTCCTGATCGAGCGGGTCATTCAACTCGGTGAAGGCGTTGCACAACTCGAAGCCTGCCACATAACCTTCGAAGCGTTCCACAGTCAGCGGGTCACCCGGCATGGATTTTGCCAACGGCGAAATATCACGCGGGTAGTTGTAGAGGAAGGTCGGCTGGATGAGGGTTGGTTCGAGATATTCGCCGACGAGGAAATCGATCAACTTCCCGCGAGTAGACTTCGGATCAGGCGCCGCCTTGGGCAGTTTCTCATTAATCGCTTTGAGCAACGCCTCGGCAGTGGTGTGCTCGGCAATATCGATGCCGCTGGTTTCCAAAATTCCATCACGCATCTCCACACGCTTCCACGGCGGTTTGAATTCCAATTCATGCTCACCAAATGTGACCTTGGTGGAGCCAGTCACCTGTTCGGCGGCGTAGGCGACCATCTGCTCGGTCAGTTCCATCACCTGCAAATAGTCCGCGTATGCCCAGTAGAATTCAAGCTGGGTAAATTCGGGGTTGTGCTTGAAAGATACGCCTTCATTGCGGAAGTCACGCCCGATCTCATAGACACGTTCCAAATTCCCTACGAGTAACCGCTTGAGGTACAACTCAAACGAGATTCGCAAATACATATCCTGATCGAGTTCGTTGTGATGTGTGGTGAACGGACGCGCCGCCGCGCCGCCATACAAAGGCTGAAGGATGGGCGTTTCCACTTCCAAAAAGTCGTGGTCATCCAGGAAGGTTCGCAGAGACTTGACGAGTTTGGCTCGTTTGCGGAATGTTTCGCGGACTTCGGCATTCACCGCCAAGTCGGCATAGCGTTGACGGGCGCGCAGTTCGGGGTCATCCAAAGAAGCATAGCGGACGACTGTACCGTCTTCCTGCGTCACGTCTTTGTCGGCGGGGAGAGGTGATATGGATTTGGCGAGCAGGTTGAAGTCCAAGACCTGAAGCGAAGGCTCGCCCGCCTTGGTGCGCATCATTGTGCCTGTCGCTTCGACAAAGTCACCGAGGTCGAACATCTTATTGAAGAATGCGAGGCGATCCTCCCCCACTTCGTTCACCCGCAAGAAGAGTTGAATCTTGCCGTCACCATCTTCGATGTGGGCGAAGCACAACTTTCCCTTGGGGCGCATGGAACGGATGCGTCCAGCGAGTGTGACTTTCACCTCAACCGTCTCATCCTTCTCAAATTCGGCGATTGCCTGTGCGCTGGTATGGGTCCGCTTGGCGCGTGTGGGGTACGGCTCCACGCCTTCAGCACGGAGTTCTTCCACTTTCTGCAAACGGATCTTTTCAAGGGAATTGTATTCTGCCATGATTCTTCCTATAACTCCCTTCCCCGCTTTAGGGGGAAGGGCTGGGGATGGGGGTAAAAATAAAAAGCCCCGCATCCAAAATGTGGACGCGGGGCAACGAGGCGCGTCCTGTAGTTAGGCGACCTTGAGGATCTTCACGTTGTAGGTACCACCGGGGGTTTCTACTTTAACAGTATCACCGAGTTTGTGTCCGAGAATGGCTTTGCCGATCGGGGATTCATTTGATATCTTGCCTTCGCGCGGGTTGGCTTCTGCCGCACCGACAATGGTAAAGGTTTCGGCTTCAAAGTTGCCTTCTTTAATGGTTACTTTTGCACCAACAGAAATGGCATCGTTCTTTTTGAGCTTGCCCGTCTCTTCAATGATCTGGGCGGTTGCCAGCAAATGATCCAATTCTTGAATTCTTCCTTCAACGAAAGCCTGTTCATTCTTGGCAGCTTCGTATTCAGCATTTTCGATCAACTCACCGCCTTCCATAGCCTCATGCAGACGCGCAGCGACTTCTGCGCGTTTTACAGTGCGCAAATGGTCAAGCTCATCTTGAAGTTTCTGGTAGCCCTCTTTGGTAAGGAAATTGGTTGGCATGGGTATTGTCCTGCTAAATGAATTTTGCATCCCCTACCGAGATGCAATGATTAAAAATTTCCGGTTGGTTCCCGGAAAGCGCGCATACTATATCATGAATTTTTGCCCGTTTCAAGCCCCAAAAGTATGATCGGTTTTGATGATGTTATTTTGTCCAAAAAGGCATCCCGTTAAATTCGGATACAAATTGATTAATTTGAGCCCGCATTGCCCGTGGACTCTTAAATAGCGAAGAAATTTGGGATTCGTATGCAAGGATCGCCTCTTTCCATGACTGAATGCCGGTGCGGCTTACCCGTTGAACTTTTTTCTTCATCCCAGCCGTGAGCGGTTTTAAGTGCTCGGGAGTGTTGAAATAGTAGGGAATATCTGCCACATAGTGAAGCGGACGGTTCAGCAACTCTGCGGCGCGGCGCACAGTGACATGGTCTACGTGTTTGCCAATGCCCAATTGGCAGATCAGTTCATCGTCAGGTTTGAGGCGGGCGGAGATGGCTTGTGCAATTTGGGCGGGCAGATCTGCTTCGCCGGGGAGCGGGTCTACAAAAATCTCAAAGTAGAGCCAATCGCCCGCTGTATCCTGCCGATAGATGCAATCCAGAAAATCAAGGTAGCGGGTTTTTGCACCGAGAATCGCGGCAGCGTTCTTATCTTCCACACGGCGGTCACGAACCACCTCTCGGGCAGATGTTTTACCCCATTGGTAGTGAAGGTATTGCGCGAACATCGAAAGGTCTTTGGTCGGCGGAACCCCGCACATGATCGTCCAAATTTCAACCTTGTTGCCAGCCTGAATTTGATCGTACAACCAGCCGCCAGCAGAAAGGGCGGCGTCATCAAGATGAGGGGAAAGGTATATCCAGCGCATGGGGCATTTTTACCATAAAATAGTAATGTGCTTTTTTAGCGCCCTCATTTACACTTGAGCTAATTATGGATAAGAAAACAGACGAAAGACGAAAACAAGAGCGAAAGACCCTTGTGGCTTACACACAGGTTTTTGACCTGTACGGCGGCGACCTGTTGGGGTATCTGGGTGACCTGACCATTTCGGGTGCGATGATCATCAGTGAAAAGCCGATGAAGCCGGATACTGAAATTCACCTGGCAATCGAAATGCCGGAATTACCCGATATTAAAGTGGTGCGAATGAGTATGACCGCACGGGTGGCGTGGTGCCAGCAAGACCTCAGCCCGCAGTATTTCAATATTGGCTTTGAATTTAAAGAAGTGAAAGATGAACATAAACAATTGATCGAGACCATCATCCAAAACTATCAATTTCGGCGGGATGTGCCCACCTACCCACAGCGCGGACCGGTAGCCAAGTGACCTGATGACAGCCTGAAGGGGCTGTCATTTTTTGTGTTAAACTCGCCGCATGACCACCGCCAAAACTGTATTCTTCACTTCACCCCGCAAGGTGGAAATCTACGAAGTTGATTTACCCGCCTTGAACCCCGATAAAGTGCTGGTGGAAACAATGTGCTCTGCCATCAGCGCCGGAACGGAAATGCTGGTCTACCGCGGAGAGTTCCCGCAATTGAAAGATGTGCATGATACGGTCAGTAGTGAATTAAAGTACCCGTTGGCGTATGGATATGCCTGTGTAGGTGTGGTGAAGGAAACAGGTAAACAAGTAGACAAGTCCTGGCTGGGCAGATCTGTTTTTGCATTTCAAGCTCATACATCAGCCTTCATCGCTCATCCGTCATCCTTAATCCCCATCCCCCATTCTCTACCTCCTGAAAACGCCTGCTTTCTCCCCAACATGGAAACAGCCGTCAACCTTGTGCAGGATGGCGCGCCGATCTTAGGCGAGCGGGCAATGGTTCTGGGACAGGGTGTGGTTGGCTTGCTGACCGCTTCACTACTTTGCGAATTTCCCCTGGAGAAGTTGACGGTGGTGGATGGGATCGAGCGGCGCAGAAATGCGCTCGGTGTCGAGAGTCAAAAGTCAAAAATCGAGACCGTTGCGCCGAAAGACCTTCGACATGAAAATGCCAGTGTAGGGAATGCCTTTGACCTTGTCTTTGAACTTACCGGCTCGCCATCTGCCTTGAATACCGCCATTGAACACACCGCTTTTAGTGGACGGATCGTGATCGGTTCGTGGTATGGTCAAAAACAGGCAGAGATCAATTTGGGTGATATCTTTCACCGCTCACGAATCAAACTGATCTCTTCACAGGTCAGCACCATTTCACCTGAACTGAGTGGACGTTGGGACAAACCCCGCCGCTTCGATGTGGCTTGGCAGGCGTTGGAACGCATTCAACCGCAAAAGTGGATAACCCATCGTTTCAAGTTAAGCGAGGCAGAAAAAGCATATCAACTGTTGGCTGATAATCCGCAAGAAACAATACAGGTTGTTTTTGAATAATAGAGGTTTTCAATGAAATTCAAGCGATACACATTAGAGGACTGCCAACACGCAACGGGGATTGTCCTTGTTATTGATGTATTACGCGCATTTTCCACTGCCGCTTATGCATTTTCTCGCGGCGCAATAGAGATTCGGCTGGTGAGCGGAATTCAAGAAGCGCTGGAACTGAAAGCACAACTTCCAAACGCAAAAGCGATGGGTGAAGTGGGCGGACTCCCGCCCGAAGGCTTTGATTTCGGCAACTCCCCCACCCGCATCCTTGAACATGATCTTGCAGGTGTCACACTCGTTCAACGCACCGGCGCAGGCACGCAAGGCGCCGTCCGCGCGGTGAACGCAGATGTTATGTTTGCGACCAGTTTTGTCGTGGCAAAAGCCACCATTGACCATGTTTTGAAGCTGGAGCCGACCGAGATCAGTTTCATCATCACCGGCGGGATGAACAATGATGAAGATGCGGCATGTGCTGATTACCTCGAAATAAAATTCCTCAGGCATTCCACAGAAACAGCCTCCTATATCCAACGGGTTAAATCATCACGTGATGCACTTCAACATATGGAAGAACACCCGCAATTTCCGTACGCCGATCTCGACTATTGCTCCCGCATTGATGCTTTCAACTTTTCCATGCCGATTGCGCGGGAAGATGGGCAATTGATCATGCGCCCCAAAGGTTCGCCATGACGTTGGAATGGATGCTCATCATCTGCGCTGGTTTGCTGCTCGTGAGTGTCTTAATGAGCAAAGTATCCGACCGGTCTGGAGTGCCCGCTCTCATTCTTTTTCTTGCCATTGGCATGTTGGCAGGTTCCGATGGTCCGGGGGGAATTTATTTTGACGACCCGCAATTAACGCAAAACATTGGCGTGATCGCCCTAAACCTGATCTTATTCGCAGGCGGACTGGACACGCGATGGAAAGACGTCCGCCTGATCGTAAAACATGGCATTGCCCTATCCACACTGGGAGTATTCACCACCGCCATGATCGTTGGCATAACAGCCCAATACCTGCTTGGATTCACACCACTGCAAGGGCTGCTGTTAGGCGCAATCGTCTCTTCCACCGATGCGGCTGCCGTATTCTCAATTTTGCGATCCAAAGGCTTGGGGTTAAAAGGAAAACTTCTCCCACTGTTGGAATTCGAATCGGGCAGCAATGACCCCATGGCAGTTTTTCTAACAGTCGGGTTGATCCAATTGATCACCCACCCTGCCACTCAGGTGACAACCCTGCTCGGCGCATTAGTTTTACAAATTCTTGTAGGCATTTTGAGCGGGTATCTTTTCGGCAGGTTATTGGTATTTCTTGCCAACCGTGTACAACTCGGGTTCGAAGGGTTGTATCCTGTGCTCAGTCTTTCGATCGTATTTCTTGCATACAGCCTTACCAGCATCCTCTACGGAAACGGCTTCCTTGCCGTGTACCTGGTTGGCATCGTAGCCGGGCATTACGATTTCCTGCATCGGCGCAGTGTAATGCGCTTTCATGATGGGATCGCCTGGCTGATGCAGATCACCATGTTCCTGACCCTGGGATTATTAGTCTTCCCTTCACGGATTCTGCCGATCATCTCAACCGGACTGCTGGTAGCCGCCTCTCTGGTCTTTCTTGCCCGCCCGATCAGCATCTTCCTTACCCTCCTGCCAACATCATTTTCGCTCAAAGAAAAGGTCTTCATTTCATGGGTCGGTTTGCGTGGGGCAGTCCCCATCATCCTGGCGACATATCCATTGCTGGTAGGGCTTTCACAAGCAGATGAGATCTTCAACATTGTCTTCTTTGTCGTTCTCATGTCTGCCATGCTGCAAGGAACAACCATTCCCATGGTTGCCAAATGGCTTGGTGTGGGTGAAACCCTTGCCGCCAAACCTGCCTTCCCGATCGAGTTCAACCCCGTCAGCGGATTTAAGAACGAACTGAAAGAGATCATTATTGCAGCCGAATCCATGGCAGAGGGAAAATCCATCGTAGAATTGGGGCTGCCGCAGGCATTCCTTGTCATTTTGATCGCGCGCGAGAATGAATTTCTCATGCCGAGCGGTGGTTTCGTCCTGCAAGCCGGTGACACCCTGATCGTCCTGGCAGACCGGGAAACATTTAATATGGTTGATCAACAACTAAAAGAACCATACATTCCGCAATAGGAGTTTTTATGTACGCACTCGGTGTACGAAGAGAATTTATTGCACGTCACTTTTTGATCGGCGGTGATTGGGGACCGGAAAACCACCCCAACTCGCATCACTATATCCTTGAGCTTGTCCTTGAAGGAAAAGAACTCGACCAACATGGTTACCTGGTGGATATTGTGGATGTTGAAAAACACCTTGATGATGTGGTTGGATATTACAAGGAACAAATGCTGAACGACAAACCCGAATTCAACGGGTTAAACCCATCCATTGAACATTTTGCCCGCATCCTAGCCTCCGCATTGAATGAACGGATCAAGGCAAAAAACATCACTGGCTTAAAGGTCGTTCTATGGGAACATGCCAATGCCTGGGCGGCGTATCAAATAGTTCGATAGTTTTGCAGTTTGATAGGGGTAGAGGCAGGCAGCCGCCACCTCCTCAAAAGCTCATCTCAACTACACAACTACAAAACTAAAAATCATGAAACTGGGCTTCCTCATTTACGGCTCGCTCGATACACTCAGCGGCGGGTATATGTACGACCGCATGTTGGTGGACTATCTCCGCGCGCAAGGCGATACGGTAGAGATCATCTCTCTGCCGTGGCGAAATTACGCGGCGCATTTATCCGATAACTTTACTTTCAAACTTCCCCCTGATCTGGATATTCTCATTGAAGATGAGTTGAACCACCCGTCTCTGATTCACGCAAACCGACGACCACATCCCTACCCCATCATCAGCCTCGTCCATCACCTGCGCTGTTCTGAACTGCGCCCAAAATGGCAAAATGACTTTTACCGCACGGTTGAAAAGAAATACCTGCAAAGTGTGGATGGTTTCATCTTCAACTCGGAAACAACCAAAGGCGTGGTGACCAACCTGATCAGAAACAACCTGCCGGATGTTGTGGCGTTTCCGCCGACGGACAGGTTTGGTGAGGCGATTTCGGAAGAAGAGATTGAGGAAAGAGGAAAGAAGAAAGAATTAAATATCTTGTTTCTCGGAAACGTCATGGAACGCAAAGGGCTTCTCACTCTCCTGCAAGCGCTCACTCACTTTATGCTTACCACTTTCCACTTAGATATCGTCGGCTCACTCACCACCGACCCTGCCTACGCCAAACAAATGCAGGATTTCGTCACCGCCAACGGTTTATCGTCCATCGTCCAATTTCACGGCGCACTCAATAACCAGCCTCTTATTGAGAAACTCAAAAACGCGCATATCCTTGTTGTGCCTTCCAGTTATGAAGGCTTCGGCATCGTCTATCTCGAAGGCATGGGGTTTGGTCTGCCTGCCATCGGCACCACGCTTGGCGCGGCAAGTGAGGTCATCGAACACGGGCGCACGGGCTTTCTCATCCAGCCAGGAGACGCTCAGGGTCTCGCCGACCAGCTTCAACGTCTGAACGAGAGGCGCGATCTGCTTCTGGAGATGAGCCTCGCAGCGCGGAGTCGTTACCAGCGTCAACCCAAGTGGGATCAGACGGCGAGTCAGATCCGTGATTTTCTACTTTCATTTTTAAACGGATAAAATTCTCCGCCATGAACCGCTTCACTGGAATTCTTCTCATTGTTCTTTCCGCCGCTTCGTTTGGGACACTCGCCATCTTTGGGCGTTTTGCCTACGCCGAAGGGATGGACACCTTCACTGTCCTTTTTCTACGCTTTGGGCTTTCCGCCGCTTTCATGACCTTGTTCCTGATCCTGCGCAAGGAGCCTTTCCCTCGCGGACGGGTTCTCCTGCAACTGATCGGCATGGGCGCGCTGGGGTATGCGGGGCAGTCCTATCTTTACATGACCGCCATCAAATATGCCTCGGCAGGTTTGGTAGCTTTGCTTTTGTATCTCTATCCCTTTTTCGTTGCCACCCTTTCAATGGTCTTCCTGCATGAAAAACTGACCCGTGCAAAAATTATTGCACTTGTGCTGGCGCTTGTGGGTGCCGCCCTCACGGTAGGACCTGTGAGCGGGCAACTGATCGGTGCGTTCATGGCGATCACTGCGGCGCTGGTTTATTCCATTTACATCATGGTCGGCGCAAGTGTGATGAAGAACGTTTCGGCATTTCAATCATCTACTGTGATCTTTTCTTCGGCGGGCATGGTGTACGGAAGTTTGACCTTTGCCAACGGTCCGCACTTTCCGCAAACCAGCACAGGTTGGCTCGTTATTTTGGGGATCGTTCTGATCTCCACTGTTATTCCAGTGGTGACATTTTTAGCGGGGTTAAGCAAGGTGGGAGCCACCAACGCGGCAATGCTTTCCACCATTGAACCGGTTGTCACGGTGTTGCTGTCTACCTGGCTGTTTGGCGATAAACTCACGCCAATTGTTTTGGTCGGCGGTCTGTTTATTCTTGTTGCCGTGGTACTGCTCACCCGGGCAGAGTTTGGGCAATCTGCTGAAAGTCAGCCGGGGGTGTAGCCCATGAACATACTGGGCGAAATCGCCGGTATTGCCACATCTTTCTTTTTTGCATTGAATGCCGTAGTACTCACTTCTGTGGGAAAAATGGTCGGTTCGCAGGTTACAAACCGGGTTCGGTTGGTATTTGCGTTGATCTACCTCGTTATCATCAATTTGATCCTGTTTCATGAACCGCTGCCCTTCTCGGCAGATTCTTCACATTGGGTGTGGTTAAGCATTTCTGGTGTGATCGGTTTTGCACTGGGCGACGCATTTCTCTTCAAATCGTACGTAATGATCGGTCCACGGCTGGGCAGTTTGATGATGAGCCTTGCGCCCATCTTTGGTTCGCTTATTGCGTGGGTATTCTTTGGCGAAATCTTATCTCCGCTTCAAATGCTGGGCATGTTCCTTGCACTGGCGGGTATTGCCTGGGTTGTTTCTTCGCATAAAAAAGCAGCGGATACACCGCGCGGACATACCCGCACGGGTGTGATCTTTGGAATGTTGGCTGGGCTCGGGCAGGCAATGGGACTGGTACTCTCAAAGCAGGGCATGGCAAATCACTTTCACCCGTTTCAGGCGAATGCCATCCGTCTGCTTGCCGCAACGGTCTTTATTATTTTGTGGATGCTGATCGAACGAAAGGCTGGCGCAACGATACAAGTCATCCGCGAAAACCCTGCATCCATTGGGCTGCTCGCCCTGGGTGCCCTGATCGGACCTGTGCTCGGCGTTTCAGCCTCTCTGCTGGCTGTACAACTGACAGAGGTTGGAGTTGCCAGTACGCTCACTTCGCTTGCGCCCGTCCTGCTTTTGCCGATCAGTTACTTTGTCCTCAAAGAGAAGATAAGCTGGCAGGGTATCGCAGGGACCATCCTTGCCATTGCAGGTGTGGCGGTTTTGTTCCTGGCAAAATGAAGTAAAAACATGGGCAGGGGATATAATGAGTTCAATAAGTTTCATGGCGAATGTATTGCCAGAGAAACAGAAAATAAAAAGGATTTTATGAATTTCAATAACTTTAATTTCGACCCCCGCCTAAAGCAGGGAATTACCAAGGCGGGTTATGAAACCCCCACGCCCATACAGGAAGCCGCCATTCCCGCCGCCCTGCGTGGACGGGATATTATCGGTACGGCTCAAACCGGCACAGGCAAAACCGCAGCTTTTGTTTTACCCATTCTCAACAAACTGCTCAATGGGGCGCGGAATACCCCCCGCGCGCTCATCGTCACCCCTACACGTGAACTGGCAGACCAGATCAACGATGTGGTGAAAACTCTCTCAGCGGGGACAAAGCTAAAAAGCGCAACCATCTACGGCGGGGTTGGGGCGGGTCCGCAAATTCAAGCATTGCGCAACGGCGCGGAGATCCTTGTCGCCTGCCCGGGGCGCCTGCTGGACCTCATCGCACAGGGACATGCAAAAATGGCGACCATCGAAATCCTTGTGCTCGACGAAGCCGACCGCATGTTCGATATGGGCTTTCTGCCCGATGTGCGCCGCATTGTAAAAGCCGTGCCCGAAAAACGACAGACCATGATGTTCTCTGCCACCTTCCCGCCAGATGTGGAACTGCTCGCAAAGCAGGCGTTGAAGGAACCCCAGAAGATCGCAATGGGTATTGTAAAACCCGCCCATACAGTGGAGCACGCGCTTTACCCCGTGCCGCAACATTTGAAGACAAAGCTTTTAATCGAATTGCTTAATCGTACCGACACGAATTCGGTCATCATTTTTACGCGTACCAAACATCGTGCGCATCGGGTTTCTGAGCAAATTAAGAAAGCCGGTTTTAAAGCCACCAGCCTGCATGGCGACCGCACCCAAGGGCAGCGCCAGGCAGCCATCAAAGGTTTCAAAAGCGGGCATCACGAAATTATGGTCGCCACCGATATTGCCGCACGCGGGCTGGATATTGAAACCGTCTCACACGTCATCAATTTTGATATGCCCGATACCGCCGATGCCTACATCCACCGCATCGGGCGCACGGGTCGCGCCCAGCGCACCGGCGATGCGTTTACGCTGGTCACAGATGAGGATAAGGACATGATCCGCACATTGGAACGGATCATGGGGCAGACGCTCAAACGCGAAACACTCGAAGATTTTGATTACACGGCTCCCGCCCCGCCGAGAACTGATTCTGGCGGAAGAGGCAGGGGCGCACCCCGAGGCGGCGGCGACGGACGACGTCCGCCCAAACCAGCGCCCACGCCAAAAAGTTATGGCAGAAATCGATTGGCGCCAAGAAAGAAATAGAATCAAAAAAGAGCCGAGTGCTTTTGCACCCGGCTCTTTTTTTATCTACTAGTTAACGATGGTAACGTTGCTAGCCTGGGGACCCTTGGGTCCTTTTTCGACGGTGAATTCCACCTTCTGACCTTCGGTCAGAGTGCGGTATCCATCGGACTGGATGGCAGAGAAGTGGACGAACACATCCGGTCCGCCTTCGCGTTCGATAAAGCCGTAGCCCTTATCGCCGTTGAACCACTTCACAGTTCCAATAATTCTGTCAGACATTTTTGCCTCCTATGGCATGTAAAAAAAAATTTATACCCTTGCGGGCATTTTATAGGTCAATCTGTTTGTTCCATCGGAGGACAAAACAAAACGACCCGCAGTCAAACCGCGAGCCGCTGATGTTCTTCAAACCAACGTAACCTACCGTTTTCCTATCTGGCTCTAACGATAACACACGAAATCGTAAACGTCAATGAAAAGCTTGTTCCTATTGCGAGTATAATTTTTCTTATGAACTTTCTAATTACCGGAGCCGCGGGTTTCCTCGGCTCTTCGCTTGCAAACCACCTTGCCCGTGAGGGACAGCAGGTGCGCGGGTTGGATGACCTCTCCACTGGCGACCCCAAGGTACTCTCACCTGATGTCCACTTTACACGCGGGGATGTAAGTGACCGCCCCAAGTTGTGGACCCTGCTCCAGGATGTGGATGTGGTCTACCACCTCGCGGCTCGGGTCTCTGTCCAGGAGTCGATCCTGTACCCACGCGACTACAACACTGTAAACGTGGGCGGCACAGTTGCACTGATGGAAGCCATGCGCGATGTGGGCGTAAAACGGGTTGTACTGGCATCATCTGGCGCGGTGTATGGGGATATGAATGATGGCAGTCTGAAAGAGACTGACATTCCCAACCCACGCTCACCATACGCGGTTTCAAAAATATCCGCTGAACATTACGTCCGCACGATTGGAAGTTTGTGGAACATGGAAACGGTCAGCCTGCGCATTTTCAATGCCTATGGACCCGGGCAGCATCTGCCGCCTTCGCACCCACCCGTTGTACCGCACTACCTGCGGCAAGCCCTGCGCGGCGGCACGCTGGTAGCCCACAGCGATGGCAGCCAGACCCGCGATTACATTTATGTAGATGATGTGATCAGCGCCATGGTGGCAGCCTCTACCGCACCCAACGTCAACGGGCTGGTTATCAATGTTGGTTCAGGTGTGGAAACTTCGGTACAACAATTGGTCAACACGGTTTTGGATGTGACCAACAGCAAAGCCAATGTGGTGTACAACAACCAAACCTCCGGCGGCGTCTCCCGCATGAAAGCCGATCTGACACTGGCAAAAGAAAAATTGCGTTTCACACCGTCCATTAGTTTGGTGGAGGGTTTGAGATTAACCCTTCAACGAGATGCACGGTTTAAATGATTTTCTGTAGGGCAGGCTTGCAGCCTGCCTTCCTTAATTCAAACAAATTGTCAGGTTAAAAACCTGACCTACATTCATGATTCTCCCCCGCAAATTTTACAACCGCCCCACGCTCACTGTTGCCCGTGAATTGCTTGGTGCGCGCCTGGTTCATATTTCGAACGGCGTCAAATTAGTCGGGCTCATCTCTGAGACCGAAGCGTACTTCGGGTTCGATGACCTTGCCAGCCACGCAAAAGCCGGTCGGACAGTTCGTACAGACCCGATGTTCGGTCCGCCGGGTCATGCGTATGTGTACTTCACATACGGCAATCACTGGATGCTGAACGCAGTGACCGAGAAAGAAGGTTTTCCAGCGGCGGTGCTTATTCGAGCAATTCAACCCATTGAAGGTGTGGATGTGATGATGGAGCGCCGTCAGGGGCGGGATACGCTAGGACCTGGGAAGTTGACTCAGGCGCTGGGAATCACCAAAAGCGAGAACTATGCCGATTTAACAGAATCAGGCTCAGGGTTATGGATCGAAGCGGGGGTTAAAGTCCCAGAAAAAAGCGTGACGATTGGCGCACGTGTGGGGTTAAACACTACGCCGGAGCCGTGGTTTTCCAAGCCATGGCGGTTTCTGGTGAAAGAACCGATACTCGACATTCGATAAGCGAGTATCCAACACCGACTATCGAGGAGAATTTTATGGGATTGCTTGAAGGAAAGAATGCGCTGATCTTTGGGTTGGCTAACGATAAATCAATTGCATGGGGTATTACTCAATCGTTCCTGCGCGAAGGTGCGAACATTGGCATCAGCTATGCCGGTGAAATAATGGAAAAGCGTGTGAAGCCGCTGGCAGAGAAGATCAACTGCAAGTGGGTCGAAGAATGTGATGTGACCAAGGATGATCAGATCGAAGCGGTGGTGAAGAAAGCCGAAGCCCATTTTGGCAAGATCGATATTCTGGTTCATTCAATCGCCTTTGCCGGACGTGATGAATTGAGCAGACCTTTTCACGAAACCAGCCGTCAGGGTTTTCTCACCGCAATGGATATTTCAGTCTATTCCTTTGTAGCATTGACCCATGCCTTTTTGCCGATCATGAACGATGGCGGCTCGGTGATGTGCCTGACCTATGGCTCAGGCGCGGTGAAGGTTGCCCCCCACTACAATGTGATGGGTGTTGCCAAAGCTGCCCTTGAATCTGCCACTCGCTATCTGGCGTATGACCTGGGTCCGCGCAAGATTCGGGTGAATGCCATTTCAGCGGGTGCGATCCGCACGTTGGCGGCGGCGGGTGTGGGCGGCTTCCGTGATATGTACAAGCACTTTGCCGATAAATCACCCATGCGCGAAAACGTGACCATTGACGATGTCGGCGATGCCGCCACGTTCCTTGCCAGTGACCTCTCGAAGCGAATCACCGGCGAAGTGATGTATGTAGACTCGGGCTTCAACATCATGGGTGTGCAGATGGTGGAAGAGAAGAGCGAGTAGGTAAATACGTAGACAGGTAGGCAGGTAGACACGTAGGTCTTTTGGCTTGCGTGTCTTTTTTATTTGCGTATCTCTTGGGGTAAAATTACTTCAAGAAATTCATATAGGTTACGGGTAAATGAACATCCAAATCGAACCTCATACGTTGCAGAGAGCAGAAGAACGAGGCACAAATATTGCGGAAATCCAGGTCGTTCTTGAGCAAGGTACAGAAATCCCTGCCAGAAGAAACCGGAAAGCAAAAGCAAAGGTCTTTACCTTCAAGAAGGAAAGGCTCGGTAAGTATTATGAAGAAAAGCGTGTCGAAGTAATCTATATCGAAGAAAACAGTACCATTATTACCGTAACCGTTTATGTTTTCTACGGAGAATGGAAAGACTGATATGCAAATAATTTACAACCCGAAATCTGACGTTTTATATATACGTCTTGATGAACACAAACAGGACGTGATCAATCAACGCCTCTCGGAAGATGTGGTATTGGATATGGGCAGCGAAGAACGGATCATTGGTATAGAGATTATGGATGCCTCTCATCGTCTTAATCTGAAAGATATCTTCCCTGTTGAATATCAAGTTTCCATGGGGGCAAACGCTTAATGTTCAAACGAAACCCCACTCCCGCTGAAACCGTACAACCCGTCCAAGCCGTGGAACGCATCACATCGGTGCTTGGTTCTGGTGTCATTTGGCACGGGTCTATCAACGGCTCCGGCGGCGTGCGTATCGAAGGCGCATTTGAAGGCGAGATCGCCCTGCGCGGAATGCTCGTGGTCGGCGAGACCGGGCGCGTAACCTGCCAAAACGTGCGTGCCAACACCGTCATTGTCGCCGGTGCGGTACGCGGAAATATCACCACCCAAAAACTGGAAATCCGCGCGACAGGGCGCGTGTGGGGTGACGTGGTCACCACCGCCTTCGTGACCGAAGAAGGCGCATTCCTGCGTGGTCAAATTCGGATGGAAGAATCGGTCGACCTTAATCTCGAGCCTGCTCCTGAATCCACACCTTCAGAAGCCGCCCAAGCCGAATCCATCGCACAGACGCCGATCCAAATGCCTGAGCCCGTGCCGACCTCGGCGGCGGCTCCTTCAAATACACAACGCTTGCCGCGCAAAAAGAAAACTGAAGAATCTTAATGTACGGGCGACCCTCGCGGTCGCCCTTTTCTGTAGGGACAGGGTTTGCCCCTGTCCTGCTTGCCAAAATAAGGATGGGGGCAAGCCCCATCTCTACGAGAATGTTATGAAATACACCACCCTTTCCATTCAAACTCAACGTGAATTCCCAAATAACGCCCGCACACAAGGATTTGGCTGGCTTGCGCGCGCCGGGTATCTGACCCGCGAAAATCAACTCCTGCCGCTGGGAGAAGCCATGCAGGCTCGTTTACAAACGAGTGAGCCTTCTTCCCTCTTTCATCCCTTCGAGAGCCTCAGGGCGGCGCTTTCCTTGCCCCTCCATAAAAACGAACACGCCATCTACTTTCCACTTTCCACCGGAGATGTAGAAATTGCCCACTGCCCCTCTTGCCGCTACACCGAGCGGCTTGAACTGGCACAATTCAAAAAGACCGCCCTGCCGCGTGAAGAGGAAAAGCCGCTGGAGAAGGTGTCTACACCGGAGTGCAATACGATTGAGGCATTGGCGAATCTACTGAATATTCCCAAAGAGAAAACCGCCAAAGCGCTGATGTACGTCCGCAAGGCGGATAATAAGTTTGTCTTCATCGCTGTGCGCGGAGATATGCAACTGAGCGAAGCGAAGTTGGGCAAACTCACCGGTGAGGTAAAACTGGCAGATGCAGAATCCATTTCAAGGTCCGGGGCTGAGGCGGGGTATGCATCGCCGATTGGATTAAAGGATGCACTCATCCTCGTCGATGATCTGATCCCCCAATCGCAAAATCTAGTGGCGGGCGCCAATGAGAAAGGCTATCACCTGCTCAACACGAACTATCCGCGTGATTATGCTGCCGAAATCGTCGCCGACCTGGTACAAGCCAAAGCCGGAGATGCATGTGCGAATTGCGGAAATCCGCTTGAGGTGGTATCAGCCATTCAAATTCAAAACGGTACTGAGATCGATTTTGCGAACCTCATGCTTGCTCTCGCCGAAACTCATCACGACGACAAAGGCTTAACCCTGCCGCTCTCTGCCGCACCTTTTGATGTGTACCTGATGCACGTCCCCGGCAAGACGATGGATACCAAAGCCAAAGCCGAAGAAATATACAACGCCCTGCAAAACACGGGGATCACCGTGCTGTTCGACGACCGTGATGAACGTGCCGGAGTGAAATTCAACGATGCCGACCTGATCGGCTGCCCGCTTCGGGTGACCGTTGGCGAAAAGGGACTTCAAAGCGGAATGGTAGAATTAAAAAAGCGTTCGTCCGGCGCAGGAAAAATTTTATTGGAACAAATTCTCGCCGCCAAAAATATAGAAACACTTTTAGAGGTTAATTTATATGAACAACCCGACCCCAAAATTTAGCAGTTTGTATTTTCGAGACTTCAACATCAAAAGCGCCATTCAAATGATCGTCGGTTCGGTTTTATTTCAGGGGATCGCATACATTGGGTTTGAAACCTTCTACCTGCCCATTGTGATGATCCTGCTGGGGCTGACCTTCATAGGCATTGCCTGGCTCATCATGCGCTACAACCAGATCATGACCACATTTCGAGAAGGCGTTACAGTGAAAGCAAAAGTTACTGAAAGAGAAAGGATCGTCTCCCGTCAGGAAAAAGGACGCACCCGCCGCAGTTATTACGCCAAGATCACATACACCGTTGGCGGCGAAACCTATTCCCCGCGCACCCGCCTGCCCGATGACCCCCTATTCCTTGGAATAGATGATGACAACATGATCGATATTATTTTATTGGAAGAAAAACCAAAAACATTCTTCTTCAAACAGGTACTCCTCACTTAATGAACACTGGTATTTTCCCACCACCCAAACAACGCGGACTCATCATCCATGGCATCATCACGTTCATCCTGCTTGTCGTGGTGGGGGTGGGCTTTTTTCAACTGACAGGGTTGGAAGTAGGCACAGCATTTCTGATCTGGCTGCTGGTGGCTATGGCGGCATTTGCCCCCCTGCCATTTTTTGCCTACCGCCTGGGCGCACTTTACCGCGCCAATTACGAAATTGACCGCGACAGCCTCTCCATCACCTGGGGATTGCGCGTCGAAGATATTCCACTTTCAGATATTGAATGGATCCGCCCTGCAGAAGACCTCACCAACCCGCTCACCATGCCAACCCTGCCGCTGCCTGGCGCCCTGCTTGGGCTGCGCCGACACGCAGACCTTGGCACGGTGGAATTCATCGCCTCAGACTCCAGCAAGCTTTTACTCATTGCCACCGCCAAACGAGTATTCATCATTTCGCCAGAAGACCCCGCCGGTTTAGCGCAAACCTTCGCACGCGCCACCGAAATGGGCAGCCTCGCCCCCACCGAAGCAAGGTCTGTCTACCCGTCCTTCATCGTCTCACAAGCCTGGGAAAGCGGACTCGCCCGCTACCTTTGGCTCTCAGCCCTTTTTCTGAACATCGGCTTGTTCATTTGGGCAAGCCTCATCATCCCATCCACACCGCTGGTAGCGCTTGCCGTACAGGCAGCGGGCGGCACATTTGAAACCGTCCCCTCAGCCCAACTCATCATCTTCCCCGTTGCCAGCCTATTACTTTCCGTAACAGGCTGGATCGCCGGACTTTACTTCTATCGCGGCGAACGTGAGCGAATTTTAGCTTTCATCCTTTGGGGTTCTGGCACATTCACAAGCCTGCTTTTTCTGCTCGCCGTTTTGTTCATCGTTACCACACCAGTTTAAAGTTACAAGTTGAAGGTTACAATTTCAAGCCCATTCAACCTGCAACTTGCAACCTTCAACCCATAAACTCATGCAAATTCTCCTTGGTTTTCTCCTCGCCCTCATCATTGCCTTCCTTGCCTACAAAGCCCGCAGCCTCAACCCAAGCGGAGCCATCGCCGCACTCTTCACCGGCACGATCATCTTCGGCATTGGCGGGCTCAGTTGGGCGATCCTCTTACTCACATTCTTCATCACCTCATCTGCCTTGAGCCGCGCATTCAAAAAACGCAAAACCAACCTCAACGAAAAATTTTCAAAAGGACACGAACGTGATGCCGGACAGGTTTTCGGCAATGGCGGTATCGCCGCCCTCTTCGCCGCGCTGCATTATTTTTATCCCAACGAACCCTGGGTATGGGTTGGCTTCGCCGCCTCTCTCGCCGCCGTCAATGCCGATACCTGGGCAACCGAACTCGGCGTGTTAAACCCCAACCCGCCGCGCATGATCACCAACTTCACCAAAGTGGTGGAAAAAGGCACCTCAGGCGGAATCTCCCTTATCGGCACACTCGCCTCTCTTACCGGTTCCGCCCTTATCGGGCTTCTCGCCGCATTACTTAACGGAAAGCCTGATCCAGTTTCTGTATTCTTTATCGTCACCCTCAGCGGACTCGCCGGTTCGCTCTTCGACTCACTCCTCGGCGGAACCGTGCAAGCCATGTACTTCTGCCCCACCGACCAAAAAGAGACCGAGAAACACCCGCTCCACACCTGCGGCACAGAGACCATCCACATTCGCGGCTGGAAGTGGCTAAGCAACGACTGGGTCAATTTTGCCTGCGGGGCGTTCGGGGTAATCGTGGCAATAGTTACGATGCTTATTATGTGACGATACTATATAAAATAGGCTATTCGCAAAGGTTCTGTAGGGCAGGTTTTCAACCCGCCAAAAAATAAATTTAAGAAGTGCGTCAGGCTAAATACCCTACGGGCACATAGCCTGACCTACAAAAGCTCCCCCCAAACAGAGCAGAACAGGTAACCCCATGACCTCCCCCATTCTCGTCACCGGCGCGAGCAGCTTTGTCGGCATTCACACCATCATCCAATTGCTTGAACAAGGCTACAGCATACGCGGAACCATCCGTTCTCTGGATAAAGAAGCGGAAGTACGGGAGGCTGTCGGAAAATTTGTGCAAGCCAATGACCGGCTGGGGTTCAAAGCCGCGAACCTGGAACAGGATGCAGGGTGGGAAGAAGCGATGCAAGGCGTCGAATACGTGCTGCATATTGCATCCCCATTCCCATTATTTGAGCCCAAAAATGAAGACGAGCTCATCATCCCCGCCGTGCAAGGGACGCTGCGTGTTCTGCGAGCGGCACACAAGGCAGGTGTGAAACGCGTGGTGCAGGTCTCATCGGTGGCGGCGATCTCGGCAGGGCACAACGAAACTAATAAAGTTTTCACCGAAGATGACTGGTCGATTGTTGAAAATCAGATCGGGGCATACTCAAAAAGCAAGACCCTCGCCGAACAAGCTGCATGGGACTTCATTCGCAGCGAAGAAAATACAAATCAAATGGAACTGGTCGCCATCAACCCGCCGCTGATCCTGGGACCGGTGCCAAATAAAAACTTCCGCACTTCGGTGGAGTTGATCCGCACTTATATGCTTGGGCAAGTTCCCGGCGTGGGGCGCATCAAGATGGGTCTGGTGGATGTGCGTGATGTGGCATCTGCCATTCTGCTCGGTATGACCACGCCCGAAGCCGCAGGGCAGCGCTTTCTTTGTTCTGGCGGCACAATGTGGTTGAAAGAGATTGCAGGAACTTTACACACCGAATATTCAGCACGCGGGTACAAAATCCCTACATTTGAATTCCCCAGTTGGCTTGTACGCTTTTTGGGTCTGTTCGACAAGAAGATCGCACGCGTCGTCGCAGCGCTCGACCGCGATTTTGAAGAATCCAACGAGAAAGCAAAACAAATTCTCAAATGGCAGCCGCGCCCGTTGAAAGAGGCAATTCTTGCCATGGCAGAGAGTTTGGTAGAAAATGAGTTTGTGTAAAAAACTTCATCCATTCAACGGGCAAAACGATTAACGCGAATTTCTCTACCGTACATTGTCATTGCGAGCCGCCGATTTTTCTCTTTGGCGGCGAAGCAATCTCAAATCTAGGCTGGGATTGCTTCGGGCAAGAGCAAGAACGCCCTCGCAATGACGGAAAGTGGCAGTTTGTACGGTTAGAGAAATGCGAATTTTTTCGCGCCATTCGCCCTATTCGGAAAATTCGCGTTAAAGGTTTTGATCTATGACAAAATTTTTCAAGGAACCTTTATGAACTATCTCCCATCTTCTTCTCGTTATCAATCCATGCAATACCGCCGTTCAGGGCGCAGCGGGCTGAAACTCCCGGCGGTATCCCTCGGCTTGTGGCACAACTTCGGCGGCGTGGATGTGTACGAGAACAGCCGAGCCATGGTTTTGCGCGCCTTCGATCTCGGCATCACCCACTTTGACCTTGCCAACAACTACGGTCCGCCTCCCGGTTCGGCAGAAGAGACCTTTGGGCAGATCATGGCAAAAGATTTGCGCCCCTGGCGTGATGAGCTTGTGATCTCATCCAAAGCTGGCTATTACATGTGGGAAGGTCCCTACGGCGAATGGGGTTCACGCAAGTATCTCATCTCCAGCCTCGACCAAAGCCTCAAGCGCATGGGGTTGGAGTATGTGGATATCTTCTATCATCACCGTCCCGACCCCGATACTCCGCTCGAAGAAACCATGCAGGCGCTCGATTACGCCGTCCGCAGCGGGCGGGCGTTGTATGCGGGCATATCCAACTACCCGGCAGATAAGGCACGCGAAGCCTCGCAAATTCTAAGGTCTTTAGGAACGCCATGCCTTATTCATCAACCCAAGTACAGCATGTTCGAACGTTGGGTGGAAGATGGTCTGCTGCAAACGTTGAAAGAAGAAGGCGTTGGGTGCATTGCCTTTTCACCCCTGGCTCAAGGTTTGCTTACCGACAGATATATCGGCGGTATCCCTGAAGGCTCACGCGCATCCAAAGCGCATGGCTTTCTGAAACCGGCACACATTACCGATGATAAGTTAGCCAAAGTACAAAAGCTCAACGAGCTCGCCCAACGGCGCGGACAAACCCTCGCACAGGTGGCTTTGGCATGGGTTTTGCGTCACCCAGAGATGACATCCGTGTTGATCGGGGCAAGCAAGGTCAGCCAGATCGAAGATGCGGTTGGAACATTGGGTAAGTTGGAATTCTCGGGGGATGAGTTGCAGGAAATAGAGAATATTTTGAAATAACAAACAACCCCGAGGTCTTAAAAACCTCGGGGTTGCATTTAAGAATCACCCGCGCCAGATCTTGAAATCTTTCAAACTTGACCCGCCCAAAAATTCACGGACGATGGAATTCATGGGGATCAGGCTGGCATTTAGGGGGATGAACCAATCGAGAAAAGCAAGCAGTCTGTTGGCTTCAATATGTTCCGGCTCGTTGTGCGGAACCTGACGAAGCAACGGTTCGACCAGCGGCTTTAATGCCGAGAGTTCGTACACCAGCGCCGAATTGAACATCACATCTGCATTTTCTTGATAAGCAAAGATGTGCTGTTTTTCTCCACGCCGCACCGATTCCCAACGTGAGATGGTGGCTTGGGCAGAGTAGCCGCGTTCACGCGCATCTCGCACGATACGGCGAATGAGGCGTGTATCGGTTGTCGAGACGCGGTTGTGCCGGTCGAGGTTGAGCTGGGTGAGGGCGGAGACATAAACCCGAAACGCTGAATCAGCCCAATGGTCGGGGATGAGGCGGGGGTTTAATCCATGAATGCCTTCGAGGATGAGCGGCTGTCCGCCTTTGAGTTTGACCACGTCCCCTTCTTCGCTCTTGCCTGTCTTGAAGTTGTATCGCGGAAGTTGAACTTCTTCACCGCTGACAAGTTTTTCGATATCGCTTGCAAGCTGTTTCAAGTTCAAGGCTTCGATGGTTTCAAAATCGTGGTTGCCGTTTTCATCCAGCGGAGAATCTTCACGGTTTACGAAATAATTATCCAACTCCAACGGGAAGGGTGAGATGCCGCGCGCAAGCAGTTGCACGGCGAGGCGGCGGGATGAGGTGGTTTTGCCGGATGATGAAGGACCCGCAATGAGGATGATGCGCGATTTTTTTTCTGCGATCTGCTGGGCGGTATCTGTAAAGTGTTGTTCGTGCAATGCTTCAGAAACAAGAATGATCTCATCTGCCCGCCCTGATTCAATAGCATCGTTCAACGCGCCGACATTATCAATATGCAGGGTTTCGAGCCAATCGCCGTATTGTCTGAAGGCGCGGATGAGTTTTGAGTACTCGCCAAATTCTTCGAGTTGGGTGGGCGCGTGGCGGCGCGGATACTGAAGGATGAAACCGCCGTTGGCTTGCTTAAGCCCGAACCATTGCAGGTAGCGGGTGGAGGGTACCATGTAGCCGTGCATGTAATCCATGAAACCGTTTACAGAATACAGGGTGAGGTATTCCTTACGCCGGTGTTTGAGCAGGCGCAATTTATCTTTGTGCCCTTTGCGTGCAAAATATTCAATGGCTTCTTGAATGGGAATTTCCCGTCGTTCAAATGCGAGGTCTTGTTTTACGATCTTTCGCATCTCTTCTTCAAGCAGGGTGAGTTCTTTTTTTGAGAGCGGGTCGCGCCCACAGGCTTCGCAATAAAAGCCGCCAGATGAAACGGAATGATCGATATTGAGAGAGCCTTCACTGAAGTTGCGGTCAAAGGCTAATTCCAAAAGAAAGGTGAGTGAACGACGGTAAATGCGGGCGCCATCGGCGCTATTGGTTGTGACGGGGGTGCAGGTCGCTTCGGTTTTGATGAAGTAGGTCAGTTCGTGAATTTCGTTGTTGATAATGGCGGCAACGATCGGCGCGGAAAAATCGTCCTTCACTTGTTCGAGGAATGTTTCAGCCGTTGCACCGCGCGGTCCCTGCAGGGTTTTTCCGTTTGGGAGGTGAATTTCGATATTTGGGTTGGGTTCTGTGAATTGAATGGGCATTGCGATTTACGAATTACGAATTACGATTTGGTCTATCGTCCATCGTCTTTTTTAATAACGTAACTTTGTGAGCAGTTTTTCCGGCTTTCCGGCGTAATCTTCCAGTGGAATTTCTTTGCGGGTCAGAGCCATCAGGGTTTCGGTCAATATTTTATTGACGGGGGTTGGAACCCCGCGCTTTGCGCCTTCGCGGGCAACTGCCCCATGCAGGAATTCGATCTCGCTTTGCGGGCGTCCGGAATACAGGTCGATGTGAAAGGAGGGCATTTTGGCGCCGCGTCCGCTGCCTGCGGCTTTGGAGAGGAAGGGTTTGGAAAGCCAAAGCGGGAGTGTGGTGGCAAATGCCAATGCCTTTACCGGTGTGCCGGGCAGGTCGGTCACTTCGAGGTTCATGGCTTTCATCACCGTGAGACATTCCTTGAGCATATTGATCTCGATCTTGTACAGGCGTTTGTCTGCAAAGACCTGAGCCGCTGTAAGGTTGAGAATGGCAGAGGTTGGGTTTGCCACGAGGTTGGTGAGCATTTTAGACCATTTCATGCTGAGGGCATCGGGGTAGAGCCGGCACTTGAGGTAGGCGTTATCCAGGGCTTCGACCAACTTCTCTGAAAGTGGATGCCCTGCCGCAACGCCGACGCCGCGTAATTTTTCGAGGACGATACTGCCTGCGCCGCGCCTGCCGATGGCTGTGGTGACGGTTCCATACACGACCTTGTTTTGTCCGAGGGCAGCGGCGATGGCGGGTTCATTATCCACGCCGTTGGAAAGGCAGAGCAGGGGCGGGAGTTTTTCGGCAAAGGGTTTCAAGCCTTCCATGGCAGAAACAGTATCGAACGATTTCAGGGCGAAGATCGCTGCGTCGAAGGGTCCATACTTCAACGCTTCTTCCAGTGAAGGTTCGATCACAAAGGAGCGGGGTTCAATGATGCTGACATCTTTGGTATTTCTGCGCTCGTCGATGGTCAGGTCGAGGCGCAGACCTTTTTGACGTAACTCTTCCACCATTTTGGGCTGTTCTACAAAAACAACCTGATACCCCGCCAATACAAGCGAACCGCCAATATATGTGCCAATGGCGCCTGCACCAAAGACAAGGAATTTGAGGTCAGAACGAGAAGGAGGGAGGGTCATTTTAATTTCCGGTTTACGATTTTGGATTTAGGCATACTTTTCAGAGTCGGCATCCTGCCAGTGGGCGTGGTCGTTCAGTTTGTCGATCACCCAGCGGTGTTGCTGGGGGAAATAAACCGCTTTTGCAAAAGCCGTATTGCCGAACCGAAAACGAGTACCGGCATTTTGCGCTTGCGGCACGATTCCCATCATGGCGTGCATAAGTTGATTCAATAAACCGCCGTGTGAAACGATCAAATACCTGGCGGGGGCGCGTTGCAATAAATTATGCAAGGCTTGTCCTGCCCGCAGGTACAGTTCCCAATCTCCTTCCCCATCTGTGCCAACAGAATCATAAGGGGTGGTGAACTCGGGGTGGGTGAAATTCGTGCGTACTTCGTGGGTGGTCAGACCGGCGAATTCACCGTTATCCCGTTCCAGCCATAAAGGATCAACCTCCACCAGTAAACCAAGTTTGGAAGCAACGATCTCGGCGGTTTCCTTCGCACGCGAAAGCGGGCTGGAGATGACGTAATCGAACTTGACCCGTTCCCGCTTCCAACGGTCTGCCAGTGCGCGTGCCTGCGCCCGTCCACGATCGGTGAGCGGAAATTCAGCCTGTCCCTGCCAGCGTGCCTCAGCATTGCCCACAGATTCGCCGTGGCGCAAAAAAGTAAGTTGAAATTTTTTAGGCTTGCTACTGGCTTCGTTCATCTGGTATCTGCCCCTTTATAAGATAAATTGGACGGCGTTTTACTTCTTGAAAAATATAGCCAACGTAAACACCAATAAACCCAAGCAAGATCATAATAATTCCGCTGGCAATGAGCAGGACGCCCATCAACGAACTCCAACCGGGCTCAACCCGTGCAGTATTGCCTGTGACCCACAGCGAAAGGACGTAAATCAACTGTCCCGCTGCCAGTACAAAGAAGATCACGCCTGCGCTCAAGCCAATATAAAGCGGCGCGAGTGAAAAAGAGAAGATCGCATCTGAAGCAAGTCGCAGCATTTTTGCCAGGGAGTATTTTGAACGTCCTGCGATCCGTTCCGGTTCGTGGTATGGCAAAATAACGCTGTTGTACCCCATCCATGAGATCATGCCGCGCAAAAAGCGATGGTATTCCTGCATGGAACGCACACCATTTAACGCATTGCGCGAAAGGGCGCGGAAGTCTGCCGCGCCCTGCATGACGTGGGTGCCGCTGATGCGGTTGATAAGCCAGTAAAAGAAATTGGATGTAATCTTCTTGAAGGATGCCGCGCGTTCTTCCTCCATGCGCTGCGCCTGCACAATATCGTATCCCTGTTGGATCAGGTCCAACATTTTGGGGATGAGCGCGGGCGGGTGCTGCCCATCGCCATCGAGCGAGATCATCACGTCACCCTGCGAAGCGTCCATGCCTGCGGTGAGCGCCGCCTGATGCCCAAAATTGCGGCTGAGTTGGAGCAGGGTCACTCTCTGGTCGTTCGCGCAAATTGCTCGAAGCGTATCCACCGTCCCGTCGCTTGAGCCGTCATCCACATAGATAAAATGAAAATCATGCGGCAGCGCATCCACAACTGCGCATACATCGGTGTATGTTTGGCGGATGGCTTCTTCTTCGTTGAAGATGGGGATTACCAGATCGATCTGAAGTTTTGTTTTTCGTCTCGGAGACATCGGCAGGATTTTACCATGCGGTTAAATTCCCCCGCCTCACAACCGGACAAGGTGCCTGTCTGCCAATATCCGCAGCGTTCGCTCCACTTCGGCATTTTTCTTTTGCAGGCTCCATCCCAATGCACCCGCCAAGAGTTCGGCAATTTCGATCACGGTTTCGTGGGTGAGCATTCCGAGCATGGCAAGCATGGAGCGGCGCAAAAAGAGATCATCGAGATGTTCCACTTTTTCCTGTTGGGCAAGAAAAAGGATCTCTTGTTTGGAATAGCCTTTTAAGGAAGCCAGGTTTTCATCTTTGGAATTTTTCATAAAATCGGCAATAAGTTCAACACGTGTGCCGTAGCGCTTAAAGAGTTCCAGGAGGCGTTCGTTGGAGAGACCCGTCCATGCTGCCACACCTGCCAGGTACTTTGTGCGTTCTTCGGTGGAGGTTGGGTAATTGCGCCCGCCGCCAATGGGAAGTTCGTGTGTAGTTTTGCGGCGTTCCATGCCCAAAAAGCCAAGCGCTTTATCCGTCACCTCTTCAGAGAAAGCACGGAAGGATGTCCACTTGCCGCCCACCAGTGAGTAGACGGGGTAGAGCAGCCCTGTCCAATCACCGTTGAGCACTTCGATGTGATGATCGCGGCTATATTGACCGGTGGTCTTTGCCAGACTGTTTGCCAGCGGGCGCACGCCTGAGAAGGCAAAGACAATATGTTCGCGGGTGATCTTGATCCTGGGGAAAACCCGTGCCGTCATTTCAAGAAAATATTCGATCTCTTCTTCTGTGCATCGGGCATCATCGGGGTGGTCTATCTTGATATCAGATGTACCCACCAACACCCGGTCGTAAAGCGGGAAGATGAGGACGATGCGCCCATCTTTATTCTCGAAGAAAAATTCGTTACCGCCGATGGCGGCGCGCAATTCGGGGTGGTTGAGCACCAGGTGCGAGCCCTTTGTGCCGCCAATGTATTTTGTGGTCATCCCCAGGCTGTGGTTTGTAAAATCGATCCACGGTCCGGCGGCATTGATCACCAGTTTGGGGTGAATCTCCACAGTTTCATCGGTCAACTCATCTCGAAGAAGAACTTGTTTACCCGATCCGCTTACCATGCTGACGTAATTTAATGCACGGGCGTTAGGGTTTTCGGCTTCGGCATCCAACACTTGCTCCAGGGCAAGGCGTTCGGGGTTGGAGATCAAACCGTCGTAATAGGTTGCGGTATTTACAATTTCGGGGTTTAGTTCGCGCCATCGGCTGAGGGATTCTGTCCGCGAATAGAAAACATGGCGCGGAACCGTGCGCTGACTGCCAGTGTAGGCATCGTACATCATCAGTCCCATTTTGATGATAAGCGAGCCGCGTTCGGAAGGTTTATCGAGCCAGCCAAGGAACTTTAGCGGCGCATTCAAAATTCCAGATAGGCGCTTAAAAATGGGAATGGTCGTCGGCAGCGGATGCACAATGTGCGGCGCATTTTGGATCATGAGGTTGCGTTCTTTCACTGCTTCGCGCACCAGCCGAAACTCGCCATTTTCAAGATAGCGAATGCCGCCATGTGCCATGTGTGAAGATGCTGCACTCGCGCCGGAACAGAAATCTCCCCTATCGATAAGCAGAACGTCCACGCCGTTCAATGCCAGATCGCGGAAGGTGCCAATTCCATTGATGCCTGCGCCCACAATGAGCACAGAAACCTGCGGGTTTGCTTTGAGCGAAGAGAGAATTTCGTTTCGGTTCATATACGTTTTCCAGTGTCAAGTATCAGGTGTCAGGTATCAGGTACAAATGAATCAGGTATTACCTGACACTTGACACCCCGCACCTGACACTTTTTTTATTCGATCCAATCAAATGTGCGGGTGACCGCTTTCTTCCAGCCTGAGTATAAACCCGCACGGGTTTTGGCGGGCATGTTCGGCTTCCACTCTTTATCCTGCCCCCAATTCTTTTTCAACTCGTCAGTATCTTTCCAGAAACCAACGGCGAGACCCGCCGCATACGCCGCACCCAGGGCGGTTGTCTCTGCCACTTTCGGGCGCACGACCGGCACGTTCAAAATATCGGACTGGAACTGCATCAGCAATTCGTTGAAGACCATGCCGCCGTCCACTTTCAAGGTGCGGAGTTTCACGCCCGAATCTTTTTCCATCGCATCCAGCACTTCGCGGGTTTGGTATGCTGTGGCTTCGAGTGCAGAGCGGGCAACATGTCCCTTGTTTACATAGCGGGTCATACCTACGATCACGCCGCGCGCATCTGATTTCCAATACGGTGCATACAACCCACTGAAAGCCGGGACGAAGTAAATGCCGCCGTTATCTTCGACCGTCTTCGCCAGTTCTTCCACATCGGAAGATTTTTCGATCATGCCGAGATTATCCCGCAGCCACTGCACCAGTGCGCCAGAAATGGCAATCGAGCCTTCCAACGCATAAACTGGCTTTTTATCGCCGATCTTGTATCCAAGTGTGGTCAACAACCCCGCTTTGCTTTGAACGGGCTTTTCGCCGGTATTCATCAACATAAAGCAACCGGTGCCGTAGGTGTTCTTGGCTTCGCCCGCCTTAAAGCAGGTTTGACCAAAGAGCGCGGCATGTTGATCGCCCAAGTCACCTGCGACGGGCACGCCGCGCAAAGGCGACCCTGCCGCCACGTAGCCATACACCTCAGAAGATGACCTGATCTCCGGCAGCATCGCACGCGGAATACCCATCACTTTTAAGATTTCGGCATCCCAATCCAGCGATTTTAGGTTCATCAACATTGTGCGCGAGGCATTGGTCACATCGGTGACATGTTTGCCAGTCAATTTCCAGATGATCCAGGTATCCATATTGCCGAAAAGCAATTCGCCTTTTTTCGCACGTTCTTTTGCCCCTTTTACATTATCCAACACCCACTTGATCTTGGGACCAGAGAAATACGTGGCAAGCGGCAGACCGGTCTTCTTTCTAAAACGGTCTTGCCCGCCCGTTTTGGCAAATTTGGAAATGATTGCATCTGTGCGGGTATCCTGCCAGACAATGGCATTGTAGACCGGCTCCCCCGTTTCCTTATCCCACACCAGTGTCGTTTCGCGCTGATTGGTCACTCCGATGGCGGCGATGTCGGCGGAAGAAAGTCCGCTTTTTGACAATGCGCCTGCGATCACTTCCTGTGTACGCGCCCAAATCTCGAGCGCGTCATGCTCCACCCAGCCGGGCTTGGGATAGATCTGTTGGTGTTCCTTTTGATCCACGGCAACCACATTGCCGCCATGATCGAAAATGATAAAACGAGTGCTGGTCGTACCCTGGTCAATTGCACCGACGTATTTGGTCATCTTGAACGCTCCAGAAAAGAGATTATGTAATATTGTAAAACAAAACATCGGACTTGAATTTGTTGAATTCAAGTCCGATGCAAGAGCAAAGAGTCAAACGTTGGCGTTTAGGAAAGATCGAACCGGTCGAGGTTCATGACCTTGTTCCATGCCGCGACAAAATCATGCACGAACTTTTCCTTCGCATCATCCTGTGCGTAGAC
>Ga0172367_10000863_pt1 | contig 45632 bp, 53 predicted proteins | sample Lak10m_FD_114542 | JGI IMG/M metagenome (GOLD analysis project Ga0172367, IMG submission 114542) | Freshwater microbial communities from Kabuno Bay, South-Kivu, Congo - kab_022012_10m | ecosystem: Environmental > Aquatic > Freshwater > Lake | place: Democratic Republic of the Congo: South-Kivu...
CCGTAAAACGGAAACCTTCTCTTCTGGGGTGTAGTTGTGACGTTTCTTTCGCATGGACTTTCCTCCGTTCGTGATGGTTTATCACAAACGAACCGAAAGTCCTATTCTCGCTGAGCCAAAACAACGGTTCAACGGCAACCTACAAGCCTTTACGAGTTAACATGAGCAGGAATCACCCCGATAATACAGGGCGTAGTGCGTGGGAACGAGGATAAAAACAGAGAATTTTCGGCCGGCAGAAATTAGAGCTAACATTTTGTTTTTAAATAAAATAGCCTCGTAAACTGGCCGGATATTTGAGCTTGATAGCAAAAATGCTGAAACGTCTTGGTCGTTTTTCATTCCCTCTCCATGAGCACCAACCGAGAGGGTTAGGGTGAGGGGGAATTAAGCGTTGCGAAAGCGGGAAACAAAATAAAATCAGAACAATGCCTACAACAAAGGAGTAATACGCAATGGCAGAAATTGCAGAATTCCCAATTCTCAAAGATTTTATCAGCCGGGTCAGCGTTAAACTAGGTGATAACTATCGATATGGTGCGTTATTCGGCTCACGCGCCCGAGGTAATGCACGTCAGGATTCAGATTATGACGTGCTTGTTGTGACTGATCATATCAATCATCACCTGAAAAGGGACATCATCGACATCGCCTATGACGAGTTTCTGGAAACCGGTATTGATATTTCACCGGTTGTTTTCAGCAGTAGTGAATACGAACGTCAAAAACTGAATGGCAATCCACTGCTGGTTGAAATTGAGCGGGACATGGTCAAACTATGAACCGGGAAACAATAAAACTGGAAATGGAACGAGCCGATGAGGCCTTGAAAAGTGTTGGCTTACTCATAGCTGGAGAGTGCTATCGCGATGCCATGTCACGGCTGTACTATGCGGTATTTCATTTTACAAGGGCTCTATTGGCAACGAAAGATATTAACTCTAAAAGCCATCAGGGAGCATTGCAGTTGTTCAGCCTGCATTATGTAAAAACCGGTATAGTTGAGATGGAAGCAGGGCGGATACTTGCCCGTCAACAGAAATTCCGCTCTGAGAGTGACTACAATGTTGAGTTCCGATTTGATCGCGAGTCAATTGAGCAAGAGTACGAAGATGCAAAGATATTCAGGGAAATTTGCATGAGGCTGATTTCGTCAGAAAATGTGGCGATTGAGGTGCAGGAAAAACAATGATTACTGCACAATGGCCATATCGAGTTAGTAGGCCGTTTGTTTTATCAACGCAACATTGCGGCTACTGACAGGAAGATGAGGGGGGTGAGTAGGGCATATCTGGTGGTTGATCCCGTAGGTGATTTGGTGGAACGCTTTCGCCTGGTGGATGGTAACTATGGGCGAGCAGAGGTTTTTCCGTGGCATGGCCCGCTGCAACTTGTTTCGCTTCCGGGGCTGATAATCAATCTGTGGGAGGTTTTTGAGCGGGATCTTGCGGAGTTGAATATCGTAAAAGAGAGACCGAAAGGGTACGCAGCATGAGCTTTAGTGTCTGACCAAGCTTGCGTCCGGTGAAATCAGAAAACTGGTATTGTCGAAAATGAGAAGTTCAGATCCCGGTAATCAAAAAGTCAAGGGCTGCGACGATTTTATTGCGATATTGCTTGAGAGAACAAACCTGTTTGCCAATACTTTTGACTGAAACCCCGGCAATTTCGGCAGTTGACATGATGACCTTGTTTTTTCCGACGTCGAATGTAGGGTTCAGATGCTTCCCCGGTGTTGTCATGGCACCTGAAGCAACCAGAGGAACTACCACCCTGGTAGCAAGGTTACCAAGCAGATCGGTCTGAACATCAAGAAGATACGGCGTCGTTTTTCGTGATGTAAGGTTCGGATTTTCGTACACGTCGAATTGTGCCATCAGAAACTCCTCAAACCGTCGCTGAATACGCCGTTTTTTTCAATTCTGGCGTTGTATTCTTCGATAGCGGTAGCATTTTCTGTGAGCCATGCTTCGCGTTCTTCGTGCCGTAAAATCTCGGTGAGCCGCTCTTCAAGTGTCTTGGAAAGATTGATTTTATGAGCGCGGGCACGACGTAACAGGTCGCTGTTGATGCTCAAGTTGGTGGATTTTTTCTGTAGGGTTGGTTGTAATGCTGCTGATGGCATACGCCCTCCTTATGTATAATTTTCATGCGCATAATTTACTGCGCATGAATCAGAATGTAAACGATAATTTTGATTTGAACTTACCCCGTTTAAATGTACACTCCAAATGTACATTTAATGAGGAAGTTATGCTTGAAGTAACCGTCACCACATTTCGTAAACACATACCGGACTACCTCGGCAAGGTTCGTAAAGGTGAAGATATTTCGCTCACCTCTTGTGGTAAAGTCATTGCCCGGCTGGTACCGCCGGTAGACGAACGCCAGAGTGCGCGGGAGCAACTGGCTGTTCTTCGCTGTGGCATCTGTTTTATCGGCGACATCATCTCACCCATTGATGTTGAATGGGAGGCGAACCGTGCTGATTCTTGACACCTGTGCGCTGGTGTTTGACGCCCCTTGAGCCATCTCGACTCAGCAAAAAAGCGGCGGCAGCTATTGCCCAGGTAGATGATGCCGGTACACTGGCTTGTTGTGATATTTCGCTGTGGGAGATAGCGATGCTGGTTGCGAAGAGACGGCTCGATCCGGGAACCGATGCGCAAAAATTCATCCAACTTATGCTGACAGCACGGAATATTGACGTGTTACCCATTACGCCGGAAGTCGCTGCCAGGAGTACGCAACTGAACTTTTGTCCGCATGGTGACCCTGCCGATCGAATAATTGCAGCCAGCAGCATCCTCCATAAATCAAAACTGGTGACATCTGACCACAAGTTGACAACGGTTAGCGGACTTTTATATTGTTTGGTAACGCATTATAGTGAAACGAAAATATCCAGCGAAGGTACATCACTATGTTTTTAGAAATTAACCCGGAATACCCACAGCCCCACCGCATTAAAATGGTTGCAGACAGCCTGAAAGATGGGGGGGTGATCGCCTATCCGACTGATACTACCTACGGGATCGGCTGTTCGATCTTCTGTAAAAAGAGCATCGAGCGCATTTATCAGATGAAGCTGCGTGATCGCCGTAAACCATTCTCGATTATCTGCTCTTCCTTGTCGGAAATCTCACGTTATGCCAGGGTCAGTAATGGCGCATTTAAGCTGATAAAGCGTTATCTTCCAGGGCCCTACACGTTTGTTTTTGAAGCAACACGTGAAGTGCCCGATCTGCTGTTGACGCGCCAGAAAACGGTTGGTATCAGGATTCCGGATAACGTGATCTGCTCGGCGCTTGTTACGGCCCTGGGAAATCCGATCATTACGACCAGTGCCAATCTGAGCGGAGAAGATCCGCAGGGTGATCCGCGCTTGATAGAAAATGTTTTCGGCAGTCATCTGCAGTATGTCATTGATGGCGGTATTCTGACTACCGATGTCAGCTCTGTTGTCAGTTTGATCAATGACCAGCCCGAAGTACTGCGGGCCGGTATCGGGGATGTTTCATGGTGCATTTAATATTTCAGCATCGTCAGGCTGTGGACTGTGCGTAAACGTACCGTCAGAAATGGCATGCGCCTCGTCATGACGGCGATGATTTTGATTATTCTGGCCAGTTTCTATCACGGTTCAATCGCCGCGCTCTTCTCGCTCTCGCTGGATGCAGAGGGGCGCGTCTACCAGCTTGGCATCTTCTGGGCTGCCGCAATCGGTGCCTACGGAGCGGTGCTGGTGGTCTTTGGTCTGGTGCGTGAGCCTCAAAAGCGCGACGAAGCCATCCGAATTCTGCCCCAGTTTCTGATAATTACCGGCCTGATCGCACTCTTCTTTTATCTGGTGGCATCGTCACTTGATGCTCCGGATAGGATTGAACAGCGGCGTCTGCAGCCGGGTGAGACAATCACCATTTGAGGTCTGTATTGTGGAGAGAAATATACTTGACGTTAGTGCACAAGAACTATAGTCTCAATCCACTTTTTACTACTCTGAACGAGGGGGCTTTATGCCAGAAAGAATCCAATCATTTGAAACCTTGACGCTGCACGCAGGACAGACGCCTGATCCGACAACCCTTTCGCGGGCTGTGCCGCTCTATCAGACCAGCTCGTATGTATTCAAAAGTTCCGAACATGCTGCCAATCTGTTTGGTCTCAAGGAATTCGGCAATATCTATACGCGTCTGATGAACCCGACCACAGATGTCCTGGAAAAACGTCTGGCTGCTTTAGACGGCGGCGTCGGGGCGCTGGCGGTTGCTTCGGGGCAGGCTGCCATTACCTACGCCGTGCTGAATATCGCCCAGGTCGGCCAGAATATCGTTTCTACAAACTATCTGTACGGCGGTACCTATAACCTGTTTCACTACACCCTTCCAAAGCTCGGTATTACCGTGAAGTTTGTTGATAGCTCCGATCCGGAGAATGTTCGCGCAGCGATTGATGAAAATACGCGCCTGGTCTACAGCGAGTCCGTCGGAAATCCTAAAAACAATGTCGATGATTTTGAAGCAATTGCAGCGGTTGCCCACGAAGCCGGCATTCCCTACGTCGTTGATAATACCGTAACGACTCCGTATCTTTTTAAACCGCTGGAGCATGGTGCCGATATTGTCGTGTACTCGTTAACCAAGTTTATCGGCGGGCACGGCACCAGCATTGGCGGGGCGGTTGTCGATGGTGGAAAATTTCCGTGGAACAACGGCCGTTTTCCGGAATTTACCGAACCGGACCCCTCCTACCACGGACTCAGATACTGGGAGGCGCTCGGCAACCTTTCCTATATCATTAAAATGAGAGTTACCATTCTGCGTGATACCGGCGCCTGCATCTCGCCGTTCAATTCATTCCAGATCATTCAGGGACTCGAAACGTTGCACGTCCGTATGGCGCGCCATGTAGAAAACGCACGTAAAGTGGCAGCGTGGCTTGAAGCACATGCGCTGGTCGCCTGGGTCAACTATCCGGGGCTGGCCAGTCACAAAGACCATGCCCGGGCACGCGCCTATCTGCCGAAAGGGGAGGGGGCCATTATCGGATTCGGCATCAAAGGTGGCATGGAAGCCGGTAAAAAATTTATCGATAGAGTCAAGCTGCTGTCACACCTGGCTAATATCGGCGATGCCAAGTCGCTGGTCATTCACCCGGCATCCACCACGCATCAGCAGCTTTCTGCTGAAGAACAGGTCGCATCCGGCGTTACGGCTGATTTCATCAGGCTTTCGGTCGGTATTGAGTGCGTTGATGATATCATTGCCGATATTGAACAGGCACTGCAGGCGTCGCAAGCTTAAACAGGCAATTTTTGCTGAACTCAGGGCAACCCCTTGTGGTTGCCCTTTTTTTTGTGTACTATCGCACAGCTAAATTCCATAGAGTTGAACACTACGCTTCAGAGGAGTTGATTACATGTATCTGCTGACTATCAGAACCAGTTTTGCCGCAGCGCACAATCTGATGAATTATCAGGGCGATTGTGAAAATCTGCACGGCCATAACTGGAAGGTAGAAGTTTCCGTCACGGCCAGTGAGCTTGACAAAGCCGGGCTGGGGATTGATTTCAAAGTTCTCAAACGGGAGGCCGGTGCAGTAATTAATGAACTGGATCATAAATATCTTAACGATAATTCCGCCTTTCGTGATATATCCCCTTCCTCGGAACATATAGCGAAATATCTGTACCAACATATTGCCGCACGCCTCAATAACGATAACATCAAGGTTGAATCTATTACCGTATGGGAATCCGATAACGCGTCTGCCCGTTACTATGAGTGAACCGCTCTTCGTCAGCGAAATTTTTTCGTCGATTCAGGGTGAGGGCTTATTGGCAGGGCGTCGACAAATTTTTGTACGGCTTACGGAATGTAATCTTGACTGTTGCTATTGCGATACCGACTTTGCGATATCGGAGTTTTGCCGGAGTGAAACAACGCCCGGTTCATCGGTTTTTATGAACCTGCCGCAACCGGTTCAGATTCGTACGCTGACGACTCTCATAGATGATTGGCTGGTCCGGTTGCCGGGCGCCCATCATTCGGTAAGTCTGACCGGGGGGGAACCGTTACTGCATGCTGATGTGTTGACAGAGTGGCTGGCAGAGATTCGTACACGCCTTCCGATTCATCTTGAAACCAATGGCACACTGCCGGCAGCCCTTGCCAGAATTAAGCAGCAGGTTGATTTTATCAGTATGGATATGAAACTCCCTTCCACGGCCGGTTGTGGCGAGCCGTTGTGGGACCTGCATCGGCTCTTTCTTCAGGAGGCCCAGGGTAACGCAGGAGTTTCGATCAAGGTTGTTGTTGGTGATACGACCGACGAGGCCGAAATCACTGCGGTATGCGATCTGATTTCTGCCATAGAGCCCGCCACGCCACTCTTTCTGCAGCCGGTAACCGTGCCGGGTGGAACGGTCGGTATTCCGGCAGTGAAGCTGCTTCATCTGCAGGCCGTGGCGTCTGCCCGCCTGCCGGACGTTCGTGTCATACCTCAAATGCACGTACTGTTGGGAGCATTGTGATTTCTTCAGCGATTGAACTTGAATCCGGTCTGCGCCTGACCCTGTGCGATGAAAGCAGTCACTATTTTGGTGGTTATTTTCATGTCCGGATTACGGCACGCTGTCCCGTACCACTGCTGCGTGACTACTTTGAATCGGATTCCGAATTTGAATCCGCCCGGCGTCTTTTGGGGGCGGAGGTTTGTTTCATACGGAGTCTCGAGAAAATGGCGGTACCTGAATCCGAGGTTGCAGCGGTTCGATGTCAGTTGATTGATGACTTTAATCGTACAGCGCGCCGATACCTTGACTTGTCAGCTTTTGCCAAAGGTATTGTGCTGAAAGAGTTTCGCGCCTGTTCTGTCTCGTCACGGAAATATAAAAATGGTCGCTTCTAACGTGTCGCTGCCGGTTGCCACGATTGATAAACTTGCTTTTGGAGGGAGTGGCGTCTGCCGGATTGATGACAAGGTCTGTTTCGTCCCGTACAGCTGTCCCGGTGATACCGTCAGTCTGCAGGTGGTCTCTGAAAAAAAATCGTACAGCAGTGCTGATATTGTTCAGGTTCTGACACCATCCCCGTTCCGGACTACTCCGCCCTGTCCTCGTTTTGGTGTGTGCGGCGGCTGCAACTGGCAGCATGTTCACTATGACGTTCAGCTTGAGCAGAAACGGCAGATTTTTGCCGACACGCTCTGGCGCGGAGCGCGTGTCGCTGTGGAACTCATTTCTGCTCTGCTGCCGGCACCGCAGCAGTATGGCTATCGTAGTCGCGTACAGTTTAAAACGACTGTCCGGCAGGGGAAATTCCAGATCGGTTTTTACCGGCAGGGGTCGCACGCTGTCATTGATCTGATTGACGGCTGTCCGTTGACAGTGCCCACTATCAACGCGGTGCTGGCGCGCTGCCGATCACTGCTGTCAATTTTTTCTGATGCGCAGGCAATCACACAGGTGAGTGTCGATGTCGGAGAGCAGGAAGTCGTTGTTGTCATTCAGTATGCTGGCAGCCATCATCGACAGCTGAGCTCATTTCTGCGAGAGCATGCTCAGGATTTTTTTCCTTGCACCGGGATATATCTGCAGACGGGTGAACGGAAGAGTCCTGCTAAGGTCTGGGGTAGCGAGCGGATCTCATATTCTCTGCCGTCTCATACAACAGATGGTGAACCGCTTCTGCTCAGCTATGAGCCGGGTAGTTTCTCACAGATAAATCGCTCTCAAAATAGCGTCATGTTATCTGTTATCAGACGCTTGGGCGGTTTTTTACCGACAGAAAAACTGCTGGATCTGTACTGCGGCAACGGGAATTTTACGATTCCTCTCGCGGCGGAGGTCGCCTCGGTTATCGGTATTGAGGGGAGTGAAGCGTCAATCCGCTCTGCACGATTCAATTGTGATGCAAACAACGTGAAAAATACCGAATTTATATGCAGGGATGTCCAGAGCGGTCTACGACAACTGGTTGCGGACGGAAGAATGTTTGATACGATTCTTCTTGATCCGCCACGGGCAGGTGCGGCAGATTGCATCAGAAGTATCGCTGCGTTAAATCCGGATAAAATCGTGTATGTCTCATGCAATCCCGGTACGTTGGGGCGTGATTGTGCGCTCTTGTCCGACTCAGGGTATCGTGTTATTGAGTCTGTTCCTCTGGATATGTTTCCACAGACATATCATCTGGAAAGCGTCACACTTCTGTATCAAACAGTGAAAGGTTAACAGATGAAAAGATTGTTTCGGATATTTTCAAAATCACCAGAAGATTTATTGTCGCAGGGAGACCGCCATCTGGCCTCGGAGGGCTATTTTGAGGCTCGCACCTGTTATGAGGATGCCCTGCAGAAGTGTGCCGAAGATGCCTCTGCTGCTCTGAAAACGACGTTACAGGAGCGTATTGCCGGTGCGAATTATAAACTGGCGGAACGTAATCTTCAGGAAGCGAAGTTTTCCTTTGATCGCGGCGAAGTGTCCAGGGCATTAGATCATCTTGATCTTGTAAAAACACTGACATACGATGCTCTGCTGCTGGAAAAGGCGGAAGATCTTCGCCAGACATATTCCATTCCTGAAGACAAACAGGATGAAGCGGTACCCGCATCTTCATCAGCATGTGGTTCCTGTTCACACGGCGCTGCTCCTGCTCATGAAGAGACACCACAGTTTCACGATACACTTGCACCGCACGAATATTACGAACTCCTTATCCGACAGTTGCCGGATGATCAGTATCAGCGTTACTCCGCGTTGGGAGAGGAATTTGCATGCGCATACCTCGCCGCGAGCCGTGACAGTCACCTGGAGGCTCTGAGCGGCTTTGAACTCTGCTCTGACACGATTCCCGGAGATATCTATTGGTGTGAAAAAGGGAAAGTTCTACACCGGCTTGGAAAAATCCCGGAGGCAGAGCATGCATTTCGTGCGTCAGTAGAGATCAACCGTCTGAACGCATTTGCCTGGCTGAACCTCGCCCTTTTATTGCAGGAAGGGGATCGTTTTCAGGAGATTCAGCCGGTGCTGGAAACTATGATTACGGGTGGTCTTTTTGCTGATACGGCCAGACTGATACGTGCGGATGTACTCGTAGGTCGTGAAGATCTGGATGGTGCAATTGAACTGTATGTGGAACTATTGACATCATCTGTCAAGACATCTGCTGCGGAAAAGTTGCATCAACTTCTGATTGAAATGGATCGGCATAATGATGCTGCTGTTATTTTTAAGAATTATATGGGAAAGTGTTGCCATTAACGAATGTATCAGTCTGATACCAGAGCCGCTTACGGCTATAAATCCGGAGGTTATATGAACAAATCGGAATTGGTTGAACAATTGGCAGTCAAGAAGAGCATTCCGTACAAACAAGCTGAAGATGTCGTTAATCTTATTTTTTCTTCCATGGCAGATGCCCTGATTCGCGGCGACCGTATCGAGATCAGAGGACTCGGCAGTTTTGTCATCAAGGAGTATGGTACCTACACCGGGAGAAATCCGAAAACCGGTGAACCGATCAAAGTAAGTCCTAAAAAACTGCCTTTCTTTAAAGTCGGCAAGGAATTGAAAGAGATGATACTCGGATAATGTCCCTTAGTCGCCTAGAAGGCGCTTTGGGTGGTATTGGTCTTTTTCTGCTCGGTATGCGGTTTCTGTCGGATGCTATTCGCACGATCGGGGATGATCGTGCGAAAAATTTCGTAGCGCGCATAACGTCAAATCGCTATTTTTCCTGTCTGCTGGGTTTATTCATGACTCTGGCAGTCAGTTCCGGAAATGCCGCCATTCTGTTTGCATTCGGACTTTACAACGGTGGCATGTTGAATGTGTACCAGGTTCTGTGTGTTCTTTCGGGCGTCTTACTTGGTATGTCAGTTTCCCTTCATATTCAGCTGATACCCTTCAGTCTGCTTGCAGCCCCCTTGATTTTCGGTGGTGTTATTGTCAAATTCTTTTCCCGTAATCGACGACGGGTGCACGCCGCTACTCTCCTGATGGGGGTCGGTCTGCTGTTCTTCGGACTCAGATTGCTGGAAGCAAGTTTTCTGGGAGCTGACTATCATCCGCTTTTTGTAACCGGTCAAGGTCTGGTGGCTCAATCCACGTTTGTGACTGTCCTGACCGGGTCCACACTCTCTGTACTCGTTCCCTCTTCACAGTCGTTGCTTCCCGCTCTTGCTTCTCTGGTACAGGAACATTCACTCTCCGCTCCGATCGCTTTTTCTGTAGCCTGCGGAACTCTGGCCGGACCGGCAGCCATGGCTTTACTGGCGTCAGTCGGTGGTAAAAGCGGTGCCCGCAGAGTTGCTCTCTTGTTGTTGGCTGTCATTGTAATTATCAGCCTGTCATTGATACTTCTTTCTTCATTCGGCCTTGCGTTATACGAAGCATATTGGAACTCTAACGAAGCGGGTTTCGCACTGATGTGGGGGTACTCACTGGCAGGCGTGCTTGCATCCGGCGCTCTGCTGCTGACTGCCGGCCCCTTTTCCCGGCGCTTGCGTGCATGGGACGCAATTACTTCAGACCAGAACGGCCTGGCCGCACCCTGTACGGGATACCTGGATAACCGGATCTTGTCGACGCCACCTATCGCATTGGAACAGGCGCGCAAGGAAACTGTGTTCATGGCGGGTGTCGTTGCCCGTATGTATGCGGATGTACGCGGGATCCTTTCCGATTTTGATCCACGTCGTGTGGAAACAATTCGTCAGCATGAACAGACGCTCGATTCTCTCAGTCATGAAATCACGGCATTTCTGGCCGCTCTGTCAAACAATTCAAGCAGTCCTGATATTATTTATGAGGTGCCCGGACTCATTCATGTGGTTTCTACCCTGGAGCATATTGGTGATGTCTGCGAGGATATTCTTGATTGTACGGTTTCCCGTAAAGAGGCCGGCATCGTTTTTTCCGATGAGGCGATGGAAGAACTTCTGACTCTGGCAGACCTCGTTTCTGCGATTATCAGCCAGACCGAGCGAATAATTGCTTCCGGTGAGATCTGTTCCCGTGATGATCTAAGCGCTTCAAAGGGGGATATCATTGTGTTCCATGACAAAATGCAACAGTCTCATTTTGCAAGAATATGTACGGGTACCTGTCCGCCCCGTTCGGCACTGTTGTTTCAGGAGATGACATCGTCCTGTATGAGAATATCAGAATTGTGCTGGTCGGTTATGAGAATGCAATTGAGGAGGCCCGCATGAGTGAACTTTGCGCCGCGATCGATTTTGGTACGAATACCGCCCGGTTGCTGATTGGCCGGCGCACTCCGCATGGTCTGACGACACTCCATGTCGAACGGCAGGTTGTTCGCCTGGGTGGCGGTTTTACTGATTCAGGGGGCTTGTCGGCTGAAGCGCAGCAGCGCGGTCTGGATTGCCTGAAACGTTTTGCAGAAATTATTAAAGAGTATGCGGTTCCAGCGGTTCGCGCTTCGGCTACGAGCGCTGTCAGAGATGCGGTCAATGGTCCGGCCTTTGTTGAAACCGTTTTCAAAGAAACCGGCATTACGTTGACTGTCATAGACGGTGATATGGAGGGACTGTTGACGCTGAAAGGTGTCATCGCAGGACTCGACAGCGTTCCGGCAAACATGTTAGTGCTGGATGTCGGTGGTGGCAGTACCGAATTTACCGTTGTGCTTGGCGGTGAGCCGAAGTTGATTCGTAGTTTGCCGTTGGGAGTGGTCAGGTTGACGGAAGGTTTCAAAACGGAACAGGCCATGCGTGACAGGATCTCCCTTGTCATGTCCGCTTTTTTACAGGAAATGTCATTAGCAGATATCTGTGTTCCGCCTGATTGCGTCTTTATAGCCACGGCAGGGACTGCGACGACGCTTGCTGCTATCCAGCTGGAGATGGTGGAGTATGATTATCGCCGGGTAAATAATTATTTGATTCAGCGTCCCGATATTACAAGAATCTATCAGCAGCTGCTGCCATTACAGCCGCATGAGCGCCTCGCGGTCAAAGGCCTTGAAAAGGGGCGTGAGGATCTGATTATGGCCGGCAGCATGATTATCATGAGTACCATGGACCTCTTTGTTTTTAATGAAATGAAAGTCAGTGATTATGGGCTGCTGGAAGGGTTGGCGCTCTCGGAAGATTTCAAGGAGGGCTCGTATGCTGCGTAAGAGAGGCTGCGGAGTATTGCTGCATCCGACTTCATTGCCGGGCCCCGAAGGTGTTGGTACTCTGGGCGATGATGCCCGACATTTTATCGACATACTGTCAGCCATGGGAATGTCCTATTGGCAGGTGCTGCCACTGTCTCCGCCGGCGTGCGGCAATTCGCCCTATTCAGCCTTTTCGGCCTTTGCTGGAAATCCGTTGATGATAGATCTGCGGCAACTGGTGATTGATGGTGATCTTACCCGCGCCAGCCACGTGGAATGTGAACAGAAAACCACAATAGATTTTGGAGCTGTTTCCAAGAATAAAACGGTTCTGTTGCGCCGGGCCGCCATGAAGTTTCTGAAGCAGGAGGCAAGCGCCCGTACGCAGGAGTTCTGGCATTTCTGTGATACCACTCCGTGGCTGCATGACTACGCACTCTTTATGGCACTGAAGCTGAAGTATCGGGGTAAAAGCTGGCATCTCTGGCCGCAGGATGCATCCTTGATGACAGCTGGAATCTACGAAAAAGCTTCTGCTGAACTCGGGCCCGAAATCGGCATCCAAAAGTATCTTCAGTGGCAGTTTTTTACGCAATGGCGAGAAATTCGCGAATACGCTTCACAAAGCGGCATTGCAATTATCGGAGACCTGCCTATTTTTGTGGCCTACGATTCGGTCGATGTCTGGAGCCATCGTGAGCTGTTTTTACTCGACTCCACAGGTAATCCGAATGTTGTCGCCGGTGTCCCGCCGGACTATTTTTCTGCTGATGGACAGTTGTGGGGGAATCCTCTTTATAACTGGACCGTAATGGGTGAACAGGGTTACCAATGGTGGATTGAACGTTTCCGCTCCATGTTTTCTCTGGTTGATATCGTGCGGATAGATCATTTCCGGGGTTTTGAGGCGGCTTGGCATGTTCCGGTCGGTGAAAAAACAGCGCGTGGGGGCTCATGGGTTGCCGGCCCCGCTCATGCGCTCTTTAATGCGCTCGTTGCCGCTTGCGGGCAATTACCTATTATTGCGGAGGATTTAGGGGTCATAACCCGTGAAGTTGAAGAGCTGCGGGACAGCTACGGTTTCCCCGGTATGAAGATTTTACAGTTCGGCTTCGATTCCGGTCCATCAAACCCGTATCTTCCGCACAATTATCAGCACAACTGTGTCGTGTATACCGGCACGCATGATAATGATACTACCGCCGGATGGTATGCGGCCCGCTCTGATGAACAACGCCGGCATGTCGATGAGTATCTGGGATTTCCGGGCGACGGGGCTGTGGCCGGTCTGTTGCGGAGTGCGCTTATGTCCGTTGCAGACACCGCCGTTATCCCTTTTCAGGACCTGCTCGGAGTGGGGAGTGAAGCGCGAATGAATGTCCCCGGTACCGCCGATGACAATTGGAAATGGCGTTTTTCATGGGATCTGCTGCCACGTGATCTTGTCGAATACGTGAAGCACCACTTGGAGCTGTATGGAAGAAATCAGAGCACCTTACGGTAAATTTCTTGACAAAATGCACGCATTCATTATACTAACACGTTTTAAATTTATAGCTAATCATTGCACGCGGATGTAGGTATGAAATTAGTCGTTGACCACATTAAAGATACACCGTTGGCGCTTCAAATCGACGAAGCTGCCGAGTTGTTTCCTGTTCTTGCACTGTTACAACACGAACAGGGGGTCACATTTACAAGTCCGATCCATGGTGATGTCACTGCCGTTCGTGAGTATGATCATCTGCGTGTAAACGGTCGTCTGACGACATCGCTGCTGCTTTCCTGCTCCCGCTGTCTGGCGGAATACGATGCTCCTGTCGATACCAGTTTTACGCTGCTCTATCGAAAGGACAGTCATAAAATGTTCAGTACGGATGATGAAGTGGAGTTGGATGAAGCTGAACTGCTTACGCTCAGTTACACTGGCGATGAAATTGATCTCACGCATGAAATTGAAGAACAGATAGCATTGGAAATACCGATTAAACCGCTCTGTAGCGAGTCCTGTCGCGGGCTTTGTCATCAGTGTGGAGCAGATTTGAACATCGCGCCATGCTCATGCCGTAATGAGGAAGTAAATTTCAAGTTCAGCGCCTTACAGGGATTTAAAGTAAACCGTTGAAATCATCACAGCACATTTAAACGTTCATCACCAGAAAAAGGAGAACCATCATGGCAGTACCTAAGAAAAAAACATCCAAATCACGTAAGAACATGAGACGGGCACATGATTTTCTGACAACTCCGTCATTATCAGTCTGTCCTCAGTGCAAAGCCGCCAAACTGCCGCATCGTGCCTGCCCTACCTGTGGTACCTACAAGGGGCAAGAGGTTATTAATCTTTCCAAAGCCGAGTAATTGAGTTTATTTGTGCCTGTGCCGGGACAGAAGAGGGTTGCGGTCGACGCAATGGGAGGGGACAACGCTCCCGTTGTTGAGGTTGAAGGCGCCGTTGCGGCCTGCCGTGAATTTGGCATATCAGTTACGCTGGTAGGTGATCGGGAGCGTCTGGAAACTGAGCTTTTGAAACATTCTGTCAGCGGTCTGGATATTGATATTTTTCATGCCAGTGAAGTGGTCGGAATGCACGATTCAGCGTCTGACGCCGTGCGTAAAAAACGCAATTCTTCCGTTCGTCTGGCCTTTGAACTGGTTAAGGACTGCAAGGCCTGTGCTGCCGTCAGTGCTGGAAACTCTGGTGCTACTATGGCAGCCGGCATGTTTGTTCTGAAGCGTATCAAAGGCATCGAACGCCCGGCAATTGCTCAGATATTTCCTACCCTCAAGGGGCAGACACTGGTTTTGGATGTCGGTGGCAATGTCGATTGCAAACCGTTGCATCTGGTGCAATTTGCCATCATGGGGGAGGTGTATGCCCGCTATGCCATGGGCATCACATCGCCCAAAGTCGGTCTGCTCTCGAACGGCGAAGAAGATTCAAAAGGGAATGAACTGACCCGCGAAACAAATGGTATCTTGCGAAAAACCTCGCTTAATTATAACGGCTACATAGAGGGTCGCGATATTTTCAGCGGTACCGTTGATGTCGTTGTTTGTGATGGATTTGTCGGTAATGTCGTACTGAAGCTCTCGGAAGGGCTTGCTGACGCAGCCGGCAAAATGCTGAAACGTGAGATTGTCAAGAGCTGGGTCTCTAAAATCGGGTACCTTTTTGTTCGCGGCGCTTTTGGACGATTTAAAAAAATCGTTGATTACGCTGAATATGGTGGTGCTCCGCTTCTTGGGATCAATGGAGTCGGCATGATTTGTCATGGCGGGTCCAATGTCAAAGCGATCAAAAATGCCGTTCGTTTTGCGCATGAATATGCCAGCAGCGGCATGACCGAGCATGTCTCCGAGAAACTGTCAGAAAATATCGAAGTATCCATTCAGCGAAACGGCAACAAACCTATCGCTGAAGATGTAACGGAGATGCCAGCGTGAACGTACGAATAACAGGGACCGGTTCTGCACTGCCGGCCAGAATTCTGACCAATGCCGAAATCTCTCAGATGGTCGATACCAGTGATGAGTGGATTACTACTCGAACCGGTATTCGTGAACGGCGCATCGCGGCAGAAGGTGAATATACCTCTACTCTGGCAGCCGAGGCCGGCAGAAACGCGTTGGCAATGGCCGGTGTTGCTGCTGAGGAGATCGACTTACTACTGGTTAGTACGGTAACGCCGGATTTCCCCTTTCCGTCGACGGCCTGTATTGTCCAGGACCTGCTGGGAGCAACCAACGCAACCGCATTTGACCTGTCTGCAGCCTGTGCCGGTTTTATCTTCGGTCTTTCTGTAGCTGATAAATATATCCGTTCCGGTGCTGTCAAAAAGATACTCGTGATCGGTGCCGAGGTTTTATCACGCACGGTTGACTGGCGTGACCGCAACACCTGCGTTCTTTTTGGTGACGGTGCCGGTGCTGTTGTTCTGGAAGCTACAGATGGTGAGCATGAGCTGCTTTCGACTCACACGTTCAGCAAAGGCGCGTTTTGGAATCTGCTCTATCAGCAGGGGAGCGGCAGTCGCAATCCCGCAACGGACCGGCGTACGATCGACGAAGAGCGCATCTATCTGACCATGGAAGGCAATGACGTGTTCAAGCACGCCGTGCGCGCCATGGAAGAGGCTTCGACAGCTGCACTGGTTGCAAACGGAATCAGTGGAACCGATCTATCCTTTTTAATTCCTCATCAGGCCAATCAACGCATTATTGATGCTACTGCAAAACGTCTGGGAATCGGTCCCGAGCGACTGGTGATCAACCTTGATCGATATGGCAATACATCTTCAGCGTCGATTCCGATTGCGCTTGATGAAGCGCACCGTAACGGAGTGATCAAGAGTGGCAACCTGGTTATGATGGTCGCCTTCGGTGCCGGTTTTGCGTATGGTTCCACTCTTGTTCGTTGGTAACTTTATTGCGGTAACTTAGTAAGAAAGGTGCTTTACATGTCTAAAAATGCATTTATTTTCCCCGGCCAGGGATCGCAATATTCCGGCATGGGTAAAGAGCTTGCAGATAATTTTACCGTCGCGCGGCATCTTTTTCAGGAAGCTGACGATGCTCTTGGATTCAAACTTTCGTCACTCTGCTTTTCCGGCAGTGAAGATGAGCTGAAACTAACCGCAAACACCCAACCATGTATTCTTGCTGTCAGCATTGCTGCATTACGTGTTGTGCAACAGGAGACCGGACTTACGGCACGTTACCTGGCCGGACATTCACTGGGTGAGTATTCCTCGCTGGTCTGTTCCGGTGTCTTTCCCTTTGCTGATGCGGTCAGAACGGTTCGTGCTCGTGGTACCTATATGCAGGATGCCGTACCGGTTGGTACCGGCAGTATGGCTGCCTTATTCGGTATTGATCGGGATCAGCTGGAAGATATCTGCCGTGAAGCTGCTCAAGGTCAAATAATATCACCTGCCAATTTCAATTCACCTGGCCAGACGGTTATTGCCGGTGCAACTGCTGCAATCGCACGGGCCATTGAAATTGCAAAAAGCCGTGGATTCAGAAAATCAATTGTGCTTCCGGTCAGTGCCCCTTTCCATTGTGCACTTATGCAGCCTGCTGCAGACCGTTTGGCTGATAAGCTGGAAGAGGTGACATTGAATAATGATATGCTGGCACCGTTTGTCGCCAATGTCGATGCGGCGCCGAATCTGGATATAGAGCGTATCAAACCGTTGTTGATTGCCCAGGTATGCGCTCCGGTTCTCTGGGAACAATCAGTCACCGCCATGGCGGAACTCGGGGTAAACCGTTTTATTGAAATCGGACCGGGCAAGGTGTTAAGCGGCCTGGTAAAACGTATTAACAAGGAAGTTATTACGATGAACATCGAAGATTGTGCTGGTCTTCAGGCGTTGGAAAAGGAGGCTGTATGACAGGTCAGGTTGCTCTCGTAACCGGTGCCTCCCGTGGCATTGGTCGTGCTGTTTCGATGAAGTTGGCAGCTGCAGGTGTCTATGTTGTGGCAACTGCAACCACAGAATCCGGGGCGGCTGAGACTATTGCTGCAATTACGGCAGCGGGGGGCAGGGGAGAAGCGGTCAAACTCGACGTTACCTCTGCCGAAGCAGTAGAATCACTTTTTAAAACAATCCATACCCAGCAGGGTCGTTTCGACATTCTCATTAATAATGCCGGTATCACCAAAGACGGACTACTGGTGCGCATGAAGGACTCTGATTGGGATGCCGTTCTGGATACTAATCTCAAAGGTGCTTTTCACTGCTTGCGTGAAGCATCGAAAATCATGACGAGGGCCCGGTATGGGCGCGTTGTCAATATCAGCTCCGTTGTCGGCGAAATGGGTAACCCCGGCCAGATTAACTACTGTGCAAGCAAGGCCGGTCTGATCGGGCTGACAAAATCTGCAGCGCGAGAGTTGGCCAAGCGGAATATTACCGTAAATGCCGTAGCACCCGGTTTTATAGAGACCGATATGACGGCGGTACTTACGGAGAAGAGTCGTGAATCGCTGCTGCTGAATATTCCCATGGAACGCCTCGGCTCGGTAGACGACGTGGCTCATGCGGTCAGTTTTCTGGCTTCACCTGCTTCCGGGTATATCACCGGCCAACTTCTGTCCGTTAACGGCGGCATGTATATGTAGACATTTTTAGTGATCTCAAATTCAAACAATTTTCGGTAAAAATATCGATTGACTTTTGGTTGTTTCATGTTTAATTAGCAGCAAAGTTTTACACACGAAGCCTGAAAAGGTTTAAATCACATGGAGGTGGAAGATGTCAGACATTGCAAAACGAGTAAAAGAAATCGTTGCCGAGCAGTTAGGTGTCGAAGAATCGCAGGTTGTTACAGAAGCTTCTTTTATGGATGATCTTGGGGCAGATTCTTTAGATACGGTTGAGCTGGTCATGGCGCTTGAAGAAGAGTTTGATATCGAAATTCCTGATGAAGATGCCGAAAAGATCCAGACGGTAAATGACGCCATCGAGTACATCACCGAGCATAGCTGATTTCTGCCAATGAGAGAGGGGCAACCCTCTCTCTTTCCTTTTGTAGTTACATCCGTGTAATCCCTCTATGGAGTATCAAATATGAGAAGAGTCGTAGTTACGGGAGTTGGCGCTGTTTCCCCTCTTGGGTGCGGTAATGACAAGAACTGGCAAGCGCTTGTATCCGGTGCATCAGGAATTGGTTTGATCACCCGTTTTGACACAACTGATATGCCGGTCAAGATTGCCGGTGAGGTTCCTGACTTTGACGCAGAAAAGTATATTGATAAAAAAGAGATCAAGAAGATGGATCTTTTTATTCAGTACGCTCTGGCTGCAGCGCATTACGCTATGGAAGACTCAGGCCTGGAGATCAATGACGAAAATGCCGAGCGGGTAGGGGTTCTTGTTGGTGCCGGATTGGGCGGTTTACCGACGATTGAAAAATATCATACATTGTTGAGCGAAGGCGGCCCCAAGAAAATTTCTCCGTTCTTTATTCCGATGCTGATCATCAATCTTGCTCCTGGCCATATATCCATCAAATATGGTGCCAAGGGACCAAATATTTCGTCCGTTTCGGCCTGTGCAACCAGTACTCATTCAATCGGTGATGCCTACCATATCATCAAACGGGGCGATGCAGATGCCATGATTGCCGGTGGTGCAGAGTCAGTTATCACGCCGCTCGGTATCGGCGGTTTTGCTGCCATGAAAGCACTTTCAGACAAAAATGACTCTCCCACGACGGCATCACGCCCATTTGACAAAAACCGCGATGGCTTTGTCATGGGAGAAGGCGCCGGGATTGTTGTTCTTGAAGAGTACGAGTCAGCCAAGGCACGTGGCGCCAAGATCTATGCCGAGGTCGTAGGATACGGTATGAGCGGTGATGCCTATCATCTGACCGCGCCGGCTCCAGGGGGAGAAGGTGGCGCTCGTAGCATGAAAATGGCACTTAAAAATGCCGGAATTTCAGCCGAGCAGGTTTCCTATATCAATGCCCACGGTACCTCTACGCCGATTGGTGACGTCTATGAAACTATGGCGATAAAGAGCATCTTTGGCGATCACGCCAAAAAAATGCTCGTTTCGTCAACCAAATCCATGATCGGACACCTTCTTGGCGCTGCTGGCGGTATAGAAGCGGTCTACACCCTCATGGCAATGGATAAAGGTATCGTTCCACCGACCATAAATTACACCGTCCCGGACCCGGAATGTGATCTCGATTACGTTCCAAATACTGCACGAGAAGCCAAACTGGAGTATGCCATGAGCAATAACTTTGGTTTTGGCGGCACCAACGCAACCCTGCTCTTCAAAAAAATCTAGCGAGGAGTTACGGGATGCTGGCAATCGGTAGTGATCATGGTGGTCTGAAGCTCAAGAATGCGATTATCGCATACCTGAATCGTCGGGGTATTGTTGTGTCCGACGCCGGAACTACGGATGATGCATCCGTAGATTATCCCGATTTTGGTCAGACGGTTGCTGAAATGGTGGCTTCCGGATCCGCTGAACGCGGCATCCTCGTATGCGGAACCGGTATCGGCATGTCAATCGCCGCCAACAAGGTGCCCGGGATTCGTGCCGCTCTGGTAACGGATGCTTTTATGGCACGCATGGCTAAAGAGCATAACAAAGCCAATATTTTAGTGCTGGGCGGTCGTGTTATTGATGAACGGGCAGGCTGCGAACTGGTGGAAGCCTGGCTGGATGCCGAATTTGCGGGTGGACGCCATCAGATTCGTTTGGACAAAATTTCCGGGATTGAACAGAAATATTCACGATAATTCAGTAACCTGTTGATACCCAATGACGGGACCTGCTGCGGCATGCGTCCCGTTTTTTGTTGTACGATCATGTCATCTAAAGGAGCACGTAATGTCGATACTTTCAAATTTTGACCCACAAGTAGCCAGTGCCATTCGCAAGGAGACGGAACGTCAGGAGTTCAACCTGGAACTGATTGCTTCTGAAAACTTCGTATCTGAAGCGGTTATGGAAGCCCAGGGTTCCATCATGACGAACAAGTACGCTGAAGGGTATCCCGGAAAGCGTTACTACGGTGGCTGCGAGCAAGTGGATGTGGTTGAGCAGTTGGCCATTGACCGGGCCAAGGAGCTGTTCGGTGCCGAACACGCCAATGTACAGCCGCATGCCGGTTCACAGGCAAATATGGCCGTTTATTTCGCCGCCTGTAAACCGGGTGATACCGTACTCGGTATGAATCTTTCGCATGGCGGGCATCTGACGCATGGTAGTCCGGTCAATTTTTCGGGCAAACTGTTCAATATCGTTCCCTACGGAGTTTCTCCCGAGACCGAAACTATTGACTACGAAGAGGTTGAACGTCTGGCAGTTACACATAAACCGAAAATGATTGTTGTCGGTGCCAGCGCCTATCCACGTATTATTGACTTTCCGGCGTTTCGTACGATTGCCGACAAAGTCGGGGCGGTTGTCATGGTTGATATGGCTCATTTTGCCGGTCTGGTGGCTGCCGGTGTGCACCCCAGTCCGGTGCCGTACGCCGAATTTGTTACAACGACGACGCATAAAACATTGCGCGGTCCGCGCGGCGGCATGATCCTTTGTCGCGAGCAGTACGCCAAGCCGATCAACTCCCAGATTTTCCCCGGTCTTCAGGGTGGCCCTTTGATGCACGTCATTGCTGCCAAGGCCGTGGCATTCAAAGAGGCACTGCAGCCGGAGTTCAAAATCTACCAGCAACAGATCGTAAAGAATGCCCAGGCGCTGGCTGCCGCGTTGGTGAAACTCGGCTTCAAGCTGACCAGTGGCGGCACCGACAATCATCTGATGCTGGTTAATTTCTCTGGTACAGAAATCACCGGCAAGGCTGCTGAAGAAGCTCTCGATAAAGCCGGCATCACGGTTAACAAGAATACGGTTCCTTTTGAAACCCGCTCGCCGTTTGTTACATCCGGCATCCGAATCGGCACGCCGGCTTGTACATCCCATGGTCTCAAGGAAACTGAAATGGTTCAGGTTGCCGCTTTTATCGCCGATGCCGTTGCACATATCGGTAATGATGAAAAGCTGGCCGCCATCAAACTCCAGGTTAACCAACTGATGGCCCGTTTTCCGCTGTACGCCGCCAGGCTTGCCTAATACCGATTTTTCTGGTACGAACGGGACTCGCCGGATGTAATTATCCGGCGGGTCTTTTTTTTGCCTTCCGGGCAGGTTTCGTGGTGCAGGTCAGAGTAATTGCAGAGGAACAGTATGGACGATTCACGATATACAACAGAACAGCTGCGTCAGTTGGACAAACGTCATGTCTGGCACCCCTTTACCCAGATGCAGGATTGGGATCTGGAAGATCAGATTGTCATTGAAAGAGGCGCGGGGTGCTGGCTGATCGATACGGAGGGTGGTCGCTATCTGGATGGCGTCGCTTCTATGTGGACCAACGTTCATGGTCATTGCCATCCGGAGTTGAATGCGGCACTCAAACAGCAGGTCGATCGACTGGAGCACTCTACTTTACTTGGCCTGGCCAGTGAACAGAGCATTATGCTGGCGGCTGAACTGGCGAAAATTACTCCGCCGGGTCTGGATCGTTTCTTTTATTCCGATAACGGTTCAACGGCAATGGAGGTTGCCGTCAAGATGGCCTATCAGTACCAGGTGCATGGCGGTCATCCTGAACGCAGCCGCTTTATCACGTTTAAAAACGCCTATCATGGCGATACGTTGGGTGCCGTCAGTATTGGTGGCATCGGCATCTATCACACCACGTTCAAACCACTGATGTTTGAAACGATACAGGCATCCGCCCCGTACTGCTATCGCTGTGAATTAGGATTTCAGGATCAGCGGAGTTGTGGAATGCGTTGCATGGATGCGCTGGAGAGTCTGTTACAGGAACATGCGGGCTTGTGCGCCGGGCTGGTAATCGAACCGCTTCTTCAAGGCGCCGGCGGCATGCTGGTGCAACCGACCGGTTTCCTGGCTGCGGTCAGAGAGTTGTGTACCCGTTATGGCGTCCTGATGATAGCGGATGAGGTTGCCACCGGTTTTGGCAGGACCGGAAGTATGTTTGCCTGCCAGCGTGAAAATGTCGTGCCGGACATCATGGCGCTTTCAAAAGGTATCGCGGCCGGTTATCTCCCTCTGGCCGTCACCGTAACCACAGATCATGTCTATTCTGCTTTTCTGGGAAGCTATTCAGATCTGAAAACATTCTTTCACGGCCATACGTTTACCGGCAACCCTCTGGCGTGTGCCGTCGGTCTGAAAAGTCTGGAACTGTTTGAGCGGGATTCAATAATTGACCACTTACAACATAAAATAGAATGGTTGGAAAACAGACTTAAACTATTACTTGAAATGTCGCATGTCGGCGACGTACGCCAGTGCGGTATGGCAGCCGGTATTGAGCTAGTTGAAAACAAACAAACCCGTCAGGCGTATCCCTGGGAACAAAAGATTGGCATCAGAGTCTGCTGTGAAGCCAGAAAAAGTGGTGTTTTCTCGCGACCGTTGGGTAATACGATTGTGATCTATCCCCCTCTGGTTATTTCAGAGTCTGAACTGGAACTCTTGCTGGATGTGCTGCAGCAGTCGATAAAAAAGGTCACAGAGTCGTAGAATTTACCTTTAGAAAATGTTAGGTGAGGTTGCGGGTGAGCGTGAGCGTGAGCGATGTAAAAATATTGGTGATTGACGATGACGAATCAAGCCGTGTCGCATTGACATTGTTGCTGCGCTCGGCCAGCTACACCGTTACATCCGCTGCGACCGGAACGGAGGCGCTTGACTTTATCTCGCGCGAGCAATTCCAGATCATTGTGACAGACCTGTTTCTCCCCGATAGCAACGGCCTCGATATTCTGCAGCGTGTGCGCAAGGTATCATCCACGATTGAGGTTATCGTTGTTACCGGGCACGCTTCAGCCCAAACCGCTGTGCGGGCTATGAAAGAGGGAGCCTTCGATTATATTACCAAGCCGATCGATTTCGACGAACTGATGATCGTTGTGTTGAAGGCTTTGGAAAAACAGAAGCTGCTTTCTGAAAATCTGTACCTTCGACAGCAGTTGCAGGGGCGTTTTGAATTCAATAACATCATCGGAACATCGCCTGCCATGAAACAGGTGTTTGAGAAGATGAGCCGGATCGTCAAGACCGATTCGACAGTACTGATAACCGGTGAGTCCGGTACCGGCAAGGAACTGGTTGCCCGGGCGCTGCATTTTAACGGCAACCGTAAAGAACGTCCTTTTATCGCCGTCAATTGTGGTGCAATTCCTGAGGCGTTATTGGAGAGCGAACTTTTCGGTCATGTCCGTGGCGCATTTACCGGTGCTTTCAAGGATAAGCCAGGTAAATTCGAAGCGGCACATCACGGGACTATTTTTCTTGATGAGATCGGTACTATGCCGCTTTTACTACAGAGCAAGCTGTTGCGCGTACTTCAGGAACAAACCGTGGAGCGGGTTGGTTCCAATAAGCCTGTCAAGCTGGATGTGCGGGTGCTGTCGGCTTCCAACAGTGACCTTGCGGCAATGGTTAAGCGTGATCTGTTCCGGGAGGATCTGTATTACCGTTTGAACGTCATACCGCTGCATCTACCGGCGTTACGTGAGCGCCCGCAAGATATCATGCCGATGATATTACATTTTCTGGAAAAACAGTGTCGTCTGATGGGGCGCTCATTGATGACGATCAGCAAAGATGCTCTTGAGATGCTGGAGCAGTATGCCTGGCCCGGAAATGTGCGTGAACTGGAGAATATGACTGAACGACTGACCGCTTTAACTGAGTCCGATACTATCCGGGCTGTAGATCTGCCGACCGAAATGAGTCGCCAGTCAGGTGTTGCGGGAGATTTTTCCGGAACTGTTACATCAAAAGGGGTCGACATGTTAGCGCTTGTTGCCGGGCTTGAGCGGACGCTGATCACGCAGGCGCTCGAAATATCCGGCGGCACCAGAGCATCTGCAGCCCGACTGTTGAATATCAACAGAACAACTTTGGTAGAGAAGATGAAACGATTGGATTTATAGTCGTGCTGGAAGGTGCTGATGAAAAAAGAGGGTATCAGTCGTTGAGACGGATACCCTCTTTTTTGTAATGGCGGGGTTGACGGGGCTCGAACCCGCGACTTCCAGCGTGACAGGCTGGCACTCTAACCAGCTGAGCTACAACCCCTTAAAGAAAGATTGTTTATAAAATTTGTTGCCGCTTGAAAACGATGTATGGCCAACACCAAAGTCTGTGGATAATACGTAAAACGGCTTTTAAAGTCAACCTTTCTTTTTCTCGATACCGTAATGTTCATGTAAAAAACTGTTTTTCAAGCCTCTCAATTAGTCATGTCGCTAGAAATACTACGTCAGAGCAGCTGAAAATATTCAATTTATATTAGAATTATTGACTTTATTTTAATTTACACATACGGTGCAAAAAAAGTAATGTACTGTTTTGCTTTTCAGGCAATGCACCTTTCTCTGAGGAGTCGTAATGCCAGGTCGCTTGAACAAGATAATTGGTTGGTTCATGCGTTCACTTGAAATTGAGATGCCGCCTGCATCTGTCTCTGAACATTCTGAGGTATCCAGGCAGCGCCCTGACAGACCGTCAAATGCAGAAAACTCCGGTCCCGCTGCTCCCGAACAGGTTCCCGCCTCTACAAACCTTCTTCCCGCCGAAGCACGCGCATTTCTGCTGGCACTTCTCGATGAGCAGCACTCGTGTGATCTGCAGGCACTCTCCATCTACGACCGCGAATTCATAGCTTCGCTTTTGAATAAATTGAGTACGGATGATTTTGAGATACCTCTATTGCCGGAGGGAGCCACTCGCATACAGAAAATTATTAACGACCCCATGTCTCGGGCTGCTGACTATGCCGATATCATCAAGAGCGATCCGGCGCTGTCTACTGCACTCATCAAAATGGTAAATTCCCCGTTTTATGTTGCTATTACTCCCATTAAAGACCTGCAGCTGGCAGTAGCACGGGTAGGACTTCAGCAGATTCAGGGATTGGTCGTGCTAACCTCGCTTAAGAGTCGCATTTTGAACGCCAGAGGACTGCGGCGCGAGGTGGAATGGCTCACCGAGCTTTCATTACACATGGCTCTGGTCTGCCAACAGCTCGCGCCAGAGTTGTCGATGTCCCCCAGTGAAGCTTTTACCTGCGGGTTTATGCGAAACGTTGAATACTTTGCGATACTGAGTGTGACAGCTCAGCACATATCCGCACATCAGGGAGCTGCCGTTTCAACGGAAGCGTTAATCGAGGTTTTACGCCGCCTGGGTCCTTCCGTTCACGATCTGATTATTCGCAGCTGGGGGCAGGATATAACAGAGCTTCAGATTTTTATGCCGCCGGACGAGCTTGGTAATGGTGTGGAATCTCACGACCGGAAAGAAATTCAGAAGCGTCTTGATGCGCTTCAGCGTATTGTCATCGAAGCTTGGAGTGGCACTAACCCGGAGCTGGTGGTCGAAGGTTTGCGAAGTGACTCGCTCAAACGAGCTATAGAATCCTTACTGAAAAGCACAGAGAAAAGCTGAAAGGTAATTTCCGATTGAAAACTGCGTGTATCAGGTGATATTTTCTCGGAAGAGGTCATTATGTCTATAAAGTGTTTTATTGCAGCGGTACTCATATTTTTAATTTCAACCATACCAGCGTACGCCAATGATGTTGCCGTTCGAGCCAGAAAACTTAAAAGACCTGTGCAAATAGCGTATGTCAAGCAAATCGCGCCCAATAAGTGGGAAATGCGTTTTGGACCACCATCAAATCCGAATGAACATATTTATCATTTCAGCAGGAATAAAAGAGTCCTCGACACGGAGTTCTGTGAATTTGAATTCGTCTGGAAATGATAGTTTCAGCGTTTTGAAGGTAGCGTGGATCTGAATTAAATTTTGTTACGCATATTCTTTGAAATATAAATTGGGTATGCAGGGCAATAGTGCGTATCAGAATGTACTCTCATGTGCTTCGGAAAAACAGCGGAGTAAACAGAGCGATCCATTTTTTTAAACCAGGATGCCTATCTGCTTTCAGCAGTTGCGGTTAATAGTTTGACGGTGGAAGTTGCTCTCAATTTACGCTGTTCGTAAAGGGAAAAAGCATCGGGGCCATCACCGAAAATGACAGCCGCTTCTTTCTGGATTTAACCCAATTTTTGACGGATACGGCGTACCTCCTGGTTTCGCAGTTAGGTCTCAAAAAAGTCCATCCAAAATTTCAAAATCGATATACATCTCAGCCAGGCTGCAGATAAGGGACAGTTTTTCTGAATCGTCAGCGGTAATTTTGGAAACATCATCGGTGATGATACCATACAGTTCGGCAGTTGTTTTTTCCTTGGTTCGCATATATGGGATATTACTTCGATCCAGGATCATCTGGGTAATGGTGCTGACAGGTGCAACGCCGGGGATGACCAGACCGACAATCAGTGAGCGATAGGCCGGGATCTTGTAGAGATTCGCCAGCGTAACCAGCAGTTCATCACGGCTGCTGGTGACAATCAACAGCGAAGAGTCCTGAATCAGCTCCGTAACCCGTTGGGTCGAAGCGGCACCGATCTGGACGTGGTTGATGATCCTGCCCATTTCCCGTTTATTTCCCTGTAGCGGCATGTCAAGCAAGCGAGATATACGCCGGAGTGTCGGATTTGCCAGAACCGGGTAATAGTCGAATCCTCCGATGACCTTCAAATGCTCATCTGCAAGGGCACGCCCCAAATAATCCAGCGTCCGGTCCCGCTTTTCGGGGATCAGTTTGTTGGCAAGAACGCCCCGCACGATGACCCCCTCCTTCTCAAACAGGGCCAATCCCATATAGACGTCATCCACAACGTTTCCCAGGCCGCCGCCGGTAACCATCAACACCGGCGCATCCAGCATCCGTGCGATGTGGGCATTGGATGTTTTCATCACGGAACCGACGCCAGGGTGCCCCGAACCTTCAATAATGATGAGATCACACTTTTTTTCCAGTTCGCTACAGGCTTGTTTGATCTGCTCATGGATTTTCTCAGGTGTGATAACCCCGTCTACAACCTTGTGCGTCGTGTCAGGATGAACCACAAACGGCGACATCCAGCGCAGATCTTTTTTTAAATCGAAAACCTGGGCAATCAGCGCCGTATCCTTGTCGACTGTGTGACCATGATACGTAGCCGGTTTCGGACCCAGTGGTTTTATAAACCCGACTCTGTCGTACTTTTGCATCGCCAGATGCATCAATCCGATGCAGGTTGTCGTTTTTCCGCAGTTCTGACGTGTCGCTGCTATGAATATTTTCTTAGCCATGACCAGCTCCTTCGTATAAAAAGTTCCAACCCACGAAGGAAGGGCGGAAAATGGTAAAAATTAAACGGTCCGGATTATTCCTCAATCCTCGGGAAGAGGGCTTCCGCCTTGGTTACAGATGTTCCCTCCTGCAAACCACCCCACACCAGACCCGCCTGTGAAGGTGCTTGGTCCCACCCCAGTGAGGTCAGCGCTCTGGCTGCAGTTGACGGCAGGAAGGCCGACAGAATGCAGTGTGTTATGCGTTGTGATTCGAGGAGCGTGTACATGACCGTTGCCAGACGCCGACTGTTGGCCGGGTCTTTGGCCAATGTCCAGGGGGCGGTGTCATCAATGTATTTGTTGCCGGCGGAGATGACTTCCCAGATCGCCTGCAGAGCCTTGCTGAAGGCCATTTCATCAATAAATTTATCGACGATGGTGACCATCTCTTCGGTTTTTGCCTTGAGGGCCAGATCGATTTCTGCCACTTCGCCCGCCGCCGGCAGGACGCCGTTAAAATATTTAACCGCCATGGCGGTCGAACGCGAGAGCAGATTACCGATGTCATTGGCAAGGTCGGAGTTGATTCGCTGCACAAGCGCCGAGTGCGAAAAATCACCATCCAGGCCGAAGGGAACTTCGCGCATCAGGAAGTATCTGACCGCATCGACGCCATATTTGTCAATGAGCATGTTCGGCTCGACAACATTCATCAAGCTCTTGCTCATCTTCTGACCTTCGACCGTCCACCAGCCATGCGCAAAGACTTTTTTGGGGAGCGGCAGACCGGCTGCCATCAGGAAAGTCGGCCAGTAGACGGCATGAAAACGGAGAATGTCCTTGCCGATCAGATGGACATCCACCGGCCAGTAGCGGCCATAATTGCCCGCTTCGTCAGGATAGCCGAGTGCGGTAATATAGTTGGTCAGGGCGTCAAACCAGACGTAGATAATGTGGCGATCGTTGCCCGGTACCGGAATTCCCCACGAAAAGGTGGTACGTGAAACTGACAGGTCGCGCAGCCCTTCCTTGATAAAGGAGATGATTTCGTTGCGCTTGCTCTTGGGCTGAATGAAGTCAGGATTGGCCTCGATATGCGCTACCAGCTGATCCTGGTATTTGCTCATCCGGAAGAAGTAGGACTCTTCCTTGAGTTTTTCCACCTGACGGTTGCAGTCCGGGCAGCGCCCTTCGAGGAGCTGGGTTTCGGTCCAGAATGTTTCGCAGGGGGTGCAGTACCAGTCTTCGTACTCGCCCAGGTAGATGTCCCCTTTGTCGAGGATATCCTTGAAAATGCGGGTGACGCCGTTTTTGTGGCGCTCCTGAGTCGTGCGGATGAAGTCGTTATGGGAGATCCCCAGTCGTTCCCAGAGCGCCTGAAAGCGCTTGACGACCCGGTCAGCCAGTTCCAGCGGCGTCTCGCCGGCGGTGGTAGCGGCCTTTTCAACCTTCTGGCCATGTTCGTCGCTGCCGGTTAAAAAATAGACGTCATAGCCCATCAGTCGTTTGTAGCGTGCCAGAACGTCGCCGGCAACGGTGGTGTAGGCGTGGCCGATGTGCGGAACATCGTTGACATAATAGATGGGGGTCGTCACATAAAAAGTAGGTTTCATATCAGGCTCCTGAAGCTGGTGATGGTGTTGGTGTGCCGCCCTCCGGTGCTGCTCCGGCCGGTTTGCGGTGGCTATGTTTGCGGGAACGGTGCTTCTTGCGGGACGGTGCTGCCGGTGCTGTTGCATCCGTCTGTGGGGGGGATGCCGACGCAGCAGACGCTATTGGTGGAACTGGCGCTGATTGGGCTCCGGCGTTTGCAGGCGGTTGATTCTGGCTAAACGACTGCAGGGATGTTTTTTCCTGTTTGCGTCGTGGTTCAGGACGTCGCTCGCGGACCCGTTGTGGGGGTGCCGGTGACGCCGGGGTTGCCGATGCAGGCGGAGTGGTTGCAGGGGCGCCATCGCCGAGAATCTCATCGCGTTTGATGACGATGATTTTGTTGTCATCCAGCTTGAGTGTGATAGTACCGGTCAGGATATTGACCTTGTCAACCACACCGACGGCAGCGACGGTCCGAACCCGCTTGCCGGATTTGGGGAAATTTTTGCGCAGGCAGCAGTAGGTATCATATTCGTAATCGAGACAGCAGAGCAGACGTCCGCACTGACCGGAGATTTTGTTTGGATTCAAGGCCAGGTTCTGCTCTTTGGCCATCTTGACCGATACCGGCTGAAAGTCGCGCAGAAAGGAGCTGCAGCAGAGTTCGCGACCGCAGATGCCAATACCTCCGACCATTTTCGCCTCATCACGTACGCCGATCTGGCGCATTTCAATGCGGGTGTGGAATGTGTGTGCCAGATCTTTTACCAGATCGCGAAAATCGACCCGGCCATCGGCGGTGAAGAAAAAAACCGCTTTGCTGCTGTCGAACTGATATTCCACCTGCACCAGTTTCATCGGCATACTGCGCTCGATGATTCTATTGACGCAGAAGCGGAAAGCCTCAGTTTCCTTCTGATGAATCCGTTCCAGTGCCGCCAGGTCATCGTCGCTGGCTTTGCGTTTGATGGTCACAAGAGTTCCGTCCGTAACGCGTCGCTCGCGGGGTGGCCTGATAACCTGGCCGACTCCCAGTCCTCGCTCCGTTTCGACCACGACCTGATCGCCCTGAACTACGTCGATTGCGCCGGCGTCAAAATCGAACATCTTGCCGGCTTTTGTAAGCTGTATGGTGACAATGAGTGACAAAAAAACCTCCAATAAATATGGTGCTAAACGTTCGCGGCAATATTCATGAACAGTCTGTCCAGTGCAAGTTTCGGGTTGGCGTTACGCTGCACGGCGCGCCTGGTTTCGTGGATAGTTTCCAGCAGTTCCAGGTTGCAGGGAAACGAGCGGCATGACGCGATGGATTCAATCGCTGGTCTGACCGTACGGTTGACGATCTGGTTGCTGCCGGCGCCCAGGTGAACCGCATCCCGAAAAAATGAGAGTAGCATGTCCAGCAGTTCCAGGGTGGCATCCCGATTGCCGGATAACTCCTCAGCGGCGTCAAATACGCTGGCTATATGGGTGATATCGAGCTGCGAAAGACGTTTCAGCACCGCTTCACGGCGTGTGACCAGTGCCTCGTTGTCCAGTTCCAAAGCCCGTTGCAGACTACCTCCCGCCATGGGGGCCAGCAGAGTGGCTGTTTCGGGAGGCATGCCGCGCTGTTCAAGCAGAGTCAGCACATGTTCCGGTGGCAGCGGGGCAAATCTGATCAACTGGCAGCGTGAACGGATGGTCGGCAGCAGCATACCGGCGTTTTCCGTGATCAGGATCAACAGTGCATCGCCGGGTGGTTCTTCCAATGTCTTGAGCAGTGAGTTGGCCGAACTGACATTCATGCGCTCGGCCGGTTCCAGGATGCACGCTTTTCTGGGCGCCTCGTAAGGTCGCAGCGAAAGATCACGCTGCAACTCCCGCAACTGGTCAACGTTGATATCACGTTTGTCCGGCAGCGGTGCCAGCAGATGAATATCCGGGTGGTTGCCACCGGCTATTTTGCGGCAGGACGGGCATGCACCGCAGGCGTCATCGGGCAGCACCTGACAGAAAAGCGCCTGGATCAGCGCCAGCGCCGTTTTTCTGCGACCACATCCGGGGATACCCTCAAACAGATACGAGTGCGCGGTTTTATTGTTGCGCAGGCTGCGCCGCAGAACCTCCACGATCCGTTCATGCCCCAGGATGTCAGCAAACGGCATGTGTAGACTCCGGAATTCTCGCCACGAGCTGAGTGGAAATGGCACTAAAGAGCTCTGCAATGGATTGACTGCCGTCTACTATTATAAACCGTTCGGGGGCATCGGCTGCCAACTGCCGATAGCCGTTACGAACGCGTTCGTGAAAGGCCAGCGCCTCAAGTTCAAACCGTTCTTCACGCGGACCGCTGCAGGCTTCAATCCTGCTGCGGGCACGCGTAAGACCGATGGTCGGATCACAGTCAATCAGAACGGTCAGATCCGGAGTTACCCCTTGGCAGGCCAGGCGATTGAGTCCGTCAATCAGGGCGCGATCAAGCCCGCGTCCGAAGCTCTGATAGGCGATAGTGGCGTCACAGAAACGATCACAGAGCACGATTTTGCCACTGCTGAGAGCCGGTGCGATGATCTCGCTGACATGCTGGGCGCGGGCAGCGTCATACAGCATTAGTTCTGCCAGTGGCGACATGGCCCGATTTTCAGCGTCCAGAAGGATGGTTCTGATTTTGTCGGCAATCGGACAGCCGCCCGGCTCACGGGTCGAAACGGTATCATACCCGAGTGCCAGAAACTGATCTTCCATCAGTCTGATCTGGGTGGTTTTACCGCATCCTTCCACCCCTTCAAATGTAATAAAATACCCCATCTGCATCACCGTATTCCGTACGTTCCATTGTGTGGCACATAAAAATGCGAATTATAGGGAAGCGTCCCTGATTTATCAACCTAATTCCAACCTGAATCCAAGGTAAATCCGACCTGAAATCCCTTAGTAGCGTGCATTGTCGTGAGTTTCGATTGCCAAAACGTCTCAAAATGACTATAGTCCGCCAGTTTGAGGAGAACTATGGCTACACATATTCAGCACCTTGAGCAGCTGCTTGCGTATACATTCCGCGATCAGCGTCTGCCGGCCCAGGCGTTGACGCACCCATCCTACCTGCATGAAGCGGGTGGTGACGGAGGGGACTACCAGCGCCTCGAATTCCTCGGTGACGCTGTGTTGGGACTCTTGCTGGCAGACCTGCTCTCTGAGTGTTATCCGGATTGGAATGAGGGCCAACTGTCGCAACTCCGTTCGCGGCTGGCCGGTCAGGATGTCCTTGCGGATCGGGCGCGCCTCTTGGGAATCGGCGACTGTATCAGGTTTGGTCGTGGCGAGCGTCAGACGGACGGTCGCGAAAAAGATTCCATTCTGGCCGATGTTCTCGAAGCCCTGCTGGCCGCCTTATATCGGGATTCAGGACTTGATGCGGCCCGTACACTGGTGGTCCGTCTGTTTGGCGAGTTGGCGGCAGCGCCGCAGAATATTGTGCTGGGGCGCGATTCAAAGAGCGCTTTGCAGGAGTACCTTTCTTCGCATGACCGCTCTGCTCCCGAGTACCGTTTAATTGAGGAATCAGGCCCGGCACATGATCGTCTGTTTGTTTTTCAGCTCCTCATTGATGGCACGCTCGTTAGCAGTGGTCAGGGCAAATCCAAGAAGATAGCACAGCAGGCCGCCGCCGCAGCTGCGCTGGCGGTACTGCAGTCCGGCGCTGGAGAGCCGAGGTGAAGCCGGTTACGGTACCTTTTTTTATCAGTCATCAAGGGTGCCCGCATACCTGCGTTTTTTGCGATCAGCGTACTATTTCCGGTTCGCAGGGGGCTCTGCCAACCGCTGAGCAGCTGCTAGCCAGGTGTGAAGCCTGGCGCGTGACGGCAGCCGGGCGCCCTCTGGAAGTTGCTTTTTTCGGCGGCAGTTTCAGCGCTCTGCCGCATGGCACCCAGGCGGCTCTTCTGGAGCCTCTGCAACCGCTTTTGAAGCGAGGCGAGCTGGCTGCCATCCGTATTTCAACGCGCCCTGATTATATCGACGACCAACGCGTGGAGTGGTTGGCAGCACGCGGAGTGCGTATCATCGAGCTGGGTGTGCAGTCGCTGGACGACAGTGTGCTGGCAGCTTCCGGGCGCGGACACACGGCAGCTGCATCAGTACAGGCGATCGCCTGTGTCAGGGCGCATGGCCTCCAGGCCGGAGCCCAGTTGATGCCGGGACTTCCGGGGGATACGCCCGTATCTGCGCTGGAATCGCTGAAACGGGCCATTACTGCCGGGGCAGATTTCATCCGGCTCTATCCGACCGTTGTCCTGCGCGGAACGGAGCTGGCCCGACGTTATGCCGGCGGGGATTTTGTGCCGCTGGATCTTGGCCGAGGTATCGCTCTCTGTAAAATCCTTCTGCAGCAGGCCATGCGTTCCGGAACGCCGGTGATCCGGATCGGGCTGCAGGCCGATGCCGGTCTTAATAATGATACCGTGCTGGCCGGCTGCTGGCATCCGGCCTTGGGACAGCTGGTGCGCTCGCAGCTCTACGCGGATCTGATCGATCGTTTCGTTGCTGACGGCAGTCATGCCACCGTGCTGTGTCATCCGGCCCGTCTGTCGGACGTAATCGGGCTGAAACGGAGCACGCTGGAGGTGCTCTCACGGCGAGGAGTGCAGCTGCGGGTTTCCCCGGACGCCTCTCTGGTGAAAGAAGAAATTACGATAAAAACTAATCAGTCGTGCAGCAGCCGTTCCATCATTTATGATCTGAACTATTCCATGTATGAGGTGTGACCATGCGTAAAGAATCTCTCAAATTTCTTGAAAAATTATTGGAGGCACCCAGTCCCTCCGGTTATGAGCAACCGGCCCAGCGCGTTTTTCGCGATTATGTGGCTCCCTTCTGCGATGAACTGACCACTGATGTGATGGGCAATGTCTTTGCCCGTATCGGCGGTAAGGGGAAAAATCTCCCGACGGTCATGATTGTCGGTCATACCGACGAAATCGGCCTACAGGTCAAGTATATCGATGATAAGGGCTTTCTCTATTTTGCCGCTGTTGGCGGTGTGGATGCTCACTTGACCCCTGGAAAACTGGTTAACGTTCATACTTCTGCCGGGCCGCTGCCGGGTGTGATCGGTAAAAAACCGATTCACCTGATGGATGCCAAGGACCGTGATGCGGTTGTCAAACTGGAAGCGCAGTATATCGATATCGGTGCTGCCGACAAGAAGGAAGCCCAAAAACTGGTCAGGGTAGGGGATGCCGTCACCTTTGACAGTTCGTTTATTCGGCTTCAGGGGGATCGTGTCGCTTCGCGCGGCTTCGATGACAAGGCCGGTTGCTTTGTCGTGGCCGAAGTGCTGCGTCTGGTGGCCGCTTCCGACAAGAAACTGCCGGTTGATCTGTACGGCGTTTCGTCCGTGCAGGAGGAGATCGGTATGCGGGGCGGGACGACCAGCTGCTATACGATCAATCCGGATATCGGCATCTGTGTCGAGGTCGATTTTGCGACCGATCAGCCGGATGTGGACAGAAAACATAACGGTGACGTTGCTCTGGGTAAAGGACCGATCCTGGCGCGTGGCGCCAACATCAATCCGCCGCTGTACGAGTTGCTGTCTACTACCGCCGAGAACGAAAAAATAGCCATCCAGTTCACTGCCAGCCCGCGTGGTACCGGAACCGATGCCAACGTCATGCAGATTTCACGTGGCGGTGTTGCTACGGCGCTGGTCAAGATCCCGCTGCGCTATATGCACACTCCGGTTGAAACGGTTGCGCTCTCGGATCTGGTGGATTGCGCCCGCTTGATCGTGGCAGCGCTCGGGAAGATAGGTTCCCGCGAGGATTTTATTCCGAAGTAATCGCCATGACCAAACAACGCCTTGATACATTGCTACTGGAACGCGGCCTGGCCCCCACGATTGAAACAGCCCGTTCCCTGATTATGGCCGGTAAGGTGGTCGTGGCTGATCATACGGTTGACAAGTCGGGACATCAGGTGGCGAATGACGCTGATATCCGTCTTCGGGGGGCGGTGATTCCCTACGTGAGTCGTGGCGGGCTCAAATTGCGACGGGCTCTGGATGCTTTTGACATTGATGTGACCGGCATGGTGGCTGTCGATGTCGGTTCTTCAACCGGCGGTTTTACCGATTGTCTGCTGCAGGCGGGCGCGTTACGGGTTTTTTCCATCGATGTCGGTTATGGTCAGCTGGCCTGGAAGCTGCAGCAGGACCCGCGCGTTGTCAGCATGGAGAAGACCAATATCCGTACCGTCACACCCGATCAGCTTGACGTTGTTCCAGATCTGGCGGTCATAGACGCCTCGTTCATTTCGCTGTCAAAAGTACTTCCGGCTACGCTGGCGTTAGTAAAACCGGGTGGCCGAATTATTGCTCTGATCAAGCCGCAGTTTGAAGTTGCCAGGGGTGAAGTTGGCACGGGGGGCATCGTTCGTGATGCCGCTGTCCACGAACATGTAATTGGAGATGTTACAAAAAATGCGCTTGATCTGGGTTTGAGGGTAATCGGGGTCTGCGAATCACCGATCACCGGGGCGGATGGTAACCGTGAGTTTTTGATACTATTGCAGAAACCGGATAACGGTCATAAAGGAGTCTGATATGGAAAACTGTCTGTTCTGTAAAATAATCAAGGGCGAGATACCTTCACAGAAAGTTTTTGAAGATGAACAGTTGCTGGTCATCGAGGATATTACCCCACAGGCTCCGCTGCACCTGCTGCTGTTGCCCAAAAAACATTTTGTCAACTGCCTGGATATGACTACCGATGAAGATGCACTGGTGGGGTATATCTGCCGGAAAGGGGGCGAAATAGCCCGCCAGAAAGGGTACGCCGAATCAGGCTTCCGGATCGTGCAGAACAACGGGGCAGGAGCGGGGCAGTCGGTTTTTCACATTCATTTTCACCTTCTGGCGGGACGGGAATTCGCCTGGCCTCCCGGGTAGCGGGCGCCCGTGAGCGATCAGGCCAGGTTGATCGGCATACCCTTGGCGGCGATATAGAGTCCATATTCCGAATCAACCTTCAGAATATGATGGGTGAGCCAGTCATTGAGAAACGTCATGACTTCCAGCATTAAGAACTTTTTGTCGCTGCGTTGATCGTTCAACATCTGCGTAATCCGTTTGGAAAACTGCTCATGTTCGCGGCATTGCTCCTCCAGTTTGGGATACGACTGCTCCCGCATCCAGAGCTCTTCGGCTGAAAAATGGTAGGAGGCGTAGTCAACAAGTTCATCGAGTATGCTGCTGACACTTTCTGGCGTCGCGCCGGCGGTAAAATCATCGTAGGCCTGATTGAGCAGTCCTACCAGATGCTGATGGTGTTCATCGAACTGTGTAACTCCCAGAAGAAAGCTTTTATCCCACATCACAATCGGCATTGCGCACACCTCCTTAAAATCCGTACCTGCTGCACACTATACATGGCCTCATGACGGCGTCAAGACCCCTTCCGGCTTCTGTCAGTAATAATTTAGTTGACATATTGAATTTAGAATATATTATTATCACTATATTTTGTTGCAGGGAGCGGTTATGATCGGGTTTATAGTCTCTATTATTTGTATCCTTGTCGTGCAAGCCACTGTAGCAGGAGCGGAATCCTACCAGCTCAGCCTCAAAGACGCCATTCGCATGTCGGTGGAGCAAAATCACCGGGTACGGGCAGTCGGCTTTAGCGCTGAAGCTTCGCGAAAGGGTGTTGCCATCGCAACATCCCGTTACTATCCGACGCTCGCTTTTGAAGAGAGCTTCAACGTATCAAACTCACCAACGCAGACCTTCATGATGAAACTTGATGAAGGGCGCTTCACGCAGAATGATTTCCTGATCACCAATCTCAACAGACCTGAAACGCAGCACGATTTCAGAACCGCTCTGGCCGTCAGGCTGCCGATCTATGATCCTGCAAATGCGGCCACGAGAGATATCGCGGTCGCATCTGCAGACATTCAGGAAACACGGCTCGTCGAATCTCAACAACAGACCGCTTTCAAGGTTTTCAGCCGCTATCTTGACGTCCAGAAAGCTGTATCCCGCCTGCGTGCCGCTGAACAGGCGGTCACTGAAGCCCGCGAATATCTCAGGATTGCAGGGGTGCGCAATCAGAATGGTGTCGGTCTGCGCTCGGATGAGTTGCGGGCACGAACGCAGCTTTCATCCAATGAACAGCAGCGTATCAGCGCCGACAACAACCTCACCATTGCGCGCATGGAACTGGCCAGTCTGATCGGTCTCACAGAGGGCGACACACTCGGCATTACTGACACAAAGATAGTCGCCGTCCCGCTGCTGCATTCTCCTGAAGAGCTGTGTGCGGCAGCTCTTGAAAACAGAACTGAACTGCAACTGACCCGGAAAGAGTATGAGAAAGCTGATGCTTCCCTGCGTCTGGCCACGAGCGCATACTTTCCGTCTCTGGACGGCTTTGCATCATACCAGATGAACTCTCATGCCACCCCGTTCGGATCGGACAATGACTCCTGGAACGCCGGTGTTGCTCTGACCTGGCAGCTGTTTGACGGATTCAAGCGCTCTCGTGAACGGGACCGGGTGATTGCTGAAAAATCTGCCGCAGCGGAACTGCAGGAAGATGCACGTCGTGAAGCTGTTCTGCGGGTCAGAGAGAGTCTTCTGCGCAGTGAAGAGATGAGCAAGCGCCTCGACGTTGCCGCTCACACACTGCAGGATGCCGAAGAGACCGTACGTCTTGTGAGCAGACGCTATGAAAACTCGCTGGCCACCATGCTTGAGCTGATCGACGCCCAGACTGAATTAAACCGGATCAGAGCCGACCTGGTTGATTCGGAAGCACATTATGCCCTGGCACGCGGGTATGTCTATTACACTGCCGGGATCTTTTTGAAGGAGATGACGAAATGACGAATGCCGGATATATTTCACCAGCGTTGCCCGCTTTTGGCAGAGCCATCCTTGCAATCTCACTTTTTAGCGTTCTTGCCGGCTGTGGTGCGAAACATAAGGAGAGCAGCAAAAAAGAGGTTGCAGCAGCTCCGTTCGTGAGCGGCGTCCAGCTGGAAACCGTCACGACCAGCTTCCGGCCAGAAACGATTGACCTGATGGGAACCGTTCGAGCCCGCACCAGTGCCGTTGTCTCGGCGCGCATACCCGGCACCATCAATCTTCTCAAGGTGCGTGAAGGTGACCGCGTGAGTAAGGGGCAGCTGTTGGTTCAGCTGGATGCCCAGGAAAATCAGGCCAACGCAGCCGTGGCCGTTTCCGCAATTGATGAAGCCGAGCGTGCGCTTGAGGAGGCTCGTTCCCGCAAGAAACTGGCTGATACAACCTTTGAACGTTATCAGAAACTGTTCACCGAACAGGCCGTCACGCGTCAGGAGTTTGATGGCAAACAGACCGAGCGGGACCTGGCCGCTCAGGCGGTATCCCGGGCCGAAGCACGCCTGAAACAGACCCGCTCGGGAGCGCAGGCAGCCTCCGTCATGGCAGGCTATACAAAGATCACAGCACCTCTGTCTGGTATAATAACCAGTAAACAGGCTGATCTGGGAGCGACGGTCTTCCCGGCTCAAGCGCTGATGACGATTGAGGATCAGGGCAGTTATCAGCTGGAGCTGGCGGTGCCGGAATCACTGACACCGGCCGTGAAACCCGGGACCGGTGTCGAGGTTACGCTGGATGCCCTGAAGGCGACCTTCCATGCAAAAATCAGTGAGATCGTCCCAGCCGCCGATGCCGCCAGCCGCACGTTCATTGCCAAAATAGCGCTGACTCAGAAAGGGATCACATCCGGCATGTTCGGGCGCGGAAGCATCGCCCTGCAGAGCAGTGCCGTAGGCATCTTCGTTACACAGAAAGCTATTGTCGAACGCGGCTCTCTGACCTCAGTCTGGAGCGTCGGGAAAGATGCTGTCGCCCGCATGCGACTGGTCAAGGTTGGTAAAGCAGTTGGCGACAGAGTTGAAATCCAGTCCGGTTTATCGGCTGGTGAACGTATCGTCAGCGGTGGTGTTGAAAAAGTCAGCGAAGGATCAAGGGTGGAATAAGTCATGACCAAGCTCGGCTTCGCCGGAAAAATAGCCCGCGCCTTTATCAACTCGAAGCTGACGCCGCTGATCGTGGGCGCCTCTCTGTTGCTCGGCTTCTTTGCCGTCAAGATGACCCCTCGCGAGGAGGAACCGCAGATTGTCGTGCCGATGGTGGATATTTATCTGCCGATGCCCGGCTCTTCTCCGCAGGAGGTTCAGGAACGCGTAGTCAAGCCGTTCGAGTCCAAACTCTGGGAGGTCAAAGGGGTCGAGTACCTCTACTCGATGAGCCGCCCCGGCATGGGCATTATTACCGTTCGTTTCCTGGTCGGGCAGCCGATGGAAGAGTCCTTGGTCAAGCTCTACAACAAAGTCATGAGCAATCGTGCCGTCCTGCCGACCGGAGCCGGTGAGCCGCTGGTTGTGCCAAAGTCGATTGACGACGTTCCGATTCTGGCGGTGACACTCTGGTCGGAACGCTACGATCACGCCACGTTGCGAACCGTCGCACTGGAAGTGGCTGATGAGTTGAAAAAGAGCGAGAACACTGCTGAGACGGAGGTAAAGGGTGGCCGCGCCCGTCAGGTTCGCGTCCTGCTGGATGCGCCGCGACTGGCCGGCTACGGACTCTCGCCGCTGCAGATAGCCGCCGCGCTGCAGAAAGGTAACCGCTCACTTCCGGCCGGCTCCTTTTCCGGCGGCAATCAGGAGCTGCTGGTTGACAGCGGTGGATTTTTGAAGAGTGGTGACGACGTCAAACGCCTGGTGGTTGGTGTTTTTCGTGCGAAGCCGGTGTATCTGCAGGATGTAGCCCAGGTTACGGATGGTGGTAAAGAAGCCGATGATTACGTCTTTATGGGGTTGGGTCCGGCGGCGCATGCCACAGGTCTCAGCGGCGCAGAAAAACAGGACTATGCCGCCGTAACCATATCCGTCGCCAAGCGGAGAGGGGCCAATGCTACCTGGGTGGCAGAAGATCTCGCCAAAAAGATCGAGTCACTTAAAGGCAAACTGATCCCGTCGGATGTGCAGGTCAGCGTGACCCGCAATTACGGCGAGACCGCCAAAGAGAAGAACAACGAACTGCTGTTCCATATGTTTCTGGCTGCTATTTCGGTCACGATCCTGATCGCCCTGTTTATGGGGTGGCGTGCCGGTGCCGTGGCGGCAATCGCCATTCCGGTCACCCTGGCGCTGACGATATTGATCTTCTACCTGATCGGCTACACCCTCAACCGGATCACGCTGTTTGCCCTGATCTTCTCGATCGGTATCTTGGTGGATGACGCCATCGTGGTGGTTGAGAATATCCACCGCTACTTCACCACCACCATTATGAAACCGCTGGATGCCGCCATACAGGCCGTCGATGAGATCGGTAACCCGACCGTGCTGGCAACCTTTGCCGTAATTGCGTCAATTCTCCCGATGGGATTCGTAGGGGGTTTGATGGGGCCGTACATGCGTCCGATTCCGGTTGGCGCCAGTATGGCCATGCTCTTCTCGATGCTGATCGCCTTTATCGTGACCCCCTATTTTGCCTTCCGTTTCATGAAGGGAGAATCGCATCACGGTTCGGGTGAAAAAGGTGAGGAGTCGAAGCTGACCGCCTTCTATCGCCACTGGATGGGGCGGCTGATCCACGAAAAACATCTGCGCTACAGTTTCCTGACCTCCGTTGTGGTTCTACTGCTGCTCTCCTGCTCGTTGATCTACTTCAAAGCGGTCACGGTCAAGATGCTGCCGTTTGATAACAAGAACGAGCTGCAGGTGATCATCGACGCCCCGGACGGCACGCCGCTGGAGCAGACTGCCCGTATCACCCGCGAGATGGGCGATGCCCTGCGGACAGTGCCGGAGGTGACCGATTTCCAGCTCTATATCGGCAGCAGCGCCCCCTTCAACTTCAACGGTCTGGTGCGGCATTACTACCTGCGCAAAGGCAGCAATCTGGCCGATATTCAGGTCAATCTGTTGCCCAAGGATGAACGAAAAGATCAATCACACGCGATTGCCAAACGGATACGACCGCTGGTTAAAGCGATTGCCGACAGATACGGTGCGCGGGTCAAAGTGGCCGAAATTCCACCCGGCCCACCGGTGCTTGCAACCCTGGTGGCAGAAGTCTACGGGCCGGATGACGCCAGTCGCGCCACGGTCGCTTCACGAGTAAAAGCTATCCTTGCCAAAACAGCCGGTGTCGTCGATGTGGACTGGTACCGAGAGGATGATCAGAAAAAAGTTTCGTTTGTGGTAGACAGCGAGAAAGCGGCTCTCTCCGGTGTTGCCGTTGAGGATGTGGCCCGCACGCTCGGCATCGCGCTGGCCGGGCAGGATGTCGGCCTCTTGCATCTGCCCAAAGATAAGGAAGCGGTTTTGATCAACCTGCGACTGCCGGTTGCCCAGCGCAGTTCCGTGGCGCAGCTCTCGTCGGTATATGTTCAGGGGAGCGTCGGCAGCGTGCCGCTGTCACAACTGGTACGGACCAGCACTGCCAACGAAGAGAAAACGCTCTACCGCAAGAATCTCAAGAACGTAATCTACGTGATCGGCGACGTCGCCGGGCAGATCGAAGCGCCGGTGTACGCCATCCTCAAGATGCAGAAAGAGATCGATGCGATTGCGACACCGGACGGGCGGAAGATCGAAGTGCTGGCCAGTCGCCAGCCCTGGAGCGAAGAGCATATCGGTATGAAGTGGGATGGCGAATGGCACATCACCTATGAAGTCTTCCGCGATCTGGGTATCGCCTTTGGTGCCGTGATGGTGCTGATCTACATCCTGGTGGTGGCCTGGTTCAAGGATTTCACCACGCCGCTGGTGATCATGGCCCCCATTCCGCTGACCCTGATCGGCATTCTGCCGGGACATGCCTTTTTCGGGGCTTTCTTCACCGCCACTTCCATGATCGGTTTTATCGCGCTGGCCGGAATCATCGTGCGAAACTCGATCATCCTGATTGACTTTGCCGAGATGAAACGACGCGAGGGGATGTCGCTGGACGAAGCCATCATCGAGGCCGGTGCCGTACGTTTCCGCCCGATGCTGCTGACCGCAGCAGCTGTGGTGGTGGGGAGTTTTGTAATCGTCTTCGACCCGATCTTCCAGGGATTGGCACTGGCCATGATGTTCGGCGAGATCGCTTCAACCACACTTTCACGGGTAACGATTCCGATTTTGTATTATCTTGTTCAAAATTGGAAAGAGCGGCATTATCCGGTTCGAATCAACTCATAAAGAAGGAGTAAGCACCATGAAGGAAGAATTCTATGTGGAGCGCATCGTGCGCATTGTGGCGGGGACATTTGTCATGCTTTCGTTGGTCCTGGCGCATTTCCATTCACCCAACTGGCTCTGGTTTACCGGCTTTGTCGGCCTGAACCTTTTTCAATCCGGGTTTACCCAGTTCTGTCCGATGTTCAATATCCTACAGAAGATGGGTGTGCCCCGCTTTCCGAAGAACGGCGGCTGCTGCAAATAAACTTTTGCATTATTATTCCGGATTGCAATCATGTTGACATCAATCAGACCCCCGAGGAATTTAAAACCTCGGGGGTCTTGCACTAGGACGAGGCATGTCCGCACAGCGGCCCTCGGATCATCTACGGAGAAGCCACCAGATTGGGAGAAGCGCGGCTGCGTGAATCCGGCATCACCTTTAAAACAGATTCCCTACGACATCAAGGCGCGGTGAGTATGTTCCGTGTGCTTAAGGTGTATCCGATGGCTCGGGAGGAGATGCAGGAGTTTTAGCAAGTATCGCCATTACTTCATCTTTTTCGATAGTTGCACCCACTTTTTTAAGGGCCGAATAATAATTGACCTGTTCTTGAATAAGCAGACCGTCATGGATCATTTCTGCGTAGAGCCGATTTTCGGAATAACCTATTTGTGAAGCCAGGCCACGAGCGCGGTTACGATCATCATCCGAAAGCCTGAGGAGAAATCCTTTTTGTTTACTCATGGGTTAGTACCTCCCTGACAATGTAGTGCGGAGTGCAGATTGCTATCTGCGGGAAATAGAGTTCGCCTCGTGTGAAGTCCTTTGTGTTATGAGTCACAATCGTGGCCGGTTGACCGGAAACAGCAATTTCCAGAACAAAATCATCACCAGGATCAGACAGATTCGGTCGCCACAGGTAGCGGACCTTGCTTTCAACTGCAATAGCAACCAAATATGCAAGCAGACGTTCAATTTCGTATTCGGTTTGTGAAATCATCGATAACTGCTCAGATTTGAAAAGGACTGAGCGGTATTCTGCTAGTAGCTTATAATGCATCAATACAGGTAAAGCCCCATCTAAAGCTGCTTTCAGGACTTTATGGCTTGCACCGGCAGATGAACGTAATGCCGAAATTAAAACGCATGTGTCAATCAGATATCGCATAGGTGATATTCTATATGATATTACATTGTGAGTCAACACAGTTGACTCACACGAACTTTCAGGAGTATCACCACCATGTTCAAACTCAAGGATTATCAAAATGATTCTGTTTTTGTGCGAAACTACAACACAAATTACATCATACATTCAGAGGCCCCTGTATACATGAAATTCAAGATTACGATACTGTGTGAAAATTCGGTCGGACCACTTTCCGGCACTCTCGGCGAGCATGGTTTTTCTGCGCTGATCGAGCCAGCAGAGGGCGCGCCACTGCTGTTTGATACCGGCCAGGGGTTAACGCTTGTGCACAACGCCCGCCGTATGAACAGGGATCTCTCTCTGGTCAGACAGGTAGTCATTTCGCACGGGCACTATGATCACGCCGGCGGTCTCAAACCATTACTTGGGCAGTGCGGACCCAAGCACGTTTCTTGTCATCCTTCCGTATTCAACTCACGTTACCGGATTAAAGACAACGGAGAGTGCTTCCCGATCGGCATGCCGGCCAGTCGTGATGAATTGGAAGCGGCAGGCGCTTCGTTCGATCTTTCAACAGAGTTTCGCAGCATCGCTCCCGGTATTCATCTGACGGGAGAGGTGCCGCGAGTCACTGATTTCGAAACTGGGGACCATGGATTATACGGTGACTGTTGCGGCCGGGAACCTGATGCCACGCCGGACGATCAGTCGCTGCTGCTGGAGAGCGGTACAGGTTTAGTTCTCATTTTGGGGTGCTGCCATGCCGGTTTAATTAATACGCTGGAGCATGTTGCAGTCATGACCGGCAGGCGTGATGTAACCGCGATCGTCGGCGGAACGCACCTCGGTTTTTGCAGTCAACAACAGATCGAAAAAACGATAGTCGAACTCAAATTACGGGGCATCAAAAAACTGGCCGCCAGCCATTGTACCGGGTTTGCAGCATCAGCGCGTCTGTCGCGGGAACTCCCGAAGGCGTTTCAGGTGGCTATGGTCGGATATACGCTGGAAGTATGACTGTTGACGAAGGTTCAATCTCACGATATACCATCCTCATGAAACATCTCGCTCAAACCCTCAAAGCACTTTCCGACCCGATTCGCCTTCGAATCATTCTTTTATTGCAAGCCGAAGGTGAATTGTGCGTCTGCGATCTGATGGCAGTTCTCAAGCTGCCGCAATCCACGGTTTCGCGCCATCTGGCTTACCTGAAACGGAGCTGCTGGGTTGATATCCGTCGCGAAGCTGTCTGGAAGCACTATTCGCTCAGCAGCGAAAGCTGCACAATCTGCACAGATTTGCTCCAGATCCTCAAACAGCGCGCCAGTATACTTCCTGAGGCTACCGCAGACCGTACTGCGCTGGCCGCTTTTCTGAAAGATAAGCCAGTCGGCTGTTCTTGAAAAAATTCTGTAACTATTGAGTACTGTCAACATACGAGCAAAAAAGCCTGTCATCCCCGAATGCCTCTATCGGGGATCCAGTTTTATCAGTCACTTAGAATCTGGATTCCGGCTAAAAACCTGCCGGAATGGCAGTCGGATGTATCTGCACCTTTACTTTAACAGTGAAAAAGCCCTGGAAGATGAGAAGAGCTTCAACATCCTACTTGGCACACTTCAGGGCGAATTGGAAAGCGGCAAGAAAACGCTGGAACATGAGAAACAGTATGCCAAATATTTCGATAGCAAGAGTACCCCAATAAGGGGAACGAAGGTCACTGTCAGGCAGGAGGCCATCGATGAAGCAAAGAAAAACTACGGATACTTTGCGCTACTCAGCAA
>Ga0172367_10000864_pt1 | contig 45569 bp, 64 predicted proteins | sample Lak10m_FD_114542 | JGI IMG/M metagenome (GOLD analysis project Ga0172367, IMG submission 114542) | Freshwater microbial communities from Kabuno Bay, South-Kivu, Congo - kab_022012_10m | ecosystem: Environmental > Aquatic > Freshwater > Lake | place: Democratic Republic of the Congo: South-Kivu...
CCAAACCCACCTTCTCCTCTTTCAGATTGCTCTAGCTCAGACACAACCTCAAATGTTATAGGAGCCACTTGTTCAAAGTAGATTTGAGCCACTCTATCTCCTATATTATAAGGAAAAGATGTAGTGCCCCAATGTGTTCCCATAGGGACAGGTATTTGTGTATAGATGACCATCCACTCTCCTCTGTAGTCAGAGTCAACAATACCTATTGAGTTGTTCAACATCCAGAAATGTTTAGTTAGATTGCTACGTGGGACAATGATTCCCTTATATCCTTTAGGAAGTTCTGTCTTAAATCCTAGTCCTATAACAACCTTACCTTCTTCTTTTGTTGTTATGCTATGTGCATACACATCATAGCAAGCAGCTTCAGAGGATCCCTTCTGTGGCATTCTTGCATCCTCTGACACCTTTTGTAGTTTAATCTTCAACATTTTCTAATTCAGTTTTAAGTTCAGTGTTACTAATCTTACTTATGATGCTTTCTCTAATCTCTTTGTAGAAACCCTCATTGTCCATAATCATTGCCTTAAACTCATCCAAGTCATATTTAATGTCATTGAATGTCATGGTCTTGCCATACTTTCTACCAAGTTCATATTCATTGAGAAGATCCATAATCTCTTTCACCTTGTCAATACCTACACCATACACAATCTCAAATGTAGATAGTCTATAGGGAGGACTCATCTTGTTCTTGATGGCTTTCACCTTGGTAAGATTACCATATTGCACATCTCCATTTTTTACACCTGTCTTGCTCACCTCAATCCTTACATCAGTGTAAAACTTCAATGCATGTCCACCCTGTGTTGTGGTGGGATTTCCAAACATTACGCCTATTTTCTCACGATATTGACTGATAACTATGACACATACATTGTTTTGAGAAAGGGCACCTTTTAGTTTTGGATAGGCATTGTTGTTTAATACAGCTTTCTTACCAATAGCACTATCACCCACCTCACCATCAATCACCTTCTTAGGTAGTAATGATGAATCTGAATCTATAATAATCAAATCAACTTCTCCTGTGTTGATCATGTCCATAGCAATGTTAAAACCTTCCTCACCAGATGATGGCTGAGCAATTAACATGTTTGATGTATCAACACCAATTGCTTCAAAATAGTTCTTATCAACAGCATGCTCGCCATCAATATAAACCACCTTACCACCTGCTTTCTGACATTCTGCAACAGCATGACCACAGATTGTAGACTTACCACTGCCTTCCCATCCCATGAGTTCATACATCTTTCCTTTCACAAATCCACCAGTGCCTAATGTAATCCAGTCAAATCCAATGGATCCTGTGCTAATAACATCATAATTGCCATCTGTTTTGGAATCTAGTGCTAACACTGTGCCTGCACCATAGGCCTTGTTCAGCTTTTCTAAAGCTTCTTGTAGTTTAGAGACACCACTGTCTGTTGATTGTTTCACTGTTTTTGCCATAATTGTTAATTTAGTATACAAATTTACTGAATTTTTCTATATTATAAGCACAAATTTTGCAACTTTTTTTCATCAAAAATAAAGCCCCCAAGATGGAAATCCTAGGGGCTGACACAATTAACGAAAAACAGAGTATGCAAACTTATGCATATAAATGCATATAAATGCAAATTGTTTTATCTTTTTTTATCATTTGTTATCATCTCTTGTCTTTTTGCTACCTTTTTTGTAAGGAGGTTCAAAGGGGCAATGCTTACATTTATTACCACAACAATGCCCACGCTCAAGGTGATATCTTTCTGTGAATACCACCTTGCCATTCTCTATATAATAGTGTATACCTGCTTTGATGTCCTTAGACATATTATGCTATTTCACACGCTCCACCAGCACATGCTGCCACCTGACCAAAGTCTACAGTGTCATCAAGTTCCATCACCTTTGATAAGTCTATGGCTTTCAGTGTGTTAATGCGTTTGTTATATTCTTCTTCTGTAATGTCCTCAAAAGGTGCTTGAGAATAAGTGCCTCCCCAGAATGGTAACACAGACAAACCATTGTAATGTTCTCTGTTGTCCCACATCCATTGACCCACTTCTTCCCATTCCTTATCTATAGATATGGTGGCTGAGACGTTATGTGTATTGTCACCTTCTACATGTCCTGGTTTGATCCATTCTGTAGCAAACTTCTTAACACGCTCTAATGTGTCAATAGGAGATTCTGTTCTGAATATAGATCCTTCTGGAGCTTTGACAGGAATTCTAACACACACTGTATCCTTTGGTCTAAGTACATCATCCTCAACTAGTTCTGGATGATTTACCATCAGATAGGCTGCCAGGTCTTCATTCTTATTAAATCTCATAGTGCGTAGATAGTATGGAGCATGCCATGCATGTATACCACTAGCTGTACCTAATACAAGACTAGTTGTACCACTTGGTTTGATACATGTTACACGAGCTGCTTCATTGGTGCCAATTGCCTCAGAAATTAATTGATTTGTCTTCACAGCAATTTTAGATGCCACTTCTAGGTTGTAGTTCAATATCTCACCAGAACCAATACCTGTCATACCAATACCCAATAGAGCATCTCTAAATGTAGTCATCTTCCATACATCACGTAGATAGTGGAAATCTGTAAAACCAGCCTGAAGTGTACCAAAGAAAGCTGCAGCTGTCACCCTATCATTCAGATCCTCTTGGCAAGTGATGTCAGATACATTCACCTCACACAAGTTACAGAATTGATATGGTCTTAGTCCAATCTCACAGCAGGGATTAGTTCCCCAATCCTGATTGTTGGTCCAATATATACCAGGCTCACCAGATCCAGAAGCTTCAATACGCTTCCACAGATGCAAGAATTCATCCTGTGAAATACTGTCACGCTTTAAAACAGCTGAGTTGTTAGCTCTACCACGCTGCTCATTCAGTTCCCACCAGTTACCATACTTACATGTGATCATTTCCTCATCATCATAGCTAAACAGGGCAATCATAGCTGAACGTCTAATACCTCCTGCTAGGACGCTGTTAGCAATATGACACATGATGTCATGGCATTCTAATGGTGTGAGTTTTGATCCATGCTCTTTACGCTCCATGATGGCATCTATGTGCGTAAGACATATCTTCAAAGGCTCAGGACCAGGTGCTTTACCACCAGCTGTCACTAGTCTAGCTCCCTTGTGCCTAATAGCTCTAAAGTCAAAGCTGGGCTTCAAACCACCCTCAAAATAGAACTTCATAAGCACCTTCACAGCATCTGCCCATCCCATAATGCTATCCTCAACAAGCCAGGTTCTGCTTTTGTAACGCTCATGCTTAATGATTGTAGGCAATTGGTCTACATGATGTTTTTGTACAGAATAACCTACGCCTGTACCTCCTAGCAACAAGAACATAGTCTCACTGAAGCTATGAACGCTGTCAATAGGTAGGAAGCAGCAGTTATAAATGCGTGAGTTGTTCACCTCAGCTGCAGGACCTGCAAACTGTAATGCTCTCATAGATGGCAACACCTTCTTCTTTCTAATGAATGTAGTGCTGTCCTTAATTTGTTGCTCTAGATTAGGATACTTCTTGATCATCATGTTCTCATACCTATCTACTATCTCGTCCCAGGTTTCTCTTCTTTTTAGCTCAGGGATATACTTTGCATACTTGCTAAAAATGGTAATCTTGCTCAAGGCTTCTAATCCTAAATCCATGCGTTAATTGTTTTAATTAGTTAAAAAAGTAAAGGGCAGCAAATTTAATTCACTACCCTTTAAATTCCAAGAGATTTGAAAAATTCTACCTAACTAAATTTCTTATTTTCATTCCTAACTCTTGATCATTTGGAGTGTCTCTAACTAACTTAGTTATTTCCTCATTTTGATCCATCAACTTTTGTAAATAGAGGGTGGCATCCATCAACTCTTCTTGCAAATGCTTTAGATAGTTATCCTTATTATTGGTCTGTAAAGTGGTGCCATACTTATTAATACCTACAGCTGAGCGTTCTTGGTACTTGTTTAATACATTAGTTACCACTTGATCCATCATCATAATAATTCATTTAAAAGTGATATAGCAACTTCTATCACAGCCCTGTCACACTCTATTCTAGTTTCATACTTTTCAGTATTTGTTTCCAAAATCTCCTCTCCATTAGTGATTGTATAATGAAATGTATCTTCCATATACAAAGTTTCAATAAAAAGGCCATTTTCATCAAAAACATCAAATAGAATTCTTGGATTGGCATGAACAAACTTTGCAACATATTGATTATCAAAGGGTTGACTTCTTAGCACCTCTTTGTAATCTTCTGGCACATCTTCTGTGTTCATAGAATCTATCAATCTCTTTTGGTAGAACTGAGCTATGGCATTGGCTGCCTTTGGATAGGTTTCTAGTAATTCTAGTGCTGTCATATTCTTCTTTTTAATTGTTTGTTAGCTGCAGCCCACCAGTCTCTGTCATGAGAGAACTCACTGGGTTCTGACTTCTTTGTCTTATTTCTTTCAAAATCATCTGCTAGGAGAGCATTCTTTTCACTCTCCATTTCGCAAAACTTAATTACGTCATCTATGCCATACTTGGCAATGAGATGATCTAGGATTTCACTGTTAAACATACTCTTTAATTTTATCTAGGTCTAATGTTTCAAATTCTTCAAAGAAACCATACCAAACATCTATATCATCTGGGAGCTCTACACCCAACTTATCTTGCCAAAATTGTACCAAGTCTTCTGTCTTATTAAAAACTCTATACTGAAGAGATATCTCATCTCTGTGAAGACCATTCTTCTTAATTTTGACAACTTTGGGGAAAATCTCTTGGAATTTCTTAGAAGTTTTGGAATATTTACCTTGTTTTATCAATTCTATGTCTGGCTTAAGCCTTGGGTTTATCTCATAAACAACTACAACATAACCATCTTCATAGTCATAATCATCTATAATAGACTTTGTTCTTTCATATTCTGAATCAAGAAAATGTCTGAACTTATCTAGATCCTTTGGTTTAAATAAGAGATATACAGCATTTTCATACTGTATATCTCTCTTGCTATCTTTTATATAGCCATTAATAAAACCATTATCTGTCAACTTATCTCTGTTAATACTCAATGTTGGAACAATGAATATACTGGTTATTGTGTGTTTTCTTTCCATATTATATAGTTACTACTCCACTGTTAACGTAATTCTCTCTAGAAATTGTCCATTTATCATGCTCCAATGCCCATTTAAGGTCATTGATAATTTGCTTAACACCTGGATATTTTCTTCCTTTATGCTCAAAGCCATTCTCAGCATTATTAAATGCTGTGATGGACATGTCATAAATAAGAGGATTCATATAATTGGTGCTGTCACATACAATAAACTTAGGATTAAGAATTGTATAATCTCCACAACCCACTTCACTAGCCCATGATTCAGCAGCTTTGTGATAAAGATATCCTTGAATATAAGCTCTTCTATAGAGATAATATTCTTCTAAGAAGTTTTCTACAGACCATGTGCACTTGAGGTCATACACTTGTATTGTGTGTCTATCATGATCTACAATCACTTTATCCATCATACTTTTGAACTTGTGATTGTACACTTCATAATCTTCCACCTGTAGCTGGTTATATACAGAATATCTGACATCAGATGTCAGGTTTACTATGTCTGCTGTGACAGGATTAGTTCTTAGCTCGTTGACAATCTTTTCAGCATTCTCAACTTCTTTGGTGGTAACAACAACAAGGCTCTTGCTTCTCACCTCTCTAATCTCCTTATAATATATCTCAGCCTCAGATCCTATAAACTTGTTTAGCACAGCATCCAGCTTAATCTTAAATCCTGAATCTACATATGCATCTTTTGCTAAGTCTTCAAAGCTTCTGGTAACTGTACCATCTTCAGCTGTAGCTGCAACAGTGTGCTTATACAGAGCTTCTATAAAATCTAGCATAAGTCCTGTAGGTGTAGACATGCATGTAGACAGATGAAATCTTTCATCAAACAAATGAGGTTCCATAAGTAGTGTTTCTACCATTCTACCCACTGTAGCTGCTTTGCTCTCCTCGTCCTCTACCACCTCATTAAGTATGTACTTCTTGTGGTACTTTCTCCTGTCCATGGAGAATTCCTTCAAACTAGAACTGCTGTCCAAATAAATTGCTCTATAGAGAGCTTCTGTTTTTACTGTTCCCTGTATCATGTTGATTTTCTTTAAAGTCTTTAATAATCTGTTCACTCATCCTTCTTATTTCCATAGGTACCTGCTTGAACCACCATCTCACTTCCATTTCATACTCACGTCCTTGATCATCTAATCCTCTAGGATTGATTAACCAGAAGTTGTATTCTTTGTTTTCAAATGTAACAGATCCTTCATACCATATTTCTGTAAAGGAGGGCTGTCTATTAATAGACACTGTCATTACATTATTCTCCATTTGATTTCATTTTTGTAGGTTCCCATAAATAAGATAACAAATGATAAGGCTGCTCTCCATACTTTGGCCTCTCAATGTATTTTCTGCCAACACATTTTGTTTTAAGGTCTTCTGGACTAAGAGTCATCATCTTTCCCTTATACTCAATATCATAATTCTCATTCTTTTTGATGCACTCTCTCACCTTATGATCTACCAGATCAGCATACTTCTTGTCATGAAGTTTTAGAATTACCCTTTTCATATTTCTTCTTTACAAAGTTTATTAATTACATTTTCAATCTCTTTCCAGTTTTTGAGACCTATTTGTTTAATTAATTTAGTTACATTGATGGTTGTCTCATCAAAATAAGCTTTCAAAGCTTCCATTTCGTTTTTACTTAGCTCCATTTTTTTCAAGTTTAGTTTTTTTATCATGACATGTGGTACATAACACCTGTAGATTATCCACCTCACAGAACAGTCTTTCTACAAAACCTGGGAGGTCTTGTGCACAATTAAGGCTTCCTGCTGGGCGAATATGATCCACATTGATCTTCTTCTCTTGGAACCACTTACCACAATGTTTGCATAAATACTCAAACTTTTGTCTCTTGTTAGGTCCTTTATAAATCCTGCGAGAATTTAGCTTGCATTGTAATATTGGCTTCCAAAACCTGCTCTTCTGTCTTAGAGCACTTCTTATGAATGACCAAAACGCACTTTCAGTCATTGTTCCATTGTTCCTAGTCTTAGGAACTCTGGGTTTAGCTGCTTTTTTCTTTCTCATAATAAAAATGTCCACCCCAAATATACAAAATATTCAGGGTGGAACATGTTAATTATTCCATAATTGTCACTCTTTTTGATAGAATATTCTTCATTTCTTCTAGAGATTCTACAATGTTCTTGATGTCTACATGTGAAATAGCAGGCATGTTAAACTCATGCTTTCTAGCTTCTGCAGTGAACCCACTCTTAACTTTTTCAGTCAGGTTTTCTAGCTCACGTATGGCATATGCATCATCAAGTTGCAATGTATCAAAGTCCAAATCATGAAGAAGAGATGTAGCCTCATCTGTAGGAACAGTCATGATTGGGAGATATTCCCAGCATCTGCCCTTTGATTCGCCAATACCTACCACCTTCATTGGATTGATAAGCACCAGTACAGACTTGTCACCACATCCTACATAATGAATTTCATCAGATGTAAAATGCAGTCCTGCTGCACCACAATCATCTGTATTCCAAGAACACTTGCCTGGATCCATGTTTACAGGTCTACCAACACGAATATCAAATGTTTTTGTGTGAGCATCTGTAAACCTGTTTTCTGTCCTATTAGGCAAATCTAGATAGAGTTCTGTTAGACTACCTATTCTTTCACCGTGGTTTACAGAAGCTTCACACTGTCCAGATCCTCCACATTCACAACACTCATCATCTTCGGTTGTAAATGGGTCAACCATAGGGAAACTGGTCTTCATATGTAATTTTGCATCTTCATCATATCCAAAACCATCACAATATTCACATGTAAAGGTTTGAGACAGTTCACTGTTGTGTATAAACTTGTATTCACCATCCTTCAGGAACACTGTATAATCATTTGGACTATTCTTCCATACAGCCTTCACTTTATTGTATGCATTGCTCACAAAATCAATGAGTTCTGTACCACCATGGAGTGTGACAACATTCCTGAGAGCTGCAAAGAATCCCTGCTTGGTAATCTTAAAGCTGTTCTTCATAAGAAAGTTGTACAGCTTGTCAGCCACCTCAGCTCTGGGATTGAGACAACACCACATAAAGAACCTCTTAAGTGATTGATACTCATCAGATTCTAGCATAAATAGGTTTCTGTGTCTAAGCTCAATTAGTTTCTCAACCATGAGCTGTGGCAAACTTCTATCTATTCCCTTGAAATACACAGAGTTACCTTCCACTCTTAAATCTTCTACATTCTTGAGAAGATCCATGCCTTTCTTCAAAGCAGCTATCTTAGCAGCTTCAGCTTCAGCTCTTTTTCTTTCTGCCAAGATTCCTTCATCTTCAATAATATCCAACACCTCACTCTCATCTATAGAGTTTCTTACACTCTCAAAGTCTTCTCTTGTGGCTCCTGTTTTGCTAAGAATGCTACCATCATTAAGTACAACAGTGAGGACATCATTAACCATCTTTACAGACTTATAAGGTTTTTCATAGCTATATTGTTTTGGCTTGTACGTAGCTAGCAAATCCCAGTCAATGTTATCAAACTTCTCTTCAAGTTTTTGTTCAATTAATTTTTGTTTTTTTGATTTAAACCAGTTTAAACTAAACATGTTTGTAATTTTTAAAAGTGTTTGTTGAATCTTTTGTTTTTAACTTCTTCTACTATCCACATGATGAATACAACTAGCCATGTCACAAATGCTATAGGCCAAGCTAAAAACCATACTAGTGGGAGTAACCAATCACCTGCTGTCTCTAATTTCCTTACAAAGGAATTAAGGGCCCAATACATGAGCCCTATAATAAAATAACCTACTATCATAATATTTCGTTTATCATCTCATCTGTGACAGGATTTTCTATCTTGTCTTCATTGAGCTGTACCTTATAATATTTCCAATCTATGCGTTGTTTATAATATTTAAACAAATCACGTGTAGCATCAATTACGCCATCTTTTCTAGCATACATAGCCATAGATGAAAACATTGGCTCTAGAAATGGAAGTTTACTAAATAGAGATTTAAGTTCTAAATAGAGGGAATAAATAGACTGATCAAACAGATTGTTCTTCTGAGCTATTTCTACAATAGCCTTGTACAGATCTTCTTCTGAATAAAGATTATTCTTCTTCACATAGTCCTGAATAGTTTTCATCTTTTCAGCAATGTCTGTAGAAATCAACTCCATGTGACCATGCCTGTTGAATACATTGTTGTATTGTTTTGTAAATGTATGCAAGATGTAAGCTGTAGCCACCCTCTTGAACACCTTATTGTCTCCTTCCATAAACTTTTCCATTTTAATCCAGTTGTGCAAATCTATGTTTTCTAGGTTGGTGAGCTCTCGCTTTGAACACACCAAGAAGTCCACTGTATTACTAAAAGGCTTGAACCATGTATCTATCAGTTCTGCATGCTCTGTTCCACCATATACATTAAGCTTCTTAATTTTATGAGCCTCTTTCATTTGTATAGTGGTGGGAACTAGTTTGCAATTCTGACCATATATGGTTCTCTCCAAGCTAGCAGCTTTCTTGACAGATATTTCACCTTCTAGCTTTTGTCTTCTAACAGTGACACCATTACTAGTCATTACATTGACACGTTTCTGTTTCCTGTTATCAATAAAGCTTTGTGGTATCTCTATCTTGTCTACATCAATGAAATCCTTCATAATCATACCAATGAATAGCTGGAACTCTTTAATCATAGTTCTCCATTGATCCTTTGGAACTTTGTCTAGTTGTAATAGAGCAACATAGTTGTCATAATTAGAGATATGAGCTCTTTTTACAGTGCCAAGTGTAAAAGGTTTATTCTTCTTAACAAAGTATACTGTACCATTAAAGTTAGAATGCTCAGATCTCATATAGTCTTTCATTCTACCACTAAGTATATCAGAATAGAAATACACTTTTACACTGCTATAGCCAATGACTCGATCGACACTGAAGCTATTGTGTCTAGTGGTAGCAGACCAGAACTTTCTTTGGTGGAGCTGAAACTTTAGTTCATATTCATCCAATAGATAGGGTATTATATGCTTAATTCTATCCATATTCAAAAGCTTAATGCCCTTGATGGTAGGTACAGCCATTTTCTTTGTAGCGTATGACTGAAACTCATCTAGTGTAAAGCTTCTGTCACCAAAGAAACTAACTGTTTGAGATTGCTTTTTAAGGTGTTTGATGACAGCTATTGCATCTTCTCCCTCTGTAACACTTTCATTGTATCTATCAATAAAATAGTCTGCAGCTTGAGAGAGTCTGTTTTTGATCACCTCAATGGCTTCCTTAGTATATCTGATGGATTCCCTGTTTGGTGTAGGAAATAAACCATCTGTCAAGCTAAATCTAAGAGCTATAGGACAATAGATGATGTTTTTCAATCCTATCTTCTCAACGTCCAATGGATAATACACATTATCTAAGCAGATGTGTAGTTTATCATTGTTATTAAGAGGAGAAAACTGAAAGTATTCATGTCTAACAATGCTAAAACTGTTGTCAATATCTGAGTTGGGTACATCAAAATACACATTCTCAAAATAAGCCAGTTGCTCCTTAATCTTTCTTTGAAACGTATGTCTCTCATAATAAACAACAGGAACAATCACTTTAACACCATTACGCTGGTCTGTAGGAGATTCATACAACAGATCTATTGTGTTGACATCTTCTCCTTCATACATCATATACTTACGCTCTATTCCATTCTTCCTAGCAACAAAATAGAAACTAGATGCATAAGCTAAGGGAGCTTTGAAACCAAGTCCCATCATACCAAGTTCTATATTACTATCACGCTTAGTAGATTTACCATATTTACTGATGATGTTCTTAACATCTTCAGCGTCCAAACCTATGCCAAAGTCCTCTACAGAGAACTCATATGTGCCTTGTGTTGTGGCTTTGAGGGAAACAATGATTGGATCAGTCACTCCAGCTCTTCTGTGACTATCTAGTGCATTAGATGCACATTCTCTGATAGTAGAGCCTATTGCGTCAGAATATAAATTCTTACTTAACATCTGCATCAATATCTGAGCAGAATCTAAGTCTAGTGACATTTTTACAGATTCCTGTGTTGTTCCTTCTTGTAATACTTGTGCTTCTGTTTGTTTTTCTAGTATCATTGCTTGATGAATTTGATGTCAATTAACACTTGCTTTGACTCTTGGTATTGTTGTAATGTATCTTGATCTAATATAGCTTCTGGATTCTCTAGCTTAACCACTCTATTACCATGTGGAGAGTTGATATATCCCTTCCATATAGATTTAATATTAAAACCATTCTTAAATATTCTCTGATAATAAGGACTGGCTTTACCATTTATATAAGATGCATATGTTTCATTAGCCTGCTTTGGTGCACTTAAATGAAAATATTGAATAGTACCTCTGCCTGTACCAGCAAACCAGCCTAATACAAAATGATTACTGTAAGCAATAGCTATGAAGTCTCCTAGTTGTAGGGGACCTCCTGTAAATTTTAAGTTCATAATTGTGTCTTTTAAAAGGGTGTGTCTATGAGCCAACTTATTTCTAAGTTGTTGTTGTCTTTTAGTATTTTATTCACCTTTGTGAATACTCCTTCTGTATCCCAGTCATCTTGTTTGTAAGATGCACTGGCTGGATGAGATAGTGTGAACTTCCATGTAAATGGTGCTACATATTTCTCATATTTAGCTGCATCTTTGCCTAAGAATATTACAGGAGCTCCTGTTGTATCTAGCACCTTTTCTAGCAAATACTTTGTAAAGGGTTCCCACAGATCTATATGACTACCTGCTTTATTAATTTCAGTGGTCAAAGCTGCGTTATACATAAGTACGCCTTGTTGTGCCAGAAAAGCTACATCTGGAGATCTTTCACATGTTACGCAAAGTCCATTGTACATTTCTTTCTCTATGCCATCATAAAACTTCTGCAAGGATGGTTGCAATATCCCTGTTGTAGAACAGCCCATAAGTAATCCATCTGCCACCACTTCACCATTTTTTACAGAGTGATATGGACACATGCCTATTATAACCACTTTTAAATCATCAAAAGCAGTTTGACTAAAGCACCTAAATACATTATGAGAAAGAGGGGCAATTTGCCTGCCCCTCTGACTCTCAGATTTTAGGAACTTATAGATGTTATCACATTCTTCACTCTCAATAAAAGGTTGCATAAACCTATGCCAGGAAGGATGGAATTGATCTTTAAATTTTTCCCAATTCATGTTAGAATACTGATAAGTGATTAATAGATTTTAACCACTCTTCTGAAATAACATTTGGTGTCATTTCTGTTGTACACTCATTAAAGAATGTGTGTGCTTTGATGTGGTTATTCATCCAGTTGGAAGGATGGGTTTCTTTCATAGAGAAAGTGGTGTAGTTGTAAAGTTCCCACAAGCTGTCCTTGGCACCATAATCATGTGTAGGACTCTGCAGTTCTCTAGAGATGATGTTTAACTGTGTAGACGCAATAAACTGCTCTTCTAGCATCATTCTACCAATCAACTCAGCTTTGGTGCGTTTAGTAACTTCCACCTGCTTCATAGCTTCTCTATCTATCTGCATCTTTTTGAACACTTCACCAGCTGACTTGATATAGTCTGTAATAGCTGTTGGTGTAAAGTCTTGAATATCACCCTTGTGTCTTTTCTTGAATGCACCAAAATCACCTGAAACACAACCATTTGAGCACACAAGAATGCGTGTACCAATAGCAAATTTCAAACTCATGGTTTTGTTATAGCTGTTCTGCCAGCCAATCTGTAGCTGCATTTCACTGTCAGCAACATTGCTAATAGAGAATCTACCATTTGCAACTTGACCATCCACTGCTGCAGAATAGGTCTCTTTGTCTAATGTAAATCCAGCTTTACTAATACTGTCTAATGTTAAATCAATCAATTGTGAATGATGAACTGGCTTATATGTACGTGTCTGTACTGGAACTGGTGCATTTATGATCAGTTCCTTAGTTGTGTTAAATGTGTCCATTATAACAGGTTTTTACTTTTTAAATAATTTTTAATTGCTTGTAATCCATGCATCTTTGCAAGATCAGCCCAATCTTTTATACCTTCTGTCAGATACTGACGTGGGACGTTAGCATACTCAAAATCAAACATTTGAGTGATTTGTTTAGAATTCTGCACACCTACATCATCTGCATCAAAGCTCAAGATTTGTCTGTCAGAGTTGGCTTTTAGATATTCTACATTCTCATGAGAGAAACAACCTAGTCCTTCATTCTGGACAGCACAGCTGCAGGGAAATACCTTTTTCATTACCATATAGTCTTTCTTAGACTTATTGATAAATGCTACACTGCAGTTGCGTATATCATCTTTACCATCCATTGCTGTGATGGGAACATTATTAGGCATCCATTTCTTTTTCTTGTCAGCAAATGGCCTATATATCTTCCAATACTGTCCCTCATACAGATAACCAAACCTAAGTTCAGTGTCTAGTAGTGGAAACTTTTGCTTGTTCAGATAGAGGTCCTTAATAGAATAGATGTTGTTATCTCTTAGATCCTGGATGTCTTGATGATACTGGTTCCAATAGTCTAGTTCTTCTTGTGTAAACTTTCTCACCTTCACTTGTATAAGAGAATACCTTTTCTCTATCTCAGGTTGTTTATACTCAGATATAATCTTCTTATATTCACCTGTAATCACTCCTGTAGACAGACCAAGACCAAAGTCTTTATCTATCATCTTCAAAACATCACTTGTGCTAGGAAGGTTATGAAGCTTTTGTACAAAGTTGAAACAATCACCACGTAAACTAGTGTCAGCATAGTCTATAAACATTAGATAGCCTAGCTTATTACCAATCATGAATGATGGATTGCTCTCACTCCTGAAAGGAGAATAGGTCACTCTATTGATCTTCCAGTCTCTATGAGGCATGTAGAATCTAAATATATCATACTCTGATATCCTGCTTAGAATAGCAGCTATGGATAGTTTTGTTTTTCTTTCTCCACAAATCATGATATAAAATTAATGAAAAAGCCCCACAAACGTGAGGCTTTTCTTATTGTATAAGAACAACTAGAAGTCGCTATCATCTTCTGCAAGAACTCTATCAGAAGAAACTAGGTTCTCTGAAGCACTATAGTCTTTAAGTTCTTTGAATGTATAATAGTCTTTACATCCATATTCTCCTATTACATTCAATACAAACTTCTCATGAGGTTTCAACTCTTTTGTTTGCTTTTGACGTAAAGCTCCAACAGTCTCAGATCTATTATAATCTACAAGTCTGAAAGCTTTGATGCTATATGGAGGCATAAATGCCTTATTATAGATAGTTTGGTACTCTCTAATGCCTTCTTCTCTCTCTTGTGTACAGATGGTTGCCATTGCTACAAAGTTACCAGCCCACTCACCATTAATTTGCTCTTTAATTTCTTTAACATTGCCTTTGATGAGCTTGTTAAATTCAAGTTGAAGAGTGGAATTCTTCTTACTAAAATCAATCAAGTTCAACCAAGAACGCAAGAAATTATACAAATCTTCCTCACCTACATATGCTACACGAAACTCTCTTTCTTTGAACCATACAGGTAGATTGTTTGGACTATCTGCCCATGTGCAGCGTCCTACATTATTGATGTACTGCTTTTTGGTACCATCTCTGTTCTCTTTTTCCTTCTGCTCAATAAAGAATGTTAGTTTAAACTTGTCTTGTGACTTAACATCTTCTAACCAGAAGTCTAAACGCAATCTAGGATTACCATCTTTGCTTGTTCCCAAATAGTCTGTAGCCTTGCTGTCTTCTTTTAATTGTCTTCCCAATACATCAGCATATTCTTCTGCTGTAGGGTTGACTGCAATTACTTTTGCTTCAAATAACCCAACTTTCTTGGGAAATTCTTTTTCTTCAAATTGTGGTGCCTGTCTTTTTTCTCCTCCAATGTTACTCATTTTTTCTGGATTTTAATTGTTATTAATTGTAATATTCATCTATTGCGTTAACTACTTCTTGTAAATTATTTGGAATCTTGATATCTGCAAACATGCCATCAGGGCTCTTTGCTGGGTATTTCTTGAACCTATTAGTTACAAAATTATATGAAGCTGTACCATCTTTGTTTTCTTCTACATGTGTATAGAGACAAATGGTAAACAAACCTTCTAGTACAATCTGATTGTCAATCAACTTACCTGCTGTCTTGATTTTATATCCTACAATATCACTACCATCTTCAATAGTTTCAGGGTGTGAAAAATAGAAAATCTTCAGGTCATTTCTTAACTTTCTTGCTGTTCTAAATAGCTCCACCATGTCTTTAGCCATTACGCTAAACTTCATGTAACCTGTTTCTGTTGCCTTAGAAACAATGTTAAATCCCATAATGTAATTAGAATCTTCAATAATCACATTTTTGATGTGTGGTTGCCCCTCTGAGATTTTTACTAATTGTTGGATAATAGAAATGGCATCATCCATTTCTTTGTAATTCTTGTTTTCAGCGTTGTAAAGTTTCTCTGCTCCTTTGAATGGTAGTTCTTTCTTTGCTACGTTGATGATGAATGTTTCCTTGTTGTTTAAATGTTTGATTGATGTTGATTTGCCAGTGCCTGTAGCACCAACAATTCCAATTAGTTTACTTGCCATGTTTTTTATTAATTTTGTTCATCCAAAGATACTACAAGTTCTTGAGATTTCAAAACATTTATCTTAGTTTTTACAGAATTTGGATCAGCTATAATCTCTTCATAAAGACTCTCAGCTATAATCTTGTTTCCTGTGCCTTTGATGTACTGACCATTGATACGAATGATGTACCAAGGTTGTTCATTGTACTTGATTTCTTCTACTAATTCTACTTTCATGTGTGTTTTATTTTAGATTTGTCAAAAAATTCTAATGCTTTTGATAGCCATTTTCTCTCCACTTCTTCTGCAGAGCAGACAATGTATATCTGTGCTTTCTTATCTGGATTGTTATATTCCATAGCCATACACCTATTTATCTTCTGAGCCAGATTCTCAGCGTTGCTATCAAAGTAATTGATAATCACTCTATTAAGTGGTTTATATGTGACACCTGTGTTACCTATCTTGATAACAGCTAGATGTTTACCCTCACCATTGGCAAATGCTTCAAAGTCTTCTTTCTCTCCAGCTTTGCTATGATAGACAGGAATTCCTAGTTGGTCTGCTATTTTTGTGACACCACAGAACACCAGCACACGCTCGTCCTTGTGCTTATTGAGAAGATACTTGGTTCTATTGAGCTTAGCTATGCTGTTCTGAATGATACGCATTCTGGCTAGTCTTAAGAACATAGTGTTCCTACCCTGTGCTTCCATGTTGTTAATAACATATCCATAAGCTTCAAACTGGGCTTTTTCAGTCCTAATCTTACCCTTATAGTTCTGTTTAACTGCATTATCTAAGGGCACATACACCACAGTTATCTCATAATCTACAATAACACCCTCTCTAATAGCCTGCTCAATTGGATAGGTGGCTATTACAGCCATTTCTAGCTCATTTCCCAGGGTTTCTTCTGTCCATCTAGATAGAGTGCCTGTAAGCCCTAAGACACAAGGATTGTGCTCTAATAGCTTCCTAGCAGCTTCTATCTGAGCCTCAGAAAGCAAATGTATCTCATCTAGGACAACCAGGTCAAACTCAACATCCTGATGCTTGTGTAGTGATAAGTGTGTAGTGTATGTAACATTACTACCATCATAGTCCATAGCTTCAAATTCTGCTATCCAAGAGTCTCTAATCTTGTTATCTGGATAGGCAACTAGCACCTCTTTAGGCTTAAGGTTATTCATGATGTTGATGGTGGTTCTAATCTTGCCAAACCTGGGACATAGATTGAGAATCCCAAACTTACCATTTCTAATCCACTTCTCAGCAAACTCTTTTTGTCTACTATCTCGTATAGAAATAGTTTGGGGTGTTTTTCTTTCCATAACTAAAAATTACTGTTATTGACCAAAACAACCACTCAACATTCGTGGCTACATATGGATCATGCTTTTGTACATTATTCATCAAACTGATTGTAGGAATAAAGACAATTTGCCACCAGTGACTCTTCTTTGAGGGCAGCGTGTTATATACATTTACACTTAATTTCATATCATCTGTTTAAAAAGAAAGTTTTATTAATAATTTCAGAATATATATTATCATTCATATACTTAACCTTTGGCAGTTCTTTGAACATACCTATTTGACCTAAAAAACCTAGGCCTATCCTTACATCATCCTCACCATAAGAATTCTTTATTAATCTTAGGGATCTAAAATACTTTGCACCAAACTCATCTTTCAGTTTATTCAAATCATAACCTGAAGGGTCTGCCACTTTATATCTCATGGGATCAAACAATGCTAGGACAACATCAGCATCATTCTGGGTCTGGCTACTCTCAGCAAAATCTTCTAGCTGAGGCTCAACATCACCATTCTTGATTCTTATGGGATTATTTATGTCCCTATTGAACTGGCTAACAATCACAGGACTATATCCATACATGTCTCTAGCATATCTAAGCTCGTCTGACATCTTATCTATCAGCTGCTTTTTAGTGGTTAGATCTTTGGTGGGCTTTAGTAGTCCTATGTGATCAATAACAACAATTGTTATTTCATTCTCATTATTTGGGATATACTTCTTGTTGTACTGATCTATGTCTTCCACTACACCATTCTCTAATGCATGTTCTCTGATGTGCTTAGATATGCCCACTGGATTTTCTGGACCATCAATAATTGTAATGACTTCTTTCATATTCTCCATGTAATCTTCATACATGAGAAATAGATCATGCTCGTCCTTGGTCATCTTATCTGTCCAGCCTAGCAGCTTTGTTACAGGTATGATGATGCCATGATCTAGGAATATCTTTCTGCTAACCCATTTAGCAAACTTATATGTTCTGGATCTCTCCATTGAACGATATATGATGCGTAGTTTTAAATCAGCAGGTTTATGATTGATATACCAATCAAAAGGATTCAAAACGTATGCATCATCTAGAAAGCTAGTTTTACCACTACCAGTGAGACCACCAATCAGTGTATACATAGACTTTCTAATGCCAATATATCTGTTCAATCTATCAAAGCCCATAGGTATACCATTGTTTCTACCATCTAGGCCAGCTTGAACCTCACGTTTTAAATCTTCAAAACTCATAGCTTCTTTTTAAAATATGTAGCGTATGTTTGATAAATCAAAGAACTCAGCATATAATGCTTTGAACTGCTCTATCATGTCTCTTTTCAGCTGCCATTTATAACGTATGTTATCTGCAGCATATTGTGAGTCTTTAGACTCCTGTATGTCTGGTTTCCATAACAGCTCTTGCACAGCTTCACTGTTACGTCCATGTTGATGCACATTGTGTGTCAAGAATATACATTCACATTTGACATCAATGCCTGCATCTTTAACCTCTTGAAACAGGTTTCTATATTCATCTAACCAACCATCTTCATAAATTATGGGGCTATAGTTTATATGCACTTCCATATAATTCTGTAGATGTGGTATGGATTGTATGCGTTTAGATATAGGATCTGTATTTGGTTCTAATACACTGCTATACTTCTGAGGCATCAAACTCACTCTGATTCTATGTTTGTCCTTGTCCAGATTGTATGTCTCTGGTTTGAACATGCTTGGATACTTGGTAGCAAATGTGCTTTTGATTGTACCTATGTAATTGAAATAGTCAAATACCTTCTGCCAATCATAATACTTACTCATCAAAGCTACATCTGTACTACATCCTATGTCTATGGTGTAATATGTGCCATCACATTGATTTGCTTTCTTTGGCCAGGGTTGTTTATCTGCCCAATTAAATACAGAACGCATTATCTCATCTGTGTTCTCATTAACATACACTTTATCATAGTTATATCTACCTACATAACAATAGGAAGACATGCATCCACCTAGACAACCATATATGAAGTTAGGACTGACAGCGTCAGAACTTCTACCATTGTCTCTTGTTGTGAGAGTTTTGGTCTTTTGTTTAATGATTTTCATATGTCTGTTCCTCTAATTGGTTCAGCAGATTCTTTAATCACCTTACCTTCTCTAATTAATTCAATAAATGGTTCAAATGACCTTTGGTTTAAATAGGTGAGACTATTTTGCATAAATGTAAGCCTATTCACCTTTGTCTTAATAGAGTTCTCTTTCTTTTGCAGTATTTCATATTCCAATGCTGCTAAGAGCTCCTGAGCTGTATATTCGCCCTCTGAGAGAATGCTATCAAACTTAACTCTGCATTCTTCTTTCTTGACACGCATTCCTCTGGTGCCTGTAAATGATTCTCCCTTATAGCTAAAAGTATCAGTGCCTGGATATTTATTCCACCACTTATCAAAGTCAGTGTCTGTCTTCTTTTTCTTGGGCATCTTTGCTCCCTTCTCTTGATTGAGAAGAGCAAGCATTTCTTTGCCAAGAGTGGTTATCTTGTTGGTCTCTGATAATAATCCCTTTCTACGCACGCTTTGATAAAGTATTTGCATCTTGGTGCTGCCTGTAATCATTTGTTCTACATCAGCACCATCTTCAACTAGCATGACAAAAAACAACATGTCTAGATTATATCCACACTTAATTAATTCCTCAAAATGGGAGAATGTTAGTTTGATGTTCATGATCTCTGTTTAGTATTTTGTCTTTGTCAACTACTACTATCTGAGCAGGTTGCTTGAACTCTTTGCGAGCTTCCTCTTCCAGTAAATATTGTGTCTCTTGCAAATATACTAAATCTTTGAGAGATTCCCTCTCCCAATCTTCATTAATTTTTATATTTTGGTTTTTCATCTTTGTATTCATTATTGTTCCAAAAATGAGCACAAGTTAGTGTTACAACACCAATATGATTATGCTTATCATCTAGCACCATGTTTAACTTATATGGAGGCTCAACAAAATATGATTGAGCATATTCACTAGGTGTGGCTGTACATCTATGGCAATTGAGTCTTAGCATGCAATTACCACCAGGGCACATTGAAATGTCTGGCATAACTAATTAATTTTGAATTGTTTATGTAATAAATCTGCATGAATTTTTCTGAACTTTTCATGCAGTGTAATGTGTCATATAAGTCACTATTTGATGAATATTTGTGACATATAAGGGACTTTATCTACCAAAAGTGCAATATTATACCCTATCGCATATAAATTGACTCATTCTATTTGACCACTTTATGTCCTTTTTATGACACGTTACAACTCAAACATGCTGTTATAAGAGTCTATCTCAACCTCCACCTCAGCACCTTCATGTCTCTCTGAAACAAAGTCTATTAGGTCACCTATTAGCTGTTTATTGCTGATGTTATTATCTAACATGAGCAAATTGTATTCTTCTACAAGCTCTCCACCATCTAGTGAATAGGTTTTAGCTTGGTATTTAGCCAATGGCTTCCCATTATATGACACAATTTGACCATCTATAGAGAATCTGCTGAAGTCTTTGTGTCTCTTACCTAACATAATGTCTTGCACTGTGCAGCCAAACAGGAACACAGCACCTACGATGATTAGTCTTTTCATATTATACTTTTTTAGTTGTACCATTTTGTTGATGTCACAAATATCATCATATTTGTGACGTAGTTATTGAGGTTTTAGTTTTTCTCCTGCTGTAGGATTACCATATATCTTTATGTCATTCTGGTCTATTGTGCGTACAATACCACTGTGATAGAGACGCACAATAAACTGTGGGTTGCTGTGAATAGATCCTGCTATGATGAATAGTGCTACACCATATCCTAATGGTGTTTCAACATCAAAAGGATTCAATATCTCGTGGATAGTTTGGGTTATCATCTAGTTTTTCTTTTTCTGTTGTGTAACATTTGTGACAAAATTGACCAATTCCTTCAACATACTCTGCTCTAAAGTCTATATGCATGTCTATTGGTGTAGTGGTTTCTTTACCACAAGAGACACACTTTTCAAATATAGATTCCATGTTATTTACGTATTAGTGAATTAATATATTGTTTTAAACTGTCTGTTGGTTGCCATCCAAGCCTCTCAACAGCATCGTTGTTAATACGAATAGTCTCTCTATAATTACCCTTAACATCAGGTAGATATACTATATTTGTATTAAACATGTGTGCCACTTCCTTGATTGAATAGTTCTTCCCAGTGCCTAATTCCCACGCATCCTCATGTTTCTCGTCTGATTCAGCTATTCTAATTAGCCCATCAACTATGTCATCTATGTGTGTAAAGTCTCTACGCTGCTCACCATCACCATATATAGTGAGTGGTTGATTAGCCTCATATTGCTTCCTAAATATACCAATAACAGCAGCCATATCACTGTGTACTAGCTCTCCTGGTCCATATACATTATAGAATCTTACAATCTCTGCATTTAGTCCATATACATCTTTGCTCATCTTTATCCACTCCTCACCCATGTGCTTTGTTAGGGCATATGGTGATAGCAATGGATTATGATGTCTAGATGATGATCCTGCGTATATGAGCTTAGCACCCACCATAGCAGCATATTCTGCCACCTTGATAGTACCTGTTGTATTCACTGAATGTGTACGTCCAGGATCTTCAAATGATGGTTGTATTCTACTGAGGGCTGCTAAATGAAATATGTATTTGTATTCTTTTGTACGAAACTTATCTATAGATCTAATGTCTCGCATGTAGAAAACAGCACCTTTTACAAATCTGGCTTCTCTACCAATAATTCCATTATCTATGATGTCTACATTATAACCACGCTTAGCCAGTCTTCTTGATAGTGCACTACCTATGAAGCCAAGACCTCCTGTAACTAATATATTCATTTCTTTTATTTTACTTTGAGACCAAAATTGTCTAGAAACTTGAGTGTTTGTTTAGCTTTTGTGGTGTTAAACTTAAACACTTTCTTTAGCAGTGGTATAGCATAGCGTTCATATTGTTCATATTGCTCTGCTGTGAGAGACCATTGTTCTTTCCATTTAGGATTGGTGAGGGCCTCATACATACTTTTGTCTATCATAGACAACTGATAATCTAATAGATGCTCAGCAATGTTCTCTCTATTTATTTTTGCCATGTCAAAACAAACTTAACTGATTAGGATTGACTATCACTTTACGCTTCTTACCTTCAAGCTGTATCTTACTGATGATCTTCTCAGCTCTCTCAATGTAATAGGCATAGTTGATATTGTCTAAAGGATGGTTGGATGTGAGATGATTACACACTGTACATACCCATTCACCAGCTTCCACTTGTGATGTATCTACAGCTGTACTATCTGAATTCTCATTCTTCACTTTCAACAGCTTCTCACCTGTATTTGACACATAATACCTGATGAGCTTGTTGTAAATGGTCTTATTACCATTTGCTATTCCTTCATAATGAAAGTCCTTGCTAGCTTTCTGTCTCAAGCAAAAGTCAAAGATGTTAGTATGATTAGTAATAGTATCACTAATAGGTATATCACTAACAAAATATTGTTCCAAAGCAATTGGGACAATGCGTGCTGACTTGTTCTTATGAAGTTCAAAATCTGTGAGGAAATCTCCTTTCTTTTTAATTTCTCCATCTGTTTTAATTGCTAGATAGTCATTTACTGTTGAAAATATAATCTTCTGATAATCAGTGCGTTCTAGCTCATATTTGGTAATCTCCATCCACCACTTGTTTATCTCATGCATCTTGTCTATGTAACTTTTATTTACCATAATTGTTACACCATCAGTGTTTGCAGAGATGACATGTATACCAGCTAATTCATATGCTTCGATAAGCATGAGAAGACTGAGTTCTCCTGTAATAGTGGTGAACATAGTGAGCTGCCTGTCATAGATCCAGTTCTGCATGTCACTAGATTTACCATACACAGAGTTAACTGCAAGCTTCAAAGCACCTACAATACCCTTAATCTTCTTGTCCTTCTTAGCAAGTGGTTTTAGCTCTAGCCTTTTCTCAAACATGGCTTTATATCCTAACAGAAACTCTTTACCTAAGTGTGCAGGATATTTACCATTATTGATAATAATGGCTGGATAATAACTAGACACATCCCAATCAACAATGATAGTATCATCTGATGCTATAAATGTCTTTGGTTTGTTCTCTGTATGTAAACCACCCTTTGCAAAGGTATATATATTGTCAAAGAATTCCAATGATTCTTTAAAATCATCTTTCATTGTGAGACGCTCTTTGCTTATTCTATTCAAGAATTCCTGCAGCTCTGGTGTCTGGAACTTTATATAGTCAGCAATACAATGTCTCACCTTCACCTCTTTTCTAAAGAATCCTTTCTTTGGCAAATCAGAATATTGTATACCCTTCTCCTGGCAATAAAACTTCTTAATCATTTCATCACCAATCTTACTATCAGAATAGTTGAGACATGGTATACCAAACTCTTCTTCAATGTCCTGTCTAAGCTCTATTTGATTATTACCCTTATAAAGAGGATGATCTGTATCACCTGTGGTGACTTTATAGAACTGATAAGTGGCCATAACATCATTATGACAATAGTTGATTGTGACATCTATGTCATCTTTTGTCATATCAATCTTCTTATGGTGAATAGGCATTTCTTCAATGTTCTCTAAATCCATCTCAAACTCTAGTCTCTTCAGACTAACACGCCTATTCTTGTTGTCATAATGGTTCACCTTGAATAAGTCTATTTGTTTGAGTGTGAGCCACTCTTCTCTATATTCAGGGAACACATCATAATCAGCATCATGAATCACATCAGCAGCTTTTTGGGCTATTTTAGCAGCCACTTCAAGAGCTGTGAGCTCATGCCAATTGTCATGATTTCTAATGATCCACTCAATCACCTGACTATCAAAGCGTAGATTGTTATAACCCACCCAATAATATGCATTGTGTTGTTCAGTGAATCTAATAAACCCATCTAGTTGATTTATGTCTCTACTCACCTGAAAATCATGCATAACACCTGTCTCAGGATTATACACGCACACCAAGAATAGCTCTTGCATGGTTTCTATATCATAGATGAGCATCTTCATAAAAACTCTATTTTATTAAATTGTCTAAATTAATATCATGGTCTCCCATTATCTCTCTAAATTTGTTTCTATATGTGCAAGCCATATCATTTCCTTGATATTTGCACTGCTCTCGTAGATAGCTATCAAAGTCCCATATCACCATAAGAACATCAAGAGCTTTGATGGCCCTAGCATGAGCAAATTTATCATCTTCCTCATCAAGGTTGAATTCTATTGTTGCTTTCATTATGGCTTCTTTTTAAATAAGTCTTTGAGTTTTCTAGTGGGTCTTTTAAGATTTCCCTTGTAATCAAAAAGAGGAGCTCTCCAGATTTCATATGTCATCCAGAGAGCCACTCCTATTACAAATATACCTAAATAAATCATGGTTTTGTAAATTTTACCCTTACTATTTTATACGCATCAGAAGGTATGTACATATAATGTCTACCTCTTATGTGCAAACGCTCACATTTTGGATATTTGCATTTGGCTGCAAATATGGCGTCTATGAGCTTGTCACATGCTTTTACAGTTTTGATGTATGATGATACCATTTTCTCATTTGGTTCATAAACTAATGCTGTTCTATTGGTTGTATGATGATGTCGCATATTGGTTAATATTTATTAGATTTGTTTTTTATATCTGTCTAATACATCTTTTGGATAGCCTAGCTGTTCACATATGTAAGCCCTCCATTCATTGTAACCTTTTGTGCTCATATCCCTATCAATTTGTATTGTGCGTAGGGAATTGTTGCGAGTAAGAGGAGCTGGCTCATCAGCCAGTCCTAAATAGATTAATAGTTTTTTCATAATTCTTCATCTTTTTTTCTTTGTTCATAATCAGATTTCTCATCCTCTTCTGGTCCCCATGACTCTTCTTCATCATCAGGAAAGTCATCCATATCATCCCATTCATCTCTATAATCACTGGTGTCTTCTTCATCGTCATCTTCCCACAGCTCCCATTCATCTACATAATCAGACTGCTTGAGAACCACCTTATTTGTATCTTCATAAAACCTCACACTCCTATCATCATTCACCTCCAAGGATATCAATCCATCACCATCTCCATTCTCTCCATATATCCAATCATTCACCACCTTTGTAGATAGGTCTTCCAGCACAATATTTGGTATCCAATCACCATCATCATCCACATGACCTAAATCAGCCTCCCACCACCCTATATTATCAGGATGGACCAAGATTTCTTCCTTCTCATCCCTATTCACCATAGGTTGAACAATATATGGCTCAACAGGTGCTCCATGTTCAGCTATATAAGCGTCCATGTCCTGAGGAACCTGCTGTAGCTCGTAGAAGCTTAGATATTCATATATCTTGCCATACACTACATCTTTATGCTTTGAGACAAACCACATGCCTTTTTCTAATTGCTTGGGCATGTATGATTTAAATACTAACTTGGCTAAAATAAACATATGTCAATGTTTTATAAGTTTTAAAAGGGCCCTGCTTGATGAGAGCAAGACCCAATTGTACATACTAACCAATATATAATTTTATGCAAACAGCTCAATCTCATGCTTGAGATCTTGTATCACAGATAGATGTTGTTCCATCCATATGTGATAGTTTTCTTTGTTGTCTTCAGGACAAGAGGAGTTTGCTAAATCCATTTCAGCTTGTGCAAGCTGTGCTCTTAATTCGTTCACTACATTTAATGTTTCCATATAATGCTATATTTATTGTCAGTTAATAATAAATGAGTTCTAATGGGAATTCTTTAGATTCTTGATATTCTATCCAAGCTTCATCATATGCTTGGATGTCTGACTCATTAGCTAAGATAACAACTTTTCCATTGATATCCAAATCAATAATAGCTGATTTGTATGTCTCCTTGATGTGCAAATAAGCCTGAATGTTTGTGAATAAGCATAATACTTCCATAACTTGTTAATTTTTAATTGTTTAAGGAAATGATATTACATATGAATTAAGGATATAATTACGTATATTACCCTTCGTTCTGCTTGGCAAATTATTATCTCTACCAAACCTGTGAAGAGTTCTTTCTGACAGTCCTGTTGCTGTAGCTACATCTTTAAGCGTTGGAAATCTATTTATATCAAACCAACATTTGCTTATAACACGCAGCTTCATTCTTTCTATGTTCAAATCTTCTTCCATAACTAATTGATATTTAATGATTTACAATGTGGACACGTGCTTTGTACATGTTTATCACCCTTTAACAATTTGCAAATTGTATAGAGCTTATGACAATTATGACACTTAATCCATTTACTAATAATGTTCTTCATAGCATGAGAATAAAAAAGCTCCCATATAGACATACAGGAGCGTCTGATAAAATAGTCAACCAAAACTCAACTGATATACATACTATCAATTGCAAACAGGCTCAATGTACCTGTCATGAGAGGAACGACCCTCAACCAATATTTTTCTTATCGTCTCTCCACCATGTAAAGGACAATATACTCACTGTGTAGCCTATAACAAGCATAAACCCAACAATGGAATACTGACCCATGTCATGGCATATAGGAATGAGGAATAGCATAAGGCTTGTAAGAACAAACATAACTATGCTGTAATAAAGTTTAATGTGTCTCATAATAACATTTTAGTTGGTTAATAATGTTCCCTCTGCACTCAGCTGTAATAAAGCACGTATAACATTCTATTTACTCGTTATGAGCATTAGTGATGAACTAACTCTAGGAGTGCCATGCTATCATAATTAAGGTAATCAGCCTTAATTCTTCATTACAACTGCTAGCCCTTGGGAAGCTAGGGTGGTGCATTAGAATTGTAATAAGAGAACTAGTATTTAGGATGGGAGACGATTGAAACCCTTTAATCACATTCCTTTAGGAATGGGGGAAATTGACGCTCTCTATTCACATCCAAACTCTTATTACAATATGTTAAAAGAGCCCATTACAGGCTCTTAATAATGTCAGGAGAATAACTAATGTCAGCCTCTACAATACCAGGAATACCCCATACATACTTAAATATGTCTTGAGCAGTGTTTGGAACAGCTATACCATCTCTAACAAAATCTTCTGAATAGATACGTATAGTTGTTGTCTCTTTGGTGAAGGTGGACACAAATGTACCTTTTACTGTAGCTAATAACATATAAATTGGTTTTGGTGAATAAAAAGAAAAGAACCCACCGTTATGGCGTGAGTTATGTACCAGTGACATGTGCTGGTATCCCCAAGGTGATGCTTCATAGACCTAATGGTCTCCACATTCTTGGCGTTTAGCTTTAAATTGTAATAGAAGGTGAATTAATGCTATATATATCCTATATGGGAAATGTAAATTAATGAGACATGAAAAACACCCTAAAAGGCCATGTGTGACATACACCATCTCTCTAACACACTGATTATTAATTAGTTATGAGGGTTATCTCATGTGAAAAGCCCACCCAAACGTGACATGTCACCCACCCATATATATAATAGTAAGACTTCATGACAACTGCTTTACCACAAGCTTGGCTTACCTTAGCAGCCCATCTGTTGTTTAATGAAATCTTACTATTAAAAGAGGGGCACAAGGCCCCTTGTGTTAGAATGCCACTTGAAGCAAACTGTTGATTGCTGCGTCTGTCAAGCCTGCTGAGCTTGCTTGAGCTTTGATCTCCTGTTGGATCTCAATGTCAAGAAGTGTGCTATCAGCATGTGCTTGCTTGATGTCTTCTCTTGTCTTGAATGCACTCAAAGCAGTGAGACGCTCTGCTGTGCCTGTAGTCTCTCCCTTCTCATTCAATTGGTTGATAGTTTTCATCTGACCAATTGCGTAGAATGGAAAGCTAACGTCAGCGTTGCTCTTCCAGCCCAAAGCTTCCATTTGTCTTCCAAAAATGTGGACTCTTTCGCCCAATGCTGTGTAACCTGAGAAATTGCCATTTGCAGTGAAACTGCCATTGTTGATAACATAATTCTTTGTCATCTGTTTTTCGTTTTAAATTGTTAATTAATTGATTAGGGGGGCTGTGTCAACTCCCCATTTTGTACTGGGGGTTGTAATATGGAGAAGGCTCTCCTCCCATGCACATAGTGGGTAGGGGGGGTGTATAAAATTTTTGGCTCTTAGCAGGGGATGGTTCCACGTGGAACGTTATACCCCCTTGGGTACATATATAGGTGTATGTATGTGTTTTACACCTGAAAGGGTATTATTTTGCACTTATATGTACGTAAAAGTGTTGTTGGTTACATTTGTTGTTAGTTAGTGCATTATATGGCTCTTATAGATGTGTCAAGCTATACCTTGACATTTGTTTACAGATTGTCAGGTTATAGCTTTACAAAAAAAATAAATTTGGTTGGTATTTGTTTTTACCTGTACCTTTGAGGGTGGAGGGTGGGGCATAAGCTCCATTCTGATATAAAAACTGCTTTGATATGATGGTAGAAATATTGATGTATATTGTAGCTCTTCTGTGTACAATTGTAGTGGTGATGGGGTTTATGTACTATGAAGAGTTTGAGATAGGTATAGAGTTTGCTCACACTAGGTTTAATAACTTTGAGATAGGTGTGTCTAATAGAAACTATGAGTTGAAGGAGGGTGGTATGGAACAAGAACTCAGGTTTGGGTTCCTCATCTTCAGCCTCATCATCCTGTTTAGGAGATTTGATGCATAATATAGCATTAACTTTTATAATAACTAAATTAGTTATTTGCCAATAACTAGAATACATTTACCTTTGTATCTCAACTAGTTATGGAAGCTAAACCAACAAATCATATTGTACAGCGACTTAAAACCTCAGTGGGGGATAATTATGCCCTGGCTGAGAAGTATTATAGGATATTGTCAGCTGTTAATAATTTGAAGCTGACACAACGAGAGGTGCAGCTCATTGCGTTTGCTGCTATAAAGGGTAATATATCCTATGCAAATATAAGGAAGGAGTTTTGTGACAAATATGACAGCACGTCTCCAGCCATAAACAACATCATCTCCAAGCTAAAGAAGATGGGTATATTTGTAAAGGATGGGACAAAGGTGAAGGTGAACCCCATCATCCTTCTAAACTTTGAGAAAGACATTATATTACAAATAAGTTTGACGCATGGATAAGCCAATAAGTATGTCTGTCAAGGACTATCTTATTAGGACCCTGGCAGTGAAGATGATGGTGAGTGAGAAGACAATTGAATCTGTGGTGAACCATCAGTTTCAGAGTGCCAACCAGGCTATGGATACAAACAATAGTATTGAGATATCTGGGTTTGGCAAGTTCTATTTTAATGAGAAGAAGGCTAAGAAACGCATTGATTCATTAATGGGTAAGAAAAGGCTAATGGAGCAATACATAGCCAGTCCAAGCACATCAGAACAGAAGAAACATTCTTCTAAAGTGACACTAGAAAAAACAGAAGCTCTGATCAGTCTATTAAAAAGTAAAATTACATATGAAGATCAACTTCTCTCAGATATACGAGGGCTGGAAGAACAACCTATTTCCAGCTGATGAAATGAAAGAACGCATCCAAGAAGTGAGCCAACTGCGTATGGCCATCTGTGATGCTTGCGAATGGTGTTCTGAAAACAGACCTAAGAAGCCTAGAAGGTTTGATAAGCACTGTACACATTGTGGATGCACCTTAGCAGCAAAGACTAGATGTTTGTCTTGCTCATGTCCTGTAGATAAGTGGGGAATAGAGATGGAGTCTAGAGAAGAAGAGGATCAATTAATACGAACAATATATGGAAAACAAGGAAGTGAAAATTCACAAGATTCCACTGGACAGGCTAATTGATACGCTTGTTGAGCTCTATAACAGAGGTGTAGATTACATTGATATACATGGAGTGCCTGGTGAAGATTTTGATAAAATGGCTATTGTTTTTACAAGAGAATACATGACAGAACAGGGAGTGAAAAACTTTGAGGGCTTGGAGGAAGATATGGATTTGGAAATCAAACCTCACAAGTTGACAGATGATGATTTAAACATTCTATTAAACTAAATTAATGAGTAAGAAGACTCACTACACAGAGGTGATTAACATCCTGCAAGAACTAAATAAGAACTTCCCAACCTACAATCTGGGAAGACACCTCGCAACAGCTCTTGATGGGTATGGTGACATCTGGGGAATAACAGACAAAGAGTTTGCATTTGCTCTTAGCAAATATAAAACTGAAATAGAAATGGATGTACCCCATGTTGATGAGAATGAACTAGAAAAGATAATCAAAGAGGGTATGGACTTAGAGAACATACTTAAAGAGGAGGATGGTGATGGCGACTATTAAGAAAACTACATATGTCAATGCAGAACTTGACTGGGCAGAAGAACAACTTCAGTCTTGGAAAGCTTATGTGGATGCAAATCCCCTGCATGAGTTAAAAGATAGGATTGAATGGAAACCTACAGCTAAGGGAGGAATGCTTCCCATGGTCATAGCATCTATTGAGCAGCAGGGTAAGTTCATCCAAGAAACAATGAAAAACTATCTAGCACTGTTAGAGGTGGTAGATAAACTCAGAGAGAAAGAAGAGGCTAAGGTGGAGATTAGAGGTAAGGGTGAGTTGTCAGGAGCAGCTGAAGAATTTCTTAAGAGTAGAAAATAATGTCAATACAAACTATAGATTACAAAGATTGGTTCATCAACCAAAAGCGTATACCTGATAGAGACTCACAAGAATGCAAACCTTTCTATGATTTTCACAAGGACTTATGCTTAAATGGTGCAATGATGGATGGGGTTTATATCAACCCCTTTTTGTATTGGCATTTGAACATCTGGCATACAGAAGTTGACGTAATTGATGAGAGAAACAGAATATCACAAAAGTATGCTAACCCATACTTGCGTGACAATGAATGGATTGTGACAAACGAAATTGACAGGGCTCAACAGGAAAAGAAGGGCCTAGTTATTCTAGGTATTAGACGTTTTGCCAAATCTGTTCTGGAAGCATCCTACATAGCGTGGGGTGCAACATTTGATGAGAACTCTCAGAACATCATAGCAGGGTTGAATGCCCCAGATATTAAACTCATCACAGACAAGATAGATAAAGGACTCAACTTTATCCCTGAGTATTGGAGATGGCAAAGGATTGAGGACAACTGGAAGAACCAGGTGACACTGGGTATAAAAACCAAAGGTGGTGAGCGTATACCATTCTCTTCTATTCTCATACGTAACTTGGATGAGGGTAATAATGAGGAGGCCATAGCAGGTACAAAACCACGTAAACTCATCATTGATGAGATTGGTAAGGGCAACTTTCTTAGAGGCTTCCAAGCAGCTGTGCCAGGTTTCACCACACCTTATGGATGGGGATGTTCTCCAATTCTAACAGGTACAGGTGGTGATATGAAGAAATTCATGGATGCCAAGTCTCTAATGTTTGACGTGGAGAATTTAAACTTCCTCACTTATAATAATGAGAAAGATGAGAAAAGAATACATGGGTTATTCATTTCTTACAAATATAGAATGGAGGCAAAGCAAGAATCAACACTGGGTGAGTTCTTGAATAAATCAGCTGATTCTGACTTGCACAATGTAAAGATGTTGGTGAGTGATGAGGAGAAAGCAAAGTCAATTACAGAGGTTACACTGGACAGACTTAAGAAAGCTGGAGACAGACTAGCCTACCTAAAAGAAAAGATGTACTATCCATTAGAAGTGGATGATATATTCCTTAACGAGGACACAAACATATTTGATATAGAAGCTGCTAAGAGGCAGAAGTTTAGAATCTTACAACAAGAAAGAACAGGCACACCTGTTGTACTATTTCATGATGGTGAAAAGATAGCCCATGAGTTTACAGACAAGATGCCTATTACAAACTTTCCTTTAAAACCATCAGACTTAAAAGACGCACCTGTTGTTATATATGAATTCCCTATAGACAATCCTCCATATGGACTCTATGTAGCAGGAGTGGATCCCTACAGACAGGGTAAATCAGCATATAGTTCCTCACTGGGAGCTGTTTATATTTATAAAAGAATGCATGATATTACAGGTGAGAAGTATCAGGATATGTTCGTAGCTTCGTATGTAGCTAGACCTGATAAGAAAGAAACATGGGAAGAGCAGGCTAGATTTCTTATTAAGTATTATAATGCTAGAGCTCTTTGTGAGAATGATGATATATCCTTCATAGAATATATGAAGAGCAAGGGTGATGCTCACTATTTGGAGAAACAACCTGACTGGTTGAAGGAGATTGTTCCTAATACAACAGTGAGACGTGACTATGGTATACATCGTTCATCTGATAAGATAATTGACTACCTACACAATTGTCTTAAGAAGTATATGGAAGAAGCTATATACAGAGAAACAAATGAGGCTGGTGATGTTGTTAAAGAGGTGCTGGGAGTGAGTAAGATATTTGATCCTGTGTTGCTAGAGGAGATTATACAATACAATGATCAAGGAAACTTTGATAGAATTGTAGCTGCTGAGTTGGCCATAGCACAGGCTTTGAAAATGAATCCTATTATGGGTAAGATAGGAGGAAGTTCAGATGAAAGGGTGATGTCTATGTTTAAGAAAAAGAAAGCAAACATACTTTTCACTGAGGCAAGAGGTAACATGTTTGGTAAATCTAGAAATAAATTTAAACGCAATAAATTGTTTACATAATGGCAATTATAAGATATACGAAAGACGCAACAATTAGGTATGCCTATTTAAACATCTTTCCTGATCAGTTTAAAACTGAGAAAGAAAAGATGGATGAGAGTTGGATAAAAAACACAATGGATTATTTTGCCAACAAGTCATATGCTGAATATGTTAAGAGCAGAGACACATTTGTTAAGAACTATGACTTGGTTAAAGGTATTCTTAGAAGAGAAGACTTCTATGTTGAACCAGAAGTGAGAAGTTTTACAGATGTGCTCACAGCAGATTTGGAACTTCCTGCATATGTAAAAATGTATTCTATTCTCACCACTCCATTAAATGAATTGGTAGGAGAGATATCTAAAAGACCAGACGCATTTCGTGTCAAAGCATTTGATGATGACAGTAAGTCTGAAGAGTTGGAATTTAAAACACAACTCTTACAAGATTATGTAGTGTCTCAAGCAAAAAGAAAGATATTAGAGAAGGCTGCCTTTGATGGTGTTGAGGTGTCAGAAGAAGAGCTAGAAGAGAAAACATTACAACAAGTAAAAGATGAACTTGACAGCTATACATCTGTAGCAGAGAAGTGGGCTAACCATGTACTCACTGCTGAGAAAGCTGAGTTTGTATTGAAAGAAAAATCAGAAGATGCCTTCAGGGATTTGCTGATTTCTGCAAGAGAGTTTTATCATGTATATGAAGACAACTCTAAAACTGGATTTAATGTAGAAGTGGCTAACCCAAAGAACACTTGGTTCCTTACCACTCCTGATAGAAAATATATTTCAGATCCTACAGGTAGAAACCAAGGAGCATATGCTGCTGGTACAGTGCAAGTGATGGAGCTATCTGAAATAATTGAAAGCATTCCAGATCTCACCAAAGAAGAAATAGATCACCTTAGAAGTTCATTACAAGACTATGGACTTATCAATGTACGTGAGTCTAACTTGGGTAATCCTAATGCCATTCCTGGTATTGACTCAGTTACATATGATACATATGATCCTCTTGTTCTCCAAACACGTATGATTATTGAATCAGAAATGAAGGAAAACAATGATGGGCTAAAAGACTTCTTGGGACTTACATCTAATGTAAGCTCATTTGGTTATAAGTATGTTGTTGTACGTTGTTATTGGATAAGTAAGAAGAAGATAGGAAAGGTGATATACATAGATGATTTAGGAAATGAACAGTCTATGTTGGTTGATGAAGACTATAAGTCTAAAACCATTCCTACAGAAGTTTCGCTAGAATGGGGATGGATCAACCAATGGTATCAGGGTATCAAGATTGGTCCAGACATCTATCATGTTAAACCATTCAAATTACTTCCATACTGTCCTATAATTGGTCAGGTGTTTGAGGTGAAAAATACAGAGGCTAAGAGCCTTGTAGATATGATGAAACCTTTCCAGGTGATATACAATGTTTGTATGAACCAATTGTACAAGTTGCTTGAGAAAGAAGTGGGTAAAGTGCAACTAATGTCTATTAGACACATTCCTATTCCTAAAGATGGAGATGCTCAAGATGCTCTTGATATTTGGGAAATGGAAGCACGTAACAGAGGTGTTGTATTTGTTGATGACAGCCCTGAGAACTTGAAGAGTCCTTCTAGCTTTAATCAATATACAAGTTTAGACCTCACACGTACACAGGAAATCCAAGCAAGGTATACACTAGCTCAGCAAATAAAGAATGAATGTTGGGAGCTTATAGGAATGTCAAGACAAAGACTTGGTTCTATCAAAGCAAGTGAGTCTGCCACAGGAACTAACACAGCAATACAGCAATCTTATGCTCAGACAGAACCTCTGTTTGTAGCACATGAATATGTATTGGGTCAATTGTATCAGGCACTTATTGACGCATCTTTGTATGTAGAGTCTCAAAAGCCACAGTCTACTATTTCATATATCACATCTGAAGGAGAGTCTGCATTTGTATCTGTAAATGGAACAGACTTGAGATTTAGAGACTTGAAAGTGTTCTTGACTAACAGACCTGAGGACAGACAAATGTTCAGTGAGATTAGAGGATTGTCTCAAGCTGTTATACAGAATGGTGGTAGCTTGCATGATGTAATTGAGCTTTATAGCACCAACTCAATGAGACAAATGAAGAGTGTGTTTAAGAAGCTGAAAGACAGACAAGAAGCTATACAGAATACACAGCTCCAACAAAAGCAACAAGAACTTGAGCAACAACAACAAATTGCTCAGGCTCAAATTGAAGCAGCTCAACAACAAGTTGCAGAGAAAACAGCCAATGACAACTACCAAGCTGAGCTTGATAGAATCAATAAGAAAGAGATTGCTCTCATTGCAGCAGAGTCTAAATCAGGTCCTTTGTCAGATGTAGATTTGAGTGGTACTCCTGATGTCCTAGAGATTGACAAGCTTGCCCTAGCTCAATCAAAAGCTGAAAGAGACTACCAAGCTAAGATGACTGACATGCAAAATAAGAATCAATTAGCTGCACAAAAACTACAACTAGAAAAAGAAAAACTACAAGTTGCTAGAGAAAACCAAGCAAATGACTTAGCTGTAGCCAAAGAGAATGCTAAGGGTAGAGCTAAGAAAACCAAATAATTATGTTTGACAAACTCATTGAGTTAATCTCTCACTGGTGGGCTCAGCTTATTCCATTTTCCATCGTGAGAGATTATGAAGAAGCTGTACTTCTCAGGTTTGGAAAGTTTAATAAACTTCTCAAGCCTGGGATACATTTCAAGCTTCCATTCTTTGATGAGGTGTTAGAACAACACATAGCTGTGACCACACTAAGTTTAGCAGCTCAGTCTTTGTACACTAAGGACAATAATAATATAGTGGTGAAAGCTGTAGTCAAATATAAGATAGCAGATGTTAAAACCTTTCTGCTAGAAGTTTATGATGCACAAGATGCCATAGCTGACATGTCTCAAAGCATTATCAAGAATGTAATCATGTCTATGACTCTTCCAGAATGCACAGATTCTGATCTAGATAACTCTCTAACTAAGAAGGTGAGAGTGGAAGCTAGAAAATGGGGCGTGGAAGTTCAGCAAGTTACTCTTACAGATCTGGCTCCCATTAGAAGTTTTAGGCTAATAAATGACACAATTACAAACAAACTTGATTAGAGCAAAAGAAAAATTAATGCTATATTATATCGAATAATGGTCCATATATAGCTCCATCTCATTGCTAGTAACTTAACTTAACATACTTTTACATTGAAAACCAATTAAATACAACTACATATGGCTGAAAATCTAGATATGCCCCAAATGGGTAACTTTAGTATTCAAGATACTATGGATATGGGAATGGGTAGCCAAGAACTACTTGATGGTTTGTTTGCACCTGAAACAGCAACTGGTAGTCCAGATGACATTCAGGACATCAAAAATGAACCAGCACCTGCCCCTACTCCAGAAAAGAAAACTACTTCTAAACCATCAGCTGCTCCAGAACCCACTTCAGAACCTGCATCTACAGATGAGAAGAAAAGTGAAAATCCTGTGAAGGACATTCAAAGCTTCTTATATGGGGATGATAATGAAGAGGAAGAAGAAGAAGCTGATAACAATGAACCAGCACCAGCTAAGAAAGCTGCTCCACAAAGTGCTGATAATCAAGAAGATAGTAATGAAGGTGAAGATGGTGAAGAAGCTCCTGTTAGTCAATTCACTGCTTTGTCAAAAGACCTTTTCAAATTGGGTGTATTTTCCAAAGATGAAGATGAAGAAGAAACAGCAATAGAAACTCCTGAAGCTTTCTTAGAAAAGTTTCAAGCAGAGAAAAAGAAAGGAGCTGTTGAAATAGTAAACAACTTTATTAGTCAGTTTGGAGAAGATTATCAAGAAGCATTTGATGCCATATTTGTAAAAGGAGTAAATCCAAAAGATTACTTTGGTGCCTATAATCAAATCCAGTCTTTCTCTGAGATGGATTTAACTCAAGAAAACAATCAAGTTTCTGTTATCAGACAGGCTCTTACAGATCAAGGGTTTGAAAAAGAAGATATAGACACTGAAGTTGAAAGATTGAAAAACTATGGTGATTTAGAAAATGTTGCTACTAAACACCACAAGGTACTAATAAAGAAAGAAGCTGCAAAGCTTCAACAGTTAGAGCAAGAAAAACAAGCTCAACTACAACAGCAACAAGCCATCAAACAGCAATACTATCAGAATGTAAACCAGGTTTTACAGGACAAGATCAAAGCTAAAGAATTTGATGGCATACCAATTAACCCTAAATTAGCTGGTGAACTACAAGATTTCCTAGTAACAGACAAGTACAAGACAGCTTCTGGAGAAACTCTCACAGACTTTGATCGTACTATTCTAGAGCTAAAACGTCCTGAGAATCATGCAACAAAAGTTAAACTTGCGTTGCTAATGAAGATAATGGAGAAAGATCCTACACTATCTACTATTCAAAAGACAGGTATCACCAAAAAATCTAATGAGTTATTTGGTGAAGTTGCCAGACAAGCCCAGAAGAGTTCAGTGAAATCTAAAACATCATCTAAACCCACTTCTTGGTTTCAATAACAATTTTATATAACAAAAATTAAAAAAGGCATAAAATGGCAATTCAAACAATCCCAGGTCTAACTGGTTTTACCTACGCTAGGGTCGCTTCTATGGACAAGCGTGCAGTAGGTAAATTGACAGATGCGAACCATTTAGAGAGCTTCCACTCTACTGAGCCTGCAGACTATGATAAGAAAATTATCAGTTTGTACACTCAGAGTTCTCTCTATAGTAATGATTTCTTGGACATGATTAACAAGAGCACTCCTTACTATATTGACAACAACAGTGATGCTTGGAAATGGCAAGTGCAAGTTCCCTACAAGTTCCCAAAAATCATTGACGTTCCAACCTCTACCCAAGAGCTTAATAAGCCTGGCATTGATGGACAAGAGTTTCAATTGATTATTGACACCAATGAGTTCTCTAAGAACGCAATTATTTCTGTAGGTACTCGTCAGTATGGTCCACGTTTCTATGTTGTAAAAGATCCAGTTCCTTGGAACGTAGGATTTTTGTACACATTCACTTTGGTAAGTGACAATCCAACTGTAGATTTCGTAAGCCCTATCTTCTTGCAAGTGGGTGTTGAACTTGAGTTGGTTGATGCTGCAATTGGTGAATTTGATCAAGATTTGTTAGGTCTTCCTCGTCTTGGTGAGCAAATCACAATGTTTGAATCTTTGGGTTCTGCATATGGTTATGAGCACAAGATCACTGAGTGGGCTGATGACAAAATGCTGAGAGACAGCAAGGGTAATCCTTTGGATATCTTGGTATATGCTCCTCAAAGACGCAACCAACTTCCTCTAACTCGTAATGATGTTAAATGGGAGCCATTCATTGAATTCTGGATGCGTAAGTCTATGTTGGAACTTAAGGTTAAGCGTATGATCTGGGCTCGTCCTGGAACTGTGAAGACCAATGGTTCTAAGCAAGAATTGAAGCGTACTTCTGCTGGTGTATACCACAGAATGAGAAATAATGGTAACCTCGTACAATACAATCGTGGTGAGTTCACAGCTAACTTGATTCGTTCTGTATTTGGTGATTTGTTCTACAGAAGGGTGGATGTTAAAGACAGACGTGTTAAAATGTACACCAATGAAGCTGGCTTTGACGTATTCCAACAAGCTTTGAAAACTGATGCTTTGAATTCTGGTTTGACTTTCATGGCTGATTCTGGAAACAGATACATGCAAGGAGAAGGCCAGCACATCACTTATAACTTTGCATTCGATGCAATGGTTACTCGTGAGACTGGACGTGTTGAGTTGATCCACCTTAAAGAATTGGATCTTCCTCAAACTAACCTTGAATTTGGTCAGAACAAGAAGAGCACTCCTGTATTCATGGTATTTGACGTATCTCCAATGAGTGATGGTTCTATGGTGAACAACATTCGTGAGGTTCGTATGAAAGGTGCACCTTCTATGACTTGGGGTTATATTGATGGAACTCGTCACCACTTGGGCTTTGCTAAGTCTCAGGGTATGAGCTCTGCAAACAAATTCCCAGGATATGAAATTTGGATGAAGGATCGTTGTGATGTATTCATTGAAGACTTGTCTCGTACAGTTTTGATTGAGGAAATCCCACAATTCTAATAAGAATACAGCAAGAGCTGTTCTTGTAATCTATCAGGAAGAAATACCCCCCTCCTCAAAGAGGGGGAGTCTTCCTAAACTACAGATGGATGGGTTGGGGTGTCTCCCAGTCGCATTCCCTTCGATGGGACCCATCTGCAAATAAACCAAATAAAACAACTACATATGGGTAAGATAGGAAAAATCTCTACTATTAAAAAAGAGTACAACAACTCTCAGTTGCAAACAATGCAAGGTGGACTAGCTTTAAGAGGATTTACAAGAATCCCTGGTACAGGTGTATTTAAGTATCCTTACAAAGAACTTGATGGTCAGTACAGAACAGGTTTGGATCCTAAGGCTGCTTACATCAGAAGAATCATTGACCCTCTAGAAAGAGAGATGGAAATTGAAAGAGTAACAGAATTAAGACAAAAACTTGAAGAAGCTTTGAATGTAGACTTAGGTCCTCGTTCTCAGTTCTGGAACTATGGATTGTCTACTTCTGTAGATGATTCTCTCCACGTACAACCTGTTAAGCTTATGGATGGCGACAATTATTATGACTTGTCTCTGCCATTGCAAGAGCTAGCATTCTCATGGTTAAGAGTTCATCCCACAATTGCTTCTAGCTATCAAGCTTGGGAGCGTGGTGAATATCCAGCTGACATACAGTTTTATGTAGCTGATGATGAGATTGAAAACAAGGTGATGTTTAAGAAGAAACAACTTATCAACAAAGCAATTGTTAAGTTTGATAGTATGACTCCTGATAAGAAGAAGAAGGTGGCTCGCCTACTTGGTCTTCCTGTGTCAGATGATTCTAAAGAAGAATTTGTATACAATCAGGTGGATAACATCCTAAAACAAACAGAATTCAAGAATGGCAAATATCAAGGTTTGAACCCTATAGAAGTGTTCAACAGATTTGCAGACATGAAGGAAAACTTACTCCATATTAAAGACTTGGTTAAACAAGCCATTGCTCACTCAATTTATAGAGTGAGACCTAATGGTAAAGTTTATGAAGGTGAATTTGAAATAGCTAAGGACGAGGATGATTTGGTAAAGTTCCTAGCTGATGAGGACAACCAAGACCAACTGTTGACGTTGGAAGGTAAATTGAAAAGTAAAAAAATAGCTTCAGTATGATCCCTGTAGATAGTTTATTATACAAGATAGATCAGAAACTAAATAAACTATCAACAAACGAGCATCAAGTAGTAAACTTAGAAGATAAGATTTTAGCTTTGAATGAAGCTCAAATCAAACTGATAAAGCAAAAGGTTGATGGTTTTAGTACAATTTCTGGTTATGGTCTAGATTCCTTCAAGAAAAGGTATGAAGACCTTCAAAGCTTAATTGTCACCTATAATAATCAACCTTTAGCACTAACACTAAAGAATGCTGAACTAAATCAATGGTTTGCAAGTTTACATGCCTTGGTTCCAAAATACATGTTCTATATTGATAGTTATGTATTGGCAGACAAAGGAAGATGTAGAGATAGAAAGATATGGATAAATAGGGACTTGGCTAAGCATGGTGATATTCAATTCATCCTTACCAATAACAACTACAAACCTTCTTTTGAATACCAAGAAACATTCAACTTTCTATCCTCTGACGAGATAAGTATATTTACAGATGGTACATTTATACCAAAAGATATATACATATCATACATGAGATATCCTCAATATATTAATAAGACAGGATATATAATGTTAGATGGTCTACCATCTTTTGATCAGGACTGTGAACTTGAGACTTACTTAGAAGATGAATTATTAGATTTGACAGTTCAAAACCTTGCAATGTACACTGAGAACCAGTCTGCTGTGCAAAGTTCAATCTACAGGATTCAAACAAACGAATAATTTTTCACAATTTAAATAAAGCAAAATGGCTGATTTTTCATTAACTACGCTCTTCGTAGTACCAGTAGGAAATTCTCTACCTAGCTCTGGATCTACGCAAGACTTAGCAGCTGGTCAGGTGGGGATATTCCTCAATGACTATAGTGTTGCCACAGCTGGTAACATTGCTGCTGCCCCCTACTTTTATGTAGCTCAAGGTAGAGTAAACACTTATTTGCAAGGTTCTAAGCGTTCAGACAAAATCTCTGGATGTCCTGGTGGATCTTCTTGCAAATCTAACGTAACTGAGTGGTACAAATCTTCTGGTTGTGCAACTGCTGTTAATCAGGTTACAGATGTTGCAGATTGGACTGTAAAGTGTGGTGACATTGTTACCCTCACTTTGCGTGGCTTCTCTAGCTATCTGAACACGTTGTACTTCAATGGTTTCACTCGTAGTGTAACTGTAAATGCACCTTGTTGTGATTGTGGTGGAGATCCTTGCGAGAACACTGATGTTCCTGCATTGATTGACAAAATCATTCTCAAATTGGAAGAACGTGCACCTGGTGACAACCCAGACAACATCTACTTGAGTCAATTCTATCAATTCCAAAGAATTGGTAATGACCAAAACGCAATCTTGCGTATCACTGGTAAACCATTGACTAAGTATGGTCAGCCTTGTGACGTTGCTGCATTCCCTTGGGAGTATGACAGATTCTATTTCAGAACTTTCGTATTCTCTGGTCCTGCAACCACTGCTGACTTCATCGTTGATGATCCTTGTAACAGAGTGGCTGTTCCAGTAATTACACAGCGTTCTAACTATCCTGTTGGTACTTCTGCTGAGGTTCAACAACTTGAGAAAAACTTCTATAGCTATCAAGCTGGTTATTTGAAGCATTTGTACAGAATGAATGGTTACAACGAGAACTTTGAGTCTTGGGTAACTGATGGTACAATCTATGATTTGTACTACATCAAATTCAATGAGTATGACAAAGCTGCTTACCAGTGGGGTGACTACATTATGGAAGATAGCACTGTAATCATTGCTGTTCCTCAAGGTCAGACTTCTGCAATTGAAGCTATATTGGTAGCTGGTTTGGGAGCTGTAGCTGGTGACACATCTTGTATCACAACTACTAGCACCACAACTACTGTATGGCCTAGCACTTCAACAACAACTACTTTGATTCCTTAAGGATAGAGGTAGTACAATATTAACCTATGCCAGAGGGTGAGAGGATATTCTCAAGTCCTCTGGCATTTTTATTACAATAAATCATGGTACTAAATTTTCTAGTTATCAATACGTATGATCCTAAGACATTAGGCATAGCTGATACATCAACATATGATACCAATCCTCCTGTTGTAGTTGCTCCAACCATGCAAATAACTGTGCCTGGTTTTACCACTCCTGTTTCCATTCCTTTCAATGTTGAAAGTTTTAATGTTTACAACTCTATCATTTTAGGGCTGAGCACATTTCCTACAACAACACCACTACCTGATGGAGTGTATTTTTTGAAGTATTCAGTGGCACCCTCTGCTACAAACTATGTTGAGAAAAACATTATGCGTACTGAACTTATACAAGAGAAGTTTGACAATGCATTTATGAAACTTGATATGATGGAATGTGACAGTGCTATCAGGACCCAAGCAAAGGTTGTACTTAATAGTATTTGGTATCTTATTCAAGGCTCCATAGCAGCAGCAAACAACTGTGCTATTGATACAGCCAATAAATTATATAAGCAAGCAAATCAGCAGTTAGATTATTTTATTGCAAACCAATGTGGTTGTACAGGAAACAACTACGTAATTAACTTCCCTTAATATGGCAAATTGTAGAGAATGTGGCATGAAGGTTGGATGTGGCTGTCAATTAATAAATGGCCTATGTTCAGCATGCAACAGTAAACTTAAAAACGCTACAAAAAGAATAAAAGATGCTATCACCAAGATTAACAGACTGTGTATATGATGCTAGCATTCCTGCTACGCTATTAGAGATTGATGAAAAACTAGCATACTGGGCAAATCGTCAGTATAACAATATTGTTTTCTCTGTAAATAATTATATCCCTGGAGATGTAATTGATGACTTATTACATTACAAACAGATATTAACATACAGACTCTGCAATCCAACTTATGCAATGATATGTGGACTACCTACCACTTCTCAAGTTGTAAGTAGAGTTAAAGTGTTAATACATAAATAAACTATAAGATGCCAGAAGATACTACAACAACTTCCACCACCACAACACGCAGACCTTGTGATGCTTGTTATAATGGTTGCGTACAGACTGTTTCTGATCAATGTGTTAGATATACAGGACTTAATAATGCAGCCCTAGATATAGTATCTGGAGACAACCTTCAGGTGGTTATTGATAATATTATTAGTAATTTAGTTCCTCTCCTCACTGGAGAAGGGGATAGAATTACCCTTGCAGCAGGCATTCGTTGTGCAATTGTAAATGGTTATTTACCTGCACCAGTTGCTACAGATCAGTGGACATCTGAGCAGATATTCCAAGCACTTGTAAAAGTGGTTTGTGATTTACAAGCTCAAATTGTTGCAATTGATGCTGAGATAGCTACGCTGAATGCTGATTACACTATTGAATGTCTTACAGGGGTAACTGCTTCTTCTGACACTCATGATATTGTCCAAGCAATTATAACTAAGCTTTGTGACACCATAGCAGATTTAACTGCTCTTCAACTTGATGTAGATACAAACTATGTTAAACTTGCAGATCTAGATGCTTTGATTGCAGCTTATATAGCTAGCAGCTCAGGTGGTAGTTCTAACCAACAATATCTAAAAATGGTTCCATATGTAGCATATGAATACTATGGACCACTAACAAACTTTGATGGATCAGGCATTGGCTTCCCAGCACTTGGTTTCTACAAGGTGTATTTGTGTAATGGTTTGAATGGCACTCCTGATAAAAGAGGACGTGTAACTGTTGGTGCTATTGATAATGTACCTCCTGTAGGAATAGGACTAGATCCTAGTGTAGACCCTGCAGCAAGCACATCAAATCCAAACTATGCTTTATATAGCACAGCAGGATCAAATGCAATAACACTTAACGTATCACAAATACCCCCACACTCACACGTGGCCAACGCATCATCTACAGCCACAATATCTCCAAACCCCCATAGTCACAACTATGCAGGAGCTAATTCTCCAGCAGCAACAGGCTCTGGAAGTTCAACCAGAACTTCTGAACCAGTAAATAAAGTTTCATCTTCTGTAGACTTGTCTGTCACTGTAGCCACAAGTGTTACAGTTAATGACACTGGTGGTGGTGGCTCACACTCAAATATTCAACCTGTGATTGGTGCCTACTACATCATGTATATTCCTTAATTCTATTAAACTATTATAAATGTCTTGTTTACCTGGAACGCCTTGTTATGACTCTTTCTATCATCCTGGTGATAACTGTGGATGTAGTGAAACCTGCACTGATTCAAATCATGTTACATATGTAGGTCCAAACCTACCATGTACAGGAGTTCAGTATGGTGATAATTTAACAACAGCCTTAGAAAAGATAGACGCAGTTGCTTGTTCTGGATCTGGAGGAAGTGGCACAGGAGGCACATCTGGTGTAAATGGCACCAATGGAACCTCAGGTGGTAATGGAACTTCAGGATCTGCTGGAACAAGTGGTTTAAATGGCAGCAGTGGTTCTAGTGGAACAGCTGGTGCATCAGGATCTTCTGGTACAAGTGGCAGAACTGGTACAAGTGGTACAAATGGTACTGCTGGTAGTTCTGGTAGAACTGGTACAAGTGGATTGAGTGGAACAAGTGGATTGAGTGGTACAAATGGTACAAGTGGATTAACAGGCACAAGTGGATCTAGTGGCTCTAGTGGATCTAGTGGCACAACTGGTTCTTCTGGTTCTAGTGGAACAGCAGGTACAGCTGGTTCTAGTGGATCTAGTGGATCTAGTGGTACAAGTGGTTCTAGTGGAACATCTGGTGATAGTGGATCTAGTGGATCCAGTGGTACAGCAGGTTCATCAGGATCTAGTGGTACATCAGGTTCTTCTGGTACAGCTGGATCTAGTGGTTCTACAAATGGTACAAGTGGTACAAGTGGTGAAGCTGGTATCAGTGGATCTAGTGGCTCTAGTGGTAGCACAAATGGTACAAGTGGTACATCCAATGGTACAAGTGGATCTAGTGGAACAGCAGGTACAGCTGGTTCTAGTGGATCTAGTGGAACAGCTGGCTCTAGTGGAACAGCTGGTACAGCAGGTTCTAGTGGCACTAGTGGATCAAGTGGTTCTAGTGGTACAAGTGGCACTAGTGGGTCTGCTGGTACAAGTGGTTCTACAAATGGTACTAGTGGTTCTAGTGGTACTAGTGGGTCTAGTGGGTCTAGTGGTACAAGTGGTTCTAGTGGATCAAGTGGGTCTGCTGGTTCAAGTGGTTCTACAAATGGTACTAGTGGTTCTAGTGGTACTAGTGGGTCTAGTGGGTCTAGTGGTACAAGTGGTTCTAGTGGTTCCAGTGGATCAAGTGGGTCTGCTGGTACAAGTGGATCAAGTGGGTCTGCTGGTACAAGTGGTTCTTCCAATGGTACAGCTGGTACATCTGGTAAAAATGGAACAAGTGGTTCTAGTGGAACAGCTGGTACAGCTGGTTCTAGTGGAACTAGTGGATCAAGTGGGTCTGCTGGTACAAGTGGATCATCTAATGGTACAGCTGGAACAAGTGGTGCTAATGGTGGAACTGGTCCTGCTGGTACAAGTGGTGTAAATGG
>Ga0172367_10000865_pt1 | contig 45567 bp, 37 predicted proteins | sample Lak10m_FD_114542 | JGI IMG/M metagenome (GOLD analysis project Ga0172367, IMG submission 114542) | Freshwater microbial communities from Kabuno Bay, South-Kivu, Congo - kab_022012_10m | ecosystem: Environmental > Aquatic > Freshwater > Lake | place: Democratic Republic of the Congo: South-Kivu...
TATTATTCTCATATCAGATCACAAGGTTTTTGAGAAGAAGCAAAAAGGAGAATTTTACTTTGAACCTTTGTTCTTAGTAGTTCAAATTATGAATGATATTATCTCAAAGCTCAAAAAGCAAGAGATCAATTGAGAGCAGATTTTAATAAAATATATGCGTCTTACGATATTATTATCATGCCAACGGTTCCAGAAGTAGCTTGGAAAATTTGAGAAAGATCAGATGAGCCACTCAAAATGTATCTTGCTGATATGTATACAATACCTGCAAATATGTGATGATTACCTGCAATATCAGTTCCTATAGGGACAATAAATGATGCAGGGGAAGAAATGCCTGTTTGAATACAATTGATGTGAAATGTGCGAGAAGAAAAAAAGATTTTTGACCTATGAGAATGGATTGAAAAAAACAATTAATTTGTTAATAATTAATTGATTTATATATAACCTTAGCCAAATGAAAAAAAATTTCTTTATCTTGAGTTTTTTATTTTCTATTGTATGTTTTGGGTATGTATCGGCTCAGACATGAGAAGAAAAAAATATCATAGAGACAGGACCCCAGACAACGACAGTGACTCTTACTATAGAGGTTCCATCAGAATATTTAGAAACAAAAAGTATATTAGAAACAGCTACAATTTATGGTATAGATGCCAAAGTATTGGCACAAAAGATAGGTGAACATTATTTCAATAAATTTCAAGTTCAAGAATTGGATGATATTTCAACTCTTCAACAAACGCACGGAGTAAATATTGATGCCGTAAAAGAAATAGCAAAACAGTTACAAAATTTTTATCCTGCTCCACCAGAACAAAAGGAGACTTTGATAGAAGTGATAAAAGAAAAAAAGATTCTTAGTCAGAGAGAATTTGTATTTTGGACTGTAGTAGCTATTTTATGTTTGTATTTCTTAAGTTATTTGCTTACGTATCGAGAGCTTATCCATCACAATATTCACAAGAGAGCTTGGAATACATTACTATTGATAAGTTTTGTTTGATATGCAGTGATTATATTAAGTTATATCATTCCCAAAATATATTCAATAAATATACAACTCTGATTAGATGTGATATATCATAACTTGTGGATATGATTTATTATTGTTTTCTTATGATTTTCTCACGCCTTACGATATCTATTCCATTATAGACCACTCAAGAAAAAAATTCACCACAACATTTCTCATCATACTGCGTCTCATCATCAAGAAATACATAAGACATGACACAAAGTACCACACAAAACATCACACCCTCACCATACTGCTACAAAGTTAAAAAAGATTAAATAATAAGAAAAAAACCATTTTTTTTACGCTTTTACGTTTATTCGTTTAAGCGTTTTTATTATTGACAAAATCTTGATTTTCTATATCAAAAAAGTATAGTAAACTAATCATTTTAACATTTAAACAATGTAACAATGGAGCAGTATGTTGACGAAGAATTATACGAAGAAGAATATGAGGAAGAAAGATCCTGATTTTCTAAAATATGGAAACGATTAAAATATATTCTTATTATAGCTTTGATTATAATAGTAGTTTTTTCTATTATCCAAAGATTATGAAAACTTACAATAGAAGATACTACATCTTCAGAAAATATCTTTTCCCAAGAATACGTGATTCACAATAATTTAACTACTAATGAAAAACTTTATTGACTAGTTGTTTCTGATAATATAATAAATTTAATGAGTTCAATATGATGAACAATCTCATACGAGAATTGTCAGCCATGAAAAAAGGTTTTTAAATGAGAGATAATATACAAAATAGACCCATCTCAAGATACTGCCACACAAAATTCTGAAATTCAACTAAAATATATCAAACAACAAATGGATAACCTCAACGATATAATTTCTAATACACAAAAAAGTTTTGATGTACAAAAAGAATTATTAGTCCAGCAAGAAGAAACAAATCAGAGGAATTACTTACTATTCTTAGAAAATCTTGAAAATCTCGAAGATCAAAAAGATTTGAGCTTAGACGATATGGAGCTTAGTCAAGATAATCTTGATACTCAGTTAGATGCTTTGAAACAATCACAAAATATGGATCTCTCTAAACTAGATTCTAGTGTAGATAATTTCAAACAACAACTCAAAATAACAATTAGTGATTCTATGAGAAAACTAGATGATACTTTTGGTATTACAGATCCAAATAGCAATGCTTCGTATGAAGCATCATTGTCAGCTAATAATCCAAGTTTAAAGGGACAGGTAAAAACAGATTTTAATATACTCAATAATAAATTATCTTCTCTATCATCTATGTCAAACGATGAATTATCAAAATATATTTCAGACTTATCGTCTTTATTTTCTATAGCTGCTCAATCTGTAGATGCTTCTATTCCATCTACAGAATTACCACAGAGCTCTCAAGCATGAGCTTCTATAGAAACTTTTTATACAATGTTTTCATCATATTCTACAGCGTTATTGACCTATAAAACTAATTTTGAGAGTCTTTCTTCCGCGTTTATAGCAACACGAGATAATTACGATACTCAAATTTCGACTCTAGAAACTAATATTAATAGTATGGATGATAATAAAATTCCCTCAACAGAGTTAACGTTTGATACTAATATAAATAGTCTTAAGTCACAGCTTAATAATCTAGATTTATCTACACAAAATATTACTAAACAAATCCAAAATTTTGATAACACTCAAAATATATCTCTATGACAGCTCAAGAGCCAATACCTTTCTTTAGCTGCTAACTACGAAGTATTGTCTAATACATTATGATGAGAAATTATAAGATCTCCAATAGATTGAATAATAAAAAATAAACAAGCATCTCAGCTAAACAAAACAAATCCAAGTTCTCCTCTATGTCAGATTATACCTTCTATATCTACTAGCATAAAGGTGCAAATATTTTCACCTTATAAATTAGAGATATGACAAAAAATAGTTTTCTTGGATTGAGCTAATGAAATATGAGAATCACAGATAGAATACGAACTTCCTTATGTAGATTCTACTACACAAAACTATACATACGAAGTCACATCTACAAATATTAATTTATTAGAAGGAAAGAGGATATCGATATGACTCAGATTGGATTCTACAAGTACGGGTAATATTCTTATTCCATTAGACTATGTTCAACCCAAACTTGATTGATATTATGTATATATAAAAGTTTCAAACGCTCAGTGACAAACAGCAGCATTCAATAAAAAAATACAAGTCTGAGATATTGATAATGGATATATCCAAGTCTTGTCATGACTACAGATTTGAAATATATTGATGAAATAGTAATTAATTTGTGACGTTTTGTAAGCGTCTACAAAAGAAGACACATGCAATGTGTCTCTACGAAATTATATTTAACATTTAATATTTTCTAGATGCCAACAATAAATTTATATAGAACATCAGAAACTGCATCTAAAATTAATCAAGAAACAATCAATGAACTTAGAAAATTTGTTGCAGATATTCTTACTTGTGCTGATATTAAACTTCCTGCAAATGAAGTGAGTATAAGGCCAATAACTGTAGATGATGATAAAGATATGATGGCACCAGTAGAATGTGATATCGTAGCTTATAGTTTTCCAGAACGCATACAAAAACAAGATCGAATATGTACAGAAGTTAGAAAATTTTTATTAGAGAATATAGATATTTCAGACGCAAGAGTTCGACTACAATTATGTGAGTTATGACATAGTATGTAAACAAAAATCTCGTAGAGACGCTTTGCAAGCGTCTAAAAAAAAAGACACATGTTTATTCCGGGAATGCGGTACAACGTATTTCTACGAAATTACATTCAATATTTAAAATTTAACATCTCATTTGTATGATCAACTTTCTCAAGCAAAATAGACTCGTAATTATGATACTTACAGCATTTCTAGGTCTGTATTGATTTTATAGTTTGATGACAATTACAAAGGAAGTGACTCCTACGGTCAATATACCATATTACAATGTGACAGTTACTTATCCATGAGCAGATGCCAAGACTATAGAAGAACAAGTAACCAGTAAACTTGAACAGAAATTCAAATCTATCAATCTTCTCAAAAAAATAACTTCTACAACTAGTTACAATTTCTCTGTAATTACAATGGAATTTATGGTACAAAAAAAAGATAATGATGCAATCAACGATATCAAATCTGCAATTGATCAGATTTATAGTTCATTGCCTAGTGAAGTAGATTATCCAACAGTAAAAAAAATAGATATCAATGACTATCCTATGTATGTTTTTTCTATAGCTAGCAAAAATTCACTCGAAACATTATATCCTAGAGTAGTACCACTAGAGGATGAGATTAAATCTGTCAAATGAGTATCAGATGTTTCTATTATAGGTAAGCCAGAGAAAATAATAAAAGTTAATTTTGATTTTGAAAAATTAGCATCAAATAATTTAGATATCTATATGATAATATCACAACTCAGGTGATCTTTTATCAAATTTCCTACTGACAAGAAACAGATTCAGAATAGTTTGTATTCATTTGAAATATCAACTTACGAAAGTAATATAGATAAAATTATTCAACAAGTAAAAGATTTTGATATTATCGATATTTGATGAAAATCAATAAAAGTATGAGATATTGCTACGGTTAAATATTGATACAAATGATCACAACAAAAATCTTTTCTATTCTTTTCTTGAGATACAATCAATGCCTTATCTTTCAATGTTAAAAAAGTCCCATGATATGATGTAAATACGGTTACCTTGGATCTAAAAAATAAAATACAAGAATTTTCCAAAAGTAATCCTGATTTACAGGTGATAGAAATCCAATCTAGCGAGAAACAGATAAAAGATATCTATAATCTCTTCTTTGAAAATTTTTTTGAAACAGGCCTCCTTGTTCTTCTTGTTATATTAGCTTTTCTTTGATTTAGGCCATCATTGATAATAGTATTTTCATTTATACTAGTATATCTTATAAATTTCATGGTATTTAAAATTAGTTGATATGCATTCAATAATATTGTATCATTTGGACTTATATTGATTCTATGAATCATGATAGATAATCTCATCGTTGTAACGCAAGGAGTTATAATATGATATAGAGAGGAATGAAATATGCGATGAGCAATTAATTTTTCTTTAAAAAATTATTCTAGACCAATAATATTTGGTACACTTACAACGATAGCGGTGTTTGTTCCGATGTATTTTGGTTTGACTGGTATAGTAGGGGAGTTTATGAAGCCATTCCCATTTACAGTTTCTACTAATCTTTTAATATCATTGTTAGTATCACTGATTATATTACCAGCTTTATTTGTTACATTTCTTTCCAAGACAAAAATCAAAGAAGTCCAAAGTATGGTTTTCTTAGAACATCTAGGTAAAAGGATGTGAAATTTTTTCTTCAAAAATAATCAAAAGAAAAGATGATCAGTCTGACTCATGTCTATTTTCTGGTTACTATTCATATTCTCATTTGTTTTGATGGGAATGGGGATTATCAAGATAGATTTTTTATGAAATACAGACAATGAAAATATATGGATTAATATGAAGTATATTCCCGGTATATCAACAACACAAAATCAAGAATACACAAGTATAATTACACAGGATGTATGATCTTATGTAAACAAAAAATATTGAGATATTATAGAATATATAGAAGTAAGTATATGATCTCGATGATTACAAGAATGACAAAAAGATCCTAGTAATATAGCAAGTCTTTCTATCAAGCTGGTTCCAGATGATCAAAGAGATATCAAATCTTATGTAATGAACGAAGAACTACAATCATACGTCAAAACTATCAAACCTAAGTACGAATTTCTTCAAGAAATATCTACTCTTACTCTTAAATGATGACCATGATGATGATCCAAGCCAGTATGATTTTATCTAGTATGAGATGATTATACTACTATATGAAATTATATAGCTAAAATACTTCCTCAAATAGCTAAGATTCCATGATTATATAATCTATCAACATCACTAGAATACGGTAATGGAAGATTTAAATATATACTAGATCAGAATAAACTTAAACAATTCAATAGTAGTTCTATGTCTGTAATCACTATGTTTGCTGGTATCAAAAATTGAGAATACGAACCCAATTGAATCTCTATAAAAGAATTTAATGAATTCTGAAAAGATTCTGTGTCATTACTTTGATTTGTAGAGTATTCAGGGAATATAGATAATTCAAAAGTATGAAATGTTTATTTAGATCAATTATTGCAAAAAAAATATTTTGAAGCAGAACTTCTTAGTATAGACAAGATAGATTGATCCAAGGCTGTTCAGATAACATCAGACAAAACTAGTGATACGGCATTATGAGATGTAACAGCTCAAATCAATCAGATAATAAAAAACAACCCCCTGCCAGATGGTGTAAGATATGAGGTCTGAGCTGATATAGAAGCACAAGAAGCGGTTTGAGTAGATTTGTGAAAGAGTTTGTGAATCTGACTTTTGTTGATGTTTCTAATTCTTGTCATACAATTTAAAAATATCAAACATCCTCTCATAGTTATATCATCCATATTCCTTTCCATATCATGAGCGTTGATTATATTAGCGATTACTTGATATACATTTAGTTTCCCAGCCCAAATCTGAATATTCTGAGTACTATGAGTATGAGTCAATCAAGCAATTATCCATATCGAAGATTTCAAAGATTTCTACGAAAGAGATGGTATGTCAGCATTAGATAGTTTTAGAAAATCAATTTCAATCAGATTCGTCCCAATCTTTCTTACCAAACTTACTACAATACTATGACTCCTTATCTTAGCATTCAAAGATGAATTATTCTGATCTATGGCTATAGCATTTATCTGATGATTACTAGTTTCATTCTTCATTACATTAGTATACATACCATCATTTGTTAGACTAACATCTAGAGATTATTATAAAAAAAGAGAGGAGTAGTTTTACCATTATTAAAATTTCTCATAGCAATATTTACGATTTCATATAGCTACAAAGATTATATGCCTAGCAAACCAAGGCTGAACAAAATGGTCTGGCCCCCGAACAGTCGGGGCGAGGTTGTGAGGCCTAGACGGTTTTGAATACTTTTTAGGGCAATGCTAAAAAGTATTTCAAGGGGTATGGGGAAAGAATAGCCCCATAACAATAAATAATAATTTACTCATATCCTTCATTTTATTCAGAATGACTATTAATTATTCTATCCTCCCATACCTAGGAAAAAAACTATATACAATATTATAAAAAGATCATACGACCTTATCTAATCCTTTTTCTTGTTTAAACATCCTTTCAGTCAAAATTCCTTCAAGTTTAAATATTTCTTGCTCTACTTTTTTTCATGTTTCTTGAAATTCGCTATTTTCTACATTCTCTTCCTTCTCATTCAAATCTCTAAACTTCCAAAATAAATCTGGATCTATTTCATAGAATCTTTTGAAAAGCAATCATCATTTTGTCTTCATTCAATCAAGTTTGGAAACTATATATTCATCTATAATTTTTTTTATATTGGATTTTTCTTCTTCACTTAGTGATTTGAACACTGGTCAAAAAACTTCGTGATTCTCAAGTTCACTAAGATAGGGGATGTGTCATCTCTTTTCCTCTAGATTTGTTATGATACTTTGTATCTGTTGTAATTCACTTTCAGTCATTCTTATCAGAACTAATAAATTAAAAAAAATCTGATTAGACTTCAATGTCAGATTTTCATTTGCGTTTGGATTATAATAATTCATGGTTTGTAGTCAAATCTATTTTTTACTGGTCCTTCGGCGCCTGTCCCGTAAAAGCGGAAGAAAAGAGTGGGGATCACGACCACCGTCATTGCGGGACAGGAGTGGGGGAGATTTATATTAACGTTTTATAAATCCTCAGTCTCGTCATCCGCCTAGGCGGATTCCTCGCCAGCTCCTTTTCCAAAGGAGCGCTTCTTAGTTTTATATTTAACATTTAAAATTCAAAATTCAACATTTTTATAGTCTACACCATCAATAAAATACCCACCATTATAGCTATCTTTCTTCACCTTGCCTACTATATTAATTTCACTAGCATCGAATCCTTCACATTCTCCTCATTTGCTCCAAAACATACTCGTTAATTTTTTTCATTCAAGTTCTCAATGTATTTTTAGGTGAGCTCATCAATTTTTTCCAACTTTTTCGACTTTCTTTACTTTGACATCTTCCAATATAAATACCGGTTCTTTATTGCCCTCTCCAAATGGGGCTAATTTTTCTATATCACATAAATTTTCAATATTTCGTTCATGGGAATATATCTTAGTATCGATTTTCAAAGATTTTTTGAGATTAGATTCAGATATATTTTTGTTACAATAGTCTATTAAGAAACTTTTTAACTCATTTAGTTTATCCAATTTTACTGCAAGTCATCATGCTTGTTTGTGTCATCCAAAACGTATCATAAGATCTGGTGCTTCTCATAGCATTTGGATCACATTAAAATAGTCTGGTCATCTTAGACTAGCTACGGCAATTCCTTTTTCTTGATCTATTTTAAATACAGCAGAGGGTTTATAATATTTTTCTGTGAGTTTACCTGCTACAATACCAACTACTCATTCATGGAATTCTTCATCTGCCGCTATCAAAATATTTTGATTCAAATCTACTATTTCTTGGGATATTTTAAATGCTTTTTCTTGTAGTCTTTTCCTTTCATTGTTTACCTCATCTATTTTTCCCATATGTTCAAATTGTTTATCTCATGTATAAAGCAGCGCCTTCAAACTATCATAGGGGGATTGTATTCTTCATCCAGCATTTATTCTAGGTCATATAACAAATCAAATATGGAATGTATCTACATTATCTCTGAGGTTGAGATAATCAAGAAATCATCTTATCGAAGTAGCTAATTTATGTCTTTGGGTATTGATGAGTTCTAATCACTTTTTTACTATCACTCTATTTTCATGGACAAGGGGGACAATATCGGCAACAGTTCATATTGCAACGATAGGCAAAAAATAATTAAAAATCTGATTTTTTTCATCTTTATCAAATTTGGATCTCGCTAATATCGCATTCATTAGTTTAAATGCAACGCCAACTCCAGCTAATCCTTTAAATGGATATTTACTAGATATTTGTGGATTAACAACAGCAAAAGCTTGAGGTATTTGATCTTGTTCTTTATGATGATCTGTAATAATAACATCAATTCATTGTTCTTTTGCATAAAGGATTTCATTTACACTAGCAATTCAATTATCTACAGTGATGATGAGACTCACTCATTTGTTTTTGATATCATCTATATGATTATTTTTCATCCCATATCCATCTTTTATCCTGTCAGGATATTGTATACTTACTTCTCTATAATTTAAAAATTTTGTAAAAAATCTGTATAGCAACCAGCTTGAAGTTACTCCATCTACATCATAATCTCAGAATATCATGATTTTTTCTCAATTCTTAATTGCCCTAGCTATCCTTTCTACGGCTATTTCCATATCATTTAACAAAAAAGGATCTAGCCAGTAATCAGCTAGTTTGGGGTTTAGAAATGTTTCCACATTATCCTGGATACCTCTTACTTTAAATAGTCTTGTAAGTAACGATTCATCTGGGTTTTCATATTGAATATTGAAGTTCATATAGTCTATATTTGAGAAGATTTGAAACGGAATAACTTGTTATTCTGAGCAAAGCGAAGAATCTAGGTTTTTTTTATTTTATATGTCCCGGATGTTTCATTTCACTCAATGTGACAAACTTCTATGTTTTAGTGACTCAATTACAAATCTAAAATTTAGATATTTATCATATTTTGATATTGACAAGTAATTAGAAATCTTTATATAAAGTTCTCACAAAAAACAAAATCTTATGAGTAATTTATTTATGTTAAATTGTCCCTATTGGGAAGATGCTAATCGAAAAGAGGCTAAAAGGGCAAAAAACTTCAACGAACTTGCTAAGGTTGCAATCGAGATTTTACATAGGATGAAAATTGCTAATCCTGACATTATCATGCTTGCGGGGCCTATGTGGTCTGGGCCTCTAAGTGTCGAAGAAAACCATAAGCGATTTGAAGCTGGAACCAAAGCACTTATTCAGGCTGATTACCACGTATTCCGGCAAATGCCATTCCAGGAGGCAATGAAAAGAATTCAAAAAGAACATGGGTATCAGTATCCGAATAAAGAACTTTTGGAGGAGTTTTATGGCGTAGTTTTTGCTACTGGACTGATCAAAAAGATTCCATTTTTACCTAATTACAAAGATTCCTATGGTTGTAATTGGGAGCATAAAGAAGCTCCTAAACATGGCATAAAGCCAAAAATTTTACCGGAAAATTATATTATGATATTAAAATCCGGAAAAAAAATCAGAGGTCTTTAGTTCTAAAAAACTATTTTACAAGAATTCCGCCGTTTTGGTGGGATTTTTTTTCAAAGAAGCTATTCGATAACGAGATATTTTCACTTTTTAGTAATCAAATTTTCATCTTTCATTATTTGAATAATTTTTTCAATTTCTTTATGGGGAAAATAATTTCTAATATCTTCTATGCTCAATTTATTATTCTTTATTACTAATTGTTTGAGTATCTATCATCTTACCTGTCTATCAGATCCCTCAAACTGAGATTGTTTAGAGAGTGATTTGATCTTAGTTTTGCGAGCTGTTAAATGAAGAGCTCCATAATCCATCAATGCGTTATGCCAATTACGAGATTTTCACTTAGGAATAATCGTTTGTGCAAATGCTTCTAATGATTGGAGAGAGATGGTTTTATCAAGTTGATATAAAAAAATCAGAACTCTCCTGATATTAGTATCGATAACTGCAATTTCTTTATTCTACGCAAAGGACATAATAGCTGCAGAGGTATAAGGACCTATTCCAGGTAATGCCCAAAGTTTTGCTCTATCCTGAGGTAATTTCCCACCGAAATCTTCAATAACTTTTTGTGCACATGTTTGTAATCTTAAGACTCTACTATTAAATCCCAGTCATGATCGATGTCTCAAAAGATCAGTTTTTTTTGCTTTTGCTAAGCTATTATAGTCAGGAAAATCCTTCATCCATTGTTCAAAATAGGGGATTACTCTATCTGCCTGAGTTTGTTGCAACATTACTTCGGAAATATGAATCGCATAGGGATCTTTGGTTTTTCTCCAAGGCAGAGGTCTGCCGTGTTTATAGTATCGATTCAGAATGTTATTTGAGATCTGCATATATTCAAGCAAAAATAAATTTTATCTAAAAATAAACAATAAAAAATCGTTTTCAAGCAATAGAAATAAACATTTTCTATATCAATATTTTTGACAAATTATAATAAATATTTATAATTTAATATATTTAGATTATATTGTTTAAAATGAAACTACCAGCAGATATCACAGAACAAGAGATGAAAGATATAATGCAAGATATGTGGAGAGAATATGCTCCATGAGAAAATTCAGATTTTGTTAATGAATTGAGTAAAGAACAGCTTATAATTTTATTTGATTTCATATCTACCAAGGATCAGTCTCAAAGAGAAAAGAAATGGGATATAGTAAAACAAAAAATTCATGAATCTAATGAATCGTTTAAGAGAACTTTACAAAAACTCAAACTTACTCAGATACAATTTGAAGAAAAGAAGGATCAAGAAGAAAATAATAACTCTTTGGAAAATCTTGAAAATCAATTTTAATTTATATTTTGTCTTATTTCAATGTGAGAATTTTATCAAGACAAATCCTCTGAACAAATCAAAAAAGATGTTTCAGAACAATTCAAAAAAGATGATAAATATGGTCTAAGAGATGATCGAGAGATTTATATGTCAGCGCAAAAAGTAATAAATAAGTATTTAAAAGAAATAGAAGATAGTAAAAAAGAATCTTTTTGACCTCGAGCTACAAAAGAATTTACTGATTTGAAAAAACAATTAAGTAAGGAAATGGATACTATGACATGACGAAAATATTTTACAGAAAATGCAAAAACTATACATGATATAGCCAACAGAATAGATAATGCTGAAAAATTTGTCTTAGAAAAATTAGCTCTCAATAGATCAAATGCAAAGACTATCAATGCAATCAATGCATCAGAAAAAACACAAAATAAAAAATATTTTAACAGAGATTGATCATGAGTTTTGACCTTTACTTCAGAAGTCAACAAACCTACAATACACGAAGTTTTGTGAAATGTATTTAAAAATAATACTGATGTATACAAGATAGATTATTCTTGATGTACCAATCAAAATATCAAAAATAAAATGTCTTCGCTTTGAGGTAATAGAACAACATTTTATATAAGCTATGATCAAGAAAAAAAGACATATCTTTTGAGCGATTCCAATTGAAACAAAATAGATCAAAGAGCTCTTATACGAGAATGAGTTAAGTTAAGCCCTAGTGGAATAGTAAGCTACCAGGCCAAACAAGAAAATAGAAGATGAATCGAAGAACAAAATAAAAAGATATCTGAACAGTCTAATCTTTGAAATAAAACAATTGCTGAATTGAAAGTAGATCCCAAACGGGGAGCTATCATAAATAGCATCCCTTCATCTCTAAAAACTCAATTAGAAAAAGATCAAAATATATACAAAGACTTTCTGTCTAAGACAGAAAAAAGATTAGATGAAATAATCAAAGATGCAAAAAGCAAAAATCGAGAATTACATACAGAACCTATAAGTAAAGTATGAGTACATAGAAATTGACTTATGGAAGTTCACTTGATTAGCTGAACAGCAGAAAAAGATGTAATTCTACGAAATGATGCAAATCATTTATGAAATCAGAATTTATATAATCTATTAGATTGACAAGAATCTTGATACAAACAATATCTTACATCTAGAATACAACAAAAACGGCATGAATATGATCATCTTAGCAAACAAGAGAATATAATAAATCCAAATAAAGAAGTCAAAAAAGAAAATTTAGCATCACAACAAGACAAAGTAAACGCTATATATGGTTTATGATTGATGTGAAAATTAATTGATAAACTAAGAGATTATGAATGAAATACTCGAAAAAACAATGATGATCGTAAAATTACTGATATGGTCAAATATATCAGAGATGCTAAATATTCTATACAGACAAATGAAAATATTTCGAAATCTGATTTACAATCGATAGCTACTAAATTAAAAGATTTATTCAATGTTTATAATAGTACTGATGAAAAATATTTTACAAGTCTAATATCTTGACCAAAGGATGTATCTATCCAATCAATCAGAAAAATTTGAGAATGACTCACGGTGTTTGATAATACACATACTACTTTTCTAAGAGATGAAATTATTGAAAATGATGATTTGGAAATCAAGGAAACAGAGTATAATAACTGTTTCAAAAAAATATGAGAGATATTCTCTATTCCAGAATGAGATTGAGAAATCCCAGAAAATATAAAAGCGAACATAGATGAATTATATACGGCCGCTAATAGTTCTCAATGAGTATTAGATTTTCTCAAATCTAAATGAATGCTACCAAGCACATCATCATTAGACGACAAAAAAGTAAAAGAATGATGTGACAAAATTTACAATACTATACAGAGTAAAAATCAAATTATAAATAATTTTGATATTACAGCGGAGTATATGAGATCATCTCTTGAAAAAGAAAAAATCGACTTAGAATCCAAGGATAATAAAACATCAGATGATGTAGCTAGATTGAATGCAATATTATTTTTAATAGACAATCCAGATGCATTACAAGAACAAGCAAAGAACCAAACTGAAATCATGAAAAACGTAACAAAATATGCATGAATAGATAGTGAAATCAAGTGAGCCATCTGATCTCGATTGATTAAAAAATGATGATGAATATCATGAACAAATGCTGATATTTACAACGATAGTATAGGTGCATGATGATTGTTTGATCGATCAGACGAAAATGTCGTATGGGCATCAGATCTTATGAAACAAATAGCTATAGAGGTTGCAATATGTGTTGTTGCTATAGCTGCTTGAGCATTTACATTCTGAGCATGAACAGCAGCTATATATTGAGCTAGAGCGGCTATTTTAGCGGCTAGGATAGTTTCTGCAGCATCTAAGTGATGAAAAATTCTCAAGATAATGAAACTAGCGACAAGATTATCAAAATATAAAAAGTTTTATAAAATTTGAAAAATAACAGCTCAAAGGGCAAAAACATGAATTGATATTACAAGAAGGGCAAATGCAGCAAAAAAAGCCACCAAATTATGACGTTTTGTTGCTCGTAATAATCCCTTTACTTATGCTCCACAGTTTTGAAAATGAATACAAACCGTCGCAAGATGAACTGGTCTTTTGTTAGAATGAACCACATTTCATCTTTCAAGTACAATTATGCACAATGCCGTAGATGGGAAAATGGACCTATTCGAATGAACCGATCCTACAGGTTATATGGTATTACCAGATTGAACCCAAATGCCAAATCGAAAATCATACGCTCAGAGTATAGCATTCTTATGAGTACTCAAGGCAGTATGACAACCCGTACAAGAACTTACCAAAGCATGACTTGCTAAAATTATGTCACAAAAAGCTACTGCATCTATGATGTGAAGAGCAGTCCAAAGTATGTGATCATTTACATGAGAAGTTTGAACTTTGATGTGAACAGAGCAAGTTTTAAGTCTGACTTTTGATCAAAAATTATCTCCACTTACTTGGGAATGATTTATACATACCATTGGTATGGTTGCATGATTGAGAGGATACCATTTAATTTGAGCTAAGATCAAAAATATAAAACAATGAGCAAATGGCAAACCAGAAGATATAACAATGGAAGTATGATGAAAAGACCTTAAATATTCAGAGCTTATAAAGGGAGCAAAAACTAGTCTAGAATGAGAGATAAGAGATCTAAAGAGTGAAATTAGGAATAAGGATAGAGCATGAGAGGATGTGGTAGAATTGGAAATAGAATTGAGGAATAAAGAAAAGTTATTGTGAGTAGTATGAGAGGAAATTTACAAAGTAGAAAATAATATTCCCAATGATAAATGATGATTATTAAATTTCAAAACCAGTCTAGAATGAGAGATAAGAGATCTAAAGAGTGAAATTAGGAATAAGGATAGAGCATGAGAAGATGTAGTTGATTTGGAAATAGAATTGAAGAATAAAGAAAAGTTATTGTGAGTAGTATGAGAAGAAATATATAAAGTTGAAAATAATATTCCAAATGACAAATGATGATTGTTAAATTTCAAAACCAATCTAGAATGAGAGATAAGAGATCTAAAGAGTGAAATTAGGAATAAAGATAGGGCATGAGAAGATGTAGTTGATTTGGAAATAGAATTGAAGAATAAAGAAAAGTTACTGTGAGTAGTATGAGAGGGAATATATAAAGTAGAAAATATTGTATCTAGACCAGTAGAAGTTAAACCAGTAGAAGTAAAGGTAGAAGCAAAACCAGAACCTGTAGTAGAAGTAAAAAATGGAAATAGTCTGTCAGCAATAGAATCTCAAATAACTTATCTTGAAACTCAACGTGCTGAAATGGAAAAAAACTATAACTCGAAAACAAATAAAACTCCAGATGATATAAACACTTTTAATCAAAATATGGATGCATTTAAGCAAAAAATAGAAGCTCTTAAAGTTGGAAAAGCTAAATTAGAATTACAACCATCATCAAATAAACAAGAAGTACTTAGAGATGAAAACAATAAACCTATAATTAAAGAAGATTTGATTAATCTAGATGAGCCAATTACATCACCAACAAATAGATCTAAATTAGAAAAACTTATTATCAAAGTAGAAAATGATAATACAATCTCCAAATCAATAAATAGAGAAAAATTCGTTTTAAGGGGGAATAAAGAACAATTTGATATAATTAATCGAAAGCTATTAGATTGATTACAAAAAACTTTGATAAAAAATTGAGATCTTTTAGTATCCAAGAGATGAGAAAGATTCCAATTATCTGTAGATCAAAATTGAAAGGCATTTTTACTTAGTCCAAACAATGCAAATATTAAATTAGAATTGACAGAATCTATGTTAGAAAATTATAAAGTTATCAAGAGAGCTAAATATACAGGTAGTAAATGAATATGATACTACACTACAAAGTGATTAGATTTTTTTCAAAAATGGCCTATACTATGACTTAGTATCAAATTCCCAAGAATGTTTATAAAAACACTTGAGAATACTAATTCAAGGGCTAGAAGTTTTTTTGAAGTCCCTTCCAATCCAGATATTATAAAAATAAATAAATATGACTATATTTTTAGAGAGAGAACACTTGGAAATAATCCTCAAGATTTGTTATTACATCCTAAACAAAAATTAAAAAAATGAGCAAAGTCAACTTTTAATGTATGACCTTCAGCAAACATAGAATTTTCCGAGACTAATCGATTAACTCTCAAAAATATAAAAAGAACTTGAATGATGGAAAATGATCTAGTGGTTGATAAAAACTGAAATGAATATTCTGCTAAGATTGAATGAAATGATATTAAATTATATTGATTATGAGAAAATAATTTTTGAAATGCAAAAATGTTAACAGAAAATAATATGTCTGACTATAGAGTAGTCAGAAGAGAATGATCTAGAAACTTACGATATATCAATGGTCGTATAGCTGATCTAGCAGCTAACAATATTCCATGAGCTAATTTATTAGTACGATGAAAAAGATGAACTGAAAAATGAGTAGACAGAATATTTAGAAAAAATAAGCGACAACAGGATTATTGAATAATTGAAATGAATTTCAAAATCGATCCAAAGATTGTAGAAAAAAATGCTAATCTTGATAATATAGCTAGAATAAATGAGGCAAAAAAATTACTTTGAGTAGATAATATAGATCCTAAAAAAGTCCAAGCAATTTTAGACGCACACAATCAACCATGAAAGATATATCAACTTAGATTTGATCAACTTAGATCAAGAGTAGAAATACTTAAAAAATCTGGTTTTTCAAGTGAGCAAATTAAAATATTATTAGAAAATTGAATATGTTGAAGATCTCAAGAGGCGGCATTGTATGTTAATAAAAACGGTAATATAGATACTAGACCGCCTCAGGAATATTACATAGATATGGCAATGCAAAACTTATCCAAAACTTCTCGTACAGCAAATTGAATAATAGATGCAAGTGCTTCAGCGAATAAACAATTTAAATTTGAAATATGATCAGGTGATGATGCATGAATAATAGCTAAACAAAATTTCAAAGATATGATGGAATTTGCATATGCAAACAAAGATACACAATTTCAATCTCCTCAAGAATTAAAAATTTTTATAGAGAAAATAGCAAAAGATATAAATAAATGAATATTTTGATCGGAGTATTTTCTGAGAAATGAACCACCAAAACTTAAAAGCGATGGGAGTCAAGAATATCCATATTCCAAGCACGAAGATTTACCAGTATTGTTGGAACAGTTTAGCAAAGAACTTTTTACAAAATTTAAAGACCCTAATACTGATCCATATGAACTAGCAGCTTGGGTTGAATATAGAATAAATCTCAAAGATCATTTTTTTGCTGATGGTTGTTGAAAGACAAGTTCTTTATTATCAAATTTCATATTAATGAAATATGGAAAACCATTACCAGAAATTAGATCTAGAAAAGAATGATTTAGTTTTACATGAAAAACGATAAGAGACGTAAATAAGCCAGATTTTAACCCAGAGTTGGATATATATACAAATTATTACAAAACCTTATTTATCAAATCAAATATAGAAAAATTTTCTTCAAATATAAATAACGTTGATGCGTATATAAATCAGTATAATGCAAATGCAAAGTCTCCGTTTAAACCATGATCCAAAACAGATTTTATAGATTTATGAGAAATATTGCCATGACAACATTTTCTAGTCAATGAAAATTGACTCTTAAAAAGGGCAGAAATAAATTCAAGTAAAGAACCACTCAAAGAAACATGATTTTTGAATATGACATCAGCAGAAATTATGCAATATACTATAGAAAATAAATCAAAACTCATAGAAAAATATCAAGAAACAAGAAAATTAAAATGAGAAGAATTTGTTGTAGATGTAGATGTATTTAGAGAATTTTTATGATGAAAAGAATGATTAAATGCGCAATTAAATCATGAGCCATCATCATATTTGGCTGATGAATATTTTAAGGAAATTTTAGAAAAAAATATAAATACATGAAATAAAACTATAAGATTTATAATGTGATGAGCTGGTTCTTGAAAATCTTTGGCAGATAATATAGAATCAAATAGTTCATTTTCATGAGCTTGGGACGGTACTATGAAGACATATGATAATGCAATCAAAAAAATTCAAGATGCTGAAGTAAAATGATATGATGTCAAAATAGATTTTATCTTTAGAGGTATAGAACAATCATATATAAATTGAGTTTTAAAAAGAGCTATAGAATGAAATTATAATATAAAATTACACGACAAAAATCTAGAAGATATAATAGAATGAAAACATGGTAATATCTTTGCTGGTAAAATCAATTCATGATTGTGAAGAACTGTACCATTAAAGGTTATGATATGAGCACATCAATGATCTAGAGAAACCGCAGTTAAACTATATAACAACTGATATTGAAGAAAATTAAGTTTCTATACGGCTGCGACTGGCAATAATAATATATGAGTGAAAAAATTTGAAACATTAAAAAATAATGATATGTATGACAGGAATAAGATGAGAGATTATACTGATATGGCTTTTAATAAATGACTTATAACACAAAATCAGTATAAATGATTACTTGGATTACCATAACTTGAATATTAGTATTCAATTATATATAATCAATTTACTTTATAACCATAAAACAAATGACAATTGAAAAACCAATATCAGAAATGTCTTCTGATGAAAGAAACGCACTACGAGAAAATGCTTTCAAAGAGATAGATGATAATACTAGAGATGAAACACTTGAAACATTATCTATTGATCCAGAAATTGTACAAGAAAGCGAAAAAAGATCTGAATTTTTGAACGATTATTTAAAAAGTTTAATCCCTAAGTGAACCAACCGAAAAGATGAAGAAACCATTCTCAAATGAGAATTAGATAGTTTAATAACTCAAAGAGAGAATTGAAAATATAACAAAGATTTAGAAGATAAGATAACTTTAGTATCTTTCAGATATCATCAATTAATTTGACCACAAGATCTATATTAAAAAGTATTCAAATGATTAATGACCATAGTATGATATTGTTGGACTAGAGAGAGAAAATTATTTCAAGTTTTTTTGTATTTATCAAATTTAGTTTTAATTATTTTTCTGTACATAGGTTCCATGATAGGAATTATTTTTTTTTTCAAAAATATTTTTCAACTTTCGTGTGTTCTATAAATCATAGAAAGATAATTATCGCACATATCAGCAAGTTTTATTAATCTTATTTCTTCGTTTGCAGTACAAATTTTTTGTACATAGGCGTTAGTATGATCATCATCTTGTTCATTAGTCATTCACCATATAAGTTTACTAATTTTTGTTCAGAATTTTTTTTCTAATGTTTTGATAGATATATTAGTATCTTCTAGACTATCATGTCAATATCATGCGACTATAATTTCATTTATAACTTTTTGATTACATTCTTCATAAAGTTCTAAATAATATTTCAATAAATTTCAAACCCTAAAAAGATGTACCCAATAAGGTGATCAGTCGGCATATTTCTGTTTTATATGAAGTTTCTTAAAAAATTTTAAAGAAGAAGGAATATCCATATTTTGAACAAAAAAATAAATGTTTAGTATTATATAACTACTATCATTTTATTGCATAATACTAGCTTATGATTTTATCAATCAAACCGTATTTCAAAGCTTCATCAGACATTATCCATTTATTTCTTTCCATATCTTGAGAAACTTTATCAAATTTTAAGCCAGTATGCTTGGCTATGATTTCTGTTAAAGTCTTTTTTATTTTCATCATTTCTTCTGCTTCTATTTGTATATCAGTTGCTTGTCCAGTTATTCATCCTCAACCAATAAGAGGTTGATGAATCATTACTTTACTATTTGGTAATGAATATCTTTTTCATTTTGTTCCTCAAGCTAAAAGCACTGATCCCATAGAAGCTGCTAATCATACACAGATAGTTTGTATATCGCATTTTACATATTGCATAGTATCATAAATTGCCATACCACTATAAACTTCTCATCAAGGGGTATTTATATACATTATAATGTCTTTATCTGGGTCTTTTTTTTCAAGAAAAAGTAATTGTGCGATAACTGTATTAGCTACATGAGAATCTATACCTTCTCATACAAATATGATTCTATCTTCCAATAATCTTGAATAAATATCATAAACTCTTTCTCATTGTTTTGTTTTTTCTATTACACTTGGTATTAGCATTATCTCTAATTATTTAACATTTAAAATTCAACATTTCACATTCTATATTATATTCTTTCATATTCATATTTCAAACTCCAAATCATTCCATATTACTTATTCTTCTTTACATTTTCTTCTAAAAATATCTAATCAACAAACCAATTCCCAATATACCAATAATTAATATACCAATAACTTTTATCTTGAAATATCCTTTACAAAAAATATAAAATCAAACACCTATTAACCGCTTTATTTTTCTATAAACAAATAATGAAAAAAATCTGATTACTATGACTTGTTCTCACTTACATATTAGTATTTTGATTTTCTACTACTCATGCTGTAGATAATTCATCAACTCTTTATACTCTTCTTGATTGACAAAAAACTTCTATATTAAATTATTTTAATCAGACAAGTAACAATGTTTATGATAAATATAATAAAATTTGAAAACCAGTAGTCGATACAATAGTTTATAAGAGCTTGATATGCTTATGAGCTATTACAACTCCATTTGATGTGACAGTTATAGATACAGCAAAAGAAACTTTAAGAAAAAATATATTGGAAGACTATATATCTTTAGATGGTAAGGTAAAAAGATTTGAGTTATGACTTTTGTCTGATTTTACATGATTAAGAAATGAAATAGTAGCTTTTTCTGGGGAATATATTCCTCAAATAAATCAATTCCAGACAAATCAATTACAATTAATTTCATGACTTATACAAACAGTAAAAGATTACACTAGTCAGAATTCTGAAATTATAAATAAGATTAGTGCTAATATTATCAAAATACAATGACCAATAGATTTATTTAATGATATGAATTCTGACATAGAAGATTTTGAATCATCCTTAAATGGTTCTCAGAAAGATTTTTACAATAAACTTAATAATACAAAAATAGTCAGTGCAAATTTATTTAATTCAAATCTACAAAATCTAACAGATAAATTTGTGAAGAGATATAAGAAGTTACCATGACTACAAGATTATTTGCTATGACAAAAAGATTTTCATGTAAATAAATTTAATGATTATGCGCAATCAGAAATAAATAAATTATTTTGAGTCACTTATAATCAAGAAAAATATACTCAAATTAGTAGTTCTGTACAAGAATTGAAGTCTCAATTTTATAATTGAGATAATATAAATTGTACAAAAATATTAAATAATTATTCAGATATAATAGATAGAAAGATATCAAATATTACAAATGATATTTTATTATTTAATAGTTGATTAAATATTTCAAATGTTTCAATTTCTAGCTGATTATCAATATCTTCACAGAATTCAGCGCTTAGTGCTATGAAATCTTTATATATTCAGTATTTAAATTTAAATTTACAGAATTTTAGAGGGTTTGTATACCAGACAATAGATGAATTATATCAAAAATATATAGCTAAAAATAGTTGATAATTATTTAAATATCATAAAATAACTATGAATATTTACAAAAAAAATAAATGATTTACTCTTATAGAGATGCTTTTGGCAATTACATGATTTTTAATAATTATGTCAGTTGTAGTCACTGCTTACATAAAAATATTAGATATAAGAAATTCTATAGATGCTAGACAAAATTTGGTTCAAGAATCATATTTTACATTAGAGAAATTAAATATTTTACTTAGAGATTTCACAATAGATTATGAAGAATATTTCAACAGATCTATGGTTTGATGCGACAGTTGATCAGTAGATTTTTCTTGGGATGTTGGAGATAATTGATATTGTGATTTATTCACAAATTATTGAAATTGAAATAATATCCTTAGTTTGAATATGACTGGTTCTTTTAATTTATATTATTGTAGTTCTCAAACTTGACAAGAGACACCTCAATATGTTTTCTTATGATCGAATCCATGGACTTGATGTGCAATTCCTTGATATCAGTCTTTTGGTCAATATATGCGACAATTCCGAGATATGAAAAAAGATACAGATACTGTGAAGTGAGTAATAAATGATGAAGATGACGATGATATGTGATTTTGACCAGATGCTATAATAAATTTTACATGAGTAAAAGAGCTATACCTTATATCACAAGATGGGAAACAAAGAATATTATTTAGAAGGGCTCTTATATCTTCTTGAGATTGGAATAAAGATTGAATAATTAGTTGAGATACTGAGAAACGATATAATATACAAGTATTAAAATTAAAATGATTTGATGCTTGAAGCAACCATGATTTTGATATAAATAATTCATCCTGAGTATATGATTGAGTTATAGATACACGAGCTTGTGATTATTGATTATGATTTACATGTTGAACATGATGATCTGCTTCAATATCAAATGCTTATTCTGGTTATAAACTACCACTTCATTCAGATGATTGACGAGTAAATATGTTCCCAAAAAATATAACAATAGCAGATCGAAATCTTATCTTATCTCCGACTAAAAATCCTGAATATGCTTGGCAGGAGTGAGTGCAAATAAATCCATATTTTACTATATATATTAAAAATAAATTATACTGAGAAATATGGCAACGAAAAATAGGTGATGCTATAGATAATTTCGATTTAAGATTACAGACAACTCTAAGTACAAAAAACTTCTATACCAAATAATCTTCGCTTGTCATTCCGGTGTAATTATTTACAACCAGAATCTTAAATTAATCTATTTAATCTTTTAATTTTAAAATGAACGAAATTTATCAATCAGAACGTGATGTTCGTATATCCAAAGTTCATAAAATGAAATCCATTTGAATTATCCCATTTGCTCAAAGCTTTGACAAAAAAAATCTGATTTCAGATATTATTAGATATTACGACGACAAGAATCTCCGCGATATTAATGATATTATTTCATCTCCAGTCAATCAAGTCCAAACAGCTGGTAGAGTGATGCTTTATCGTTCTCATGGAAAACTAGCTTTTGCGAAGTTGCTCGATTCCACAGATGAAATACAATTGATGTTTCATAGAGATAATTGTAAAATTTTGAAGTTCGAAAATTGAGAATATACTTATGTTTCTGAATTAAATAATTTTGATTGAGAGGCTATGTCAGCATACAAATTCGCAGAGAAACTTATGGATATGTGAGATTTTATATGAGTATCATGAGAAGTATTCAAAACGCATAAAGGAGAACTTACAATATTTGTGTCAGAATTTAAATTTCTTTCAAAATGTATTCGTTGATTACCAGAAAAATTTCATTGACTCCATGATCAAGAAGATCTCTATAGAAAAAGATATTTAGATATGACCATGAATCCTGAAACATACCACAGATTTTTATTTAAATCTAAGTTCTATCAAAAACTCAGAGAATTTTATACTAATGAGTGATTTATAGAAATCCAGACTTCTATTCTTTGAAATGCAGCTTCGTGAGCAGCAGCAAAACCATTTATTACTCATCACAACGATTTTGATACTGATTTGTATCTGAGAATAGCATTTGAAACATCGCTCAAAAAGGCAACCGTTGGAAGATTTGAAAAGGTTTTTGAAATAGGGCAGGATTTCCGTAACGAAGGATCCGATCCATCACACCTTCAAGAATTTACTCAAGTAGAGCACTATGCTGTATATCGGAATTACGAAGATAATATGAAATTTATGGAAAAACTCATCGACTTTATTTTCAATGAAATGAAATTAGATAGAAAAATAAAAGTAAAAGACAAAGAATGAATAGAAAAAGAAGTAGATTTTACAACACCACGAGAGAGAGTAGACTATGTTGCATGAGTAAACAAGGCAAGTTGATTTGATATTACTAAGTATTCTATGGATGATGCTGATAAACTTAGAGCAGATATCCAAGCAAAATGAATCGAATTTCCATGAATGGAAGATATGTGAACAACAACTCTTATAGATTATCTTTACAAAAAAGTGCTGAGACCACAAATTATTGGTCCATCATTTATTTACAATTATCCCAAAATTATGCAGCCCCTTGCGAGGATTTCTGATATCAATCCAAATATCGTAGAACAATTTCAATTGATTGTGAATGGTCGAGAGATGTGCAAAGCCTATTCAGAACTTGTAGATCCTTTGTTACAAAAAGCAAATTTTGATGAACAAGCTCAAGCTGCGGCACAATGAGATCAAGAAGCTACTGCTTCAGACGATGATTTTGTAGCAGCTATGGAATATGGTATGCCACCACAGTCATGATTTGGTATGTGAATAGAGAGAATCCTAGCTATCTTGACTCAACAAGATAATCTTAGAGATGTAGTGATGTTCCCAGTTATGAAACCAGAAATAACTAATGCCTCCTTGATAAAGGGGGAACTCAGGGGGGATTTAAAAGATAATAGAGTGGAGGATTTATCTGATCTTTCTGTCTATTGAACTTTACCCACTCTTGATCAAGTCCATTGACTCGTAAACAAATACCTTACAGAAAGCAAAAAACATTGCCAAGACGTAGCTAAGGTTATGAAATATTTCGCCCATAAATTATGACAAGATGAAAATCTCCGATATATGGCTTGATTGCTTCATGATATAGACCGAGACCATATAGGCAAAAATGCTGACCAACATCTATGAGAACAATTTGATACTATTATGTCAGAAATCAACGCTCCACAATTATTTATTGATGATCTTAAATCTCATTATACTATCAAAACTTGAGTAGCAGTAGATTCTCTGCTTCGCAAATACCTAATTTCAGTAGATGAATTAGCAAGCTTTGTTGTGACTGTTGCTCTTATGAGACCTACATGACTTTCAGATTTAGAATTTTCATCGGTAAAGAAAAAATTGAAAGACAAAAAATTTGCAGCATGAGTAGATAGAGAAGAAGTCCAAAACTGTGAAAAATATTTAGGTATTTCAATTGAAGAATTTACAACAGATGTTATCAAAGCTTTACAATGATAATCTCACATTTCACATTTAACATTTAACATTTAACATTTCTATTATGACACTTCGTCCATGATGATTTCCAGAATACAATCCTGGTCAACAAATGATTTTTGATCAGATTTTTGAAATTATTCAAAACAATTATAAACAATATTGATATACACATATTCAGACTCCAGCTGTAGAAGCCAACAAAGTCTTGATGTCCAAAAACTGAGAAGATGCTGGTAAACAAATTTTTTGACTCTATTGACTTGCTCAATGAAGCGGAGACACCAAAGATTACTCATTGCATTTTGACCTCACAGTTCCTTTTGCTAGATATGTTCTAGACCGAGAAAATGAAATAACATTCCCATTTAAACGTTATCAGATCCAAGCAGCTTGGAGAGGAGAAAGATCTCAGAGAGGTAGATTCAAAGAACTTCGACAGGCAGATATAGATGTGATACGAAATGATTCCAATCCATGAGATATTTGAAAAAATCTTTTTTACGATAGCGAAACACTTTTTGTTATCCTCAAAACATTAGAAGTAATCAAAAATAGATTTCTTCCATGAAAAAAAATCACCATGCACATAAATAATAGATATTTGCTTTCATGATTTTTTTCTCAATTTAAATGATTAGATATTCAAGCGATGTATTCGCTCGTAGATAAATATTACAAAATCTGACAATCTAAATTTGAAGAAGAACTCAAAACTTTCAACCTATCAGATTTAGACTATAAAAAAGTAATTCAATTTACTCAAACAAAATTAGAAGATTTAAGCATTGATTTAGCAAACAATGACGTATTCAACAGGGGACTCAAAGAAATCCAAGAAGTAATGAAAAATATAAACTTATTAAATCAATCTGATTGATTTTCTTTTGTTTATGATCCATTTATTATACGCTGACTTGATTACTATACGGGGACTGTTTATGAAACTTTTTTTGAAGATGATATGGCTTTGGGTAGTATTAGTTCATGATGAAGATATGAAAATCTTACTTGATATATTGATCCCAAAAAAAACTTCTATTCTTGAGTTGGTTGAAGTATAGGTTTGTCTAGGATGGTATATCTTATATTGGAGACTTTCAAGCCCGAACAAAATACTGTTGCAGATTATTTGTTTTTAAATTTTGATTGAACATTTGTTGATATAATTGCCTTGGCAAATACTTTTGCTAAAGATTGAAAAAATATAGAAATATATCCAGATGCTGATAAACTTTGAAAACAGTTCGGATCTGCCGACAAAAAATGAATTCCATACGTTGTCATCCTTTGAGAAGGAGAAAAAAAGGAATGAATCTATAAAATAAAAAATATGAAAACTTGAGAAGAAAAAGAATTTAAATTATAAAAAAATGCAATCTAATACAGACTGCATTCTGATTCTTATGACATTTAGTTAGCTAATATTGCTGCCCAAGTAATCAAGGCGACGCCTATAGAAATCGTAATTCCAATAAGAATTCGTATAGCCCATTTAGCTCCATTTTTTTGCATTGGTGCTTTAGGATCATTCCAGGGTTTTGTTTTGTCGTTTTTCATATTGTTTTTATTTTTGTTTCGTGTCAAAACATATACTTTTTTCTGTTTTAAAAGCAATATTTTTTTATAAAAAAGTCAATAGTAGTCCAATTGATTTCTTTGTCCAACTAATTATAATCAAAAATCAATTTAGAACTTTTTTATTAAAAATGGAAAACGCGCACAAGATTTTGATTACAGGATGATTGGGTTATATATGATCACATACAGCAGTTGTTTTTGGTCAGGCTGGCTATGATCTAGTTATTGTGGATAATTTATCAAATAGTCATATTGGAGTTTTGGATGCTATTGCGCAGCTCATATGATATAAACCAAAATTTTATGAAGCAGACATAAGAAACACAAATGCTTTAGAAAAAATATTTGAAGAAAATTCTGATATAGATTGAGTTATTCACTTTGCTGCCAAGAAGGCAGTTTGAGAATCATGTCAGGATCCATTTTTGTATTATGATAATAATATACAAGGTACAACAACTCTTCTAAAGACAATGTTAAATTATAATGTTAAAAATATCGTTTTTTCTTCAAGTGCTACTGTCTATGATGCTCTCAAACTTATTCCACCATTCTCAGAGAATGATCGTTTAAATACAAATAATCCTTATGGTACCACAAAACTTATGATGGAATATTTACTCAAAGATATGTCGTCTTATAAAAATTTCAATTCAGTGATTTTAAGATATTTCAATCCTATATGAGCGCATTCTTCCTGACTAATATGAGAAACCCCCAAGTGAATACCAAGTAATCTAGTCCCATTTATTTACAAGGTAGCAAAATGAGAAATATGAAAATTAAATGTATGGTGAAATGATTATAAAACAGACGACGGTACTTGAGTAAGAGATTATATACATGTAATGGATGTAGCAGAGGCACATTTAGCTTCTTATAAACATATCTTAGATTATATACAATTTCAAACTATGGCAGAGAATCAGGTTTGATTGTATGATATTTTTAATATATGAACATGACATGGTCAAAGCGTAAAAGAAATTATTGAGATTTCAGAAAAAATAACAGAGAAAAATATAGAATACGAAATATCGCCTAGAAGACCATGAGATATAGATATTTCTATAGCCAATCCTCTCAAAGCAAAACAAGTTTTATGACGAGAAGCGACTAGATCTATTTTTCAATCTATTGAAGATTGACGAAAATTTGTTAATAATCAGGACAGTATAGAAACTTCCCAAGAAATAAAACACAATTCTAGTCCCAAACAAGTTTTGAAACCCAAATCTAAGAAAAAATAAAATAGCTCTTAGTCCTTAGCTCTTAGCTGATTCACAATTCCATATTTAGCGTTTCAATGTTTAAGCGCTTCAACGTTTTAACCTTTTAAGTTTGCTATGTACTGAATATCTTTATTACAGTTTATATTGATAGTTTCATCAGTGGTATTCCTACTTTTCTGAATAGATCTCTATAAACGTAAAAAGATGAATATACTACATATGATAGTGTTTTTTTGATGATCAATTTTTGTAATTGCATCTGCTATTAATCAAAATTTGCTAAATCAATTCTGAATGATTTTTTGAATAGCGAGATGAGCTGATGTTTTAGTATATATATCCTTGATAGTACTTTTCTATTTTTATATAACTCTACTCAATAACCATACAAAAGATAAATATCAATTAACTAGATTGATTTCTCGACAGGCTATTTACGAATGATATAACAAAGAAAAAGAAAATATAAAAAATTTTAAAAATACAGATTACAAAGATAATTTTGTTTTCAATATCAGAGTATATAATGAATGAGGAAAAGTTTGAGCTGTGATAGATGAAATATTTTCAGCGTGATTTCGCAAAATTGTTTTTATAAACGACTGATCTCAAGATAATACTTTGGAAGTTTTGGAGGCTAAAAAACAACAGTATCCAGATAAATTGTTTATAATACTTTCTCATATCACAAATAGGTGAGGATGAGCCGCAAATCAGACTTGATATAATTTTATTAAAAAATATTGAGACGAGCTTAAGATTCAGCGATTTGTATGATTCGATTCAGACTGACAAATGGATATCAAAGATATGGAAACTTTTATTGATAGGATAAGAAATGAAGAAGTTAGAGTGGCTCATTTGATAGATAGAAAACAAGACATTACAAAATGAAAAAACAAACCTAATGATCTATATATATGATCTAGATTTGTTTATTGATGAAAAGCAAAAGATATTCCAAAAACAAGAAGAATTATTCTTTATATATCCAAAATCGTTACAAGAATTTTTTACTGAACAAAAGTATCAGACCCACATATTTGATATAGGGTAATTAGTCTGCCAGCGCTTAGAAAGATAAATTTAACAGCCGATGGAATGCATTATGCAAATGAATTAAACGAACAAATCAAAAAATTCAAAATGAAATATGAAGAGGTTCCTGTACATATCCGTTATACAGACTACAGTCTAAGAAAATGACAAAAAAATTCCAATAGCATCAAATTATGAATTGAAATGATTTATAAAAAGATATTTTTTAGATAGTCTTTGAGCTCCTTTATTAAAGGAGCTGGCTACGAAGTAGACTGAGGATTTAAAATCCCGTTATCTTCCCATAGTCTTAATATCTCTATCCATCTGTTTTTTGATGTCTTTTTCTTTCAAAATCTGCTTTTTCTCCACTTTCCTCATTAATTTTCCTATTCCTATTTTCAATTTTACTAATCATCTTTTATCTAAATAGACTTCTAACGGTATTGCTATCATTCAAGATTTATCAAGCATTGCAGATATTTTTGCAAGTTCTTTTGCTGTAATTAATAATTTTCTCTTTCATTTAGCTACATATCATCCTATTTGAGAAAGGGATGTTTTTTCATAGAGGGGGATATCCATATTGAGTATCCATAGTTCCTTATTATCCATTCTTATGATAGAATCTTTTATGTTTACATGACTTCATTTAATTGATTTTACTTCGTGTCACTTCAAAATTATTCCGACATCATATTCTTTGTCGAAACTATAATCGTGGTATGCATGTCTATTCTTTGTAATTATTTTCATGAAAGACGTAGCAATGTAAAAGCGTAACAACGTATAAACGATAAATTAAAAGCTAATAGCTAAGGGCTAAAGACTAATTGCTAAGAGCTAATTGCAACCATTCAACAAATGGCGCTATCTTTTTAAAATCTTTGACCAATTCCTTTTCAAATTCTTTCCCTAAAAGTTCTTTATCACTTACTTGTCTTTCAACTATTCGATGTTTCAATTTTAAAAGTTCAATATTTGGATTATCTTTTTTATATCATCTCGGCGTGATTTTTACAGCGTCTTCATAAAGATAAAACAATTCTGACTTTAAAATTTTATCTATCATTTTTTGCAAGTTTTTCCCTTTCTTATCTATTCATTCTCTGATTATTCATGTTGTTTGAGAATCAGGCATATAGAGTCATCATGCAATGAAAGATTGGTTTCCTGGTTGAATATGTAGATAGAAGCAGGGTAGTCATCATCTCTTCCCATTTGGTGTTATCTCTATTCAGAAGCTTGTTTTGTAGGGTGTTTTATCTTTGGAGAATCTTGTATCTCTATTTATGCGAAATATACAATCATTTGGCCTAAGTTCATCTCATATATCATAAAAACTTGAAACTGACTTTATCAATCTATCAGCTAGTGCTAAAACTTTTTTTCTAATTTCTTGATATCTTTCCCTATTTTCGTCAAACCATTCACGTTTATTATTTATTTCTAGTTCCTCAAGAAATTTTAGGATTTCTTTCATTATCAAATAATAAAACTTTTAAATATGAAATATGCTATGTAAGGAACAGTCGCGACCGTTCCCTACTTTATACTTTCTTCTTAAATCTATCCTTATCTCTTTTATATCTTTTATCTTCCATCATTTTATTTCGCTCCTGTTCCAAATTTATATTGTGAGAATTAGCCATGCATACTGTAGCAAAAAGTAAATCAGCTAATTCTTCTCAAAGACTGCCTTTTATTTCTTCAAGATTTTTAGGCTTTTTTATTCCATGAAGATGATTTACATTTCTTGCAATTTCTCACAATTCTTCTGTCATTTGAGCTAATACTTGATGCGGTGGCCAATACTGTGGTTCAAATTGTCATGTCCATTGATCAACATCTTTTTGAAATTTCTCTAGACTCATTTCAATAATTTAAAATTTAAAATTTCACATTTATAATTTCTAGAATCTGATTTCATCCACCTTTATTCTCCATTGTTTCATGCTATCTCTATCTCTCATAGTCACAGTTCAATCTTGTATACTTTGATTATCTATGGTGATACAATACGGAGTTCCTATTTCATCTTGTCTGCGATAACATTTCCCGATATTTCAACTATCATCAAATTCACACATATAATCCTGACTCAATTTTTTATAAATTTCTTTTCACATATTTACTTGATCTTGATCTTTTTTTACAAGAGGAATAATTGCAAATTTTATAGGTGCAATATTTTTGTGGAATCTAGCAACTACTCTTGTTTGTTCATTTCCATTTCCATCGGTATATTTCTCTTCATCATAGGCATCTATCATAGCTGTTAAGATTGCTCTTGTCAAACCTCGGCTTGGCTCTATACAATGTGGCACATATCTTTTCCCTGTTTGAGGATCAGAATATTGTAAATCTTTTCAAGAAAATTTTATATGCTGATTGAGATCATAATCAGTTCTATAGGCTATACCTTGTAATTCTCATCGTCCTCGTGGAAATTTATATTCTACGTCACAAGTTCCCTTGCTATAAAAACTCAATTCATCCTTATCATGATCTCTAAATCTTAGTTTTTGTTCGGTGATTCATATCTCATTTATCCATCGTTCTTTACTTTGTTTTTTCCGATCTTTAAAAGCTTCCAATCATATCTTTTCATCATTCTCTACAAAATATTCTATCTCCATCTGATAAAATTCTCTCACTCTAAACATAAAGTTTCCTGGGGTGATTTCATTTCTAAAAGCTTTTCATATCTGAGCAATGCCAAATGGTATCCTAGATCTTGTCGTATCCAATATATTTTTAAAGTTTACAAATATTCATTGTGCAGTCTCAGGTCTGAGATAAATATCAGTTCATTTTCATTCTACTATTCATTGTTCAGTTTTAAACATTAGATTAAACTTTTTAGGCTCCGTTCGATCACATGCTCCACACTTTGGACATTTGATTTTTTCTCAATCTATAACAGCTTTTTGTTGTTCAAATGTTCGAGATTCAGGAACTAGATTTTCAATTCAATATTTTTTATTCAGTTCCTCCAATACGGAAGTTTTTGCATTGCTAATTACTTCTATTCATTCAATCTGCTTAGATCATAATACATCTGTATCATTTGATTTATCTTGATCATTTTTAATTTCTTCTTTTCTTTCTTTACTTAAATCTTTTTTCATATTATTACTCCATTTCTCTATTTCCTTTTCTATTAATTGATCTGCTCTTTCTCTGCTTTTACATTTTTTGCAATCTATCAAAGGGTCAGAAAATCATCCTACATGACCTGATGCTTCTCGTACTTTGGGATTCATCAGTATCTGTGAATCTAGTCAGATTATATCATCTCTTTTTTGTACAAAAAATTTCCATCGATTATTTTCGATATTTTTCTTGATTTCTACACCATAAGGACCAAGATCCCAAGCATTTGCTAATCATCCATAAATATCACTACCAGGATATGCAAATCATCTTCTCTTTGCCCATGCAACAATATTATCCAAACTAAATGTCATAAACTATAATTAATAACTAAAAGCTAATAACTAATAACTAATTTCTATTTACTTTCAACTTATTTTCGTTTCTACATTGCTACGTTTTTACGTTTTGTAAAAAGTCTCTTAAAATTTGACAATTCATATAAGCTGGAATATAATATTCTTACTTATCTTTCTCCAATAACATCTGTTAGATAGCTTGTATCTTGGATCTAATATATATTATAGGAAGAAGGTCATTATTTTATAGCTTATCTTTATCGTTTATCGATAATTATGCTGGTTTACATCATTAGGATTACAATAGATCAAATTCATTAGTTTGTATGTTTCTAGATGCCACAAAAACATAAACACAAAACAAGCCTAACAATTTACAATCTAACGGCGTCAAATCCAGTAAATTTATGTAGTGAAATTTGTTCTACTTGCTACTTTTTGCTTAGTCCTCTAGCAAATATATTTAAAAGCCGATATCAAACATCCTTTAGGCTAGATAATGTCACTGATATTCTAAGCGATACAAAATTTATTACTTAGTTTGGTTAAAAGATATATTAATAAACTATTATAATGAGTTTCTTCCAATCTTAAAAAAGTATTGACAAATAACTATTTGTGCTTATAATACAAGTGCAAAATCTTCTCTCAATAAAATATACTAATAATTTAAAATTCAACGTTCAATATTTTCAATTAGTATATATTATAGGAAGAAGGTATCAAACTTTGTACGAATTGTCTTCAATTCACCTGGTAATCCACTCCAAAGGGTTATTAAGTTCACTACCGGTTAGGTTTTGGCACCAGCATTACAACGTTTCTCCTCTTCCTTTTTTTGTGCTTTAATTTTTATATTTTAACAGAGACCCCATGTAAAACATTTTACCTAAAAGATTTTATATTCTAAACAAAAAAATGTAAGAATTCTTTTATCTAAAAGTTTTATATCTTAAACAAAAATTAAAGAAATTATAACTCTGACTCTCTTTGTCTCAAGGAGAGTCTTTTTTTATTGCAAATTTCTTTCAAAACTTTAGATTACTTGTATTCAAAATTCAACATTTATAATTTAACATTTCAGAAATGAAAGATTGTATATTTTGCAAAATTATTTCATGAGAAATTCCATCAGTAAAAATTCGAGAAGATAATGATTTCCTTGCTATTTTAGATGTGTTCCCCAATACAAAGTGAATGACATTAGTAATACCCAAGCAACATTATGATTCAGATTTATTTAATATAAATGATCAAGAGTTTTATTCAAAATACATGTTAGCAGTACAAAATGTAGTTAATATTCTGAAAAAATGATTAAAGGTAAATAGAGTAGCTATGGTAATGGAGGGAATGGGAATAGATCACTTACATATTAAACTATATCCACTGCATTGAGTTTGACCGGAATGGAAAGCTCATCGAGCTAAACAAGAAATATACTTTGATCAATATGAATGATATATATCTACACAGTTGGGGCCAAAAGCAGATTCAGATCAACTTCAAAAAGTTGCTGATGAAATAAAAAACAGTTCTTAGCTTTTAGAACTTAGCAAGATATATCAATGCTAAAAGCTCGCAAAAAGAATAGACTAGAAAAAATTTTGTATACTAATGGATATTTTTTCGTAACGATAAATTCACAAAATCATATAAAATATTTTTGAGAATTAATTAATGATGAAATGATTTTAAATGAATATTGAAGTATTGTAGAAGAATGTTGGTTGTGTTTATGACAAAAATATGATTATGTAACGCTCGATAAATATATTATTATGCCAAACCATTTTCATGGAATTCTAATTATTGATAATGTCGAAAATTCCTCTGCCGCTGTAAGGAACGGTCGCGACCGTTCCCTACAAAAAATAAAATGATTATCGTCCATCATTGGAGTATTCAAAACAACTTCTTCAAAACAACTTCATCAATCATGATTTACGAAATTCTCCCGACAAAAATCATTTTATGATCATATAATTCGTAATGAACAAGACTTGCAAAGAATCCAAGAATATATATTAAATAATCCGTACAAACGAAAAAATGACGAATATTATATTTAGTTTCTAAAAGTTTTTATATGAGAAATTTTGGAGACAGAGACAATTTAACTTTAGTAGAAAATATTTTCTCGTTTGAAGATAATAGATTAGATGATAGAGAATTTGAATATATAGATATAGAAGAAAATCATAAAGAAGAATTATATTCAGATTTAGAATAAGTTTTTGTTCTTTATTTTCTAAAAATATTTAGCATGGAATTTCTCATTTACACGTTAGTCGCTTATTATTTAATTGTTGGTTTGCCAGCACTATTTTTTCCAAAAAAAACTGGAAAGATTTTATGAACGATGATGGTAAATCCAGAATTAGTTAGATTAATGTGATTTTTTCTTTTGATATTTGCATATTTATTTTTATCAAATTATTGGAAGTTAGATTGAACTTGGAATATGTTGATATCCATAATATGATGGATTGCAGCCTTAAAATCAGTTTTTTGTTTTCGATTCCCAGATATTATGAATAAAAAATTCAAGTTATTTCGGTCATCAAAATCATGAATAATATTTATTTGAATATTCACAATATTACTTTCTATATTCCTATTGCGAGTAGCACAAACAAAGTTTTAATATAACATACAAATTTTTAAAGACTGAATGTGATTGTGCATTCAGTTTTTTGAAATAATTTCTTGATAAAGTCTTTAATTTCTTTAAAAAAGAAAAACACATTTTAAATCATTAATTTAGATAATGTTTAAAGAGACAATTCTTTCATGACAATTAGAAAATTACGTGTGACAACAAGCAACTCTTCGTGGTTGGCTTCATACATTACGTTCAGTTTCTGCAAATTTAGCTTTTCTTATAATTAGAGATAGAAATTGACTAGCTCAAATAGTACTAGAAGATCCAGAAGAGATAAAAAAATTAGATGGATGCTTACTTTGAACTGTCCTGACTGCTACATGAACTGTCGCTCAGATGACGAAATGAAAATTTCTTTTTGAAATTCAAAAATGATCTATTAATGTTATTAGACAGATAACATATCCAAGTCCTATCGATATTTCCAAAGATATTATAAATGCTGATTGAGAAACTATACATGAAAACAAAGTAGTTGCTCTAAGGCATCCTAGACAGATGAAGATTTTTAAAATAGCAGCCATAGTGGAAAAACACATGAGAGCATTTCGAGATGCCAATGATTTTACACAGATCAATTCTCCCAAAATAATCTGATTTCCTACTGAGGGTTGAGCTGAGGTGTTTGAGATAGATTACTTTGATCGTAAAGCCTATCTAGCTCAGAGTCCACAATTTTATAAACAGATCATGGTTCCAATTTTTGAAAGAGTATACGAAATAGGTAGAGCATACAGAGCAGAGAAAAGTAATACTAGCAGACATACAACAGAAGTTCTAATGCTTGATATGGAGATGTGATTCATAGACAGTTTTGATGATATTATAGAAATGACAGAAAAATTTGTAAATTATGTTTTAGAAGAAACTTGGAAAGAAGCTGAAAAGATATTATTAGACTTATGAGCAACCAAACCACTTATGCCTACAAAATATCCGCGTATTTCTGTGAATGACCTTCATGAGCTGATGAAAAAAGAAACCTGACAAGATTTCACATGAGAAAAGGATTTAAATGCAGCAGAAGAAAAATTTATTTGTGAATATTCAGCAAAAAATCGAAATTCAGATTTGGTAATAGTTGATTGATTCCCACGATCTGACGCTAAGTTTTATCATCATCAAAATGAAAAAAATCCTGAAATAGCAGATAGAGCTGATTTAATTTTTAGATGAGTAGAAATTATTACTCTTACACAACGTGAAGTAAATTATCAGAGATTAGTAGATCAGATAACATCTCAATGATTAGATGCTAATCATCCAGGATTAAAGCATTATCTAGACGCTTTTAAATATGGAATGCCAGATGAATGATGATTTGGCTTTGGTGTAGCTAGATTTGTCCAAAAAATAATTTGACTAGAAAATGTAAAAGAAGCTGAATTGTTCCCTAGAGATATGCAAAGAGTCACTCCTTAAGTTTTGATCTTTAGTCTTTTATTTTGTATCTTTAATCTAAATCATGAAAGAAAAAATTAAAAAACTTTATCGTGATGAAAAGCATGAAATAATATGATGAGTGTGCGCTTGACTTTGAGAGTATTTTAATATTGATCCAGTCTTAATTAGGGCTATTTTTGTTGTGGCAGGTCTTGTATGATGATTTGCAGTCCTCCTTTATATAATATTATGGATAATTATTCCAGCTAAAAGATCTTAAATTTTGAAATAATTTATGCCAAAAAAAATAAAACAAATTTATAAAAAAACAAATAAATTATTAATTACTTTTTTAATGTTTTTTAAAAATATTTTTTTCAAGAATAAAAAACCTTCGATTAACTGAATCGTAGTCATTACTTCTATTTTGATAATACTTTTTGTGAAATTATTTATTGTTTACAATACTTACTCTACAGATATTGTCTGATTTTTTAATTATGTGTTATTTTTTGTTAATGATTTATTGTTGCTTTCTCTCATATGTTTGTTAACTTATTTGGTCCTATTTATAAAAAACAAGATTATAAAATCACTTTTATTTTGCTTCGCTTTCTTCTTTTTTTTAATATTTTTGCTTGATATATTTACAATAAATTTTTTTCAAAGTAGACTATCAATACTTGATTTATATTGATTTATAGATTTATCTAATGTATCATTAGTGTTTTCATATGTATGAGTTGTCCTTTTGTGATTTGCTGTATTTTTTTTAATATTTTTTAATACTAGGAAATATTTTAAAAAGACAGAGAAGAAAAATATAATTTTTACAATCTTACTCTTTGTTTTCTCTTTATCCTTGTTTGTTTCTAGAATATCATATTATTCAGACATTAGAATACAAAAAAATATATTAAATTTAAATTACGATTCCTTAATAGAATATTTTTCTAAGACAAATTTAAATTACACTTACAATGAAAAAAAAAGCTATGAAGATTATTTTAATATAGTAAAATGAGAAAATAAAAAATTAAATTTAATTCTGATTTTTGCTGAGTCATTTTCAACTGACGATTCTATAAGAGCATGATGATCAAATAATAATTTCCCATATTTTGATAAAATACAATCTCAATGAATCACATTTACAAATGTAATATCAAATGGATGTACCTCAGACAATGCTCATATAGCAGTTTTACAATGAATTGAACCACGATACTCTCCAAATACTAAAGAATTACAATGATATTTTAAATATAAAAATCATACCGATACTTTACCAGATTTTTTTAATAAATTATGATTCAATACCATATTTCTCAGTTCTGCCGGATTAGACTTTCTTGATCAGAGAAGTTTTTTAGAAAATATGCAATATAGAGAAATTATATGAGAAGAAAAATTTAAAAAAGATAAAAAATATACTTTTGATTCGGCTCCAGATTATCATCTTTACAATGAAGCTATAGACACTATTGCTCAGCAGACATGAAACTTTTTTCTTACATTGCAGACAATATCTTCACATACTCCTTATTATACACCATATTGAAATTCATCCAAGGATATGTTTGAATACGTAGATAAGAACCTATACTGATTTTATACCAAATTAAAAAAGTCCTGATTTTTTAATAATTGAATTTTAGTGGTTATCTCAGATCATAGGAAAATGCAACCCTTAACCAAACAAGAAATAAAAAGATTTGGTAAAATTGCATATGCAAAAATATTAGCAACCGTCGTATGATCCGGTATTCAAGAAAATATATTCAACAATAATATAATTCAACATATAGATTTTTTTAACTCTATAAAAAATTATCGGTGAAGCTGATATGTGCAGGTTTCATCTTTATATAATGATATATTCACTAATTTTACAAATAGAGATCGATGAGTTACATATTGCGCTTATTTCGATAATAAATATTGATTGATAACAGCAGATTGAAATTTTTATAAATTTAGAAATTGATCTGATATAATATCATGAAATCAGTTTTACTCTTATTTAAATGCTTATCAAAAATACCAATCTAGTTTGTTTTCTTGAAATTTAGATGTTCTAAAAAATACTATTATAATATGACATAGATGAAATCCTTCAAATTCTCCAGATAATTCACTTCAATGATTTTTATCTGCCAAACAGAACTGAGCAGATTGAATAGAATTTGATGTGGCATATACAAAAGACAATAAGAATATTGTCAGTCATGGTCCCAAATTAATGTGAACAAATTGCGAAAAAAATTGAAATATATCTGATTATACATTTAGCTATATCAAAAAAAATTGTTTATTAAAGAATTGAGAAAGCATAAGGACTTTAGAAGAAATGCTAACTGCTATTAAATGAATGTTTAAATATTATTTTATAGAGATTAAAGTTTATGATAAAAACAAGGCAGAACAACAAACTTTGGATGTTATTAAAACCGTTGAAAAAGCATGAATCCAAGATAATGTAATTATTATTTCTTATGATAAAACTTCAAATTATATAATAGGCTCGCTTAAAGATATCAAAGCTTGACGAGATTGATACCATACCTGATGAATCGATATAGTCCCACAATTTGCACATCAATATTATCTATTAGAGAAATGATTTATTACAAAAGATGTTATACAACAGGCAAAAGATATGGATAAGAAGCTTGTTGTCTATACTGTAAATGATATACAAGAACTTAAAAAACTTTATAATTTATGAGTTAGAATATTTATGACAGACAACATTACAAATACGAAAAAGGCTTTATATCAAGTCATGGAAAATAAATAATGCTCCATAAACTAAAATCTGACTTAAAAAAGCTTTCCAATCTATCTCAAGCCAAAATACTTTCACGCTTTTTCAAAACTTGAAAAGGGGAGTATGGAGAATGAGATAAATTTCTTGGTATCAAAGTACCAGATCAGAGACAAATCGCAAAAAGATATACAGATTTAAATTTTAAAGATTTACAATTATTATTAAATTCAGATATTCATGAACATAGATTAGTAGCACTACTTATATTAGTTCAAAAATACTCTAAATTAGATTCTAAACTTCAAGAAAAAATATTTAAATTTTATATCAAAAATTCTAAGAGAGTTAATAATCGAGACCTAGTAGATTTATCAGCTCCCAATATAGTTTGAAATTATTTATTAAATTCTGATAAATGTATTCTCTACAAATTAGCCAAATCCACCAATCTTCGAGAGAAAAGAATATCAATAATTTCCACCTATACTTTTATCAAAAACAATCAATTCCAAGATACTTTTCAAATTGCAGAAATATTGTTAAATGATACACACGATCTAATTCACAAAGCAGTTTGACGAATGCTAAGAGAAGTTGGCAATAGAGATCAAAACCAAGAAGAAATTTTCTTGAAGAAATATTATAAATCTATGCCTAGAACTATGCTCAGATACGCAATAGAAAAATTTCCAGAAACCCTTAGACAAAAATATCTCAAGTGATTAATCTAATCAATACTTCTTTAATTAAGCACCACAGGATTACTAATATTTTAAATTTTCTTTATGGGGCTATTCTTTCCCCATCCCCCTTGAAATACTTTTTGACATCGCCTCAAAAAGTATTCAAAAAAGTCTAGGCCTCATATCCGCCATTTTATTCGGCCCTTGTTTTGCTTAGTGATGGTAATCTTTTCAGCTATTTAAAATCTTATGTATTGTAAATTTTCTCATAGCAATATATACAAATTCAAATATTGCTGGAAATATTACATTGACCATTAAGATAAAGAAAAATCAACATGGCGGATGACTTTTCTTGAGCTTTTTGTCCAGTATTGGCGCCTGTCCCGCAAGGCGGGAGGTCAAGCCAAAAATATGAAATGAAGTCGAATCCCGCAATGGCGGTGTTGGTCCTGACGCCCCGATAAATCGGGGTAAATTTGGGGCTGGAAAAGTTCCATAAATAATCTTAGTAAAAAATATTTTCAATATTATAAAATTTATTGGCAATTTAAATCTAAATTTATACAATCCAAACGAGTTAAATTTTGTATAAAAACTTTTATTTATCAATTTAAAATATCTAAATGAGTAGACAAAAAAAAGTTATGAAGGTTCTTATTATCTTAATTTTTTCTGTATTTATATTATCTACATGATTAGTCACTGTGATGTATTTATGAGCTCCATGAGCACAAGATTCAACTTTGACATGAGAAAATCTAACTTGAACTGATATTCAAACTTGAACTAATCTATCATGAGAAAATTTAAACCTTACATGATCAGAGTTAATTTGAGAAGTTAACTAATTTTTTAATCTTTTAATTTTTTAATGAGTTAATTGATGAAACTAATAGTTGATCATAGTCCTAGATTTTCTAAGATGCGTGCTCATACAGCTACACATTTGCTACATGCGCAGTTAGCAAAGATTTTTCCAAATACTAAGCAAGAATGATCTCTCGTAGATAATGATCTTCTTAGATTTGACTTTGCAGCTGATAGACTTTTGGATTCTCAAGAACTTGCAAATATAGAGAAAACAATAAATCAGATTATTTATCTTGCTTGTGATGTAACTACACAAGAGATGTCAATCGATGATGCTGCTAAACTATGAGCCAAAATGTTCTTTGAAGATAAATACGGTGATAAAGTTCGCGTAGTTCAAATAACTAGTCATTCTGAGTTAGTTCCCTGTCATTCTGAGTGAAACGAAGAATATAAAAAATGAAGTATCTCCATAGAACTATGCTGATGAACTCATGTTACTAATACTAAAGATATTTGATGTTTCGCTATACTTTCTCAAGAAGCAGTGGCTTCTGGTATCAAAAGAATCACAGCTATTACTTGACCCAGAGTCTCAGAGAAGATTCAAGAAGTTCAGTCTATCTTAGATATTACAGTCAATAAATTATGAATCAAAACCACAACTCAGCTTCAAGATAAATTAGACAAAACTCTTAGAGAATATGAAGAAATGCAATCCAAGATAGAATCATTAGAATCTCATATGATTATTCAAGAACTCACAAATTCAGTGTCCTCCGGCGCCTGTCCCGCAAATAGCGGGAGAAAAGAAGGGGGACCGCTTGCGGTGGAGGATTTAAAAATCTTCGATAAAATAATAAAAATCTCTTCTAAGTTCGAATTCAAAAATATCGTATTTCATGCCAAGTCATTATTCCCAGAACATAACATTTTAGTTTATAATCAGGATTGAAGTTTTCTTATTATTACAAATTGAAAATCAGCAAAAGAATTAGCATCTAATCTTTGACTTAAATGATGATGAAATGATAATATGGTACAGGGAAGAGATCTTAAAGTTTTAGATTTATTTTAAAAATTATGATTAAAGCAAATTACTTAATCCTATCAGAATGAATCAACTTAGATCAAATTACATGATTAGCATCTGTTCACAATGTTCTAGAAAAATTTTCTAGTCCAGAAATACCATTTACAGTAAATAAAATTGCTATGTTAGCATTTTTTGAGAGGAAACCAAATGATCCATATACTTTTGAAATTCAGTGGAAATTATCCAACAATGAAACGTTAATCAAAGAAGATAAAGTTACAGTTGATTTCAAAGATAGACTTAAGCACAAACGAGTAAATATTTTTCAAGGAGTAGAAATCAAAGAACCAGGAGATTTGAAATTATCTATCTATCATGATTGAAAAGAAATCAATAGATACACAATCGAAGTAGAAAAGGTTTAATTTTTTTAGAACTTTTCAAATACAATGGAAAACTTCTTAGAAATTCCAATTAGCGAAAATCATATTATTCATTGAAAATTAAATTCAGAACAAAAATCTGATAGGCTTATAATTTTTATTCATGGTCTTTGATGAAATATCGAAGAACATATCTTTTATAATTGAAGAAAGTTTTTTAATGATTGCTGATTTGATACGTTTAGATTAGACTTGTACTACGATATCAAACTTACAGACAATACTATAACTAACCATTCTAAAGACTTAGAACATACTATAAATTATTTCAAAGATAAATATACTGAAATATATCTAGTCTGACATAGTATATGATGACCTATAATATTGCTAGCTGATACTCAATATATATCCAAAATAGTTCTTCGAGATCCAGTTCTTGATACCACCAAATTACTCAAGTGAGAACTTCATTTCAATAATGATTTTTGTTATGTCTCTCGATGAATGGATATTATTATTTGAGAAAAGATGAAAAACGAAATACTTACAATAGGCGATCTAAATAATAAATTAGATGAGAGATATAAAATAATATACGCACAAGAGACTGAACTATACAACGAACTTTGAAATACAACTATACAAAATATCATCATTCCAGATTCAAACCACAATTTTCATAACCCATGAAATGAAGAAAAACTCTTCGAAGAAACTTTTAATCGAATAAAATAAATAATGCTGCAAATTATAAAAGCACAAAAAAAAGACATATCAGATCTAGCAAAAATATATATGAAAGCATATAATGCAGAGTGAGAAAAATGGACTCTGAAAAAATCGGAAGAGATGATTATATATCGACTAAATAAAAAAATTAAGTTCAAAGCTGTTTTGAATTGAAAGATAGTATGATGATTTTTTTCAGATGTTAAGCCATTTTATTATTGAAATATAATGATTGATTGAGATCTTGTAGTGGATCCTAAATATCAGAAAAATTGAATTTGAAAGGATCTTTTCTTTTTTGCTATGGATTATGCACACAAAAATCTATGAGCAAAATTTCGAGAATTTTATACTTTCAAAAATAACTACCAATATAAGCGATATAAGAGATTATGATTTTGAGATTCAAAAAAGTTTATTTTGATGGCGTGAAATATAAAAGATATATTAAAAAGATGATAAAATTTAATTTATTGATAATAACTAATGCAAGATAAATCTCAGTACATTTCAGAATTAAAGTTTTGCTTAACTCTTCGAGAAACTGATTGATGATGTACTTTCTGATGATGAACAAAATGTAGTGAATGTGCAGCTCCTTACCTTCTACATAAACTTATCTCATGAGAAATTATCCACTGAGATATAAAAAGATTATCTCTAGAAGACCGGAAATTATTAGTACAAAAATATAATTCTTAATCTTTATTTAAATTTAACTATTAACTATGCAACAGACTATTCAAATCGGAAAAACTCAATGGACAGCAATCCAAAAACCCGATAAAGAAGTTATCACTAACCTAGCTAAAGAATATAGTATTCACGAAGTAATAGTAGATGATCTTATGGAAATCAATGCTCAATCAAAAATAGATAGTAATAGTAATCATTTTTTTCTTGCTCTTACATTTACAAAATATTTAGAAAACGAGCAGAAATATATTCTCAACGAATTAGATGTAATTATATGAGATAATTATATTATCACTACTACATCTATGGAATCCAAAAGTTTTAATGAGCTTTGTGAATCTATAAAAAAAGAATCAGAGGATATCAATGAAGCATACAAAACTTCACCCTACTACATATTATACAGAGTGATAGATACCTTCTATGACAAAACAATAAAATCTCTATCTACATCTTCAAAGGCTCTTCTTACTATACAAAATAGTATTGCTGATAGGAAAATAGAAAAATGAATAGTAGAAGATCTGCTTAATCATGATCTCAATAAAATATTTGTTAAACACAATTTTCTTTCACAAGACGATGTGATTATTGATCTTATTACTCATGTAAAAGGGCTAAATGATAAACATTTAAATATGTGTTTTAATAGTCTCAAAGTGAAACTTCGCAAAATAATTAATGTTATCAAGGTACTTTCAGAAAGAATTGATTCTCTCATGGGCGCCTATGATACTTTTGTAGGGATAAGAAGAAATGATATTATGACGAGATTAACCTTTGTAAGTGCAATATTTATGCCATTGACTTTGATAGCTGGTATATGAGGGATGTCAGAACGAACTATGATGACAGGTCAAGAAAATCGAAAGTATGCTTATCCATTATTTCTTGTATTGTGTATTATCGTAGCTTATGGGACATTATTTATTCTACGTAAATATTCTATAAAAAAATAAATTTACATCTAAGTTTTACATGTATCGAAAGTTTCCTCCTAAAATAAAAATTTACGAAGTACTTGTAGAAAAATTAAATTTGAAGATTCTATGACTTAAAATAAGATCTCCTCAATGATACTAATCTTTTAATCCTTTAATTTTTTAATTGTATGCTCAAAATCGCTTCTCGAAACGTCAATTGAATTCGTGCAGTCATTCAAAAATGATTCTATGATCGAGTCAAAAAAAATGATCGAGATATAATTTGTTTGCAAGAAACCAAAGCTTTCGAATCTCAACTTCCTGTGGAATTTCGCTATCATATGGCAGATTATAACCGAGTGCGACATTCTGGCACCAAACCATGATATTCATGAACTGCCACATTATATAAAAAATCTTTAAATCTGATTTCATCCAAATCTCACTTTGAAGATATAGAACATTTCCATGAAGATGGCAGAGTAGTGGAGACTAAATTTTCCTTGTCCTCCTTGATAAAGGAGGGGGACCACGAAGTGGTGGAGGATTTAAATAAAACATTCACTCTCCTCAATATCTATTTTCCTAATTGATGAGATAAAGCTGATTGAACAGAAATGCTTACATATAAACTCAAATTCTACGATCATTTCATTCAATACATTAATAATCTCAGAGTTCAATGAGAAAATATAATAACTACTTGAGACTTCAATATATGTCACAATCCTATTGATATTGCCAGACCAGAAGAAAACAAAAATTCAATCTGATTTCTTCCGATAGAAAGAGCAGAAATGGATAAATTATTAGAAAATTGATACACAGATATATTTCGTCATTTTAACCCAGATTTAAAAGATCAATATACTCGACGGTCTTATCGTGCGTGA